>Ga0209474_10001329_pt1 | contig 24502 bp, 18 predicted proteins | sample GraSoiAngelo_145_FD_185902 | JGI IMG/M metagenome (GOLD analysis project Ga0209474, IMG submission 185902) | Grasslands soil microbial communities from the Angelo Coastal Reserve, California, USA - 14_1009_05_20cm (SPAdes) (version 2) | ecosystem: Environmental > Terrestrial > Soil > Grasslands...
TACATCCAATCGATCCCGAATCCAAGGTAGAAGGACTCTTCGAATGGGACTACCGTCGGTTGATATCGGAAGTACCGTGTTTCGGTCGGCAAGTAGCCGAACCTGAGTTTGCTACATAAGTCCGGAGGCGCTCGAACTCGGTATGATCCAGTCGGTCGCCGGCGGGCTGCGCAATGGCGGGCTGTTGCGCGAGCGGCCGTTCCGCGACCCGCATCACTCGGCCTCCTTGCCGGCACTGGTTGGCGGTGGGCTCCGGACCCGGCCTGGTGAAATGAGCCTGGCGCATCAGGGCGTCCTGTTCCTCGATGAGCTGCCGGAGTTCAGCAGGGCAGCCCTGGAAGCCCTGAGACAGCCGCTCGAAACCGGCCGGGTCAGCGTCGCCCGCGCCAACAGCCATGTGACCTTCCCGGCGCGGGTGCAGCTTGTCGCGGCGATGAACCCGTGCCGCTGCGGCTATCTTGCCGAACCCGGGCGGGCGTGCGGCCGCGCGCCGCGCTGCGCCCAGGACTACCAGGCGCGCATCTCCGGGCCGCTCCTCGACCGCATCGATTTGCATATCGACGTACCGGCCGTCTCGCCGGCCGATCTGACATTGCCGCCGCCCGCCGAGACCAGCGCCGAGATCGCCCGACGCGTCGCCGCCGCCCGCGCCCGGCAGCGGGCGCGCTACGAGACATTGCCGGCGGATCGCCGCATCCGTACCAATGCCGAGGCCGATGGCGAATTGCTCGACGAGATCGCCAGCCCCGATCCGGCCGGCCGCACCCTTTTGCAACGCGCCGCCGAGCGGCTGATGCTGTCGGCGCGCGGCTATCACCGCGTCTTGCGGGTGGCGCGCACCCTGGCCGATCTCGAAGGCACCGCGACGGTGGCGCGCCATCACATCGCCGAGGCGCTCTCCTACCGCCGACCGCTCAACCTGCCGGACAGCGCCGCGAACGGCTGATCGGGTGCGGGGTTGACAATCCCGGCCGCGGCCGCTTGAACTGCGCTCGCGATCTATTGGCCGATTGACCTTCCGACCGATATTGGCGGCGTCGCGGCATCATGTCGCGAGCCCCCTTCGGTCTCCCTCTCCCGCACCTTCCAAGACGGCGCCGTAATCAACAACGGCTCGTCAATGAGTCATTTTGGCAGGAAGAAATCAGCGGGCTTGGCTCTGAACAATTCGCACAAAAATGAAGACGTACCGAAGATATGGTGAAGACGGGAACAGCCGGCCCAGGCCAACGTTGGCCGGATGCCGCCGCCGAGCGCCGGTTTGTTTCGATTCAGTTTGGGATGACATTTCATGATTGCAAACCGCGATGGCCCACGGGACGACGGCATCTCGACCCCCGAACGGGGGGAGAGTATCGCTTCCTTGCTCGATGCCGGTGCCGTGATCATCGGCAACGACGCAGCCGAGGCGCATTTCCGCGCCCTGCTCGACGTTCTTCCGGCGGCCATCTACACCACCGATGCCGCCGGCCGCATCACCTACTACAACCAGGCCGCCGTCGACCTCGCCGGCCGCCGCCCGGCGCTGGGCGCTGATGAATGGTGCGTCAGCTGGCGTTTGTATTCGAGCGATGGCCGCCCGATGCGGCACGACGAATGTCCGATGGCCATCGCGCTGAAGGAAAACCGGGCGGTGCGCGGCGATGAGGCCATCCTCGAACGGCCCGACGGCACGCGTATCCCGTTCGCGCCGTACCCGACCCCGCTGCGCGACGCCGCAGGCAGGCTGATCGGCGCGGTCAACATGCTCGTCGACATCAGCGATCGCAAAGAGGCGGAGGATGCCCGCGCCTACCTCGCGGCCATTGTCGAATCTTCCGATGATGCCATCGTCAGCAAGACGTTGGAGGGCATCGTCACCAGCTGGAACCGGGGCGCCGAGGCGATTTTCGGGTATAGCGCCGAAGAAATGATCGGACGTCCGATCGCGCTGCTGTTTCCGCCGGACCGCCTCTCGGAAGAGGATCTAATCCTCGACCGGATCCGGCATGGCGAGCGGGTCGATCATTTCGAGACGGTACGGCGGCGCAAGGATGGCGTCGAGATCGATGTGTCGCTGACGATCTCGCCGGTGCGCGACAGGTCTGGCCGCATCGTCGGCGCGTCGAAGATCGCCCGCGACATCACGGAGAAAAAGCGCGCCGAGACGGCGCTGCGCGACCTCAACGACAACCTCGAACAGCGCGTTGCCGAGCGCACCCGCGAGCTGGCCGAGGCGAATAATAGGCTGCTGACCGAGACGGCGGAACGCGAGATGGCGGAGGCGGCGCTGCTGCAGGCCCGCAAGATGGAGGCCATCGGCCAGCTCGTCTCGGGGCTGGCGCATGATTTCAACAATTTGCTGGCCGCGATTCTCGGCAATCTCGAACTGCTCGAGATGCGCCTCCCCGACGACCCGCTGCTAAAGCTGGTGCAGGCGGCGGCGCGATCGGCGCGGCACGGCGCCAAGCTCAACGAGCAGCTGCTGGCCTTCTCGCGCAAGCAGCACCTCGCGCCGAAACCGGTCGATTTGAACGAGCTGGTCGCTGGCACCCAGGATCTGCTGCGCCGCTCATTGGGCGGCACCGTCGAGGTGATGACGGCCCTGGCGGGCGATCTCTGGCCTGCCTTTGTCGATCCGCACCAGCTGGAGCTCGTCCTCCTCAATCTAGCGATCAATGCCCGCGACGCGATGCCGGCTGGCGGCCGCGTCATTATCGAGACCCGCAACGTCAAGGCCAGCGAACGCGACAAGCCGGTCGAGCTGCCGCCGGGCGATTATGTGCTGATCTCGGTCACCGACACCGGCACCGGAATGAGCCCGGAGGTGCTGGCACGTGCCTGCGAGCCGTTTTTCACGACCAAGGAGCCCGGCAAAGGCAGCGGTCTGGGGCTTGCCCAGGTCTATGGTCTGGCGCAGCAATCCGGCGGCGGGTTGCGCATCGCCAGCACGCTCGGCAAGGGAACGAGTGTTGCTGTCTACCTGCCGCGCAGCCAGGCGCGACCGCGCAAGTCACCCGAAGAGTCCGAGGCAGCCAGTCACGAGAGCCTGTCGCGGCGGGCGCGGGTCCTCGTCGTGGACGACAACGAGGATGTGCGAGACGTGATCCTCGCGTATCTCGACGCGCTCGGCTATCGGACGCTGCAAGCCGCAAGCGGGCATGAGGCGATCGAGCTGCTGGCCGGCGATGACGCCGATATCGATCTGCTGATGGCGGATTACGCGATGCCGGGGATGTCGGGGACCGAACTGGCGCGTGCCGCGCGCGCCAAATGGCCGGAGCTGCCGGTCATCGTGATAACCGGGTATGCCGATACGACCGGCTTCGACGACCAGTTCGATGAGGCGATCCTGCTGCGCAAGCCGTTTCGCATCAACGAGCTCGGAGCCGCCATCGACCGCGCCGTGCAGCGCAACAACAACCCTGCGAACACCTCTGCCAAGGCGAAGGTCGTTCCGTTGCGGCCGCGGGCCGCGAGCTAGATCGGTCGGGCGGTTAGGTGGGCGGTTCGTAAAGCGGGCATGCCGGCGGCCGCTACCGGGGGCCGCCGGGAGAGTCCTCTTCCTCCACCGGATCGCGCAGCTCGTCGAACCCCGATCGGATCTCTTCGACCGCGGTTTCGGGCTTTGCTTCGAGGCTGATCAGCTCGTTCCGCGCCTCGCTGTTCACCCGGATCAGCTCGTCGAGCTTCAGCTGGATCGCCTGGGTGTCGCGCCGCTGCGTGTTCTGGATCATGAAGACCATGACAAGCGTGATGACCGACGAGGTCGTGTTGATGATCAGCTGCCAGCTGTTCGACCAGCCGTAGAGGGGACCCGCAGCAAGCCACAGCCCGACGAAGACGACGGCCGTAAGAGCCGCGCCCGGTCGCGCCACCTGCTGCTCGCACCAGCGCGCAAAGCGGGGAAACGGCCCGGCGGATTGAATAGACGGCGCGTCGTCACTCACGTCGATCTCGGCGAAATCTGCCTTTCTCTAAACGACCGAGCGGTCGCCGAGTTCGGCGGATCTAGCTGACGTCGACCATGACGAGCTCGGCATCGTCCAGAGCGGTGACCGTCAGAACGCGTTCGTTCTCGATCGCCGCGCCGTCGCGCTCGTTGAGCCGGGTGCCATTGACCTCGACCGCACCCTTCGACGGAACGAGATAGCCGCGCCTCCCGTCGCCCAAGCGGTATTCGGCCGTCTCGCCGGCTTTGAGCGTCGCGCCCAGTACCCGCGCATCGGCGCGGATCGGCAGCGCGTCGCCATCGCCGTCGAAGCCGCTGGCCAAGTTCACGAATTGGCCGGAGCGATCACCTTTCGGGAACGGTCGCGTGTCCCAGCTCGGCTGGTCGCCGCGGCGGGTCGGCACGATCCAGATCTGGAAGATCGTCGTCGGCTCGGTTTCGCGATTGTATTCCGAGTGACGAATGCCGGTGCCGGCGCTCATCACCTGTACATCGCCGGCCTTGGTGCGGCCCTTGTTGCCAAGGCTGTCCTGGTGCGTGATCGCACCCTGCCGCACATAGGTGATGATCTCCATATCGGCATGCGGATGCGGCGGAAACCCGGTCTGCGGCGCGATCTCATCGTCGTTCCACACGCGCAGCGCGCCCCATCCCATGCGCTGCGGGTCGCGGTAATCGGCAAAAGAAAAATGATGGCGGGTGTTGAGCCAACCGTGGTCGCCGCCGCCGAGGCGGTCGTAAGGCCTGCGTTCGATCATGATCGGTCTCCGGGGGAGGGAGCGCCTTGCTCCGGCATAGGCCTTAAATGGGCCGCTCCAGGGGTGCGAAAATGGCGCTTTTCGGCTGGCAGCATTGCGGCGTGCGCGAGGCATCATCGGCCCCGTCCCGCGGCCGGGGGCTCTAGAAGCCGGAATGCCGCAAGTAGAGGCAAGACTTGACGCGGCGCACGATCTCGGCCTTACCCGGCTCTACCTGCGGCATAAAATGACAGGGGCGGCTCGCAACCGCGATTCGCCTTCCCCAATTTAGTCATGCATACTGTCCAGAATGGCGTATCGCGGCCGCGCTTTGCCCCCCAACGAACCAAGCAGGGCGGAACGGCCGAAAAAGCTGGGTTTATAGCGAGCGAAATGGCGGCAGCGCAGGCCAATAGAGGACTCTACGATCCGCGCAACGAGCATGATGCGTGCGGCGTCGGCTTTGTCGTCAATATCAAAGGCCGGAAATCGCACGACATCATCCGGCGCGGCTTGCAGATCCTCGTCAACCTCGACCATCGCGGCGCGGTCGGCGCGGACCCGCTGATGGGCGACGGCGCGGGCTGCATGATCCAGATGCCGGACCAGCTGCTGCGCCATTGGGCCAAGGAGCGCGGCATCGAATTGCCGCCGCCGGGCCGCTATGCCGTCGCGATGTGCTTTCTGCCGGTGGAGGGCAAGGCGCGCGCCGTCGCGGTCCAGCATTTCGAGCATTATGTCCACGCCGAAGGCCAGACACTCATCGCCTGGCGCGATGTCGGCATCGACACGACCGGGCTGGGCGTCAGGGTCATCGACACGATGCCGTTTATCGCCCAGGCGATCGTCGCGGCCAGTCCCGATATCCCCGACCAGGACGCCTTCGAGCGCAAGATCCTGACGATCCGCAAGCAGGTGCTGAACAGCATCTCCAAGCTCGCCGACCATCTGGAAATGCCGGATCTGCGCGAGCTGTACATCCCGTCATTTTCAACCCGGACAGTGGTCTACAAAGGCCTCCTGCTGGCGCCGCAGGTCGAGAGTTTCTACGACGATCTGCGCAACCCGCTGACTGTCTCGGCATTGGCGCTGGTTCACCAGCGCTTTTCCACCAACACCTTTCCGTCCTGGCGCCTCGCGCACCCCTACCGGTTCATCTGTCACAATGGCGAGATCAACACGGTACGCGGCAACACTAACTGGATGGCGGCGCGCCGTCAGGCGATGTCGTCCAACCTGCTCGGCGCCGATCTCGCCAAGATGGTGCCGCTGATCGGGCCGGGGCAATCCGACACCGCCTGCATCGACAACGCTCTGGAGCTGCTGGTCATCGGCGGCGGCTATTCGCTGGCGCATGCGATGATGATGCTGATCCCGGAAGCGTGGGCCGACCCGCTGATGGATCCCGAGCGCCGCGCTTTCTATGAGTACCACGCCGCACTGATGGAGCCGTGGGACGGGCCGGCGGCGATCGCCTTCAGCGACGGCCGCCAGATCGGCGCCACCCTCGACCGCAACGGTCTCCGGCCGGCGCGCTACATCGTCACCGATGACGATCATCTGATCATGGCGTCGGAATGCGGCGTCCTGCCGGTGCCGGAGGAGAAGATCGTCCGCAAATGGCGGCTGCAGCCCGGCAAGATGCTGCTGATCGACCTCGAAGAAGGCCGCATCATCGACGACGAGGAGATCAAGCGGAAGCTCGCCGCCGAGCATCCCTATGATGCGTGGCTGAAGCAGACCCAGTACAAGCTCGAGGAGCTGCCCGACGCGCCCGAATCCGCGGTGCCGGCGGTGCCGAACGATCCGACGACGCGGCTCGACCAGCAGCAGGCCTTCGGCTACACCCAGGAAGACTTCCAGTTCTTCCTCGAGCCGATGGCGCGCGACGCCGACGACCCGGTCGGCTCGATGGGCACCGATACGCCGATCGCCGCCTTCTCGAACAAGCCGAAGCTGCTATACAACTATTTCAAGCAGAACTTCGCGCAGGTCACCAACCCGCCGATCGACCCGATCCGCGAGGAATTGGTGATGTCGCTGATCTCGATGATCGGGCCGCGGCCGAACCTCTTGAGCCACGAGGTCGGCACGCATCACCGGCTTGAGGTGGCGCGGCCGATCCTGACCGACCGCGACCTCGCCAAGATCCGCAGCATCGAGCAATTGATCGACGGCCGCTTCAAGACCGACACCTTGGACATCACCTGGCCCGCCGCCGAAGGCGCGGCAGGCATTGCCCCGGCGCTCGACCGGCTGTGCCGCGAGGCGACCGCCGCCGTCGAGGCCGGCCACAACATCCTGATCCTCTCGGACCGCGCGGTGTCGGCCGAACGCGTGCCGATCCCGGCATTGCTCGCCACCTCGGCGGTGCATCATCACCTGATCCGCCAGGGGCTGCGCACCAAGACCGGCATCGTCGTCGAGACCGGCGAGGCACGCGAGGTACATCATTTCTGCGTGCTGGCGGGCTACGGTGCCGAGGCGATCAACCCCTATCTCGCCTTCGCCACGCTGGAGCAGATCCGCACCGAGAACGGACTGCCGCTCAGCGCCGAGGAAGTGCAGAAGAACTACCAGAAGGCGCTCGACAAGGGCATCCTCAAGGTGATCTCCAAGATGGGGATCTCGACCTATCAGTCGTATTGCGGCGCGCAGATCTTCGACGCGGTCGGGTTGGAGAGCGACTTCGTCGAGCAATACTTCACCGGCACCGCCACGACGATCGAGGGCGCCGACCTCACCGCGATCGCCGAGGAGGCACTGGTGCGGCATGCCCGCGCCTTTGGCGATGACCCGCTGTATCGCGAGATGCTCGATCTCGGCGGGGATTACGCCTTCCGGCTGCGCGGCGAGGCGCATGCCTGGACGCCGCAATCGGTCGCCAAACTGCAGCACGCGGTGCGCGGCAATTCGCTCGCCGACTACCAGGCCTTCGCGCAAACCATCAACGACCAGAGCGAGCGCCTGCTGACGATCCGCGGCCTTATGAAGTTCAAGCCGGCCGATCAGCCGATCCCGCTCGACGAGGTCGAACCCGCCGCCAATATCGTGCGCCGCTTCGCGACCGGCGCGATGAGCTTCGGCTCGATCAGCCGCGAGGCGCACACCACCTTGGCGATCGCGATGAACCGCATCGGCGGCAAATCGAATACCGGCGAGGGCGGTGAGGAAGCATCGCGGTTTAAGCCATTGCCGAACGGCGATTCGATGCGCTCGGCGATCAAGCAGGTCGCTTCCGGCCGGTTCGGCGTCACCACCGAATATCTGGTCAACGCCGATGTCCTGCAGATCAAGATGGCGCAGGGCGCGAAGCCCGGCGAGGGTGGCCAATTGCCCGGCCGCAAGGTCGACAAGACGATCGCCCAGGTGCGCTACTCGACACCGGGGGTCGGGCTGATTTCACCACCGCCGCACCACGACATCTATTCGATCGAGGATCTGGCGCAGCTGATCCATGATCTGAAGAACGCCAACCCGCAAGCCGCGGTGTCGGTGAAGCTAGTGTCGGAAGTCGGTGTCGGCACGGTCGCCGCCGGCGTCAGCAAGGCGCGCGCCGATCATGTGACGATCGCCGGCTTCGAGGGCGGCACCGGAGCGAGCCCGCTGACTTCACTAACGCATGCCGGCTCGCCCTGGGAGATCGGCCTCGCCGAGACGCAGCAGACCCTGGTGCGCAACGGCCTGCGCGGCCGCATCGCGGTGCAGGTCGATGGCGGCTTGCGCACCGGGCGCGACGTCGTCGTCGGCGCGATGCTCGGCGCCGACGAGTTCGGTTTTGCGACGGCGCCGCTGATCGCCGCCGGCTGCATCATGATGCGCAAGTGTCACCTGAACACCTGCCCGGTCGGCATCGCGACGCAGGACCCGGTGCTGCGCAAGCGCTTCACCGGCCAGCCCGAACACGTCATCAATTTCTTCTTCTTCGTCGCCGAGGAAGTGCGGGAATTGATGGCGCAACTCGGCTTCCGCAAATTCGACGAGATGATCGGCCGGGTCGACCGGCTCGACATGGCGCCGGCGGTCAACCACTGGAAGGCGAAAGGCATCGACCTGTCGCGGCTGCTCTATCAGGAGCCGGGCAAGCCCGGCATCGCGATCTACAATTGCGAGCGGCAGGACCACCACCTCGACAAGGCGCTCGACAACGAGCTGATCGCCGAGGCCCAGCCGGCGCTCGAACGCAAAGAGCCGGTGCGCCTCGAAAAGCCGATCCGCAACGTCAACCGCACGGTCGGCGCGATGCTGTCGGGCGAGGTCGCCAAGCGCTATGGCCATGCGGGGTTGCCGGAAGACACGATCTGGACCCGCTTTCATGGCAATGCCGGCGGCAGCTTCGGCGCCTTTCTGGCGCACGGCATCACGCTCGAACTCTACGGCGACGCCAATGATTATGTCGGCAAGGGCTTGTCGGGCGGCCGGCTGATCGTGCGCCAGCCGAAGGAAGCCCGCCGCGAGCCGACCGAGAACATCATCATCGGCAACACCGTCCTCTACGGCGCGATCGCCGGCGAAGCCTATTTCGAGGGCGTCGCCGGCGAGCGTTTCGCGGTGCGCAATTCCGGCGCGATCGCGGTCGTCGAGGGCACCGGCGACCATGGCTGCGAATACATGACCGGCGGGGTCGTCGTCGTGCTCGGCGAGACCGGGCGCAATTTCGCCGCCGGCATGTCGGGCGGCATCGCCTATGTGTGGGACCCGAAGGGCCAGTTCGACAGGCTGTGCAACAAGAAAGAGGTCGCTCTCGAACCCGTGCTGCCGGATGACGCCGAAGGTGATGACGAAGATCGCCCGCGTCAGCGCGCGCCGAATGTTGTCGATAACGGCATGGGCGATCCCCTGCGTTTCGACGCGCAGCGGCTACGCGTCCTGATCGAGCGCCACCACCTCTTCACCGGCAGCGCCCGCGCCCGCGCGTTGCTCGAAGACTGGGACAACACGCTCCGCGCGTTCGTCAAGATCGTGCCGCAGGATTACCGCCGCGCCCTCCTGGAGCTGAAGGCCGAGCGCGAGGGCGCCCGCATGGCCGCCGCCGAGTAGCGCTAGTCTCCCGTTGGAGCGCCGGCCTCTGGCCGGCATGCCGCCGGGACGGCGGTGCTCCCGGGTTCTCCGTACCCGGCCTCGTGCCGGGCACTCGCGTCTTTGACGGGCCGAGCTTGACCCGGCCATCCCCGTTCCCGATCCTGCATGCAATTTTCAACCGGAGCGCCCGGCTCCATGCCAGGGTTACGGCAGCTGGCGATGTAACGCTACACGCCGACAAGCAGGCTGAAACCGCGAGACACCTTGCTTTCGCAGTGCCGCCATCCCTCCTCGCCCGCGCCGACGAGGTCATCGAGTGAGGCGCCATGCGGGAGGTGCCGCGCCGCTGCCGGCGGCTGTGAGGCGGCAATGGGAGGACCTGGTCATGAGTGAAACAGCCGAGACGTTCGAAGGCGGCTGCCTGTGCGGCGCCGTCCGCCTGGTCGCCACCGGTCGGCCTAAGGGCGTCTATTGGTGTCACTGCCAGAGTTGTCGCCGCCACAGCGGAGCACCGGTCTCCGTCTTCGTCGCGTTCGATCACTCGGCGTATCGGGTCACGGAAGGGGAGATCACGAAATTCGACTCGACCCCGGGACGGACGCGGCGCGGATTTTGCGCCAGGTGCGGCTCGACCTTGACCTGCGAGAGCGCCGGTCTGCCGACCGAAACCCACTTCCATGTCGGCGCCTTCGACCAGCCCGAGCGGCTTGCGCCGTCGTCACGGCATGTCTTTGCAGAAGAGCGCCTGGCCTGGCTGCATCTCAACAGCGCATCAACCTGAAGACGCGCAACGCGCGCCGCCTCGCCGTGCCGCAATCGCTGCTCGCCCGCGCCGACGAGATCATCGAGTAGGGCGGAAGACTGCTAAGCGCAAAGCTGAGCGCATCCCGCCTCGGCCGAGATGGGAGAAAAAAGCACCGCCTCATCGTACCGCCAGCATGGCTCGCCCGTGCCGATGCCGTGATCGCGTGAGGTGGTGCGGCTTGCTGCTTCGCTTCGCCGTTTTGTGGGTCGCGGGTCGGGCATTCGGTCGAACCTCGGTCGTCGCTGCTGGGGCTTGTGCTCCGGCAGACCCGGGGCTCGCGCCGGTCGGTTCCGCGGAGTCGATCACGACGAGCCGGTCGCCGGCGAGCGGTGTCGGAATCCGCTCGGGCAGCAGCAACGCGGCAAAGCGGGGCTTTCGCCGCGCCGCGCGCTCATAGTCAAAGTCGAGAACGCCGTGCGCGTCGAGAAAGCGATCCACCGCCGTCGGGAGACGGATGCACCCGTTCGAGGCGGCACGGCCGATCCGCCGTTCCAGCGTCGCCGGATCGGTTGCGTGCAGCAGCAGGCGCATCCTGCCGACCCCGCTCGGGCCCCAGCCTTTGACCGCCTGCTGCCAGCCGAAATCCCAGACCCGCATGCCCTCGACGCCCAGCCCCCGGACATTGTGCTCGTTGCGGGTGCCTTCGGCGCGCCAATCCAGGATGGCCTCGGTATGGCGAAACACGCCGGTCGGCGTCAGAAAATGCTCGAACCGGCCTGGCTGGCCGGTCGATACCTTGGCGCCGCCGAGGCTCTGCCACGGCCCGTCCGGGCGCGCCAGCACGAGCCGCATCTGCTGCACCCGCGGGTTTCGATCGACCACCACAAGGAGCTGCGGGCGATCGATCCTGTCGCCGCGCGCGGCGAGCACGGCTTCGGTCAGCGCGACCCAGGCTTGCTCGCTCTCCGGGGAGTCGGTCACGAGGGCGGCTATCTCCTGCCGCATTGCCTCGCGCAGCCGCGCCTCCTCCTCCTCGATGGTGGCCGCCGGCATCGTGCCCGCGGGTGCTGCGGCGGGGCTTGGCATGGCGGCGACTGCGGTTGCTGCGAGCATCAGAAAACCCGCGACAGCCAAAAGCGCGCCAACCGCGCCGCGGCTCTCACTGCGAGGGTGCTTTGCGTGGCCGGTCGCCAGCATCGTTTTGTTCCCGATCATCGCGCCTCCCGGAGGGGTGTCGCCGCGCCGGGCGTTGGCTCGCCCGCCTCCCCAACGGGCCGGCTGCTAACCGGGTTCCAGGATAACGGGCGGGCTTGCTTCGGCCGAAAGCCTAAGCCGGCCGAAATGACGCTGGAGGCTGCGGCACTTTGCGTTATCGTTGATCGTTGGGTTGTCGTGAGGCACTATCGATATAAGTCAGTATTGTTGACCGGCCCCGGGCCGGGCGTTCAGGGACAGCATGGGCAAGCCGACCGGGTTTCTCGAGGTCGAGCGCGCCGATCGCGGCTATGACAAGCCGGCGGCGCGCAAAAAGAGCTGGAAGGAGTTCGTCAAACCCCTTCCGGAGCCGGTATTGCGCGCCCAGGCCTCGCGCTGCATGGATTGCGGCATCCCGTTCTGCCACGAGGGCTGCCCGGTCAACAATCTGATCCCGGACTGGAACAATTTGGTTTATCGCGACCAGTGGCGCCAGGCGCTGGTGACATTGCATTCGACGAATAATTTCCCGGAATTCACTGGCCGCATCTGCCCGGCGCCGTGCGAGGCGTCCTGCACGCTGAACCTCGACGACAACCCGGTGACGATCAAGACGATCGAATGCGCCATTGTCGACCGCGGCTGGCAGGAAGGCTGGATCGCGCCGCTGGTACCCGCGCGCCGCACCGGCAAGCGGGTCGCGGTCGTCGGCTCGGGGCCGGCCGGCATGGCCTGCGCCCAGCAATTGGCGCGCGCCGGGCACGCGGTGACGCTGTTCGAGAAAGCCGATCGGATCGGCGGGCTGCTGCGCTACGGCATCCCCGATTTCAAGATGGAGAAGCATCTGATCGACCGCCGCGTCGACCAGATGTCGGCGGAAGGGGTCGAGTGCCGCACCTCTGTCGAGGTGGGTGCCGATATCAGCGTCGATCAGCTCCTGGCGGAATACGATGCGCTCGCGCTCACCGGCGGGGCCGAATTGCCGCGCGATCTGGAAGTGCATGGGCGCGATCTCGCCGGCATCCATTTCGCGATGGATTTTCTGCCGCAGCAGAACAAGCGCGTTGCCGGCGATCCGGAGCCGGTTGCCGCGCCCGGGGGTACCATCACCGCCAAGGGCAAGCATGTCGTCGTGATCGGCGGCGGCGACACCGGCTCGGATTGCATCGGCACCTCGAACCGTCAGGGCGCGCGATCGATCACCCAGCTCGAAATCCTGCCAAAGCCGCCCGACCAAGAAAACAAGGCGCTCGTCTGGCCGGATTGGCCGCTCAAATTGCGCACCTCCTCCTCGCATGAGGAGGGCTGCGAGCGCGATTGGGCGGTGCTGACGAAGCGCGCGCTCGGCAAGAATGGCCATATCGAGGCCTTGGAATGCGTCCGCGTCGAATGGATGCAGGGACCGGACGGCCGCTGGGCAATGCAGGAAGTGCCGGAGAGCACCTTCGAGCTGAAGGCCGATCTGGTCCTGCTGGCGATGGGATTTTTGGGGCCGCGCAAGGCCGGCATGATCGAGCAGGCCGGGATCAAGCTCGACCCCCGCGGCAATGTCGCCGCCAACACGCTCGATTACCAGAGTTCGGTGGCGAAGGTTTTCGCCGCCGGCGATATGCGGCGGGGCCAGTCCTTGGTCGTCTGGGCGATCCGCGAAGGCCGGCAATGTGCCCGCGCGATCGACGAATTCCTGATGGGCTCGACCACCCTGCCGCGCTGATGCCGCCGCGGAGCCACCTAAACGGTCGTCCCGGCGAAAGCCGGGATCCACCCAGCAGAGGCACGAGCGACGGAAAAGTGGGTCCCGGCTTTCGCCGGGACGACGGCATTTTTTCGGTAAGAAATTTCCTCGTTCCAGAGGCCGGGAGCGCTAGTCGATGATCCGGATGCAGCTGGGCGCCTTCGCGTCCTCTGCGTGCCCTTCGCGTCCTCTGCGTTTAAGCGTTTCTTTTCCTCTGTGCCCTCCGTGCCTCTGTGGTGAAGCCCTCCGGTCACTCGCGCCGCGGGTCGAGAGCGTCGCGCAGCCCATCGCCGAACAGGTTCAGCGACAACACCAGGCTGAAGATCGCCAGCCCCGGCCAGATCGCCATCCACGGCGCCTGCGCCATGAAGTTCTTGGCGGTGTTCAGCATGCTGCCCCAGCTCGGATCGGGCGGCTGCTGCCCGAGACCGAGAAACGACAGGCTCGCCTCGGCGATGATCGCGGCGGCTGTCGCCAAGGTCGCCTGCACCAGCAAGGGCGGCACGATGTTCGGGAAGATGTGGCGCAGCACGACCCGGTATTGCGGGTTGCCGATCGCGTGCGCCGCCTCGATGTAGTCCTCGTGCTTGACCGACAGCACCTGGCCTCGCGTCAGCCGCGCGAAGATCGGCATCTGGGTGATGCCGATCGCGATCATCGCATTGCTGAGGCTCGGGCCGAGAAATGCCGCCAGCGCGATCGCCAGGATCAGGAACGGGATCGCCAGCATCGCATCGATGATCCGCATGACGAGCGCGTCGAGCGCGCCGCCGACATAACCGCTGACCAGCCCGATCGGCACCCCGACCGCCAGCGCCAGCATGACCGAGACGAGCCCGGCCAGCAACGAGGCGCGGCTGCCCCAGATGATGCGGGCGAGGACGTCGCGGCCGATCTCGTCGGTGCCGAACAGATGCGCCACCGACGGCGCTTTGCGTACCGCCGTCCAGCTCGTGGCGAGCGGATCGTATGGCGAAACCAGCGGCGCTGCGGCGGCGATCAGGATGAAGAACACCACGACACCAAGCCCGATCATCGCGGCGCGGCGCTTGACCAGCCGGCGCACGGCGCGCAGCCACGGCGGCTCGCCGATTGTCTCCTCGGCCGACAGTACTTCGAGGATTTGCGCCGTCATGTCCGCAGCCGCGGGTTCAGCACGACATAAGCGATATCGGCGAACAGGTTTAAGAGGATGTAGGCGAAGGCGGTGAACAGCACGACGCCCTGCACGACCGCATAGTCGCGGTTGAACACGGCATCGACGATCAGCTTGCCGAAGCCCGGGATCGTGAACACCTGTTCGGTCAATACTGCGCCGGACAGCAGCGCGCCGAAATCGAGCGCCGCCAACGTCACCACCGGGATCAAGGCGTTGCGCAAACCATGCCGCAATACGACGCTCACTTCGCTGAGCCCCTTGGCGCGCGCGGCCCGGATATAGTCCATGCCGAGCACCTGCAGCATCGCGCTGCGCGTGTGGCGCATCATCCCCGCCGCAAAGGCATTGCCGAGCACAAAAGCCGGCATGATCAGGGTCAGCAGGTTCTGCCTGAGGCTCTCGCCGGGGCTGACGAAGCCCGACGCCGGCAACAGGCCGAGCTCAACCGAAAACAGCAGGATCAACAGGATGCCGAGCCAGAAATTCGGGATCGACAGACCCCACAGCGCCGCCATTGTCGTCCCGTAATCGACCGCGGTGCCATTCTTGGCCGCGGCGATGATCCCGGCCGGGATGCCGATCGACAGAGAGATCAGCAGCGCTATCAGCGCCAATTCGCCGGTGACCGGCAATTTCTCGGCGATCAGGTCGAAGACCGGCCGCTTGATGCGGATCGACTCGCCGAGATCGCCGTGCACGACGCCCTCGATCCACAGCGCGTAGCGGACCGGCAGCGGCTGATCGAGATGATATTTCTGGCGCAGAAAGGCGATAACCGCCGGGTCGCGGTCCTCGCCGGCCAGCGCCATCGCCGGATCGCCCGGCAACAGCTGCTGCAATCCGAAGATCAACAGCGACACGAAAAATAATGTCGGGACGATCAACGCAATCCGGCGCAGCAGAAAGGTGGTCATGCGGCGCCACCCCAAGCGATGTTGCCCAGCAGCCGCTCTAAAATCATTGCGCCTTCTCGCGTTTTCGCCACTTCGATCGGCGACCTGCCATCCAAAATTCCCAGAGGCTGGTGAAGCTTTTCCAGCATCGCCAAAAACCTCCGTGGCGAGTGCTCGGATGCGCGAGATATCGTTGACGCTATTCGAGGCCTTCAAGGCGATCCTCAGTGTTCCGCCGACGTGCGGCGCGCCTCCGTTGATTAACTCAGCCCCGCCCCCGATAATCCGCGTCTACGCTCTAACAGTTTCGCGCAGGCTCGCCAACATGCCCCTTCTGCCAATATTGGCCACGAACCCACAGGAGATATACGCCCTCGACCTTCGCCAAGTGGTGGCGCTGTGTGGCAACGGCAGACTAACAGATGGGAGCGAATGCAGTCAGGAACTTAGAGCCTTTTTTAAGGACGCTCCGAGTGAGCATCTCTTCCGGTACATCGAAACCTGTTTGGACGAAGGATTTGATAAAAGCGGCCAAGTTCTTCAGGACATCGTGAACGAGCTTGGGAGACGGTTAGATTTTGATGTCCAAAACGGCAACTATTCTGGTCGTCAGAATTCTATTGGATTTGACGGCATTTGGAGTGCACCAGACGCACGGGCACTTGTGGTGGAAGTGAAAACAACGGACACGTACCGCATCAATCTCGACACGGTCGCCTCCTACAGAATGCGACTTATCGATGCTGGGCAATTAGATAGAACGTCCTCAATCCTCATCGTCGTCGGCCGGCAGGATACGGGAGATCTTGAAGCGCAGATTCGTGGTTCTCGACACGCTTGGGACATACGGCTCATTAGCGCTGACTCTCTTATCAAGCTGGTCAAAATAAAAGAAGACGCGGAGGAAAGTACCGTCGCCAGAATCCGTGAACTACTCGTTCCATTTGAATACACTCGGATAGACCGGATTATTGAACTCGCGTTTACAGCGGTGACGGAAATCGGTGAGGCGATCGAGAAGGAAGAAGCGCCGGTGGCCGACGAACCGTCAAACGAGAGTGTGCTTTCCGCTACTAGGAGCACACAGGAGCGGACGCCAAAAGAAGTTATAGAAGCGCTTCGGCAGAAAATTATTGCAGCGCTTAGTGCGCGCGAGGGCGTGCCATTGATAAAGAAAAGTCGAGCGCTGTATTGGAGTACTGATATCGAACGAGTAGTCCGAGTAGCATGCACAATTTCCAAGCATTACGACAAGAGCGATAGCTACTGGTACGCTTACCATACCGATTGGGATAAACTCCTGAGCGGAGCACAGAAAGGCTATTACGTTCTGGGTTGTTCCGATATCGGCGCCGGCTACGCGATCCCGCTTAGCTGGATACAAAATAAGCTACAGGAACTATATACATCGGATGACGGCGGCACCAACCCTTACTGGCACATACATCTTGTTCGGAAAGGAGCAGAGTTGGTCCTACGAGGTGATCGATCCGGCCGTGATTATCCGATTTCTGAGTTCGCGGTCAGTCTCGGTAACTAGTTTAGTAAAGGACACTCGTTTCCAAAGACACTAGACGTCACTGCATCCTGATCCCCTGCGGGCGGATCAGCCCGTCGGGATAGGGGGTGAACCCAGCCAGCTTCGCGCTCAGGCCGTAGAGGTATCTGTTGTGCCACAGGTAAATCAAAGGCCGGTCCGCTAAGACGCGCTCAGCGACTTTGGCGTAATGCGGCATGCGCTCGGCCGGGTCGGCGGTCTGCCGCGCGGCGTCGAGCTCGCGGTCGAGATCGGGGTTGCAGTAATGCCCGGTGTTGAGCGCCGGCGGCGCCTTGCAAGAGACAAAGTTGTAGATGTTGCCGTCGGGGTCGGTGCGGCCGCTCCAGCCGATCAGGTACGCCTCGAAATCGCCTTTGACCGCCAGATCCAATGATGACGCGAATTCGGTCGCCTGGATCTTGATGTCGAAGCCGCTTTCCGCAGCCATCGATTGGATGACCTGCGCCGCCTGCAACAGCTCGGGGGTGGTCGGCACCGTCATCGTCACCACGGGATGCGGCGCATTCGCTTCGGCGAGTAATTGCTTTGCCTTCGCGACATCGCGCGCCGGTATCGGCAATGATTTGACGTAATAGGGATTGCTTGGCGGCACCCACTGTTTGCCGGGCTGGAACAGCCCGTTGAACACGACCTGGTTCAAGGCGGCACGGTCGATCGACAATTCAAGCGCCTGCCGCACCCGCGCATCCTGCCCGAGCGGGTTTTTTCGCGCGCGGGCCGTTATCGAGATTGGTCGTGATCCCGGTGTAGCCGAGCCCGGTGATCTCGGCGAGCTTCAGCCGCCCGTCCTTCTTCACCGTATCGACATCGGTCGCCGCGACGCGCTCGATCAGGTCGAGCCCGCCCGATTGCAGATTGGCGAGACGCACCGTCGAGTCGGCGATCGGGAGGAACACGATGCGGTCGAAATGGACCGCGCTTTTGTTCCAGTAATCCGCAAAGCGGTCGAGCACGATCCGGTCCTGCGCCACCCGCTCGGTGAATTTATAGGGGCCGGCGCACACCGGATGCGTGCTGAAATCGCCCGCCGCCTTTGCGGCCTTTGGCGATACGATCATGCCGGCCCGGTCGCTCAGCTGCGCCAATAGCGGCGCGAACGGCGCCGACAGCACGAGCTTCACCGTGTGATCATCGACGATGTCGATCGCGGTGACGGCGCTGATCTCGGCCTTGCGATTGGAGCCGGGAAGGTTCAGGTGACGTTCGAGGCTGAATTTGACCGCGGCGGCATCGAGCGGCTCGCCGTCATGAAACTTCACCCCCTGGCGGATCTTCATGACCAGGCCCTTGTTGCCGTCGGTCCACTGCCACTCGGTGGCGAGCTGCGGCACGATGTCGAGCTCGGGGCTGATATCGACAAGCTTGTCGCACAAGGACGCAAAGACGATGCGGCCGACATAGGTCCGCGCCAGGGTCGGGTCGAGCAGATCGGGGTCTTCGGCCAGCCCGATCCGCAAGCTTTGCGTGGTCTGCGCCGGCGCGCCGGTTAGGATCGCCGAGAACATCAGCCCGAGGCCCGCCAGCAAGAGTTTGCGTTTCAACATCTGTCCCCCCGTTTCCGAATGGACCACTAGCGCCCGTCGCGGACCTTGCGGCGCTTCCGCGAGCCGCGGCCGAGCGGTACGACGTTATGGCGCCCAGCGTACCGGTTGCGTTCGAGGGCGCGGTTCACTTCGGCCGTCAATTCGGACAGCCGGAACGGTTTCCGGATCAGCGGGTCGTCATCGGTCTGGAGCCCGGTCGAGGCGGCGTCCGCATATCCGGTGACATACAGCACCCGCAACCCGGGCCACCGCTCGCGAGCGCGCCGCACCGTCTCTATGCCGTTGAGGCCGGGCATCGCGATGTCCACAATCGCCAGATCATAGATCTCGCCGCGCGCCAGAGTGTCCAGAGCAGCCTGCCCGCTCGCCGCTTCGGCCACGCCGTAGCCGATCTGCCGCAGCATCTCGGCGGTGACGGCGCGCACCGCGGGGTCGTCGTCCACCACCAGAATGCGCCCGCCCGGCCCCGCCTGCTTACCGGCCTGCTTCTGTACCGCGACGGCATCCGGCACAGTGCTCGCCCGCGGCAGGTAAAGATGTACTGCAGTGCCCGCGCCGACCCGGCTTTCGATCTGCAGGCTGCCATTCGATTGCCGGACGACGCCATACACCTGGCTCAGTCCGAGGCCGCTGCCCTTGCCGACCTCCTTCGTCGTGAAGAACGGCTCGACGGCCGACTGGCGCACTTCCTCCGTCATGCCGCCGCCGGTGTCGCGGACCGAGAGGCAGACGCAATCCTGATCCGCGATCTCGCCCGGCACCGCGTCGCTGCCGCGGTCGGTATTGCGCGTCTCGATTGTCAGAGTGCCGCCGAGCGGCATCGCATCGCGCGCGTTGATCGCAAGATTGAGCACCGCGATCTCGATCTGCGTCGGATCGACGAGCGCCGGCCATAAGCCCGGCGTCAGGCGGGTGCGGACCTGCACCCCCGGACCGATGGTCCGCGCCAACAGGTCGCTCATCCCGTCGATGATGCCGTTCAGGTCGGTGCTGCGCAGTTGCAGATGCTGGCCGCGCGAGAACGCCAGTAATTGCTCGGTCAGCCTGGCGCCGTTTTCGGCGGCGCGGTGGGCCGCCGCGACAAAGCGGTTGAGATTGCCGTCGCCGGCCAGGCGCGGCGCGAGCAGTTCGAGATTGCCGATGATCGCGGTCAGCAAATTGTTGAAGTCATGCGCCAGCCCGCCGGTCAAGTGACCGACCGCTTCCATCTTTTGCGACTGGCGCAGCTGTTCCTGCATCGCCTCCCGCTCGGTGATGTCGCGCGCGGTCGACATGATGAAATAGTCGCCGTCCTGCTTCTCGGGCGCGCGGACGAACATCACGTCGATCGTGCGAGTGCGGCCCGCCAAGCTCCGGCGCGCGCTGTAGCGCTGAGTCTCGCCGGTCTCGATGCAGGCCCGCATATGCCGCAGCGGCAGCTGCGCTTGCTCGGCGCCGAGGATCTCTTCGAGCGGGCGCCCGATCACCTGGTCGCGGCTCAGGCCGTAGGCCCGCTCAGTCTCCCGGTTGAGGTCCTCATAAAGGAAGCGGCCGTCCTGGGTGGCGCGGAATAGGGTCAGCCAATCGGGCGAGTTGTCGAAGAACGCCCGCATTTGCGAGCGGCTCGCCTCGCTGCGGCGAACACCGCCCTTGCCGGCGCCGGCCACGGCGATCGGACGCGATCGAAGCGGTCTTTTCACATACCTCTCCGCCAGCTTGCTGCCGGGCAACATAACATTCCGGGGGTTGGGCTTATCTACCTTTCCGTCCCTGGCTACGGCTCGGCTCGGCGCTCGGAAATATCAGCGTGGACCCGGCTATGGGATCGGAGCCCTTGGCGAGTGGTGATCGGTTTCGCTGCGCTCAACCGATCCTACATGATACAATAACGACAAACGCGGCGATCGGCGCCGCATGCCAAGGAGTGGCACGATGGGCGATATTCTCGGTATCGGCGTCACGCATTATCCCGGTCTCATTCAGCCGGACCAGCAGATGGCCGGGCTGCTCGACCGGACCCTCAACAGCGATCAGGTTCCCGCGGAGCTGAAGGACCCGGCGCGCTGGCCCGAGCCGATGCGCAAGGAGTGGGCCGACCCGCTCGCCGCCGCCAAGCAGCACCGGGAGCGGCTGGTCGGCGGCTTCCGCAAATGTCGCGAGGCGCTCGATGCCTTCGACCCCGATTTCGTGCTGATCTGGGGCGACGACCAGTACGAGAATTTCCGCGAGGACGGGGTGCCGTCCTTCTGCGTCTTCGCGGTCGACGGCATCAACTCGCGGCCCTATGCGCGGCCCGGCCGGTCGAACGAGAATGTCTGGGGCGAGGGGCCGGACACGGTCTTCCACACCAAGGGCCATTACGCCGCCGCCTCGACCCTCGCGGCGAATTTGATCAAAGCAGATTACGACGTCAGTTATGCCTATCGCATGCGTTACGAAAACGGGCTGCCGCACGCCTTTATCAACACGATCCTCTATCTCGACTACGACCGGAAAGGTTTCCCGTATCCGGTCGTGCCGTTCCATGTGAACTGCTACGGCTCCTCGGTTATCGCCAAGCGCGGCTCGACGGCGCACCTGACCGGCGACGCCGACCCGAACCTGGTCGACCCGCCGGGCCCGAACCCGGGGCGCTGCTTCGATGTCGGCGGCGCCGTGGCGCGGGCCTTGGCCGACAGCCCGTGGCGGGTCGCGCTGATCGCGTCGTCGAGCTGGTCGCACGCCTTCCTGACGCCGAAAAACCACTACCTCTATCCCGACAACGCCAGCGACCGCGCGCGTTTCGACGAGCTCGCCTCGGGCAAGCTGGCGCGCTGGCGCGAGCTGACGACCGAAGAGATCGAGGATGCCGGGCAGCAGGAATTCCTGAACTGGGTCTGCCTCGGCGGCGCGATGCATGCACTGAATCGCGAGCCAGAGATCGTCGATTACGTCGAGAGCTACATCTTCAACTCCGACAAGTGCTTCGCTCTGTTCCACCCTTAAACTAGGCTGCGTGCTTAAACCCCCTCTCCGCCTAGGCGGAGAGGGAGGGCCCACGCCGGAGGCGTGGGAGGGTGAGGTGGGCCTAGACCGGACCGCGGGCGTCTCGCCCGCCCACCAAAGCTAACCACGGTCCCTCCGCGGAGGAGAGCAGGCAATTCCGATTGCTGGCGGCGGCGGAACGCGCGCCGCTTTCCGCTGTGCCGTAATGAACGCCGTCAACCAGCCGACCCCTGCCAGTTCTTAGGCGAAATCCCAGAATTTAATAATAAAAGAAAAACCGTAACAGATTGTACGTAAATACTTGTAGCTCGACATTGCTCGGCTATCACGGGCAGTGGTAGCGTTTTTATTGTTGTACTCATGGCGCGTGGATCTCGCGACGGTCGGCGACCACTCCCGAAACCGTAAAGGGCTTGGTAATGGTGGACTCGTTCGAGTGGATGGAATTGGAGACGCTCAACAGCGAAATCGCTCATACGCAAAACCGTCTTGCCGCCGCGCGCTCCGCTAAGAACCATATGCTTGCCGAGCTGCTTCAGCGGGAAATCGACGAGACGGCAGAGCGGCGCGATCGGGTGCTCGCCAGCATCACGCAGGGGCTGGGTCCCTCTCGTTCTGGTGTTCCGCAGCCGCACCCAGCTCCGGCGAAAGCGCAAGACGGCGCCCGCCAGCCCGCCAAACCGGTCGAGCAGATCGCGTCGTCAAAGGCTCCCGTGCCGCCTCAGCCCGCCCCCTCTACCGATACAGCCACCAAAGCAGCCACCAATGCAAAAGGAGTTCCCGCCGTGTGGGATCGACTGACAGCAGCCGATATCGAGCAGGTGAAACGCGGCCTGGCTCAGCGTCGCTCCGAGCTCTTGGCGCGCCATGCCGAAGAGCTTAAGGCGCTCGATGCGGAGCAGGGCGAAATCGACACCATCGAGCGGTCGATCGGCGTCTTTGCCCGCAAGTTCAACCTTGCGGGCGGCGCGAAAGTCGTCCCGCTCGACGCAGAACGCAGCCCCGCCTCGTAGCGGCGGGCCTCGTCGGCTTAGGACCGCGGCAGCAGGTTAAATCCGACTCGCCCTTCGTCATTGTCGTCGGAATTCCGGGTTGCCGGGCGTGGCGGAATGCGCTTGGCTGTTCCGCCCGATGACAACGACGCAGCGAAAAATGTGCCCTGACAATTCCGGCGGGCCGCTCATCCTGCCGCCACCGCGGGTCGAGCCCCATCGCGGGCCGCCGCCCCACGAGAAGGGGCCGCGCGTTTTTCTCGATTACGACCAGATCGAGCTCGACGCCGCCTACGACCAGCAGGTCTATCAACCCAACATCGTGCAGGTCGGGAAGCGCTGGGCCAGCAACAGCGCGCGGACCCGCGCCCGCCTCGGCGAGCCGGCGCGCATCTCTTACGGCCCCACAGAGATCGAGCGGCTCGACATCTTCCGCACCTCGCGCGAGCGGGCGCCGGTGTTTGTATTCATTCATGGCGGCGCCTGGGCTCGCGGCAAGGCGGCGGACTACCACGCCCCGGCCGAGATGTTCGTGCGCGCCGGGGCGCATTATGTCGTTCCCGATTTTGCCTGGGTGCAGGATGTCGGCGGCAGCCTGTTTCCGATGGCTGAACAGGTCTGCCGCGCGATCGCCTGGGTCTACAACAATGCCGCGAGTTTTGGCGGCGACGGCGATCAAATCCATGTCGGCGGCCAGTCCTCCGGTGCGCATTTGACGGCTGTCGCTCTGACAACGGACTGGACCAGCCGGTTCGGGCTACCGGCCGACGCGATCAAGGGCGGGCTGTGCGCCAGCGGCATGTACGAATTGGCGCCGGTGCGTCTGACGGCACGCGCCAACTATGTCAAATTCACCCGAGAAATGGTCGAGGACCTGAGCCCGATCCGCCATCTCGACCGATTGCGCGTGCCTGTAATCGTCAGCTACGGCACTTACGAGACGCCGGAGTTCCAGCGCCAGGCACGCGACTTCGCCGCGGCGCTCAAGGCCGCCGGCAAGCCGGTCGATCTCATCGTCGGCGACAACTACAGCCATACCGAGCTGCTCGAGACGCTGTGCAACCCGTACGGCCTGCTTGGTGCCGCGGTCCTCGACCAGATGGGCCTCGCCGCCCGCTGACGCGCGTCTCTCGCGAGGGATCGGGTCCGGGAGGGCGCACGACTGATTCGTCAAGCGCGACAATCAATCGTTCGAACGAGCCCCTCCTATGGTTATTGCGCGTTGATCCAGTTTTCTGATCCCGTCACCTTGACTGACACATCCGAAAAGGAAACCCGCAGGGGCTGTCCGTCCACCGTCCCGCGATGATCCGTCGAGACAAGGAGCGGGCCGGCCTTCTTGTAATCCGCCCACGTCGTGATCACGGTGCTGGGCTTCATGCTTCCTCCCCGGCGGAAGATGAACTCCTCGATCCGCTTGTCGGCGCCACTATACAGTTCCCACGTGTCGCCGGGCGAGGCGCCCCCCTCCGATGGGTATTTCACCACGACCCGTTCAGCAGAGCCGTTCCGTAAAGGCAGTTTGTGCATGCCCTCATCGGTCACCGTCGCGCTGCTGTCCCATATCACGTGGAACGGGAAGACCAACCAATACTGATCATTGACGAATGCCGGATCGATTTCGTTCTGTATGGCATCGCTTTGGCTGCCGAGCTGCGAACGCTCATAGGTAGCCTTCACCGGTTTGCCTTCCTTGTCTTTCCCCTCGTAAGAAACCGTATCGGTCTTCGGGTTCCATTCCCACGAGCGAGAAAGTTTGACGCCGGGAAGTTCCGCGTTGAAGGTGTAGCGGATCCCCTCGATTTTCCCAAACGAGTCAAGGCCGTAGGTCTTGGCCATCTGTTCGGCAATCGGTGGGCGCTGCTGCGCCCAAGACGTCGCGGGGAGGATCAACAGCAGCATGCTGAAGGCGGAAAGGCCGATCACATTCAGCCGGCTCAAATTTGCCATGAACGTCCCCTCATTTTGGGTTCGGATCTCCGCGATGGCATCGATCTGTATCCGTGCGCTTTCGAGCCGCTTCCGGGC
>Ga0209474_10001332_pt1 | contig 24484 bp, 22 predicted proteins | sample GraSoiAngelo_145_FD_185902 | JGI IMG/M metagenome (GOLD analysis project Ga0209474, IMG submission 185902) | Grasslands soil microbial communities from the Angelo Coastal Reserve, California, USA - 14_1009_05_20cm (SPAdes) (version 2) | ecosystem: Environmental > Terrestrial > Soil > Grasslands...
CGCGTGCACTGCGAGGCAGGCGGAAACGAGTTCCTGCTCCTCCTGAGGAATTGGTTCGCCGGCGGCCCAGTGGGGCGCCAAACCGAGAGCACCGGGCCAAGTGTAGGTGATTCCGCCATATTCGAACGACATTCCAACCGTTGGCGGCAGCGAGCACTGCACGAGGTACTTCATCAGGCGGTCTGCCGTAGCCGGGTCGGCTGCGAACCACTTCTTGAAGTGATCGTCCGTAAGTGAGTTCGATTGGAGCCCGTTCACTCCCAGCAAGTTCGGAGACATCCCGTTCGACACGATGCCGCAGCTGTCCGCGTTGATGTCGCCGCTCGTCGAGGTGACCGTCGGAGCGACGGACGTCGTGGTGGTCGTCTCACCCGTCACCGGATCCGTCGTAGTCGTCGTGGTGGTGGTCAGCCCCGTCGATGGGTCGGCGGCCGCCGTCGTCGTTACGGTGGCGCCGGTCAGCGGGTCCGTGGAAGTCGTAGTCGTGTAGGTGATCCCGGTCGCGGGGTCCGTATACGTAGTCGCGGAGGGGTCCGTATTTGCCGGTGGTGCGGAGTTCAGCGACAGGCACGAGTCGCCGAGGCTTATCGCGATCAGGCCGTTCTCCGAGTCCAGCTCCGCTGGATCCTGATAGCGCACGAACTTCGATGATCCGGACGACTGGGCGGGCTGCCCGGTTCCGCATGCCGCGGTCAGCGCGATTAGCGCCGCCGCGATCGCGCTGGAACTGTGAGCTAGCTTGGTCATACCCTCACCCACCCGTTCTGGATGGACCTTGCGGTCCCCCGCACCCAAGGTGAGCAAGGGGTGGGCCAGCGTGAAATCCGCCGCGCGGTTGCGGACGTTGCAGCGCCGCTGGAATGCGATTGCGCACCAGCGTGCGCTTCACGAGACCGACGCTGCGCGATTCGCGCGTACCACGCCCACCCCAACGTTGAGCTTCACACACGTGCCGCCACGCAGACCCGCGTCGGCTCGGCCATCCTTCCCATCCGCGGGACGGCGGCACGCGTGTTGCTCCGGTGATAGTCCGGCGACCGCGGGGGGACGTCATGGCGAGCCGCATCCTGATCGTCGGTTGCGTGCGCGAAGGCGCAGAGCTGGAACGTCGCGGCCACTGCCTCGTTCAGGTCCCCGACGCGCGCGCGCTCCCGCAGTGGCTCGCCGAAGCTGAAGGTTGGGACCTCGCGCTGCTGCCTCCCGATCTGACGCTGGTGCACGCAGTACAGAAGGCGTGCCCGCGGACCGAGATCATCATTCTCGCGCTGCCGGGCGAGCGCGCCGGCGCTATCCGCTGCTTGCAGGAAGGCGCCTTCGCAACGGTGCGCAGGCCGTGCGAGGGCGGCGAGCTGGACGCGGTCGTCACCAGGGCGCTCGAGCGCCGGGCATTGCTGGAAACGGAAGCGCAGCTGCGGGCGTTGCGCGGCGTGCTGGAGACGAAAGAGAAGCTGCCCGAGGCGATCGTCAGTGCGTTCGCCGAGGCCCTCTCCGCGCACACAGCGTGTCTTCTCGTCCCCGCGCCCGAAGACGGGCGCCTCACCGTCGCTTATTTGTGGGGAGATGACGGCCAAAGCGGAACCTCTCCGTCCTGGGTGCACGAGTGGGTTCGCACCGAAGAGTCGCCCGCCATCGTGAGCGCGTTCGCCGCCGACCAGCTTCCGCAGCGCGCCGCCCGCGGGCCCGCGCTCATCTACCCGCTCACTACTGAGGGACGTCTCGTCGCCATCCTCACCGCGCAGCGAGAGCGGCCCCCTTTCACGCCTTCCGATCTCGACCGCGCCTCCGTTCTCGCCGCACAAGCGCGCTTGGCGCTGGAAAACGACCGCCTCTTGCAACACGTAGCCTCGTCCGACCGCCTCGTCTCGCTCGGCCAGCTCGCCGCCAGCATTGCGCACGAGATCCGGACTCCGCTCACGTACGTCCTGGAGAACGCCGGCTACATCGCCGAGCACCTGCCGCGCTTCGCCCCGCCAGAGGCGCCGCATCCGACGCGCGAGACGGTCACGTTCACGCAGATGCGCCGCGCCGCCTCTGACGCCGTCGACGGCGCCAACCGGATGCGCGACATCATCCGCGACATCGGCGCCCTCGCGAGCGCCGACGAGAGCACGAAGCTGCCCTTCGACATCAAGGAAGCCGTTCGTGCTTCGCTGCGCATGGCGGACGCCGAGCTGCGCGGCCGCACCACGGTGATGCTCCGTCTGGAAGGCGAGACGCAGGTCATCGGCAGCGTCGGGCGCATGTCACAGGTGTTCGTCAACCTGCTCGTCAACGCGGTGCAGGCGATTGGGACGGAGCGAGCCCGCGAGGGCCGCATCGTAGTCACCACTCGCCGCGAGGGCGCCCGAGTGATCGCCGAAGTCACCGACAACGGTCCCGGGATCCCGGCGCCGATGCTCAACCGTGTGTTCGAGCCGTTCTTCACCACCAAACCGGCGGGGCAGGGCACGGGCCTCGGTCTCTTTCTCTGCCGCAACATCGTGCGAAGGCACGGCGGCGACCTGATGGTGCGCTCCGCCCCGCACCACGGCACCACGTTCGTGATCGACCTGCCCGCCGATACGGCGGCGCAGCAGCGCGAGCGGTCGCTCGAGCCCGAGCTCGACACGCGGCGCGAGCCGCTGAACTGACCATCCGAGTCGTGGCGGATTTGCGTGCGAACTACTGCGCGCGTTCGATCTTGCGCGCCAGGTCGTCGACGCTCTTCTGCTGCTCGCGCTCGAGCTGCTTCGCCCGCGCGCGCACGTTGTCGAGCTGACGCTTCGGCTCGGTCGGGCCGGCCGGGTTCCCGAACATCGTGCCGGCGAGCATGTACTTCGCCGCGAATGAAATCGCCGCGAGGCCGAGAATGAGGGCGAGAATCCGAGCCATGCGGGCATCTTGGTCAGCGCGCGGGCGCGGCCGCAACGGTGCGCATGTGAGACGATGCGGCGCGGAGTAGGATGACGGGCGTGCAGGTTTGCCTCATTCGCGTTCCCTACGATTCGGGAAACCGTGGCGTGCGGATGGGCGCGGGCCCGGAAAAGCTCGCCGCGGCAGCCGAGCGGCTCCGCTCAGGCGGATTCGAAGTGACTCAGGCGTCGGTCGAGGCCCCGCCCGGATTCCGGACGGAGATCGGAACGACGTTCGCGCTGCACCGCGCGGTTGCGGTGGAGGTACGAGCCGCGCTCGCCGGGGCCGCGTTCCCGATCATTCTCTCCGGGAATTGCGGGAGCGCCATCGGCGCGTTGGGCGGCGCAGGCGCAGGTACGGGGCTCGTCTGGTTCGACGGCCACGGAGACTTCAACACGCCGGAAACGACGGAGAGCGGCTTCCTCGACGGCATGGCGCTCGCGATCGCGACCGGGCGCTGCTTCCGTCCTCTCGCAGCGTCCGTCTCGGGCTTCGCTCCGGTTCCGGAACGCCCGCGGAGCGCAGCGCGCTTCGATCTTCGGGCGTCGGCTGGGTGAGAGTCGAGTCCCTACGCGAGCGCGGGCCGGCCGCCGCGCTGGGTCCTGCTCTGCGGCAGATGCGGGCGCCGCAGATCCACGTTCACGTCGACCTGGACGTGCACGATCCGGCGCTCGCGCCCGCGAACGAGTTCGCGCCGCCCGACGGGCTCACGCCCGTCGAAATGCAGGATTGCGTCCGCGCGATCGCCGCGGAGCGGCCGATCCGCTCGGCTACCATTGCGGCTTATGACCCCGCGGTGGATCCGCGCGGGCTCGCGCTCGAAGCAGGGTTGCAGCTCATCGAGCTGCTCGCGACCGTCGCTTCGGCCCGCTGAACGGCGCGGCGTTCCTTATGCCTTCGCAGCGGGCGTCTGCTGCGAAGGCGCGGGCGCGGGTTGCTGCCCCTTTCCGTCGCCGTGTGCCGCCTGCTCCGCGAGAGCTTCCTTGCGCGACAGCCGGATCTTCCCGCTGCGGTCGACGGAGACGACCTTCACCAGCACCTCGTCTCCTTCCTTGAGCACGTCCTCCACCTTCTTCACGCGCGTGCTCGCCAGATCCGAGATGTGCACGAGACCGTCCGTGCCGGGGAAGATCTCCACGAACGCGCCGAACTCCATGATGCGGCGCACGGTTCCCAGATACGTCTTGCCGACCTCCGCCTCCTGCGTCAGCGCGCGAATCATCTTGATCGCCTGATCGACGCCCTCGCTGCTCGGTGAAGCGATGGCGACCGACCCGTCGTCCTCGATGTCGATGGTCGCGCCGGTGCGCGCGATGATGTCCTTGATCACCTTGCCGCCCGGCCCGATGACGTCCTTGATTCGGCTGACCGGGATGCGGATCGTGGTGATCTTCGGCGCGTACTTGGAAATATCGGCGCGCGGCTTCTCGATCGCTTTCGCCATCTCCGACAGGATGTGCAGCCGCCCGGCGCGCGCTTGATTGAGGGCGTCGGTGAGGATCTGCTTGTCCACTCCGGTGATCTTGATGTCCATCTGAATCGACGTGATTCCCTTCGCGGTGCCGCACACCTTGAAGTCCATGTCGCCCAGGTGGTCCTCGTCGCCGAGGATGTCCGAAAGGATCGCGATACGCCCTTCTTCCTTGATGAGGCCCATCGCGATGCCCGCCACTGGCGCGCTGATCGGTACGCCGGCGTCCATCAGCGCGAGGCACCCGCCGCATACCGTCGCCATCGAGCTCGAGCCGTTCGACTCGAGGATGTCGCTCACGACGCGGATGGTGTACGGGAACTTGTCATCGGCGGGCAGCATCGAGCGCAGTGCGCGTTCCGCCAGCATGCCGTGCCCGATCTCGCGCCGCCCTGCGCCGCGGAGCGGCTTCACTTCGCCGACGGAGTAGGGCGGGAAGTTGTAGTGCAGCATGAACTTGCGGAAGGACTGCCCCTTGAGGCTCTCCATCCGCTGCTCGTCCTCGCTGGTGCCCAGCGTGGTGGTGACCAGCGCCTGTGTTTCACCTCGCGTGAACAGCGCCGATCCGTGTGCGCGCGGCAGGAGACCGACCTGGCAGGAGATGGCGCGGATCTCGTCCGTACGCCGCCCGCCGATGCGGCGCCCCTCGTGCGTGATCATCCGGCGCATGTACTCGTACTTGAGGTCCTCGAGCGCCTGCTTGACGTCCTTCTCGTGGCCGCAGAGCTCGGCGCCCTCTCCGCAGAGCTGCGCCACGACATCCTTCTTGATTTGTGAGAGCCGACCGTACCGCTCGTGCTTGACGTTCTGCGCGTAAGCCTCGCGGACGCGCTCGAAGACCGCTTCGCGCACGCGCTGCGGCACTCGCTCGGCGAGGGGCACCTTCTCGAACGCGCGCTTCTCCTTCCCCGCGGCGCGGCGAAGCTCTTCCTGCTTGTCGAGCAGTTGCTCGATGGCGCGCTGGCCGAAGAGCAGCGCTTCGACCATGGTGTTCTCGTCGATTTCCTTGGCGCCGCCTTCCACCATGAAGATCGCGTCGCGCGAGGCGGCCATCACGACGTCGACGTCGCCCTGCTCGCGCTCCGTCTCGCTCGGGTCGGCGATGAACTTGCCGCCCACGCGGCCCACGCGCACGCCGGCGAACGCGAAGGGGAACGGAATGTCAGAAAGCGCCAGCGCGAACGACGCGCCCGTCAGAGCGAGCACGTCGGTGTCGTACTGGTTGTCGGCGGAGAAGACCGTCGCGATGATCTGCGTTTCGTGCTGGTAGCCTTCCGGAAAAAGCGGGCGGCAGCTGCGATCGATCAGTCGCGAGATCAGCGTCTCGCGTTCCGTCAGACGGCCTTCGCGCCGGAAGAAGCTGCCCGGGATGCGACCTGCCGCCGACAGGCGCTCCTGGTAATCGACCGTGAGCGGAAAGAAATCGAGCCCCTCTCGCTTCTCCTTCGCGGACACCGCGGTGACCAGCACCACGCTGTCACCGGCCCGCACGACGACGGAACCGTCCGCCTGCTTCGCCATCCGCCCCGTCTCGATCGTGATGCTCTGGTTTCCGATCTGCGCGGTGACCGACTTTGCTTCCATGTGCAATGTCCTTTCGCGACCCGTCGGGCCGCGTCCATTTCGTTCGATTGTGGGGGTCTTTTGACCCCCGGATGCGCGCGGCTTCCTTCGAGCCGCAGCGGGCGCCCGGGGGGACCGTTCGGAGCCTGATCACAGCAGCGAGTCCGTTCGCCGCTCTGATGAGGGACCGACCGACGCCGCCCGCGCGCCGCGCTTCCTCTGTAACGCTCGAAGGGACGCCCCGCATTCGGAACGCCCGTTCGGAAACCTACTTGCGGATGCCCAACCCCTCGATCAGCTTGCGATAGCGCGTCGCGTCCTTCGACTTCAGATAGTCCAGCAGGCGTCGTCGCTGCCCGACCAGCTTCAGCAGTCCGCGCCTGGAATGGTGGTCCTTCTTGTGGGTCTTGAAGTGCTCCGTCAGGTATTGGATGCGCTCCGTGAGGAGCGCCACCTGGACTTCGGGCGAGCCCGTGTCCCGCTCGTGTGTCCGGAACTTCTCGACCACTCCCTGTTTCTTCGACTCGTAATGCAACGGCCCCGAGCTCATCCTGTCTGCTCCAATTTACCCCCCGCGCCTCCGCCGGCCAGGCGAGAGGGCGAGCAGGCGTTCGGACCGGGCGAGACTGCCCGGAAGGGGGCGCACCCTACCGGTCGAGGTGGCAACCGTCAAGTGCGCGAAACCCCGAGGGTTGTATATAATGCGGTGTGTCATGACGGCATGACAGACTGTCTCGTTTCGGCACGTCGGACGAGCTCCGTCTGGGGAAGGTCGAACCAGAACAGCGCGCCGCCCAGGACGCCACGCCGCACCCCGACGGAACCGCCGTGCGCGACCACGAGGCGCTTCACCGTGGCCAGACCCAGACCGATGCCGGGCTTCGTCGCCGTGCGCCGGTCGCGGACATATGGCTCGAACACGCGGTCGCCGAGCTCGGGCGGGATTCCCGGGCCGCTGTCCTCCACCTCGAACTGCACCGTGGAGCGCCGGGCGCGGACCCGCAGCTCGACGATTCGTGGCGTGGAGTCCCCCAGGTACTTGAACGCGTTCCGCAGCAGATTGCTGAGCAACACGACGAGCACGCCCGGGCTGCACGCCACTGCGCACTCCGGGACCGTGTCGACGCGCAGGTCGGCGGCAACCTCCTCCGCCTGCGGACGGAGCTCCTCGACCAGGTCGTTCACGACGACGCGAACGTCGGCCGCCTCGTCAGGCGCGGGCCGCGCGCCGGACCGCGCGAATTCGAGCAGCGCGTCGACGATGCCGCGCACGCGCCGCAGGCTCGATGAGCCGCGGTGCGCGGCAAGCTGCTGAGCGGGAGAACCCGAGGTCTGCGCGATCGACAAAGCCAGCCCGACCGAAGCGAGGGGGCTCAGCACGTCGTGCGCGACGCGGCCGGCGAACTCCTCCAGCTCCTCGGCGCGGCGCTCGAGGATCGCGCGGTGCGCCTGCTGGATCTGCCGGGCGTGCCGCGCCGCCCGCAGTACGAGCCACGCAACGACGCCAGCCAGGACGACGCACAGCGCGTCCATTTGCAGGGCGAAACGCGTCGACCGGCGGTGCACTCGCTCGATTCGCATGGCCGCTTCCTCGGCGAGGCGTGTCTCGAGGTCGACCAGCGTCGTGGCGCTAGCCACCGCGCGGTCCGCGCGCGGTCGGACCTCGCGTAAGAGAGTCGCGTTGGCGTCCTCGCGCCGACTCGAGGCGAGCTGCGCGATGACGTGCTCCACCGCCTCGTCGAATCCACGGATGTCCGCCTGCAGCTTGTTGAGTGCCGCGACCTCTTCGCCCGAGGTAGGCAAGGCGCGGAACGCGGCGAGGTGCGTGTCGAGCGTCTGCCGCGCCTCGTCGATCGCCTCCTTGTCGGTGGGCGCGGCGCCCATTGCCGTCTGTCGCGAGATCAACGCCTGCAGTCGCCGCACTTCGCCACGCACGTTGGCGATCGCGCCGAGACCGGGTGCAGCATCTCGGGCGATGCTCGCCGCCAACCCGCCCACTTCGTGGGCGGCGCGTTGCGCGACCATGGTGGACCCAACGAATGCCGCGGCGACTGCCGCGAATGCGACGAGGAGCAGGACCGAGTCACGCCGCATGGCGCGCCAAGTTTAACCGCGGTGCGAACGCGGGCACGCCACCGCCAAAAGTCCGACCGACCGCACGTGCGAACAGCGCTCGCTCGCTCGGGTCGCCTCGTGTGGCCGGCGCCGCTCGATTTGCGTTTGGATGTGGTCCGCGTAGACGTGGGCCGTGATCATCGACGCGCATGTCCACCTTTTTCCCGACCGGCTCGCCGAGGCCATCCGTCGATGGTTCAGCGAGCATGCCTGGGAGATTCAGTACCGCATCGTCGCGGACGAAGCGATCCGTATGTTGCGGCAGGGCGGCGTCGATCGGTGCGTCGTGCTGCCCTACGTACACAAACCGGGGATCGCAGCGGCGCTGAACGATTTCACGCTTTCACTCGCGAAGGAGCATCGCGAGGTCGTTCCGTGCTGCACGGTATTTCCGGGCGAGGACGGCGCGGAGGAGCTGCTCGAACGGGCTTTTACAGACGAAAGCTTTCACGGCGTCAAAATCCACTGCCACGTGATGCGCGTCGCGCCCGACGATCCGCGGCTCGACGCCGTCTGGCGTGCATCGGCGCGGCATCGCAAGGCTGTCGTGATTCATTGCGGCCGCGAACCTGCGTCCGCCGGTTACGGCACCGACGTGCGCGCGCTGTCCGGCGCGGCGCGCCTGCGGCGCGCTCTGGACAGGCATCCAGATGCGATCTGCGTCGTACCGCACCTCGGGTACGACGAGCCGGCCGAGTTCGAGGCGATGCTTGACGAATTTCCGAATCTCTATCTCGACACGACGATGGCGATCGCCGGCTACTTCCCCGATTCGGCGGATATCGAGATGCTCCGCCGCCGTCCGGATCGAATTCTTTACGGGACGGATTTTCCGAACCTGCCGTACCGGTGGGATCGTGAGCTGCAGGTCGTGCGTGGGCTCCGTCTAGCTGCCGCTGACGAGGCTCGCATCCTTGCCGGCAACGCGCAGCGCGTGTTCGGGATCGCTTGAAGCGCTCAGTACCGTGGGACGCTCGAATCGATCTGCAGCGACCACGCGTCGATTCCGCCTGCCAGCGAAACGACGTCGGGAAGTCCCAGCCGGCCCAGGTACTCGGCAGCGTGCAAGCTGCGCACACCGTGATGGCAGTAGCACACGACCTGCTGTCCCTCGCGCGGGCGAATCTCGCCGGCGCGCTCCCCCAACTCGGGGAGGGGAACGAGAACGCTCTCCGGCAATCGCGACAGCTCGTGCTCCCACGGCTGCCGCACGTCGACCAGGAGCGGCTTCTCGCCGCACTCCAAACTGCGCGCCAGCTCGTCGACGGTGATTTCCCGCGCCATCGAAGTCTTCAGCCTCGCAACCGCTTGCGCATGGTGCGGCGCACCGTTTCGTAACCGAGGTCACGATAGAGATCGCGCGCACGCCGGTTGTTGCCCGCGACCGAAAGCTCGATGTCCTCGATGCGTCGCTGGCGCGCTTCCGCTTCGGCGCGTTGCATCAACAGCCGCCCGAGACCCTGGCCCCGCGAGTCGCGTCGGATGCCCATGGTGGTCACCTCGAGGATGCGCTTGCCGCTCGCGTCTTCCCGTTCGGTGATCCAAAGGTGTCCGAGGTACTCGCCCTGGTCAGACTGGAGCACGAGCAATTGCGCCTGCGGGACGGCGAATCGAGGCGGTGTGAAACCTTGCGTCGCGAGCTTCTGCGGCCAACCCTCGCGCAACTTGCGGCGCTCGTCCTCGTTCGACTCGCCCAGCGCGTCGATCGCGGTTTCCAGATCGAGCTGCAGGAAGTGCGGCCAATCCTGTTCGGCGTACGGCCTGAGACTCGGCATGTCCGGCCGTGTAGCGCACACGTCGAAGAGCAGCAAGCAGACGAAAGCGGACTCGGCTACGCCGCTTTCACTTGCATCCGGCGCCGCAATCCGGTTGAAGGACGGCGGATGGCGCGAAAGCCGAGAGGACAAATGAGGCCGAGCGGCGGCCCTGGCCCGCAACAGCAATCGCAGCCGCCGCGGCCCCAGGGCGGCGGGAGCTGGGCGCCGTTGCGCGATGCTGTTCGCAGGGACATCGAGCAAGCCGCGGCCGCGCTCGCTTTCGCGACTGCGCTGCACGAGCGGCTCGAAGCGCAGCGGCGGCTGTTTGCCGACTTTCCTCGGGTCATGGAGCAGCTCCGCAGCGGAGCTCTGGAACGGGTCGCGACCGCGCTCTCGCGGCTGTTCGAAGGCAAGGAGCAATTCGATCTGACGCGATTCCTGCGCGATCTGCCGCTCGCGCTCGCGCAGCTCGCCGCGGCGGAGGCGGCGCGCAAAGCAGCGCCAGCGGCATCCGCGGCGAACGCCGAAGCGAAATCGGAGGCCGTCCCCCCATCCGATCCGGCGACCACGCAGGCTGCGCCGGCAGTGACGCCGGATCCCGCTGCGGAGTCCGCCAGCTCGCCTGTGGGAGAGACGCCGGCAGCGCCGTTCGCGGGGGCGGGAAGCTCCGACGCGTCGCCGCCGCTCGCGAGCTCGGCCACGCAGAGCGCCGCGCCCCCCGATGCGAAAGCGCAGACGAACGGCGGCGCCGCTCCCGAGGCGCCGTCGCCTCGGCTCGAGCTTCGCGGCCGGCTGCTGACCGCGGCGCCACAGCTCGCGAAGGCGGTCGTCACGTACCGGCGTACCGTCACGACGGTCCGCCGGGCAGCCGCGCCGCGGAGGGCTCCGGGTCCGTGGCGCTCGGACCGGGAGGTGCTCGAGGAGGCGCGGCTCGCGGTCGATTTCGCCCGCCAGATGTTCGATGCGTATGCGGAAGCATGGGCGGATCAGCCTACGCAGCCCGCCGTCGCCGACTCCATGAGCGCCGAGACAGACCGCTTCCTCGCCTGGACACAGCTCGCTCGCTACATGGACGTGGCGGCACCACGGTCGCAGCCGCCACCGATCGAGAGACCGGTCGAAAAGACCTCCGAGGGTGCCGGAGAAAAGCAGCCCGTCACGCAGGGCTCCGCAGGGGCGGGCGGCGCCCCCGCCGAGGGCGAACCGGCGCACGGCTAGCGCTTCCGCTCGATTCGCTTCCCCGCGAGCCGTGCCGCCGACGCGCAGCGTCGCCGCGGGGTACTTCCGTTCTGCTGCTGCAACGCGGAATTTTGTTATAGAAGGCCGCGCCAGAAGGAGGCCCCCTGTGAGCACCAGCCTTCGCCCGGTTCCGCGGGCGCCCGATGCGGAGCTGTCCCCCGAGCTACTTCTTCGCGTCCACGACTTGATGGTCCGCAGTCGCGTCCTCGAAGAGCGCCTCATTGCCATGTACAAGCAGGGGGACGGTTACTTCTGGATCGGAGGACCCGGAGAAGAGGCGTTCAACATCCCGCTCGGGCTGCTCGTCCACAAGGGCCGCGGCCTGCAGTACGACTATCTGCATTTTCATTATCGAAACAGCGGCACGATGCTGGCGATGGGCGCCGATCCGATCGACTCTCTCCGGCAGATGAAGAACACCGCGACGGATCCGTACTCCGCCGGTCGCAACTTCTCGAACCATTATTCGAAACGTGAATGGAACGTCGTTCCTGTCAGCTCGGTGATCGAGCCGCAGTACGCCATGTGCATCGGGACGGGGATCGCGCAGAAGCGCGCCGGCGGCCGGGGAATCACCATCGTCACCGGCGGCGATGCGGGAACCGCCGAGGGCGATTTCGCGACCTGTCTCGTCTGGTCGTCGCGGCCGGCGAACCCGCTGCCCGTTCTCATCATCGTCACCAACAACAAGTGGGGTATCTCGACGGCGTGGACGGGGCAGCACGGCGAGAAGCGAATCTCCGACCGCGGCAAAGCGTTCGGGATCGAATCGAAGACCATCGACGGGAACGATCCCGAAGTGAGCTATCGCGAGCTTGCCGCCGCCATGGAGTACGTGCGGACGGAGCGCAAGCCGTTCCTGCTCGAGGCGGTTGTCTCGCGCTTGTACGGACATTCCAGCGCCTCGGGCGCGAACGCCGTGGTCGACGAAGCCGATTGCCTCAAGGGATTCGAGAAGAAGCTCGAGGACCGCAAGCTGCTTACGCGCCAGCAGATGGACGAGCTCCGCCAGAAGTACACCCAGGAGCTGCAGGATGCGCACCGTAAGGTCAGGCAGGAGCCGCAGCCCAAGGGCGACACCATCTACCAGCACGTCTTCCAGGAGCGCGACCTCGTACGGGAGGGCAAGTAGCCGTGTCGAACATGGTCCAGGCCATTCGCATGGCGCTGCACGTCGCCGAAGAGCGCCATGACCTGACCGACGTGTTCGGCGAGGACGTCGGTCCGCCGCTCGGCGGCGCGTTCACGGCGACACAAGGGATCAAGTGCGCGTGGAACTCCCCGCTCGACGAGCGCGGGATCGTGGGCGCGTCGATCGGGCTCGGGCTCGCCGGGTGCCGCAACGTCGCGGAGATCCAGTTCTGCGATTACGCGTACAACACCATCGACCTGCTCAAGCTCGCCGGGATGCAGAGTTGGTCGTCGAACGGCGACTGGAATTGCCCGATGACGGTGATGACGCCGGTCGGCTCGGGTATTCGCGGCAGCATCTACCACTCGCATTCGTTCGACACCGTGGCGACGCACATTCCGGGCTTCAAAATCGCCATGCCGTCGACGCCGCGCGACGCGTACGGGCTGCTGCTCTCGTGCATCGTCGATCCCAACCCGTGTTTCTTCCTTGTCCCGAAGGCCCTCATGCGGGTGCGCACGGTGGCTGGCGAGGAAATCCCTGGCGAGCCGGGCGACGACCGCGCGTTGAGCAAGCTGATCGACGCGCCGCTGGGCGACCGCAGCAAATGGCAGCCGCAGTGGCCCGACACGCCGGACATCTTCATTCCGTTCGGAGAAGGCCGGACGGTGCGGCGTGGCCGCGACGTCACGGTGGTCAGCTACGGCCGCACCTTGCCGCTCTGCAAGAAGGCGGCGGACGAGCTGGCGCAGGAAGGGATCGAAGCCGAGGTGATCGACCTGCGGTCGCTGTATCCGTATGACTGGGCACGCATCCAGGAATCGGTGAAGCGGACCGGCCGCGCGCTGTTCGTCAACGAGGACACAGAGATCACGAATTTCGGCGAGCACCTGTTGCGTCGTACCGTGGAGGAGCTGTTCTACCAGCTCGTCGCGCCGCCTCGGCTGCTCGCCGGGGCTTTCGTCCCTGGCGTCGGCCTCGCCGACAATCTAGAGATGGCATCCGTCCCGCAGCTTCCGTCGATCCGGGACACGATCCGGCAGCTGGCGCACCAGGAGGCGTGATCGGCAGAGCTGGCGCGACTCTCACTGGAGGGGCAATGCGCAACATCGTGATTGCTCTGGGCGCGGTGCTCGCGAGCTCCGCGGCGGCCGCGGAGCATCCATGCAAGGCGGACGTGGAGAAGTTCTGCGCGGGCGTGCAGCCCGGGCAGGGACGCATCGCGCAATGCCTGGCGCAGCACGAGGCGGACCTGTCGCCGGAATGCAAGCAGAAGCGCGACTCTTTTCGCGAGCAGATGGAGGAGGTGCGCGCCGCCTGCGAAGGCGACGTGAAGAAGTTCTGCTCCGGCGTCCAGCCGGGCGGCGGCCGCATCGCGCGATGCCTGCAGCAGCACGCGAATGAGCTGTCCGAGGCGTGCCGCGGCCAAGGCGAGAAGATGCGCGAGCGCGGCGAGGCTCGACGGGGAATGATGCGCGACCTGCAGCAGGGCTGCCGCGACGACGTCGCGAAATTCTGCTCCGACGCGAAGCCCGGCGGCGGACGAATCGCACAGTGCCTGAAGGCGCACCAAACCCAGGTGTCGCAGACCTGCGCGGCGGCGATCCAGGAAGCAAAAGGTCGGCAGTAAATCGTTACGGCGCCCTGGAGCGAACCGTGAGTTCAACCGGTTGAACTGCAGGACTTTGCCGCGTGGGGGGCGCGGGGCCGGGCACGAGGTCAGCCCAAGCCACGTCGAGATGCGATGCCGGTTGCGCGCAAATTTTTGGTAGCCGCGATCCACCAGCCACGCGATCGGCGGAACGCGCAGAGCACTGCCGACGATTGACCATCCCGGCAACTCGCGCAGCAAACGCGCGATTGCGGCTCCGCGCGTCCACCTGCGCGTTCCTTCCATCACCACGATCGTGTGCTCGGTCTCCTCTCGCGATACGCCCGGCGGAAGCTCGCCATCGTTCCCGCGAAGCTCGAATCGGCCGCATCGGTCGCGGCGCTGCAGCCATGCGATGCTCGCCTGGCACACGCCGCAGTCCGCGTCGTAGATCACGAGGAGCCGATCCACGCGTTGGAGGATAGCGACAGCGCGTGCGTCCTGCCGTCAGACGCCGCTTTCGGCCGGATACGCTTCGAGCCCATGCTCCGCGAGATCCAGGCCGGTCCGTTCGTCTTCCGGCGTGGAGCGAACGCCGATGAGCTTGTCGCAGACCTTGAAGGTCGCATACGCCATCGGAAGCCCATAGACGACCAACGCGAGGAATCCGCAGATCTGGATGCCCAGCGTCGGGATGCTCGTCCCGCCCTGCAGCTCACCGCCGGGATGGATCCAGTCTGGCGGCAGGACGCCCCACCAGAAGAGCTGTCCATAAATGCCGGCGAGAAGCCCGCCGATGACTCCGGATGCAAGGTGGCACGCCACGGTGCCAATCGCGTCGTCGATGCGAAGCTTCCGCTCGACCCAGCGGAACGTGTACGGGAACTGGAACCCCGCGACGAGACCCACGAACAACCCGTAACCCGGTGGCGCGAAGCCGACGCAGCTGCAGATCGCGACGAGCCCGCCCAACAAGCCGTTCGCCAGCACCAGTGGATCGGCAGCCTTGTGGAGCCGGTATCCAGCGATCAGGGCGCCGAGAGTGCCACCCGCCCCAGCTAGCGCGGTGGTGACCATCACCCACCAGATGTCGGAGAAGAGGTAATCGGCAATGTAGAGGCCGCGCGCCCCTGCTGCCTTGCCGAGCGCCGGATGCGCCGCGGCGTTCGCCACGACCGAACCGCCGTTGAACCCGAACCAGCAGAAGGCGAGCAGCAGGGCGGAGAAGACGGTCAGCAGGACGTTGTGCGCGGGAATGGCCACGGGCGTGCCGTCGCGGCGATATCGCCCGAGGCGCGGTCCCACGTACCAGCCGCCGACGAGACCGACGATTCCTCCGAGCGCGTGCACTCCGGTCGACCCGGCGTAATCGGTGTACGGCGCCCAGAAGTGGGCGCCCGTCGCATCCGGCGCCATTCCGTACGCCGTGAGCTTCTGTCCGAGCGCGCTCCCTACCTCGGGCGTGAAGAGTCGATCCATCGCCTGAACCACCCAGCCATGCGGATCGAGGAGGGGCGATCCGCCCAATCCGCCCCAGATGAGGAAGCCGAAGATCGGGTAGACGATGCCGGAGTACAGCGCGGCGAAGAGCAGATAAGCCTTGAAGCGGAATCGCTCGCTGAAGACGGTACCCGGGATCGCGGTCGAAGTGATGCAGAACGTCAGCGACCCAAAAAAATTACTCACGTACACGTCGGGTGCGGCGTTGAACCGCCACGGCACCCAGGATCCCGCCGCGCCCGCCCAGCCGACGTAGCCCGTGATGGCGTCATCGACGTTCGCGAGGAGCGTCCCCGTCCCGCGCTGGTGGATGATGTAGCAGAGCGGCCAGGCGAAGGCCTTGATCGAGAAGCCGACCAACCAGAAGCAGAACGTCGCGATGGCAGTGTGCGCGAGCACCTTCGCGCCGACGTGCGCGGCGTTCTTGGCGCGCACGGATCCGGCTTCCAGCAGCAGGAAGCCGCATTGCATGAGGAAGATGATCGCGAAGCAGAGGGCCCACCAGCACACCGCGACGACCGTGGCGAGATGGGCGAACTGTTCCTGCGAAACCGGGGGCGCCGCGGCCAGGAGGCCGGGAAGCGCCATCGTGGAGATTCCTCCTCGCGTGCACGCTACCAGCAGAGAAAGCGCTGCGTCACCCGTCGAGGGAGCTCGCCGGCCCGTGTTAGGATCCCGACATGGTTCCGGAGAAGTACTCGCTGGCCGCGATCGCGCAGCACCTGCTCGCAGTGTTCGAGGTGCGTCGGCCAGGCGTCTCGCGCTGGGACGCGGAAACGGACGAGCGGCTGCGGCGCGAGGCGGACTCGGCGTTGCAGCAGATGGAAAAGCAGTGTCGCGAGCTGGGCATCGACGACCCGCCGCGTTGGCAGCGCGCACGCGCGGTAGTACACGACGCCCTGCTGCCCAGGTACGAGCGGCTGGCGGAAGCGGAGAACGCCGCGGCTGCGCGCGATTACGGGATGTGGCGCGGCGGCGACCTCGTCGCGCGCGCGGCGTTCGCGTTGACCGGTCTGGTGCTCGGTGCCATCGCAGTCGCCGTGCCGTGGATACCGATCTACGAAAAGTGGTTTCCCTGGGCGCTCTTCGTGCTGGGCCCGTTCGTGCCGGACGCGTATGCGTGGTGGTACCGCCGCCGATATCGCAAGCGCCTCGAAGCTCTCGTGCTGGATCTCGCTCGCGAAGGCGCCGCGCTGGAGGCGTACCGGCCGCTTTCCGAGGTGCAGCAGAGCCTCGGATTGCGTGACGACGCAGTGCCGCTCTCGACCGGCGACGCGCCGCTCCCCGCACCGCGCGCTCGCGGCAAGGGGTAACTTCGACGATGGAGTTCACGATTCCCAGAGTGAGCTTTCCCAAGCCTGGCGAGCCGGGCGCGCGTCGAAGCCGCGTGCTGTGGCTTGTCGGTTCGTCGTTCATCGTACTGCTGCTCGCGTACGGCTCGTGCACGACGTACGTGCGCCCTGGTCAGGCCGGTGTGAAGCAGATCAAGTTCGGCATGGGGAAGGGAATCGAGCCCATCGTGTACGGCGTCGGGCTGCACTACGTCGGCTTCGGCGAGACGATGCACCGCTTCCCGACGCGCCTGCAGGTCCTGGAGCTGACGAGCTCGCGCAACGAAGCAGCGCAGGACCAGGTCGAGGGACACCGCACGACCAGCGCGATCAACATCCAGACGAGCGAGGGCTACAACGTTCGCGTCGATGCGACGGTGCTGTACCGCGTCTCCGACCCGCTCCGGGTGATGCGCAGCATCGGTCCGGGGCGCCTGTTCGAGGACAGTGCGGTGATTCCACGCGCCGCGCAGGACCTGCGACGCACACTGGGAGAGCTGGACGCGGAGGACTTCTACCGCGGTACGAAGCGCATGGAAAAAGCACGGGAAGCGCAGGTGCAGCTCGCCGCCGAGCTGAAGGACAAGGGCATCGAAGTGGTGCAGGTCTTCGTCCGCAAGTACGTGTACGATGCGCGTTATCAGAATGCGATCGAGCAGCGGAAGATCCAGGACCAGACCGTCTACAAGAACGAGGCGGAGGCGAAGTCGGCTACCGCGAATGCGGCGAAGAACAAGATCGTCGCGGAAGGCGCGGCCGCCGTGCAGGTCGAGCTGGCGCGCGGCGAGGCCGAGGTGAAGAAGCTGGAAGCGGACGCCGATCTGTACCGCCGCCGACGGGCCGCGGATGGCGATCTGCTCGTGAAGCTCGCCGAGGCGCAGGGTACCGAGCTGGAGAACCAGGCGCTGCGCGGAGTCGGCAGCGAGAACATGGTCGGGCTGCGCATGGCGGAGTCGCTGCGCAACACGCAGGTGATCGTCCTGCCGACGGACGGCGACGGGGGAACGAATCCCCTCGACCTGAAATCGATGCTGCGGCGCTTCGACGTGAGGGGGGAGTGATGCGCCCGGATCGCGCTCAGCGCGTCGTGCTGGGAGCCTTGCTCGCGGCGCTTTCGGCCGCGTGCACGTTCCACTCGACCGACTCGACGGAAATCGGCGTGCTCACGCGCAAGGTCGGTCTGCTGGGACACAAAGGGATCCAGGAGGAGACGTATCTGCCGGGCGCGACCTACACCTTTCCCGCGCTGATCACCGACTGGAACGTCTTCAACGTCGCGCTGCAGAACCTCGAGATGGTGGCTGCGAAGGGACGCGGCGATCGCGAAGATCGCGACGATCTCGAGTTCAAGACCCACGACGGCAACGACATCGCGGTGGACGTGACCGTCGCGTGGCGGATCGATCCCATGAAGGCGAGCTATCTCCTGTCGCGCGTCGGCGGGAGCACCGGGGAGGTGAAGGAGCACCTGGTGCGCCCCGCGTGCCGAAGCATCGTGCGCGACGTGCTGAACACGATGACGAGTGAGGAGTTCTACGTTTCGGACAAGCGCTTCGAGAAAGCCGAGCAGGCGCGGCGCAACCTCGCGGAAGTGCTCGGCCCGGAGGGAGTGGTCGTCGAGCGGGTGATCCTGGGCGAACACCGCTTCAACCCGGAATACGAGAAAGTCATTCACGACAAAAAACTCGCGGAGCAGACCGCGGAGCGGATGGTCAGCGAGGGAAACGCGGCGCAGCAGGAAGCGCTGCGGAACCTGGAGACGGCCAAGGGGCAAGTCGCCCAGCAGATCGCGAAGGCGCACGGGCAGCTGAACCAGGTGAAGCTCGCCGCGGACGCCGACTACTTCAAGGCACAGCGCGAGGCGGAGGCGATCCTGGCGGAGAAACGTGCGCGCGCGAAGGGGATCGAGAAGCAGAACGCCGCCATGGCAGGGGCGGGCGGCCGCACCATGGTGAAGCTGCGGCTCGCCGAGGCTATCGACGGCAAGCAGATCCTCTTCGTCCCGTCCGGCGCGAAAGGCGCCGCGCTGCAGACGATGAACGTCAACGACCTCATCGCCCGCTATGCGGCCGCGCGAAGCGAGGAACAGCGGGGGCAGAGCGTCCAGCCGGCGGCGGACCACCCGAAGTAGCCCGTGTTGAAGCTGACGCTCGAGTACGACGGCGCCCCATTCGTGGGATGGCAGGTGCAGCCGAACGGACCGAGCGTGCAGGGCGCGTTGGAGGACGCCGTCGCGAAGCTGTGCGGCGCGCCGGCGCGCGTGACGGGGGCAGGTCGGACGGATGCAGGCGTGCACGCGCGTGGCCAGGTCGCGTCGCTGGAACCGCCGCGGGAGCTGCCGCTGTCCGCGTGGACCTCGGGCCTGAACACGCATCTTCCAGCCGAGATCGCGTGCGTCCGCGCCGAACAGGCGCCGGCGGGATTCGACGCCCGGCGCTGGGCGCGGGGGAAGCGCTACGTCTACACGGTGCTGCGCTCGCCGGTGCGGTCGCCTCTGTGGCGCGGCCGTGCGTGGGAAGTGCGGCGGCCGCTCGACGTCATGGCAATGCGAGAGGCACTACCGTTGATTTCCGGGCGCCGCGACTTCGAAGCCTTTCGCGCTGCCAACTGCCCGGCGCGAACGACCATCCGCGACGTGCGCGAGGTGATGTTTCGCGTTCATCCGCTGCCCAACGGCGAGCTCGTAGAGCTGCGCATCGAGGCGACTGCGTTCCTCAAGCACATGGTGCGCAACATCGTGGGAACGCTCGTCGAGGTCGGCCACGGGAAGCGAACGCCCCAATCCATCGCCGAGCTGCTTGATTCGCGCGATCGCACCCGCGCCGGGCCGACAGCGCCGCCCCATGGGCTCGTGCTCGACGAAGTGTTCTATCTGCCGGGGAATGCCGATCCGCGCGCGGAACAGGAAGATGAGGACGGCGACGAATGATCCGGGGAGTCAGGTCTTCTTGACGGGCTCCGGGCCGCGATCGCGTCCGATCGGATGACGGCGCCCCGCGAGCTCCAGCGAAAACACCCCGCCGTCGTCGCGGACATGGTCGGAAAGCGAAAGTTGCGCCGCGCGCGTCAGGCGGGCGCGCTCGCCGTCCGGCGTGCGCACGTAGAGCGCATCGTCTGCTCCGGAAGCGAGCGTTGCCGCATCGACGTCCAGCCATTCACCGTCGGCGAGCTGCGCGTGCAGCTTGTCGTCGCGCAGCTCGATGCGCCGGACGAAGCGCCCCGCGTCTTCCACGTCCAGGTACGCCCATTCGGCGCCGATGCGTACCGCCCAGCGGCCGTCCGCCGCGCGATGCAGCCCGCGATGCAGCGCAGCGACCGTCCGCGCATGCTCCAGCAAATCGCCGCGGTGCCAGAACCGCCCTTCGCGGTCGAGCCGCAGTCCGCTCTGCTCGCGTAGCTTTTGCAGGAGCTCGGGGTCCACGAGACTGATTGTAGACGCGTCTCGAGCGCGCGTGACGCTCGTCACTGCCTCGTACGTCGACTGGTAGTTAGGTCGCGGTCGCTCCACGCAGCAAGCGTGCGTCGAGCGCCGTGCGACGATCACCCCCCTCGCGACGCGGCGCTCGGCGCGCGTGTTAAGCGAAGTCGCTTGCGCGGCTTAGTTCAGCGCCGCCTGCGCGGCGGCCGCCCGGGACGAGCGTGCCTTGCTGAACGTCAGCACTTCGCCGGACTTGTCCGCGTCCACCTTGATGGTGTCGCCCGGGGAGAAGTCGCCCTGCAGCACCTTGAGCGCGAGCGGATCGAGCACCATGCGCTGCAGCGCGCGCTTCAACGGGCGCGCGCCGTAGACCGGATCGTAACCAGCGCGGCCGACCGCTTCCTTCGCTCGATCGGTCAGCTCGAGCCGGAGCTGCTTGTCCGCCAGCAGCTTCCCGAGGCGGGCGAGCTGGATGTCGACGATGCGCGACAGCTCCTCGCGTCCGAGGCTGTGGAACACCACGATCTCGTCGATGCGGTTGAGCAGCTCGGGCCGCAGCTCTGCGCGGATCGCCTCCTGGACCCGCCGCTTCTCCTCTTCGTGCTCGCCGCCTGCTACGTGCTGCGAGCCGAGGTTGGACGTGAGGATCACGACCGTATTGCGGAAGTCGACGGTGCGTCCCTGGCCGCCGGTCAGCCGTCCGTCGTCGAGGATCTGTAGCAAAACGTTGAAGACGTCGCGGTGCGCCTTCTCGATCTCGTCGAACAGGATGACCGAGTAGGGCCGGCGCCGGACGGCCTCGGTGAGTTGGCCGCCTTCCTCGTATCCGACGTATCCCGGAGGCGCTCCGATGAGCCGGGCCACCGAGTGCTTCTCCATGTACTCGCTCATGTCGAGCCGGATGAGCGCCTGCTCGTCATCGAAGAGGAATTCCGCCAGCGCCCGCGCCAGCTCCGTCTTGCCGACGCCCGTGGGTCCGGCGAACAGGAAGCTGCCGATCGGCCGGTTCGGATCCTGCAAGCCGCTACGAGCGCGGCGAACCGCGTTGGAGACGGCGCGGATCGCCTCTTCCTGGCCGACGACGCGCTGCCGGAGCCGTTCCTCCATGTGCACGAGCTTCTGCATCTCGGCCTCGAGCAGCTTCGACACCGGGATGCCGGTCCACTTGGAGACGACGTAGGCGACGTCCTCCGCGTCGACCTCCTCCTTCAGCATCTTGTTCTGCTTCTGCAGCTCGGCGAGCTTCTTGTTCTGCGCCTCGAGCTCCTTCTGCAGGCCGGGAAGCTGCCCGTACTTGATCTCCGCGGCACGCCCCAGGTCGCCCTTGCGCTCGGCATCCGCCATGGCCTGGTTGGCGTCCTCGATCTTCTGCTTCACCGCGCGGATGCCGGCGATGGCCTGCTTTTCGTTCTCCCAGTGCGCCTTGAGCGTGGAGAGCTTCTCGTTGAGCTGCGCGATCTCCTTCTGCAACTCGCTCAAGCGGCCCTTGCTGACCGGGTCGCTTTCCTTCTTGAGCGCCTGCTCCTCGATCTGCAGCTGCAGCACCTTGCGGCGCACCTCGTCCATTTCCGCCGGCATGGAGTCGATCTCCATGCGCAATCGCGAGGCCGCCTCGTCGATCAAGTCGATCGCCTTGTCGGGGAGGAACCGGTCGGAGATGAATCGCTGCGAGAGTGTCGCGGCTGCCACGAGCGCGCTGTCCTGGATGCGCACGCCGTGGTGCACCTCGTAGCGCTCCTTCAACCCGCGCAGGATCGAGATGGTGTCCTCGACGCTCGGCTCGCCCACCATCACCGGCTGGAAGCGGCGCTCCAGCGCCGGGTCCTTCTCGATGTGTTTGCGGTACTCGTTGATCGTCGTCGCGCCGATGCAGTGCAGCTCGCCGCGCGCCAGAGCGGGCTTGAGCATGTTGCCCGCGTCCATCGCGCCCTCGGCGGCGCCGGCGCCGACGATGGTGTGCAGCTCGTCGATGAACAGAATGATCTGTCCTTCGCTGGCGGTGACTTCCTTCAGCACCGCCTTGAGGCGCTCCTCGAATTCGCCGCGGAACTTCGTTCCGGCCACGAGCGCACCCAAGTCGAGCGCCACGATGCGCTTGTCCTTGAGTCCCTCCGGAACGTCGCCGTCGACTACGCGCCGAGCGAGCCCCTCCACGATGGCCGTCTTGCCGACGCCCGGATCGCCGATGAGCACCGGGTTGTTCTTCGTGCGGCGGGAGAGCACCTGGATAACGCGCCGGATCTCCTCGTCGCGTCCGATCACCGGATCCAGCTTTCCCTTGCGCGCGCGATCCGTCAGGTCGATGGCGTACTTCTCGAGCGCGCGGTACTGCGATTCCGGATCCTGGGAAGTGACGCGCTGCGAGCCGCGCACGGCCGTGAGCGCCTGCGCGATGCGTTCGCGCGTGGCTCCGGATGCGCGCAAAGCCTCACCGGCGGCGCCGCGCTTCTCGGACGCGAGCGCGAGCAGGATGTGCTCGGTCGAGACGTATTCGTCCTTGAGCTTTTCCGCTTCGTCCTGCGCCGCATCGAGCACCTTGAGCGTGCGCTGCGCGAGGTGGCCGCCTTCGCCACCATGGACTTGCGCCACTTTGCGTAGCTCGTCCTCGAGGCGGACCTGGACGAGGTGGGGGTCGGCGCCGATGCGCTGAAGCAGGGGACCGACCAGACCGTCCTGCTGCGCGAGCAACGCGGCGAGCACGTGCTCGGGTAGGATCTCCTGGTGGTCGCGCCTGCGCGCCACGGACTGGGCGTCCTGCAGCGCCTCCTGCGCCTTGACCGTGAACTTGTCGAGTTTCATGAGCGCAACGTAACGCAGCGACGCGCTGTGGCAAGACGCGCCGGCAGCCCTCCGGATGACGATTTTCCTCGGAAGTGCGACTCTGCACGACCCTGGTGAGGTGCCGCATGCTCGCGTTCGTTTGCGCGCTGCTTTTCGCCGCGCCCGTTCTTCCGGTGAGCGAAGGCGACTACGTCCTGCGCGACTACAAATTCAGGTCGGGGGAAAGCCTGCCAGAGCTGCGCATCCACTATCGCACGGTCGGGAAGTTCGACGGCCGGAATGCCGTGCTCATCCTGCACGGCACCACCGGCAGCGGCGCGCAGTTCATGACGGACAACTTCGCGGGAGTCCTCTTTGGGCCGGGCCAGCTCCTCGACGCGCAGAAGTATTTCATCGTGCTGCCGGACGGCATCGGACACGGGAAGTCATCGAAGCCGAGCGACGGACTGCATGCGCGATTTCCGCATTACGGCTACGACGACATGGTGGAAGCGCAGTACCGGCTGCTGCGCGAGAAACTCGGTGTCGACCACCTGCGGCTCGTCCTCGGGACCTCGATGGGCGGCATGCACACGTGGCTCTGGGGCGAGCAACACGCCAAATTCATGGACGCACTGATGCCGTTGGCGTCGCTTCCGACCCCGATCGCGGGCCGGAACCGCGTCATGCGCAAAATGATCATGGATGCCATCCGCGGCGATCCGGCATGGAACGGAGGCGAGTACACCGCCGAGCCGCGCGAGGGGCTGACCGCCGCGATCGACGTCCTGATGCTCATGGGCAGCTCGCCGCTCGCGTGGCAAGCACAGGCTCCCACGCGTGACGCGGCCGACGCCTTCTACGAAGAGGCGCTGCGCAAGCGGCTCGCCTCGGCGGATGCGAACGACATGCTCTACGCGTTCGATGCGTCGCGCGATTACGATCCGTCACCGCGCCTCGAGTCGATCGAGGCTCCTCTGGTTGCCGTGAACTCCGCCGACGACGTGATCAACCCGCCCGAGCTCGGCATCCTCGAGAAGCAAATCCAGCGCGTGCGCCGCGGGAAGGCAGTCCTGCTTCCCATCACGCCGCAAACGCGCGGCCACGGAACGCATTCGTTGCCCGCCGTCTGGAAACAGCACCTTGGCGAGCTGCTGCAGCGCTCCGATCAAGTAGCATCGCTAAAGTCGAATGCGCGGTGATGTAGATGCCTCCCCAAGTCTATGTCCCCCCACCGCGCTCGCCGGAGGCACCCGCTGCGCTCGAGGCCCTGAGTCGCGTACCGGGACCGAGTCCTTGGTATCTGGAGCGTCGCGGCACTGAGATTCACACTGTGAACGGGGCCCTTAGGTGGGCCAGTGCCGGTTCCAACGCGCAAGCCGCCGGCAAGTCCATTTTGCAGACGGTTGCCGGCAGCGCCATGGCTGTGACTGACTTCGGCTGCTACGTTAACGCCATCGCCAGCCACCGGTTGCTCGTGTGGTACGTAGAAGAAGCAGGCAAGGACGCGACGCTGCAGCAAGCGATGCGTTTTCGCGTCTTCGATGCCGACGAGTTGCGTCCGATCCACGACCTCACGGCGGCATTTAAGCAGCTGGGCAGTCGGTCCCGCTTCCATGCGGAATCGGGCGAATTGGCAAGTATCGCGCTCTCGACCGCTTTGGACGATGGCGACCACACCGTCACGATACCTGATGCATTTCGTGACGGGTGAG
>Ga0209474_10001333_pt1 | contig 24475 bp, 19 predicted proteins | sample GraSoiAngelo_145_FD_185902 | JGI IMG/M metagenome (GOLD analysis project Ga0209474, IMG submission 185902) | Grasslands soil microbial communities from the Angelo Coastal Reserve, California, USA - 14_1009_05_20cm (SPAdes) (version 2) | ecosystem: Environmental > Terrestrial > Soil > Grasslands...
AGGAAGGTATGATCGGTAGGGGAGCGAGCCCGGCCAGGGACAAGTCGTTGACGATGGCCCCTTTGGAGCGTTTCAGCAGCGGCAAGAACGCGTTGGTCACTTTGAGCAAACCGAGGAAATTGACCGCGAAGGTCTGTTCGAGCACGTCGAGATTGCTCAGATCGTCGTAGATGGCGATGCCCGCATTGTTAATGAGGATATCGAGTGTGTCGACCTCATCGACTGCCCGCTGGATCTGCGAACCGCTGGTCACGTCGAGCGTCAGGGGCGTCACGCGTTCATCAGCATGTTGTAGAGCACCGCGCGTTCCCGCATATACTTTTTTTGCTCCGCGTCGAAGCGCCTCATCGAGAAGGGCCCGGCCGATACCACGGTTGGCGCCCGTGATCAAGACTGACTTATGTGAAATATTCATGACATTCTCCTTTGTTGACTCACCTTTGAATTCAGAACCTCAAAAACCCAAGCTGAAAATCCATTTCCCTTACTGCACCTCGTAGCCCTCCGGAAAGTGCGCATCAGCACTTACCTGTTTGTTGTATCGCTTGCGATTCCTGCCAGCCCGACTCGGCGGTCTTGGCCTGTCGGGCTACTTTTACTTGAGTTGGCAGTGACTTCGTGTCTCGGCTTTTTCTTTTGAGACAGCTTCACGGCCAATGCCGTCAACCCTCCGGCGGAAGTCGCGCTGGCGACGATCAGCCCCATGCTTGCTAAACAGAATGGGCACATCGCATCACCTCTCATTCGGGCGGCGAAGCGCGACCGCTAAGCCGCCTCTGTATGGATGACGGGCAAAGCGGGGCGATTTCTACATCAGACGGCGGAAGGAATCCGAAGCTTGGGAGACTGCTGATAATACAGGGTTTATGTCAGATTTGGGTTTCAGACTGCGGCGAAAAAGCCGGAAAACTCAACCGCGTTTCTGGAGCAGGAACTCTCTCACTGCGGGATCTTCCGCCAGACCGATCGCTCGGTCGTAGGCGTCTGCGGCCTCACGCTTTTTCCCAAGACGCTGCAGGAGGTGAGCGCGAACAGCCCAGTACGGTTGATAGTGCGACACAGCGTCCGGGGCAATCGGGTCCAAAACGGCGAGTCCCGCTTCTGGTCCCTCCGCTTCCGCAACTGCGGCGGCGCATCCGACTCGTGTGCCGAGCGCGGGCGATATGCGGACCAGCTGTTCGTAAAACAATGCTATCGCCGCCCAGTCGGTCCCGTCAGTGTGTGCACGCTCAGAATGTACCGACTGAATTGCAGCTTCGAGCTGAAACCTGCCGGAGCGCCCGCGCTTGAAAGCCTCGGCGAGATGACGTTCCGCCTCTTCGATTAAAGGGAGTGACCATTGCTTCGGGTCCTGCTCGGAAAGAGGAACGTACCGGCCATCAAGGGCCCTGCGTGCCGAGCGCCGTGCTTCACTGTGCAGCATAAGAGCCAGCAGCCCCTGAACCTCAGCCTCGCTGGGCATGAGCTGCAGAAGAACCCGCGCAAGCCAGATGGCTTCCTCTGCCAGATCGCGGCCACGCGGGTCAATGCCAAACATGTCGTCCCAGCTGATTCCGAAGGCAGCGTAGATAGCTTCCAGCACGGCATCGAGCCGCTCCGGCAAATCGCGCTCTTGCGGAATTTCAAACTGGATACCACCATCGCGGATTTTTGTCTTCGCGCGAAAGAGCCGCTGGCCCATAGTCTTCGGTGGGACAAGGAAGGCATGAGCAATACGACCCGCATCCAAACCCAGAACCGTCTGCAGCATTAGCGGCGTGTGCATGGCGGGATCGATCGCCGGGTGAGCGCACACGAAGAGCAATTTCAGCCGTTCATCTGGAAATTCGGTGGACAAATTTGCCTCCGCGGAGTTTTCCTTCAGCAGTGCGAGCGTCGGCTCGCTCGCCAAGACCACGTGCTGGTGACGAATAACATCAATGAGTGAATGGCGTGCTGTTGTGAGCAGCCAGGCTTCGGGGTTTTGCGGCAGGCCGTCTCGTGGCCAGGCCTTGAGCGCGGAAACAAGCGCTTCGCTGAGGGCATCCTCAGCGCTCGCCAAGTCGTGCGTGTGGACGGAAAGATACGCCACCAGACGGCCGTAGGATTCTCGGGCCACGCGCTCTATGGTCCGCCCTACGGCGCTCTGGATGTCCTCCTGACTGCCTTGATTCATCCTGTGAACCCCCGGCGCATGGCTTCAGGCGCCAGCGGCCGGACTTCCACTGCGCCGATCGATGCACCCGGGCATCGCGCAGCCCATTCGAGCGCGGCGTCAATGGAAGGGAGTTCCAGGATGATGAATCCTGCCAGTTGTTCCTTCGTCTCCGCGTAGGGCCCATCCTGCACGCGGCGCTTTCCCTCCTTAAGACGTACGGTCGTTCCCGTCTCTGGCGCTTCAAGAGCATTGGCGCCGACGTAGACGCCGGCCTCGACGAGCGCCTTATAGTAGGCCCGCCAAGCGCCGAGATGAGGATCGTTATAGTCGTTCTTCCGCATCGCAAACTCTTCCGGTGTATGGTAGATCATCAGAGCAAACTGCATTGGTTTTCTCCTTTGGCGCAACTCTCGTTGGCTTTACCAGCGTCTATCCGTATGACGGACGAGAAGCGGTCCATTCTACAGCCCTCAGAAAATCTGCTGCGGATTTCAACTGGAGTAGAAGACCTTCGCCGTTCTTATTGGATGACGCAAACCGGATGTTATTCCGGGCGAGAAATTCGCCTTACCGGTAACTTGGGTCCGGGGCATAAAGCTCCACCTCTTTTGCGTTTTCCTCGGTCGCGGCCTCGCGCGATAGTTTCGCCACTGGGCTCCGGAGTGGGAGGCCCATTTCCGTACTCCCTCTGCTTCGCGAAAATAAAACTCCGGGTTGTCCAATTCAGAGGGTTCTCGAAAATGACTTTGTCGTCGTTACAGGCACAGGCACCGCGCGTGACTGTCGAACTGCATTGAAAAGACAAAGAGAAAACCGGTTTGCCAGGTTTGCCAATTAAGGGCCTCGTGAAAACAGCTAAGTGATTGTGGCGCCTTGCCTTAGCTTATTTTCCCCACTGTTCGCAATGAGGAGGCCGGGGGTTCGAATCCCCTCTCGTCCACCATCTTTCAAAACGACCTCGAGCGTGCCAAACAGTTCCTACCGCGGCACGCTCGGACTAACTAAGTTCACTACCGGATAGCTTCCGGTACCTCGTCATCCACCCGGAACGACATTGCCTAAGCGCCGCCTCATCGGTAAAGACTAGCAGACTTGGACTTGTCGGTACCGATCCCCATGTTGCAATCTGGACTTCCGGGTAGCCGATACAGCCTGAACTCATGGATGCTTGCTTAGACTGGATGGCATGCATCTCCATCGACGCCCCTTGGCTGCTCTCGTGATTCTATTGGGCGGTAAAGCGTATTGAATTGACAGAAGGCGGGGAACTACTACAGACCGATGGTTGATACGATGCTCCTTGCCTTTTGGGAGGGCTCTGCAGAAGCTACCCGATCCCACCTAGCCAGAGAACCTAATCAGTTTTTCCCGGACAGTTTGAAATTTCACATAACGCTGCTGCGTCCGAGGAGAATTCTCAGTGTGAAACACGAGAACGATGCTGTTTGTGCGCACAATTTGCGATAGTTCCGACAGGTCGAAGACGTTCCCCTCGCCGTCCCTCTACTCGATGCGGAGGGCGGTAGCGGGGTCGGTTTGCATGGCGCGGCGGCCAGGGATGTAGCAGGCGAGAGCCGCGGTGGCGAGGAGGAGAGCTGCGACGGCGAGGTAGGTAAGGGCGTCGAAGGGTTTTACGCCAAAGAGAAGGGTGGCCAAGTAACGAGAGAGCCAGAAGGCGCCGATGGCTCCGAGGAGCGCGCCGATGAGAGCGGGACGCAAACCCTGGCGAATGGTCATGCCAAGAATATTGGAGCGAGTGGCGCCAAGTGCGACGCGGAGACCGATTTCGGGCGTGCGGCGCGTGATGGAGTAGGAGAGAACGCCGTAAATGCCGGTTGTGGCGAGGAGAAGGGCCAGCACGCCGAAGATGGACAGGAGAACGGCATTGAGGCGCTGCGGAGCGACGGAGCGGTACACGATCTGGTCGAAGGAGCGCATGTTGGAAATGGGGAGATTGGGATCGAGTTCGCCGACGAGCGACCGAATCGTGGGAACGAGGGCAAGCGGATTGTCGCGCGTGTGAACGACGAACTCGCTGGTCAGGGCGTTTGTTCCGTAGGGAAGATAGACGGTGAGCGTCGGGTTTTCGGCGAGGCCGCGCTCGCGACTATCCCCCACAATACCCACAACTTCGGCGAGGCCGCTGCTTTGGCCCTTCCAGAGAAGCACTTGCTTTCCGATGGCATCCTCGTTCTTGAAAATCTGTTTCGCGAGACGATCACTGATTATTACCCGGCGAGGATAGGGCGGCACGTCTTTGGGAATCCAGACGGGCTTGTCGTTTTCACCGAAAAGTCTGCCGCGAACGAGGGGAAGGCCGACCGCGGCGAAATAGCCCGGCGTAACGACGCGCCATCCGGCCCAAGGGGGTTTCGCCGAAGATTGCGGCGTGTCGATGCCCATGCCGGGATCGCCGCCTTCGACGGGGCGCTGATTGACGGCGCCGGATGCCAGAACTTGCGGGTTGGCCTTGAGGCGCTCGAAGAAGCGATCGAGAAACTGTTTGCCGACGACTCTTTCCCAGTAAGACCGCGGCATGTTGACGGTAAACACGAGGCGATTTTCTGTGTGAAAGCCACGGTCTACAGTCATGAGTTCTTTGAAGCTGCGGATGAGGAGACCGCCGCCGACGAGCAGAAGAAACGACAGCGCCACTTCACCAGTGACCAGAATGTTGCGAAGGCGCCCTTGTCCGCGGCTGCTGGTTTGGCGATCGCCATCGCGAAGAGCGGCAGCAATGCCGGAAGCGGGCGCCTGAAGCGCGGGGGCGAGGCCGGAGAGAATGCCAGTCACGAGGGCGATGAAAACAGCGAAGGCAAGCACCCAGGGGTTGAGCCCGGCGTCAGCAAGGCGCGGTATGCCCCGAATTTCGAGAGATTGGATGACGCCGATGCCGACGTAGGCGACGAACAATCCTGCCGCCGCGCCGAAGCCGTTCAGCAAAAGCGACTCCATCATCACAAAGCGAATGAGGCGGGCGCGGCTGGCGCCGAGAGCGGTGCGCACGGCGATTTCGCGCATGCGCGCGGTACCACGAGCGAGGAGAAGATTGGCGATATTCAGACAAGCTATGAGAAGAAGAAAGGTGACGGCACCGAGGAGAACCCAGAGAGCGCGGCGGGTGGTCTGACTGGCAACCCAGGTACTCGAAGGGGTGAAGAAAAAGCCGATGCCCTTGTCCTGTTCGGGGAAGGACTGCGCGAGAGATCCTGCGATTTGAGCGAGATCGACTTGCGCCGCTTCTTGCGTGGTGCCGGGCTTGAGGCGGCCGATGACTTGAAATTCCCAACTATCACGGTCGGCGTCGGGGCGATAGCCGAAAGGCATGTAAAGCTGATCATCAATCCAGGGCTCGCCGGGAGGAAGAACGCCGATGACGACGTAGGCTTTGTCATTGAGGCGGAGAGCTTTACCGAGAATGTTTGGATCACTGCCAAAGCGCGTCTTCCAGAATTTGTTGCCAATTATCACAACCGGATTTCGGAATCCGCCACGGTCATCGTCGTAGGAAAAATCGCGGCCGAGAATCGGCGAAACGCCGAGCGTGCGGAGGAAGCCGGCGCTGACTTCGCAAGCGACGACCTTCTCAGCGGGGCCCAGGCCCGTTAGGTTGGCTTCGTCATAGTGATAGGCGCCGACTTCGCTGAAAGAGTGATTGTAGGACCGAACGTCCCAGAAATTGGCTTCGGAAAAGGATGCCTGATCGATGCCGCGGTCGAGGCGGGTTTCCCAGATGGCGAGCAGCCGATTCGAGTCGCGGAAAGGCAAGGGTTTGAGCAGCGCGGATTGAAAGATGCTGAAAACAACAATGCTGGCACCCATGCCGAGGGAGAGCATGGTTGTGCCGAGGACGGCTAGCGAAGGATTGCGGCGAAGACCGCGGAGGGATTGCCGAAGTTCTGCGCCCAGGACGTCAAAAGCAGCTCCGCGGCGGACGTTGCGAACTTCTTCCTTGAGCTTCTCGGCGCCCCCGAGTTCGATCGAGGCTTCCCGCCGAGCCGTGACCGGATCAACGCCTTCGCGGATCTTTTGTTGCTCGAGCAATTCGCAGTAGGAGCGAATTTCGTTGGTGAGGTCGTCTTCCACCTTCTGCCTCTCCATGAGACTACGCCAGAGAGAGTTTAGTTTGGGCCAAAGGGGCATTGTCCACCTCGAAGAGCTGCTCGTTCTCACGTTGCTTTCAGAGCGCGGGCCATGGCGGCGGAAATGCGCGCCCAGAGATCGGTTTCCTGTTTGAGCTGTCGGCGGCCGACGGCGGTGAGGCGGTAGAACTTCGCGCGACGGTTGTTTTCGGATTCGCCCCAGGAGGAAGTGAGCCAGCCGGCCTCCTCCATGCGGTGAAGCGCGGGAAAGAGTGAGCCAGGCTTGACGAGAAAGGTGTTCGAGGTCACCTGCGCGATTCGGTTGGAGATTCCGAGGCCGTGCATTGGCTGGAGCGCAAGAACTTTAAGGATGAGCACATCCAGTGTGCCCTGGAGAAGATTGGTGTTGGAAGGTGGCATTTGTTCTGTCCTATAGAGATTCAATAGGAGATGCTACAGACACTCTATAGAAGAGAAGTGGAAAAAGCAAGATCCGAGCGGGGATCGGGCGTATTCTTTGAAGGCCATTGCATACCTTGACCTTCGACCTATCATAATGTACGCTGACCGGTAGGAGGTTGAGGCATCGATGCCCTCGCCAAGGTTCCCCATCCCGCAAGGCACACTTGACATGCTGATTCTGCAGATTGTGTCGCTGGAGCCGGTGCACGGCTACGGGATCGCTCAAAGACTGGACCAAATCTCGCGGTCGGTGGTCCAAGCAAATCAAGGCTCCCTCTATCCTGCGCTACACAGGCTGGAACTAAAGGGATGGCTTAGGGCCGAATGGAAGGAATCAGAAACGGGGCGGGAGGCCAAGTTCTACTCATTGACGGCCTCAGGACGAAAGCAGCTCGCCGCCGAAAAACAAAGTTGGGCGCGCTTGGCGGGCGCGGTTCAGCTCATTTTCAACGAGGGCAACAGATGATGTGGCAACTAGCGAACTGGTTCCGTCGCAAGAAGCTGGAGAGCGATCTGGATCGCGAACTGCACTACCATCTCGACCGGCGAATTATCGATCTTGAGAGGTCTGGTCTGCCAACTGAGGAAGCTCGTAGGCAAGCCCTGCTTGAACTCGGGGGCATCGCGCAAATCCAAGAGGAGGTGCGAGACATCTGGCTGACTCGCTGGCTGAGAGACTTCGTGCACGACCTGCGTTTCTCGGCGCGATCTATTTTTCGGAGCCCGTCGTTTATGGCGACGGCAGTGCTTTCCCTTGCGCTCGGAATTGGAGCGACCACCGCCCTTTACTCCCTCATCGATCAGATCGTTCTTCGCGCCCTACCGGTCGACCACCCCGAGCGCCTGGTTCTCATTGATTGGATCGGTTTCCAATATGCCGAGACCTTCGGCACCAGTAACTTGATGTCCTATCCAATCTGCCAGGATCTCCAGCAGAAGAAGGATTTCTTCGAAGGTGTATTATGCCGTGCCGCGACGACGATCAGCGCCTCGACGGGCGGAGAACCCAAGCTGACTGCCGCAGAACTCGTATCAGGTAACTACTTTTCACTACTCGGAGTGCGCCCCGCGCTCGGCAGGCTCTTGACCACCGATGATGACCAGACGCCCGGTTCCAGCCCCGTGGTTGTGCTCTCCTACGACTTCTGGAAGAACCAACTCGGAGGCGCTGCGGATATCGTCGGCCGAAAGGTGCTGGTAAACCAGTACCCCATGACGGTTGTCGGGGTTGCGGCGCCTGCATTTCATGGCATCGACGTGGGCGAGGTTCCATCGCTCTGGATTCCGGCTGTCATGTCGGCCCAGGCTATTCCTGGATTCACCACGATGCTCGATCGCCGCACGCGCTGGATGCAGATCCTCGGCCGGCTTAAGCAGAACGTCTCTTTGCAGCAAGCGCAGACGGGACTGCAGCCCTGGTTTAAATCGATGTTGGACGAAGATATGCGCCGAACTAACGTCTCCAGAGCCAGCGCCGAGCAGCGCCGGCGGTTTCTTGCGTCCACGCTGGAACTCACTCCCGCTCCCCAGGGCCATTCGGTTCTCCGGCAAGGCCTTTCACGGCCGCTCTGGGTCCTGTTCGTTGCCACGGCAGTACTCCTGGCGCTGGCTTGTCTGAATGTTGCCGGGCTTTTTCTGGCCCGCGGCTCGGCACGCCATCGCGAAATCAGCACGCGATTGGCATTGGGAGCGTCACGGGGCAGAATTGGACGACAGCTTCTTGCCGACAGCGTGCTTCTCGCATTTGCCGGTGGACTGCTCGGCGTAGTGATGGCGCCTATTGCGGTACGGGCGCTCATCGCTTTCCTGCCCCGTAACACCGCTGCGAACAACTTGCAAGCCAACATCGATACGCGGTTGTTGCTTTTTGCATTCCTTGTAAGCCTGGTCGCCGGTTTCCTCGCCGGCTCCGCACCGGCTTTACAGGCCGGCCGCAAATCGCTCGATTCCTCGCTCCGGGAGCGGGGCGGCACACCTTCTGGCGGCTTGGCGCTACGCAGGGCGATTGTGACGGCTCAGATCGCGTTTACGTTGATTCTGGTAATCGCCGCAGGTTTGTTTGTTCGAACCCTCTCCGGGCTGTTGGTAAAAGGTCCGGGGTTTGACACATCCAGCCTGATCTCGTTCGGTATCAAGCCGGCTCTTAACGGCTACTCTGGAGCCGAAGAAAGCCGGCTCATTCGACGAATTACTGAAGGACTCCGCGATTCAAGCAGCATTCAAGCCTCGGCGGTTGCGCACGACCAGTTACTCCTCGGGGGGGCGTGGAGTAATTCTCTAACGATCCAGGCTGGTGAACGATACATTACCGACCGCGAGGTCCAGATGAACGCCGTCTCTCCCGGGTTCTTCGCGACCCTCGGAGCCAGGATTGTCGCTGGACGAGACTTTAACGAACACGATGCCCTGAATGTCATTGCGCCAAATCAATCGATGCCGGTGAGTCAGACCCGACAGCGCGCGGTGATTGTCAACGAAGCCTTTGTAAAACGATATTTCGGAGGACGCAATCCCCTCGGCGCCCGCGTCGCTATGGGATCCGCACCCGACGCCAAACCGGACAGCGAGATCGTCGGCGTCGTGGAAAACATCAGCTACCGTAATGTTCGCGAACAGTGGGAACAAGCCTACTTTCCCACTGGTACCGAGATGTCCGGCTCGAATTTTTACGTCAGGTTTCGGGGAACGCCCGAGTCGGCCTTTCGATCGATTCGGGCGATCCTTCGCAACGCCGATCCAACATTGCCAATCCGCTATTTCCGCACGCTGGACGAGCAAATCGACCGATCCTTGAACACAGAGCATATGCTGGCGGAACTTTCCAGCAGTTTCGGCACGCTGGCGCTGCTGCTCTCGTTGGTTGGCCTGTACGGTGTGATGTCTTTCGTCGTGACCCAGCGCACGCGCGAGATCGGTATTCGATTGGCGCTGGGGGCAACACGTCTTTCTGCCATCTGGCTGGTGCTCCGGGATGCGCTGGTGATGATCGCCGGCGGAACAGCGATTGCGCTACCTTGCGTCTGGGCGTTGGGCCGACTTGTTGAATCGCAGCTATACGACGTCAAGCCGACAGATCCGGTAACGATCCTCGCGGCAACTTTGGTTCTGTGCTCGACTGCACTAGGCGCAGCGCTCATTCCCGCTCGCCGCGCGTCGGCTGTGAACCCTACTGAAGCACTTCGATTCGAGTAGTCTGTTCGTTGGCAGATGCGGCGCCGGTGTCCTTTCCGACCATTTCAGCGACTCCTCTATCGCGCGAGAATCTACTTTTGTAAGTTTCCGGACAAATGACGGGCTAACCTTACCTTATCGATTAGGGAAGGTTTGGCGATCACACGTCGAGTAACCCCCGGGCCTGGCTGCACAGACTACACGCCCACTATACTTTCCGAGTAGACGATAGACCGAAGGAGCGTGCCATGAGCGAGAGACGTTTTGCGGGAACAGTAGCGCTTATCACCGGCGGCAGTTCGGGCATAGGGCGAGCTACAGCCCTGAGCTTTGCACGCGAGGGAGCCAAAGTGGTCATCGCTAGCAGAGGTGCTGAGCAGGGCGAGGCCGTTCGCCACGAATTGGAGGCACTGGGGGCCGAAGCGGAGTTCATCCCCACGGACGTCTCACAGTCTAGTCAGGTGGAGTTGCTCATGGGCCGCACGATCGCTCGATTTGGGCGGCTGGATTATGCATTTAACAATGCGGCGGCGATCGACATCGGAGTCTTCAAGCCCTCTGCGGACTTTTCTGAGGAGGAGTTTGACAAACATATCGCCTCCAACCTCAAGAGCGTCTGGCTCTGCATGAAGCACGAGATCAGCCAAATGCTGCACCAAGGTGGTGGCGGAGCGATTGTGAACACATCCTCGGTGAATGGCCTTGGCGGCGTGCCTCAAAACGCCCTATATGCCGCCTCCAAAGCGGGAGTGCTTGGGCTCACGAAGTCGGCGGCCCAGGAGTACGCGAAACAAGGAATTCGCATCAACGCGCTGGTGGCTGGGGGCTTTGACACGCCCATGTTAAACGGTGTCTTCGCGCGGGTTTCGCCGGAAGATCCCCGTGCTGCGAAAACAGGTTTTGCACAATTGGTCCCGCTCGGTCGGATCGGACGACCCGAAGAAGCCGCTGACGCTGTGCTTTGGCTGTGTTCGAGCGCGTCTTCGTACGTTACTGGCCACTCCTTGATTGTCGACGGTGGGATGACCGCTCCGTTTCGCTAAAGCATAAATTCATTTTCAACAATAAACGGACCCGACTAGCCCCACCTCTACCGCGGTCTCGTAAGCTGCGTATTTCAGAACTCGATCACTCGCTCTGCCCGAGTCATGGGCAAACCGGAAGTTGAACGGCGAGGGCAGACTACTGACAACCTTGACGACTCAACACTAAGCCTCCCCAATCTCAACTCCCTTAAAGCGTGAAAGGCTAGAACAACTGCCCCTGAGTTGGAGTGTCTAACGTGACAGGCGACGCGGCCTCCGCATCGTCAATTTTTGAATTGTTGAGTTTCCTGCTGACAGGATACCGACGCATCAAGTTCGCGTCGTAGGGCTTGAGAATGTCACGAATCGTGCCGAAGTCATTCACGTAGGGATCGAGCCATACATCGTACTTGTCCGGCGTCACGATGACGGGCATACGGTCATGCAGATCGGCTACGAGCGAGTTCGGACCGGTCGTTAAGATCGTGCAACTTTCAATGATCTCTCCATCCGGGCTCCTCCACTCATCCCACAGTCCGGCGAATGCAAAGACTTCACCCTCACCAACCTCGAAGCAGTAAGGCTGCTTCACAGAACCCATTTTTCGCCACTCGTAAAATCCATCCGCAGGAATGAGGCAACGTTTGGTAAGGATCGAATCTCGAAATGCCGGTGTGGTTGTCACGGTCTCCGACCGAGCGTTGAGCGTCCGATTTCCGATGCTCACGTCCTTTGCCCAGGATGGAATCAATCCCCAACGCATGGTTGTGAAGTGGCGAATCTTTTTGCCTTGTTCTTTGCGGACGGTCAGGACCGGGTGCGTTGGCGCAATGTTGTATCGCGGATGCTCTTCAACTTCATCATCCGCCGCCTGAAACCGTTCAGCAAGGTACTGCTTCGAGTGCGTCAGTCGGAAATGTGGTCGACCACATTTCCGCAAGAGATTACACACAAGAGAGTTCTCAAACATTGCGATGAGGAATTCAAAATCTTTCTAACGACAATGGAGGCTCTAGGGGAAAAGCTCGGCCCCTTGTTGTTTCAATTCGGGAGGTTCGACGAGACCGTTTTTGGGTCTCTGGACGATTTTCCTAGGGAGCCTAATTCCGTTTCTGAAAGGCTTCCGAAGGAGCACAAATTTGTTGTCAAGATTCGTAGCCCAAAAACTGACCCTAGAGCTGGTGCCAAAAAGCCGGTCCGATCACAACTGTTGTAGACTCTCATTGCAACTGTTACAAAAACTCGGGCAGGTCAATCACGTGCGGCATGGAAAAGAGGCAACAACACCTCGGCAAACTACTGATGGAGCGGAACACGGAAGGCATGAAAGTCGTGGCGCAGCGCCACGGTATGCTCACCGACGACAAAATCGATCTGCGCGGCAGCACCGTCCGCTTTGACCACTCCGGCCTCGACTTGCGCCAATTCCTGCTGGAGGGTAGTGACCTCTCGGGTTCCAGGCTGATCAACTGCATAGGCGAGGCGGTGTGTTTCGACCGCTGCGTGCTGCGCAAAGTCTGGATCGCCGCAGAGAAGACAACCAAAGTCTCGTTCCGAGGCGCATGCTTTGTGGAAGCTGTACTCAAGGATGTCACTTGCGGTCCTGGCACGTTGGATCTGACCAACACCGCGTTCCGAAACGCACGGTTGACCGAGGTGGAATTCCGGATGGGCAAGCTTGAAGGCGCTGACTTCAGCGGCGCGGATCTTGAGGACGTCGATTTCCGCAAGGCCCTGCTGGCCGGATGCTCATTCCGCAACGCGAAGCTTCGCCGGGTTTCGTTCGAAGGCACCGAACTGCGAGGGGTGGATTTTACCGGCGCAGTCTTAGACCAGATGGAGCAATGGGGAGAGCTGAATTACGAGGGCGCGATCATCAGTGACGATCTGCGCTACAGTTACGGCATTGTGACTGATGCGCGACGGAAGGTGGATCTACTGGTTCAAAGTGGCGAACTCGGCCCAGAATCGACTGAAGCACTACGCAATCTGCGCGACCGCTACGCCCACTTTCTTTCCGCCGCCCCCGAATGCATGCTGATCGGCCATGAACTCGAGGACGTGATCCCACCGGAGCTGTTTCCCGCCATTCTGAAGGCGCTGAAAAAAAGCATCATTCACTGATCTGCCGCTGTGGAACACTTGATTCCCGCCTCCTCATCACATTTGGGCAGAGGGCGGGTGGCGCAGCTTTTCCACGCTCCTCGATTGGTGCGGCCACTCTTTGCCAGGATTTTCGGCTTTCCTGTTCTGGATACCATTCCTTAAATTCCGCGCGCCATCCCCTCAATACCGAGTCTTTTCAACATCGCAGGGATTCAGCAAGAACGAGATCCTGCGCGCCCGCTGGAAGTCGCCGATGATGGCCTGGAGCACCGTTTGCGACGATTACTTCCGGGTGGCCACTTCCGGCTAAGATCTTGAGTGTCAGATGGGTCGGAAAGTACGAGAAAAAGAATCGTAGCTCATTGGAGATCGTCCCTTGTGCACGATTTGTGGTCACCCCACGAAACATCACTCCTAAGTAGGAGCACGCAGGCGGGCAGAGATTGGCCGGTTATGCTGACCACTCGTCCGGAACCGTCGGCGCACCATACTGAGCTGTGGACCTTTGTCAAGTGGGTGCGTTTTCAGTCACCGAAGCCTTTTGGCTACTAGAGCTGAGTTCGTGGCGCCTCGTTGACTTAGCCTCTAAGCGACCCTAACATTGCTTGCCACGGGCACAACGATGATCGGCCAAACCATTTCGCATTACCGGGTTATCGAGAAGTTGGGTGGCGGCGGGATGGGAGTGGTTTACAAGGCCGAGGACCTCAAATTACATCGCTTCATCGCGTTGAAGTTCCTCCCCGACGACGTCGCACACGATACGCGTGCGCTGGAGCGGTTCCAGCGCGAGGCCCAGGCGGCATCCGCTCTGAATCATCCCAACATCTGCACCATCCATGAGATCGGCGAGCACGAGGGCCGTCCATTTCTGGTGATGGAATTCCTCGACGGCCTTACCTTGAAGCACCGAATTGCGGGCAAACCGATCGAATTGGAAACGCTGCTTGGAATCTCCATCGAGGTAGCCGACGCGCTGGAGGCTGCCAACGCTGACGGCATCGTTCATCGTGATATCAAGCCTGCCAATATTTTCGTTACTAAACGAGGACACGCCAAGATTCTTGACTTTGGATTAGCAAAGGTGACATTGCCTGGCAGCAAAAGCAACGATCTGGCCCTAACCATTCCTGAGCAGACTGCTGGAGTGAGTCTCGCGCACCTGACCAGCCCCGGCACGACGCTAGGCACAGTTGCTTATATGTCGCCGGAGCAGGCTCTCGGCAAGGAACTGGACGCGCGTACAGACCTCTTTTCTTTTGGCGCGGTGCTCTATGAAATGGCGACTGGCTCACTGCCGTTTCGCGGGGAAACATCAGCCGCTCTCTTTGACGCGATTCTTCACCGCGCGCCGACCGCACCCGTACGCCTCAACCCCGATCTGCCGTCGAAACTAGAAGACATCATCAATAAGGCATTGGAGAAGGACCGCAATCTCCGATACCAGCATGCCGCAGATTTGCGCGCCGACTTGCAACGCTTGAAGCGGGATACAGATTCCAGCCGCACAGTTGTTGCGGCGACTGATGAACTCGTCCCCGCGGGAAACAGTGCCGCTGCATCCGCTGTAGGAATGTCGCCCGTCCAAGCGAAACCGTCGTCTGGAACATCGTCAGCGGCCTCGAGTTCCGGTACAGCGGTTCTCGCAGTATCAATTCGACGACACAGGAAAGTTAGGCTGCTGACGACCGCGGCGCTGGCGCTGGCGGCTATTACGGTGGCAGGTATTCTCTTTTATGGCCGTCGCACTCGCGCCCTCACTGAGAAAGACTCCATCGTCTTGGCGGATTTCGCCAACACCACGGGCGATGTGGTATTCGATGGCACGCTGAAGCAGGCGCTGGCGGTGCAACTTGAACAGTCGCCATTCTTGAACGTTGTGGCGAATGACCGCGTACGCGAGATGCTTCGCTATATGAATCGACAGAGCGAGGAGCGAGTCGCCGGCCAAGTGGCACGTGAGCTGTGCGAGCGTCTGGGCAGCAAGGCTATGCTGCAAGGATCTATCTCCAGCCTGGGCAGCGATTACATTGTCGCCCTGGAGGCGGTGAACTGCGTCACTGGCGACACGTTAGGGCGAGAGGGAGCGGAAGCAAACGGGCGAGAAAAGGTGCTTTCCGCATTGGGCAAAGCGGCTTCCCGGATTCGCGAGCGGCTGGGCGAGTCACTCACCTCAGTTCAGAGATTCGACGTTCCTATCGATGAGGCGACCACCTCATCGCTGGAAGCCTTCAAGGCCTTTTCCCTCGGAGACGCTGAGCGGGGGCATTCCTCCGGACAGTTCAGCAGTATCCCCTATTACAAGAGGGCCATTGAACTTGATCCTAATTTTGCATTGGCCTACGCCCGTCTCGGACAGGCTTATTTCTATGCTGGAGATGAAGACCTCGGACGCAAATACACGCTGCAAGCCTACGAGCGTCGGGACCGGGTCACTGAGCCTGAGAAATTCTATATTGTGAGCCACTATCACGGTTTGGTGACGGGTAATATCGAGAAGGCGAACGAAACCTATGAACTGTGGCGAAAGACGTATCCCCGGGACACCACTCCTCCGGTCAATCTGAGCCAAGGTTATAGCGCACTGGGATTCTTCGACAAAGCGGCTGAGACCGCACGCGAGGGCCTGCGGCTCGATCCAAACGAATATTATGCATATTACGGCTTAGGAGCGGCATACATCGGTCTAAATCGGTTGGAAGAAGCCCGAGCGACCCTGGAACAGGCAATTGCGAAACACCTGGACAATTTTGATGTTCACGCTGAGCTTTTCTACCTTGCTTTTCAGAATGATGATGCGGGTGCGATACAACGGCATTTTGACTGGGCAAAGGGCAAACCGGAACAGGCCGAATTCTTGCAGTTCCAGGGCGAAGCTGCCGCAGCGCGCGGCCGCTTGTCGAAGGCACGCGAGCTATACAGGGCGGCAATGGAATTGGCGAATCGGCAAGGCAGGCCCATGCTGGCGGCAACCATGAAAACCGATCTCGCAACCACAGAAGCTGAATTTGGAATGCCCACAGCATCGGCGACCGCGTTGACAGCAATTGACAAATTCCGCATTACCCAATCTCTGGGACAAGCAGCGGAAGCGTTTGCCTTAGCGGGAGGCCGCACTGATCAGATTGTGGAGGAATTGCAGAAACGTTTCCCCGAGAATTCAATGGTTCGTACGCGCACGTTGCCAGATGTCCGAGCTGCTGAAGCGATGCACCGACGCAAGCCCGAGGGTGCGGTAGAAGCGCTGAACGCGGCAGTGTACGAAATGGGTATGGGAGCCGACTTCATGCCGACTTATTTGCGCGGCTTAGCCTATCTGCAAATACGGGATGGCAGCAAGGCAGCAGCCGAATTCCAGAAAATCGTGGACCATCGCGCGATGCATTCGTCGTCACCGCGGGTCTCACTAGCGAAGTTGGGACTCGGGCGGGCGCACGGTTTGTCCCACGATTCCGCCGGAGCGAAGGTCGCGTATCAGGACTTCCTCGCGTTGTGGAAAGATGCTGATCCAGAAATCCCCATTCTGAAGCAAGCAAAGAAGGAGTACGCAGTCCTGCCTTGATCGTTGGAGGTCATCGGGTCCTGAAACCGAGTTGCTGCGCCGCTATCGTCTCCTCTCAAACCGCAGGAATCAGCTGGCTAGAAAACACAAGGCAGCATGTGCCCGACGCTCACATATTGGCGATTCGTGCCTCAGACACGCATTAACGGACAAGGCCGAAGTCCGGTTTGTGAAGTTGGAAGCTCCGGGTAGAGATCGCCAATTGTGAGCGGATGACGGGCAACTCTGACCGTACCGCCGCAACATTCACCCAATCATTGATCGGTGGCATGGAGGCCATCGATCATGAAGCGGAAACCCTACTCACGAAGAAAACGCACCACCACAAAATCTGTCCTGCGCCTGCCAGACCTCGAGCACGCCAAAGCCGCAGTCTTGAATAGCCTCACGAGCCTGGACGCCCAACGGGGTATCGTCACGCCATCGATGAATTCGTTGACTGGTATTGTTCGGAACCTCGCTTGGCTCTCAACAGAATTGTAGTGCTGCGCTATCGGTCTCATCTCGAATCCCGTCAACTTGCACCTGGCACCGTCAATCTACGTCTCGGTGCCGTGCGCCGGCTTGCATACGAGGCCGCCGACTGCGGTCTTCTCAGCGCCGATTTGGCGGCTGGTATTCGCCGCGTTAAGGGCGTGAAGAAGCTGGGAGTGCGCCTCGGCAATTGGCTGACCGCGGAGCAGGGCCACCCTCTTTGGCAAGCACCCGATCATCAACGACTGAAAGGAAAACGCGACCGAGCATTACTAGCATTGCTGCTCGCGTGCGGCTTGAGACGGCATGAAGCCGTGGCGTTGAGATTGGATCACCTCCAGCAACGCGAAGAGCATTGGGCCATTGTTGATCTGGTCGGCAAGGGAGGCCACGTTCGAACAGTTCCAGTTCCTGATTGGGTGAGAACCGAACTGGACGATTGGCTCGCCGCGGCTGGAATTGACCGAGGAAAACTGTTCCGCCGAGTCAACAAAGTTGGAAGGCCATGGGGAGATGGCATGACGGTGAAGGCCGTTTGGCAAATTGTGAAGGAATCCGCCAAGCGCATCGGCGTGGCGAAGTTGGCGCCACACGATTTGCGACGGACCTGTCCTCGGCTCTGCCATGCTTCGGGAGGCGAGTTGGAGCAGATCCAATTCCTCTTGGGGCATATCTCAGTTCAAACGACCGAACGATATCTTGGCTGCAAGCAGCGGATTCGATCAGCGGTCAATGACCATATCGGTATCGAGCCGAATCCTTGAGATTGCGGAAGGGTTGCCGACGATACACCAGGAACACGAACCATTGGCTCCTCGGTGAGCGCATCGCACAATCACAGAACCACACGACACGAATATTTGAATTATCCCGGAGTCATCGAGGAGTGGGGTTATACAAAGGATGGCCGGGAGGTGGAAAACCGGTGGTGTCAAACTTGGGAAGATCCTCATTCTCCGCCTTAGGGTCGATCACCGTGTTCTGGAAGTGCGCAATCTTCCAGACGCCATCACGCTTAACCATCGTAAATGAAGCTCTTGTCTTCGCCGGAGTCAACCACGGATAGCGAGGGTCGGGGGCCGGTACAAAATGCATTGTCGCAACGGCGATCGCCACGGTGGGAGCAATCGATCGGATTGTCGCGGATTCGACCCTAGTGCTGGTCGTCGCGGACATGCCCTTGTGAATCGCAACGTGGCCCTTGTATACGGTAGGCTTTCCCTGCCAATAATGGCCCACCACGTTTATCCACTCCACATCCTCTGTGTCCAGTTCGTGCATCGCTTTCATGTCATGCCGATTCCAGGTGTTCGAGAACTCATTCACGAGTGCCCGCACCGCGGATTCGTCATCGGCACTGAATGTCGGCGGTGTGTTCGTCGTTGCAAAATCGCGTGTGGCCCATCCCGACAGGGCAATCACAGCGAACATCGCTAAAGCAATTCGATTCATGATCAATTCTCCTAAGGTTGCAGATGTGAGGCTTGCACGGCCACCGAACTGATTGCACTCGGACCCGCCCGCGCCGCTCCTTCATGGAGAAGTAATAGAAACGTGGCGTCACGTCCAGGATCATAGAGAATCGCATCGCAGCTGGATAGTAAGAACGCGACACCTAGCGAACTCTTACTGATGTCGTAGACGGTTTTCAGTCGCGAAGAACGTATGGAACTCGGGCACGCCCGCGAGGTGCGCCAGGAACCGCGAAGGGGACTCGCCCGTGAAGGCACGACAGTCGTGGACCAAATGCATCTGATCGTAGAAGTCGTGATCGTTGGCGATCTGCGTCCACGCCAGGCAGGGCAATCGGAGCTTGTGATCCAAGGCGGCGTTGAATCTGATGATCCGAGCGTAGAGTTTCGGCGGCACGCCAACCTGCGCGAGGAAACGCCTCTCGAACTGCCGCGGCGACAGCCCGGATTCGGCCGCCATTGCTGAGACGCTGTGAATGCCGTTGCTCGCAAACAGGTTGTTTGCTGCGATGGCGACCTGGTCCGGCGTGTTGCGACAAACGAGCATGCGGATGAGGCGTTCTTCGACAAGCTTGATTCGCTCGCCAAAGCCAGAAACGTCGCCAAGCTGATGTTCGAAGCTCGGAATCTGTGGTCCGATGACGGCGTACGCGTCGTACGCGGCATCCGTCAGTTCCGTCATGGGGATACCGAACAGCCGGTTGAAGCCAGATGGTTGGAAATGAATGGTGAAGTTGTCAATACTTCCACAGACTGAAAGGCCAGCACCAGCGTGCGTCTGAGGACCCACCACGGCGACACGCGGCGAGGCATCACTGTGATCAGAATCAGGACGGCGGATGCGGTAAGTGTCTTCGAAAGAGAACGTCAGGAGCTGCTTCGGTCGCGCCGGCAGCGAAATAACGAGCGGGACGGAGCCGACCTTCCCTGTAGTCATCCCGTACGCCCAGACGTACGGCCGCAACACCGCACTCGATGGCGCCATTTTCGTCTGAAGCATATGTACAACCCGCGGCGTCGAGCAGTCTATCAAGTCTCTGCATCCCGTGCCGAAAGAATTGCGCAAGGCGGAAAGCGGGTGACTTCGTGTGCGACTCATCGAAAAGTGGAAATCGCCAATGCGCTCATTAGCCTTCGTACAAGCCTGACACTTCCGCGTTGCTCCCGAGTCTGACGGACAAACCGGATGTTATTCCGGGCGAGAAGTTCGCCTTACCGGTAACTTGTCCTTTAGGGCCTCCGGCCCGCGAAACCTCATGAAAATCCCTCAACATCAGGCAAGGCAGATCCTGACGTTAACTCCTTTGAATTCAGCACGGCTTGATTTGCGATCCAGGGTTTTTCGACCCTGGGTCCGGGGCATAAAGCTCCGCCTCTTTGCGTTTTCCTCGGTCGCGGCCTCGCACGATAGTTTCGCCACTGGGCTCCGGAGTGGCAGGCCCATTTTCGTGCTCCCTCTGCTTCGCGAAAATAAAACTCCGGGTTGTCCAATTCAGAGGGTTCTCGAAAATGAGTTTGTCGTCGTTACAGGCACAGGCACCGCGCGTGATTTTATCCGGCTTCTCACTGTCGAACTGCATTGAAAAGACAAAGAGAAAACCGGTTTGCCAGGTTTGCCAATTTAGGGCCCCGTGAAAATAGCTAAGTGATTGTGGCGCCTTGCCTTAGCTTATTTTCCCCACTGTTCGCAATGAGGAGGCCGGGGGTTCGAATCCCCTCTCGTCCACCATCTTCAAAACGACCTCGAGCGTGTCAAAAGTCCTACCGCGGCACGCTCGGACTAAGTTCGCTATCGGATAGCTTCCGGTACCTCGTCATCCACGCCGAACGACATTGCCTATGCGCCGCCTCATCGGTAAACACTAGCCGGCAAGTCACCACCGATTGAAGGCTTGCCCGGAAAGTGAGACAGAGTGATACTTTGCAAATGCTGCGTGTCGAGAAGCACGTGCCCGGCGACTTCTGCTGGATCGAACTAGCCACCACAGACCAGACTTCGGCGAAGAAATTCTATTCCGAGCTCTTCGGCTGGGACATCCACGAATTTACCATGGCGCCGAACGACTTCTTTACCTTCAAGATGGACGGCTGCGATGTGGCAGCCGCGTATACGCTTCCCGCCGAGCAGCGGTCGCAAGGTGTTCCGGCTCACTGGAACCTTTATGTCGCGGTGGAGAATGCGGACGCCGCTGCCGGCCGTGCGGCGAAGCTAGGAGCGAAAGTGCTTGCCGCGCCGTTTGACGTGTTCGACGCGGGGCGAGTGGCAGTTCTGCAGGACCCCACGGGAGCAGTTTTTTCCGCATGGCAGGCCAAACGCTACATCGGGTTCGGGATCAAAGGAGTTCCCGGAGCGTTTTGCGTCGCCGACCTCAGCACGCCCGATCAAGAAGCGGCCAGCCGTTTCTACGAGCAGCTTTTTGGATGGCGCATCGAGAAAGAAGACGAAAACCCGGCACACAACTACTATCATCTTTTCAACCACAACGAGTTCATTGGAGGAATTCTTCCGCCTGCGTTTCGTGATCCTGCAGCGCCGCCTTACTGGCAGATCTACTTGCAGGTGTCTGATTGCGATGCGATTGCACAGAAGGCGAAGAGTCTCGGCGCGAAACTCTACATGCCGCCCATGAAGGTTGAAGATATCGGCCGCATGGCCGTGATGGCGGATCCGCAAAGCGCTGCGTTCGCGATCTTCGAGGCAGCGCAGCGGTGAAGGCATCTCCCGTCCGGCCAGATTCCGGTGCGCACCTCAGAAAGATTCCCGTCGCCAATACAGGTCCTGCAAAACGCGGAAGTGTTTATATCATCGCCTACTTGTAAGTGGGGAGAATCCGGCGAATCGCTGCGATCCAGAAGTCCGGATGTGGGAAATGCAGCGCTTCCGGATAACTTCCGTGTAGCCGACTACGTACGGTCGGAATGCGCGGGGTGCGAGTGTATACTCACACGCAATTCTGAAGGTGGCTGAGGACTACTGCCCTTAACTCGTGCCATGCCCATGATCCCAGCAATTCCAGACGTTGGCGTACGGACACGGCGACGAATCGCCTGGCGGCTGCTTCCGTTCGTCTTCCTTCTTTATCTGGTTGCGTACCTGGACCGTGCCAATGTGTCTTTCGCGGCCTTGAAAATGAATCTTGATCTCGGGTTCAGTGATCGAATTTACGGTCTGGGAGTGGCGATGTTCTTCCTCGGCTATGTCGTGTTCGAGGTGCCAGGCGCCATCATCGTAGAGCGCTGGAGCGCAAGAAAATGGACCGCGCGAATCATGATTTCCTGGGGACTGGTAACTATTCTTTCCGGTTTGGTGCGCAGCCCCCGACAGTTCTATGCGGCCCGTTTCTTTCTGGGGATGGCAGAGGCAAGTTTTTTTCCAGGAATGATCGTTTACCTGACCCATTGGATCCGGCTATCAGAACGAGGAAGGGCCGTTGCCATCTTGTACGCCGCAATCCCTTCGTCGGCCATCATAGGGGCACCGCTGGCCGGGTGGCTGTTGGGAATCGGCTGGCGCGGTATGGCCGGGTGGCGCTGGCTTTTTGTTCTGGAAGGTGTTCCGGCTATCTTTTTGGGGATTGTCACGCTTTTTTATCTGACGGATTGGCCGAGAGAAGCGACGTGGCTCGCCACGGATGAACGAGAGTGGATAACGCGCGAGCTGGAATTGGAAAAGCAGGCGAAGAAGGAAACCGCACACTACACCATCTGGAAAGCGTTTCGCGACCGGCGCGTTCTATTACTCCTGTTTCCCTACCTGCTGGCCAACACCAGTAATGCGTCAGTTGTCTTCTGGTTGCCGACGTTCATTAAGCGCCTTTCGGGGCTTCCCAATAGCAAGGTAGCATTTCTTGTCCTGTTGCCGGCCATCGCGGGCCTGTTCGGACTTCTCATCAATGGATGGCATTCTGACAAGACCGGCGAGCGACGCTGGCACACTGTTATCCCGCTGGCATGCGTAGGCATTTCATATTTGTTGTTGATTCCCGCGAGCGCACATTTCCCGCTGGCCATGACCTTATTTGTGATGGGTGGCGGCTTCGTCTTCGCGTACTACCCAGCGTTCTGGTCCATGCCCACGATGATTCTGAGCGAATCGGCGGCGGCCGCGACCTTTGGTCTAATCAACTCCGTCGGGCATGCTGGCGGTTTTTTCGGGCCTTATATCATCGGTGATTTGAGCACGCGGACGGGTAGCCTTCTGCCGGGCTTCGCGTTCATCGCTTGCTGCTACTTGTTGGCTGCCTTTTTCGTCTCGCGACTGAAGATTCAAAGTTCGGTACGCGACCCCGCGATGCCGGTGCCACATCCCCGTGCTTCGGCAATGGATTGACGAGGTGCAAATGGCCATTCCTGTAGAACCCGAGGGTCGGGGCTATGACAAACTTTATGAAGAGTTTGATTCGCCCTTGTGGCAGCAACTCAGGCGCGAAGCCTACGGAGAAGATATCGGCCAACATTCGTGGGTGACCGCAGACGAACTCCAAGAAGATATTTCCCTGCTCAAGCTCGCGCGCGCGAGCCATTTCCTCGATCTCGGTTGTGGCCCAGGTGGGCCGCTGACCTTCGTTGTAGGTCATGTCGGGTGTCAGGGTAGCGGCATCGATGTGAGTGCGAAAGCAATCGCTGCTGGGCGCGCCCGTGCTGCTTCTCTTGGTCTAGACGGGCTCGTGAAGCTTCGCGAAGCCGACTTGAATCAGCCGATACCATTCGCGAGCGGCTCCTTTGATGTGGTCATGTCATTGGACGTGATTCTTCATCTTCGCGATCGCTTGTCAGTGTTCCGAGAAGTGGCACGAGTTCTCATTCCTGCGGGAAAGTTCCTGTTTACAGATGCCGGAGTCATTACCGGTGCAATTTCCGATGAGGAAATTCGATTGAGAGCCGTGCACGGAAATACGCAATTTGTGCCCCTAGGCTTCAACGAAAACATGCTGGGACTTGCTGGATTTCAGGTAATTGATCGCAAGGACCGGACTGTAAGTCTGTTGAAGGCCGCCACCGGACGACTAAGTGCTAGGCTGGGCCATCGAGAGGAGCTTGAACAGCTTGAAGGTAGTAGCTACTTTGAGCGACAACAGCGGTATCTCGAAACTGTAATAGATCTCTCGCAACGAGGCGCAGTGTCAAGATTGATGTACCTGGCTGAATCTCGTGGGGAATAACCGTGCCTCGCGACGGTGAGCCGACAGGGGGCGATTGTTCCCGGGACTTATCCGCACGATGCCCAACTGGATTACTTCGGAATCGCCGACAATACTGGAATGTGCGGGGCCCGTTCGCGCCCCGCACATTCCAGGTGTATTTTTTGTGCTAACCGGAAGTGATCGTCGGACTCGTTTTGCTTCGCGGTTTTGTCCGAGGCGTCTGAGCGCAAAACTACAATTTTTCGCTCGTCGAAACTCTGGTTGACAAGTGTGATGGATTGCTGTTTTTCCGCAGCAGCTTTCGCGTGAAGTTTTTTGCTCAGCCCACCCGGAGCGGGGCACGTACCGTCCCATACCCTTGAGTCCTAATTCATGCCTGGAACACGAAACACGGCTGCGGAGTAGATCAGAGGGTTCTCGAAAATGACTTTGTCCTCGTTACAGCCACAGGCACCGCGCGTGATTTTATCCGGCTTCTCACCGTCGAACTGCACTGAAAAGACAAAGAGAAAACCGGTTTGCCAGGTTTGCCAATTAAGGGCCTCGTGAAAATAGCTAAGTGATTGTGGCGCCTTGCCTTAGCTTATTTTCCCCACTGTTCGCAATGAGGAGGCCGGGGGTTCGAATCCCCTCTCGTCCACCATCTTTCAAAACGACCTCGAGCGTGCCAAACAGTCCTACCGCGGCACGCTCGGACTAAGTTCGCTATCGGATAGCTTCCGGTACCTCGTCATCCACCCCGAACGACATTGCCTAAGCGCCGCCTCATCGGTAAACGCTAGCCGACTTGAACGGGCAAGCGGGAAGTAATCCCAAGGTAAGGTTTGCCGACAATATGTA
>Ga0209474_10001335_pt1 | contig 24466 bp, 24 predicted proteins | sample GraSoiAngelo_145_FD_185902 | JGI IMG/M metagenome (GOLD analysis project Ga0209474, IMG submission 185902) | Grasslands soil microbial communities from the Angelo Coastal Reserve, California, USA - 14_1009_05_20cm (SPAdes) (version 2) | ecosystem: Environmental > Terrestrial > Soil > Grasslands...
TCACGATGCTGCTTGAGTTCGATAAACTTCGACTCGGCAGCACCGTAAGAGAATGTCATGTCCTGCAGTTCGCACTCGCCGCCCGCATCGCACACCGGACAATCCAATGGATGATTGCCTAGCAGCATTTCCACCATGCTTTTGCGAGCCTGACGAATCTCTTCACCATCGGTGATCACTACCATGCCCTCGGCGATTCCCGTTGTGCAGGCGGTCTGTAACTTCGGCATCTTCTCAACTCGCACCAGGCACATGCGGCAGGCGCCCTGCAGCGAAAGGTTTGGGTAATAGCAAAACGATGGCACTTCAATGCCGGTATTCTTGCAGGCCTCGATCAGCAGAGTGCCCGCAGGCGCAGATACGGGCTTGCCGTCCACCGTAAGGTTTACGAGCTTAGGAGAGTCAGCCATTAGGCGAACACCGGCAGTCTTTCCACAGCGCCCTTTTTCTCGAACGGACAGGGCCTGCCTTCCAGGTGATCCTCAAATTCTTTTCTGAATTTTTTCACGATTGAGATTGTCGGTAACGCCGCTGCGTCACCGAGAGGACAAAACGTCCGACCCAACATGTTCTCGGACAAGTACTGGATATTATCAATGTCCTTCCGAATGCCGCCGCCACTGTGAAATCGAGTCAGCGTCTTCATAAGCCAATCGGTGCCTTCGCGGCAAGGTATGCACCATCCGCAGCTTTCATGTTGATAAAACTTCATAATCCGCAGAGCGAATTTGACCATGCAAGTTGAGTCATCGACCATCACGACTCCGCCTGAACCAAGCATGCTGCCTGCTTTCATCAGGGTGTCAAAGTCCATGGGCAGATCGATTTCTTCAGACGTGAGCAACGGACAGCTCGATCCACCCGGCACTACCGCCTTCAGCTTGCGCCCATTAGGAATCCCGCCGCCCACCTCATAAATCATCTTCTTGAGGTTGTAACCCATCGGCAATTCGTATACGCCGGGCTTGTTGACGTGGCCGCTAAGACAGAAGAGTCGCGTTCCACCATTCTTCGGGGTCCCCAGATTTGCGAACCATTCCGCCCCGCCCAAAATAATTGGCGGCACGCTGGCGAGGGTCTCTGCGTTATTAATGACCGTCGGCCCACCCCACAGTCCGACTACGGCAGGGAACGGCGGTCGAATACGCGGAACTCCGCGCTTACCTTCCAGCGACTCCATCAGCGCCGACTCTTCGCCGACCTCGTAAGCGCCTGCCCCGCCATGCCAATACACTTCAAAGTCCCGCCCACTGCCGAAAATATTTTTGCCCAGAAATCCCTTGGCATATGCGTCGGCAATCGCCTTCTGCATGATCTCTAGGAGATATCGGTACTCGCCGCGAATATAGATATATCCCGAACTGGCGCCAACCGCGAGCCCGGCGATGATCACGCCTTCGATGACCGAGTGCGGGTCCTCTTCAAAGATCAGACGGTCTTTGCATGTTCCGGGTTCGCTCTCATCGCCGTTGCACAAAATATATTTCGGTTTTGCGGATTGCTTAGGAACAAATGACCATTTGAGGCCAGTATTGAATCCCGCACCGCCACGTCCGCGCAATCCCGAGTTCTTGACCTCGTTGATGATTGCATCCGGCTGCATGCCGAGCGCTTTACGCACGGCCTTGTAACCGTCGAGCTCGAGATACCGGTCAATGTTCGTGGCGCCTTTTCCAAAGCGCTTCGCAACGACGCGAACCTCATCGGGATGGGAAACCAACTCGGCCATTGAATTCAGAATTTAGAAGTAAGAATGCAGAAGTAACGACGGTTTATATTCTGCATTCTGATTTCTAACTTCTGACTTCCTACTGCACCTTCGTTCTATATTCGTCCAAAATCCTGTCCATCTTTTCGGCCGTCAGATTCTCATGAAAATCGTAGTTGACCTGCGCTGCCGGCGCCCAACTGCATGCGCCAATGCACTCAACTTCCTCGAATGAGAACAGACCGTCGGGAGTAGTGCCTTTGTGTGCAATGCCCAGTTTCTTTTCGCAGTGCTCGATCAGCTCGTCAGCCCCGCGCAACAAACAGGATATATTCCTGCAGACCTGAACATTAAACTTGCCGCGCGGTTTTGTAGTCAGCATCGAGTAATAGCTGATCACATTCCGCACATCGAGCTCCGTCAAGTCCAGGCGCCCGGCGATTTCAGTAATTACCTCGTCCGAGAGGAATCCCGCCTCGTCTTGCGCATAAAGAAGTGTCGGCACAAGCACCGAACGCTTCGTCGGATAATGTGTCAGCATCTCCGTGAACCGTGCTTCGAATTGGTCCGAGAACCTCATTTGAATGCGAATGACTTGGCGTTCTCGTTTCTGACTCTGCGTCCTCTGCGGTTAAGATCTTTAAGCTTTAAACGCAGAGAACGCCCTGATCCGAAAAGACCGCCGACAACTACCTATCTATTTCCCCTAAAACAATATCAATACTTCCGATTGCCGCCACTACATCCGCCAGCAGCCGGCCTTCGCACATCTTGGGTAGCGTCTGCATATTCGCCAGGCATGCCGAGCGCATGTGCACGCGATATGGCTTCGCCGAGCCGTCGCTGACCACGTAATATCCCATTTCGCCACGCGGAGATTCGACAGCCTGATAAACCTCGCCTTCAGGAACTGCAAAGCCCTCGGTCACGATCTTGAAGTGGTAGATGAGCGCTTCCATCTCCGTCTTCATTTTCTCGCGATCGGGCAGCACGACTTTCGGCGCGTTCGCCTTGACCGGGCCGGATGGCATTCCGTCAAGCGCCTGCTTCACGATTCCAATCGACTCGCGCAATTCCGCTACCCGGCACATATATCGCGCAAACACGTCGCCATCTTGCCTGACAGGCACCTTAAATTTGAAATTCTCATACCCCGAGTAGGGCATGTCGCGGCGCAGGTCAAAATCCACGCCGCTGCCGCGCAGAGTTGGTCCGCTGGCGCCGAGAGCCAGTGCGTCTTCCGCAGAAATGGTTGCGACCCCTTTGGTCCGCATCACCCAGATGGGATTGCCGGTAAGCAGGCCTTCGTACTCATCCACTTTTGAAGGGAAAGCGTCTGCAAATTTACGCACCCGATCGAAAAAGTCCAGTGGCGGCTCGAGTGCAACCCCGCCAATGCGGAAGTACGAGGTCATCATCCTCTGTCCGCTGACTGCCTCGAACAGCCGCAGAACGTCTTCTCGTTCACGGAAGCAGTAGAGGAACACCGTCATCGCGCCTATGTCCATCGCGTGCGTGCCCAGCCACACCAGGTGCGAGTTGATGCGCGTCAGTTCGTTTAGCATCACCCGCAGCCACTGCGCCTTCGGCGGGATCTCGAGCCCAAGCAGTTTCTCAACTGCCAGCGCGTAACACAGGTTATTTGTCATCGGGCACAAATAATCGATGCGATCGGTGAGCGGTACAACCTGGTGATAGAACTTTGCCTCGCAAGTCTTCTCGATGCCGGTGTGCAGAAATCCGATATCAGGCATCATGCGGACCACGGTCTCGCCATCGATCTCGAGCAGTAAGCGCAACACGCCGTGCGTAGACGGGTGCTGCGGCCCCATGTTCAGGATCATGGTCTTGTCCTGACCGGGTTCTAGCGCGGGCGTGGGAGTGAGGTGGGCCATGAATAAATTTTGTACTGGGAAATTGGTAATTACGTAAATTGAAAACCACTGATCAATCACGGCACTAAATTACCAAATCACTCGATTTCCCGATTCTATCGATAGCCCTCCACCGGATAATCTTTCCTCAGCGGATGACCTTCCCAGTTTTCCGGCATCAGGATGCGGCGCAAATAAGGATGGCCATTGAAACGAATTCCGAACAGATCGAAAATTTCGCGCTCAAAATAATTAGCGCCCGGCCAGACCGAAGTGATCGAATCCAGCGCCGGAGTCTCTCCGCTCAGCTTTACTTTCAGCCGTACCCGTTCTTTATTAGGGATCGACAGCAGGTGATAGATCACCTCGAACCGAGGCTCTGATGGATGCCAGTCTACGCAAGTGATGTCAGAAAGGTAGTTAAAAGGGCAGGTTGGATCGTCTCGCAATAGCGCACTGGCTTGGCGAATGGCCGAGCGCTCCACGTAAATCGTCATCTCATCGCGATCGAACTTCACGCCCTCGACAGCCCGTGGATTCCAGCCTGCAACCCGCGCCACTGCCGGATGTCCTTTCAACTGCTCGATGTCGGTCACGGCAGGAGCAAGCGCCATTAGGTCTCACTCCTTCGGGCGCCAACCCCGACCAACTCTTGCTCACGTCCCTGCGACGAGGCACCACCGCTGGTCACGCGCGTGATTCTCGCAGCCTGCGGCGAAGAAATTGTCAGACCCCAATCCAGCGCGCCCTTTTTCCAGATGTACCAAAAGCCCACCAGCACAATGCCTATGTAGACGAACATTTCAGAAAGTCCGAACAGGCCCTGCCCCATCTTTTTCAGGTCTTTAAGGATGATCGCCCACGGATAGAGGAATACCGCTTCTACGTCGAACAAGATGAAGAGCATCGCAACCATGTAGAACTTGACTGAGAACCGTTGCCGGGCGTCGCCAATTGGCGTCATGCCGCATTCATAAGGAGACATTTTTGCCCGAGTCGGCCTTCGGTAGCCAATCAGCCACGAAAGAGTCACCAGTGCGCTGGCCAAAGCGCCTGCCAAAATGAAATGAATCAGAAGCGGCAGGTAACGGGCAAAATAGTTGTCGGGCATAGGAGAGCTGGATAAATTTTGCAGAACAACTAAACGTTCTAGATTAGAGTTCAGGCGAATTAGTGTCAAGCGACGGAGCGGGTTACAGCCGACTCAAATACTCCACGATTTCCGGTTGCCCCCAATTTACTTCGCCGATGAATTTACGCTGAATGACGCCACTACGATCGATGATGTAAGTCTCCGGAACTTTGAACGTGCCATAGCTTGATGAGACCGGAGCAATAACACCCGTAGGTGTCTTTTGGCCCGACTCGCGGACCGTCAGCAAATCAATATCGTGCTGCTTCAAAAATTTATGATAGTCGTCGGCGTCATCATCCACGCTGACCGCCAGTATAGTTACGTCCCTGGCTTGAAATCTTTTCTGTAGATGTTCGAGCGAAGGCATCTCGTCAACGCAAGGCGGGCACCATGTCGCCCAAAAATTCAGCACCACGATCTTCCCTCGCAACTGGCTCAGCGTAACGCTTCGGTCGGCATCTTTAATCGTGAAATCAGGCGCGATCGTGCCGATGCTGGACGGTTTGGAACGTCCATAACAGCCGGTCAGGATGAACAAGCAGACAAGAACGAGAGCGCAGCGCACGCAGATATAATAAACGCTGGGCCCTATCGCGACTGCTCGTATTACATCACGCCCCTTTAGCGTGCTGTCATTCCGAATGGTTTAGCCATGAGGAATCTGCTGTTTTTGTCTGAAATGCAGTCGGTCGGAGATGAATCCGTTCGGATTACAAGGGGTAAAGGAAAGCACAAGGCTCACAGTGGACACGATGACGAATCCGACAGTTTCCGTCATTGTTCCCGCGCGGAATGAGGAAGTCTGCCTCGGCGCCTGCCTTCAATCCCTTGTCGCGCAAACCGGAATTGCATTCGAAATTACTGTTCTGGATGACGCCTCCACTGACCGTACGGCCGAAATTGCGCGATCATTTGCCAGGCGGGATGCCGACGCGGGTCTTGATGCCACCCGGAACAAAGCAACCGGAAATCCGATAATCGGGAAGGGGACGACTTCCAGCCGTGTCCTTCCCGCCCTATATCCTGCTGATGTCGAACGCCCTTCCACGAAGCACGTCGGGGCAAGCAGCCTCCATCCTGACGTTCACGTCATCTCTGCACCGCTCCTCGCCGAGAACTGGACAGGCAAGAACAACGCCATGTCCGCAGGCGCGAAGATCGCGAAAGGGAAGTGGCTGCTATTCACAGATGCTGACACCATGCACAAAACCGGGTCGCTGGCCCGCGCCGTTGCGGAAGCCGAGCAGCACGGAGCGGCGCTGCTTTCGTATTCTCCCGAGCAGGAGGTGCGCACCCTTTGGGAAAGAGCAGTCATGCCGGTGATCTTCGCCGAGCTGGCGTCCACGTATCCTCCAGGAAAGGTAAACGATCCCGCTTGCCCCATCGCCGCCGCCAACGGACAATATCTGCTGATCTCGCGCGAGGCCTATGACGCCGTTGGTGGGCACGAGCCGATTGCCAATAACCTGTTAGAGGATGTCGCCATGGCCCGTCTCGTGAAGGCGTCGGGCCGCAAAATCTTCTTCCGCTACGGCGGCGACGCCGTCCGCACCCGTATGTACCGAAGTTGGGCACAGATGAAAGAAGGCTGGACGAAGAACCTGGCGATATTGTTTCCGAAAGCGCGGGCGTTAGCGTTTTTCAGAGGAACGGAGTTCGTTTTGATTTTCGGGAATGTGGTCGCTGCCATCCTAACTGCGCTGCTCAGGCGCTCTGATATTGCGTGGTTAGCTGGGTCGCTGGGATGCCTCCTTATTGCATCTTTTTGGCTGCGGATCCGCCGCGCACATTTTTCGTTGGCTTCGAATCTGCTCGCTCTCGGAGGTCTGGGGATCTTCTCGTATTTATTGTTCCGTTCTGCCACGTTGCACCGAAATCATGCGGTGACCTGGAAAGGCAGAAGATACGGGGGCATTGAGGAGAACACGATGGCGGATGAATGCCCTCAATCTAGCTCCGCAGGAGCGAGATGAGATAGCCCGGCGCATAAGTGCCGGGTGCGCAGCCTGCTGTTCCATGACGCTGATAATTCTGATAAGAAGCTCAATCCGAGATCGTCCATTGAAGCTTTTCTATTCGATCTCGGATTTGCTCCTTCCAAAGATTGATTTCAAGAGCATCCATCCACTCGTCGGGACAAAAGCGAATCGCTTGCACCTTCTCAGCTGCTTTGCGTATGTGGTTTTGCCAGACCCGGACAAACCCCAGACCATGATGAGTGTCGGCCTGCTATGGCATTTGCCTGTCATTTGGAGCGCTTTCAGAGCTGAAGCCCCGTCCGTCAGCTCGGCTCTCGTTACAATGGAAGGTTAGCATCAAGAAAGGAACCGAGTTCGCCCTTGCTCTACCTCACTCGCAAAGCTGAATTCGCCGCATCGCACTACTACCACAATCCGGAGCTTTCTCCTGAGGAGAACCGGCGCATGTTCGGCAAGTGCAATAACCCCAACGGACACGGGCACAATTACGTGCTCGAAGTCACCGTAAAAGGCGAGGTGGATGCGCGCTCCGGTTTCGTGGTCGACCTTAAGCAACTCAAGGAAACCATGAACCGTGAAGTGCTGGACGCTATGGACCACCGCTTCTTGAATAAAGAAGTCCCGGAATTTGCCACCCGCATTCCCACCACAGAGAACCTGGCCATCGCGATCTGGCAGCGCCTCGCGCCAAAACTGACCAAAGCCAAACTGCACCGCGTGCGCGTGTACGAGAACCATGATCTGTTTGTGGATTTTTACGGAGAGGAGTAAACGAGATTGAATCGTTGGATCATTGAATGATGAGAAACAAATTGCAAAGATGTGGTGTTTGTCTCTGCGATCTTTGGGATATTTTCTCCGCGATCTCTGCGGTTAAAAGCTTCCGTCAGAGCTCTTAACCGCAGAGTGAGCCGAGATGGTAGAGCACGCAGAGCATCCATGCATTAGATGTTTTTTCAAAAGTCATTCCCTGATGATTCAATCGTCGCATGAAAGCCCACTTATCCCGTCGCTACCGCTTCTCGGCCTCGCACCGGCTGCACAGCGAGCAGATGTCCGATGCTGAAAATCGTGCAACTTACGGCAAGTGCAACAACCCGCACGGCCACGGGCACAATTACGTTCTGGAAGTCACGGTTGGCGGACCAGTAGACAAAAATGGCATGGTCTGCAATCTGAGCGACCTCGACGCTTGCGTGCACCGCCAAGTTGTAACCAAATTCGACCTCGAAAATCTAAATATGCGAGAGGAGTTCACAGATACAGTGCCCACAACCGAGAACCTCTGCACTGTCATCTTTGACCTTTTGAATCAGGATATTTTGAAGCGGAAGTTCACTCAGGCACATCTGGAAAGGGTGCGGCTGGAAGAAACGATGATGAATGCATTCGAATTTAGTAATTATGAAATTCGTTGATTAGGTAAGCTGGACTTCACCACAGACGCACACAATGGGTTTTCAATTACCAAATTACCCAATTACACGATGACCTATGGCACCGCGCGTTGAAACTCCAACCCTGACCCACGCCACCTTCGAAGATCTGGTGCGAGAGATACTCGTTCGTCTGGGCGAGGATCCCCAGCGCGAAGGCCTGGTGCAGACTCCTAAGCGAGTGCAGAAAGCCTTCGAGTTCCTCACTCGCGGCTATGACCAAGATCCCGAGGTCATGTTAAAAAAGGCGCTCTTCACCGTTACTTACGACGAGATGGTCATCGTGAAGGACGTCGAAATGTTCAGCCTCTGCGAGCACCACATGTTGCCATTTTTCGGCAAAGTGCATGTGGCCTATATTCCCAACGGAAAAGTAATCGGGTTGAGCAAGATTCCTCGTCTGATTGAAATATTTTCGCGGCGCCTGCAAATCCAGGAGCGCCTCACCACTCAGATTGCCGAGAGCATTCAAAAAGTCATCCAGCCGCAAGGCGTTGGAGTCGTGATCGAGGCCCGCCATCTTTGCATGATGATGCGAGGGGTTGAAAAGCAGCACTCCGCCGCGGTTACTTCATCTATGCTTGGCTGCTTCCGCGACGAGCAGGAAACCCGCACCGAATTTCTGTCCCTCATCCGGCAGCGTCCAAACGGAATCTGATCGAGATTTCAGATTGAAGATTTTAGATGTGAGATGGCGCCCCAGTGCTCTCAATCATTGTTATCCGATTCACAATCTGAAATCTGAGATCGATAATCTGAGTCTGAATTCGTAGACTCCTTGTCCCACAAAGGACGCGTGCGGCTTCTCGCGTTACTCAAATCACTCAACGGTAAAAATTCAGCTTGCGTTGTGGCGATTCCTGGAGTACCTTCTTCGCAACTTGGTGCCTCGCGTGCGTTTAGGGCTCCCTGGGGCGAATATGCGGCTCCGACTTGCGGTACTCGTGGGTTTCTTCGCGTTCACATTATCTTCCGTCCCGCTGTTGTCACAAACCTTGCAGGTCACTTCCGACCCTTCGCTCAACGAATCTCCTCCGACTATTGTGCCGAGGTCCTATCACGACCACAGCATTCGTGATATTGAGGCCATTGGTACCCGGAACATCGGATGCGATCGTGGCATCGGCAATTGGTACAGCCTGGAACACCAGATTGCCATGGGCAAGCAGTACTCCGATCAGGTCGAGGCCACGTCGAAGCTGGTCAAAGACCCTGAAATACAAAACTACATCAATGCGCTCGGGCAGAATCTGGTTCGCAATTCTGATTCGCTGGTCCCATTCACCATCAAAGTCATTGAATCGGACGACATCAACGCCTTCGCGCTTCCGGGTGGCTTTTTTTACGTGGATTCCGGACTGATTCTCGCCGCTGAAAACGAGGCTGAGCTTGCCGGCGTGATGGCCCATGAGATCGCGCATGTTGCCGCATGCCACGTCGCCCGGCAGAACACTCGCGGAAAGATGATGAACATGGCCTCTATCCCGCTTATGATGCTCGGCGGTCCTATCGGTTACGCCGGCTACGAAGCACTCACCATCGCCACGCCTCTCACCTATTTCAAGTTCTCCCGGCATTTCGAGTCGGAGGCGGATTTCCTCGGAATTCAATACATGTACAAGGCAGGCTACGATCCCCAGGCGCTGACCGCTTTTTTCGAAAAAATCAAGAGTCTAGAGAGAACCAAAGAAAGCAAGGTGGTTAAAGCATTCCGGACCCATCCCCAGACACCTGAGCGGATCGAGAAGACTCAAGCTGAAATCAACACTCTTTTGCCACCGCAGCTTCAATATAAAGTGGACACATCGGAATTTGAGGATACAAAGTCGCGGTTGGAAAGTTTGGAAAACCATGGGCGACTGCGATTCGAAAACGCAACCCGTCCAACCTTACGAAAACGAGAGCCTATGGATGTGGGGCCGAACTGATCTCTTCCGGGCCGATGCAACGCCTTCGGCCCGAAACTCCGGATCACGCAAACTTTCCTGCAGCCAGGTCTTTCACCAGTGTGCGGTCGGCTTCGAGAAAATCGTAAGAAGGCAATTCTTCCGGCTTTGCCCACCGGACCTCCTTGAAAATCCGGTTCTCGATCTCGCCTGAGTATTCGCGAACATCATAAAATCGAAGTTCCACGGCACTGCCGCTTGGATATTGATGGCGGAAGCGGGCCACCTCATCCCCGACCACAGCTTCGATTCCCAGTTCCTCTTCCAGTTCGCGTCGCATTGCGTCTCGCGGCTGTTCGCCCTGTTCAATTTTCCCGCCCGGAAACTCCCACTTCAGCGGCATCGTCTGATGTTTGGTGCGCTGACAGATCAGCACAGTTCCGCCTTGCCAGATCAGCCCTGCCACAACCCTCTTCATAGAACATCACCGGCAAGCTGGTAATTGTGCAATTCTGGAATTGCGGAAATTGGAAGAGGAGTGTGCTTCAGCGTTTGTCCTTGATCGCCACTGTGCACTGAACTAGATGGTTCAAATTTCCCGATTACCAAATAACTTTACTCCATGCCCTGGTTGATACATCGTAGTCCGTTCACTTGTGGAAAGCACTCCGGGTGAATGGCAGCAGCCAGCGCACGAAGCCCGTACACAAGAGTTGGCGCAGGCGTGTTCAGATATTCATCGCGAACGCAATAGACCCGATGACTCTTCACGGCTGCCGTTTGGTCCCACGTGCGACGCTGGATGAGTTTCTCAAGCGGCACTCGATCACCCGCTCCGCACCATGCCGCAATGATTACATCCGGGTTTCTGGCGGCGACATCGGCGAACGAAATCTGTGTGCCGGGCGTTCCGATGAATTCTCCACCAGCAGCTTCCACGAGTTCTGCTACCCATGCTTGCGAACTGATCAGCGGCTTGCCCCATTCTTCGCAAAACACTCGCAGCCTCGGCTGGCCAACAGTGCGCGAGCGCACTGAGTCGATTTCTTGCTGCATTCGCTGAATGACCTGTGCACCTTCTTCTGACGCATCCATAATTCCGGTAATGATCGCGATATCGGCATAAATGTCGGCCAGCGATTTTGGCGCGAGCCCCAGGAAACGCGCTCCACACTTCATAATCTCTGCAATCGCCTTCTCTTGATAAGGTACCGACGCGATCACCAGGTCCGGCCTGAGCTGCGATATTTGTGCGGCCTGCGCCGTCCATGAGTCCGCGACAATTGCAATCTCCGTCCGATTGATCTCAGGACACACATCCAGGCAATATTTCGTGCATGCGACCAATGATGAAAGTCTCCCCAAATCGCGAAGAATCACCGTGGCGCTAGGCTGTAATGAAACCACGCGCTGGGGCGTGTAATCCACGGGATGAGTATCGCAGAACTGAAAAGTGAGAATGCAGAAGTAAGAAGTCAGAATGCAGAAGTAAAATCATCAACCAGAGGGGCACGAAGGTGCACGGAGGAAAATCATCATGGGCGCCCCTCCTTCATTCTGAATTCCCGCTTTTACTTCTGCATTCTTGCCTCAGCATTCTGACTTCTGATTTCGCTAATATGGTCTGGTGTACTCACACCAGGTCCTTGATCATTTCGAGCACCCTCGCAATCCCGGCACTGTTAGCTCGCCCGACGCTGTGGCGCAACTCGAGAATCCCGTCTGTGGAGACATTCTGAAATTAACTGCGCGAATCTCTCAGGGCCGCTTTACCGAAATTAAATTTCTGGCCAAAGGTTGCGTCCCGGCAATGGCATGTGCATCGGCCCTGGCCGAATTCCTGGAAGGCAAGACTTTTGCCGAAGCCTCTGCGCTCAAGAGGGAAGAATTGGTTGGCAAGTTAGGCGGCTTGCCCGAAGCTTCCACTCACGCCAGCCATCTCGCAATGGATGCGCTCACTGCTCTAGTACGAAGCGCCGCAAAGTAAACTGCCCGTCGCTACTGAATTTAGCTGTCCGCAAATTCGCCGCATCATCGCCTCGCAATGCTAAAATCACGCGCCGGACCTTTCCGGCCTGGAGCACTCGCATGTACTTGCGAATCACAATGGCGCTTTTATTCCTGCTTTCGAGCATCCAGTTCTTTGCGCAAACTCCCACTGCGCGTTGGAATGACGCCAAAGCCAACGAGTGGTACCAGCACCAGCCGTGGATTGTGGGCAGCAATTACCTTCCCGCCAGCGCGATAAACGAGCTTGAGATGTGGCAGGCCGACACCTTCGATCCGGCGCAGATCGACAAGGAATTCGGTTGGGCTGAATCTCTGGGTATGAACACCATGCGCGTGTTCTTGCACGATCTAGTTTGGCAGCAGGACTCAGCCGGCTTGAGAAAGCGAATCGACCAATTCCTTGAGATCGCTTCCCGCCACCACATCCGCCCTATTCTCGTTTTGTTTGATTCCTGCTGGGACCCTTATCCGAAGCTTGGTCCTCAGCATCCCCCGATTCCGGGTGTGCATAATTCCGGATGGGTGCAGAGTCCGGGCGCTCTCGCTTTGAAAGATCCGGCGCAAGAACCCAGGTTGCGTGCTTACGTCGAGGGAGTGGTCGGGGCGTTTGCGAATGACCCGCGCGTGCTCGCTTGGGACGTATGGAACGAACCATCAAACACCAATGGTGGTGCTTACGGTCGAGTGGAACTTCCGGATAAAAAGCATCGTGTTCTGGACTTGCTGCCCAAGGTCTTTGAATGGGCAAGAGCAGCCCACCCATCCCAGCCGCTCACCAGCGGTCTATGGGAAGGCGATTGGTCAGCTCCCGAAAAACTCGATCCCATCGCGCGCGTGCAGTTCGAGCACTCCGACGTGATCTCATTCCACAACTACAATTGGCCAGAAGATTTTGAGCAGCATGTCGTTTTGTTAGAGAAATATCACCGTCCGATTATTTGCACCGAATACATGGCGCGATCGGTCGGCAGCACCTTCGACACGATATTGCCCATCGCTAAACAACACCACGTGGCGGCAATCAATTGGGGCTTTGTTGCCGGGAAATCGCAGACATATTTTCCATGGGATTCTTGGGAAAAGCCGTATGTCTTGCAGCCCCCACCGGTATGGTTCCACGACGTCTTTCGTCCCGATGGCCAGCCTTATCGCGAACGCGAGGCGCAGATCATTCGGGAAGCCACCGGTGCTTCGAACTCACGCTAGAGTTGATTATCCTGTTCGGTAATCAACCCAGCCACCGCGGGTTTTGATAAGTCCCGTCGAAGTTGTGCGTGGTCTTGTACTGCTCGTACTCGCCCTTTGCTGCCGCAGAAGCAGTCTTTGCCAGCAAACTGGCGACCTCCTCTTTGGCTAAGGGCTTGAACGTACGGGCGGCGTCAAGCGCCTGCTGCAGAATCTTCATCGAATCGCACCCCGTGATCACGACACTGGTCGGCAGGTTCATTGCATAGTGCAGGCATTCCACCGGAGAAGCGGTCTTGCTCTGCAAAATTATTTGGTCGCCCATCGGCTTCATCCCGAGTACACCGATCTGATGTTTCACCAGAATCGGCAAAGTTTTCTTTTCGAAGCTGTCGTAATGCGCGTCCATCACATTAAGGGGCATCTGGACTGAATCAAAAGTGAACTTTTGTGCGAACGCGGTCTCCAGCATCCGGTTGTGAATCCCCGGACTTTTGTGCCCGGTAAATCCGATGTAACGGACCTTACCTTTTTTCTTAGCCTCCAGCACCGCTTCCATTCCGCCACCCGCGGCAAAGATTCGCTCCGGGTCATTGTCACGGATCACCTCATGGAATTGAAGGAGATCGATATGATCGGTCTGCAGCCGCTTCAGTGATTCATCTATTTGCTGCGCTGCCGCCGCTTTTGTTCGTCCATCAATCTTTGTCATGAGAAATGCCTTCTGCCGATACCCATCTCGCAGTGCTTTACCCATGCGCTCTTCGCTCACGCCATTGTTGTAATCCCAGCAGTTGTCGAGGAAATTCACGCCATTATCGATTGCGGTGCGGACGATGCGAATCGCTTCCCCCTCCTCCACGGATGGAGCACCCAAGTGGTATCCGCCTATTCCGATGATCGAAACCTTCTCACCCGTCCGTCCCAATGTGCGGCGTGGTACAGGCTGATCTGAAGCCCGCGATAGTTGCGGATTTAACGAAGCGGCGAAACTCGCCACTGCAGATTTTCTGAGGAAGTCTCTGCGGTCCATGTCTGCCTCCGAAAATGATTGGATGAACAATTTAGAGCCGGCGCATTACGCTAACAAGATTTCAAGCCAAGTAGCAGTTGCGAATATCATCTACCTTGCAACCCCGCATTCACTCCGTTTTGCTCGGAAATCCAGGTTTCCACCTGCGATTGCAAAATATCCAGCGGCAATGGCCCATTTCCGAGCACCTCATCGTGAAATGCTCGGATGTCAAACCTGTCTCCGAGTCTCTGCCGAGCTTCATCCCGCAGCCTGAGAATTTGCAGCTGCCCAATTTTGTAAGCTAACGCCTGTCCTGGCCACCCAATATAACGGTCCACTTCAGTTTGAATATTGGGCTCATCCATCGCCGTGTACTTATGGAAATACTCGATCATCTGATCGCGCGACCAGTGCTTAGCATGTACGCCGGTATCGACTACCAGCCGAATATCGCGCCACATCTCGTTTTCCAGCCGGCCATATTCGCTATATGGGTCCTGGTAACGGCCAACGTCTTTCCCCAGTCGCTCCGAATAAAACGCCCAGCCCTCAACGAATGCCGTGTAGCCGGCGTGCTGTCGGAACTCGGGCAAATTGGGCAACTCCTGCGCCAATGAAATTTGCAGATGGTGTCCCGGCACGCCCTCGTGATATGCAATCGCCTCCACGTTCAGCAGCAATCGGTGTTCGGGATCCCACTCGTTGACATTGATGTGCCCGGGACGCGAACCATCCGGAGTGCCCGGCGAGTAGTCGGCCGGAGTTCCGGTTGGCGAACGGGAAGGCTCCATCGGTACTGCAATTAGCTTGGACTTGGGCAGATGCCCGAACAGCCGTGGGAGCTCCGGCTCCATATCGCGAGCATATTTTGCGTAAAGATCCAGCACCTCCTGCCCCGACTTGGCGTAGAGTTTGCGGTCATCCTTAATGTGTTGGTTGAATGTAATCAGATCGCTGAATCCGAACTTGCGTGCCACCGTCAGCATCTCGGTCGCTGTGTCCTGCAATTCTTTCAGCCCGATCTCATGAATCTGATCTGGTGTCAGCTCGGTGGTGGTCATTCGCCGGATTTCGTATCGATATCGTGCATCGCCATCGGGCAGTGACCAGACGCCGGGTTCGGCGCGACCCTGAGGGGCATAATCATTGCGCACAAAGCCGGCGAATTTCTGGTAAGCGGGAATAATCTGCGTGGCGATTAGACTCAGCGCCTCTTCCTGAAAACGTTTTTGATCGGCAGCCGGAACGCTGGAAGGGAATTGCTTGAGCGGCCCGAAAAAAGGACTATTCTCGCCTGTCTGTTTTGCGACCCCTTCAGCTTCGGCGGAGACTTTGTCGAGCAGAGAACGTGGCGGCATCAGACGGTCGCGCAGGCCCTGGCGCATATTCGCAGTGGTCTGCTCGAATACCCGCGAAATTTCTTTTAGTCGAGAAAGGTAATTCTCATAATCCTGCAACGAATTGAATGGGGTCAGCGTGATCAGATATGGCAGATCGACTTGCGGGCCGTCACGCTGATTGACCGGCATCTCCCAGTTTTTGAACCGCGCGCCTTCAATTTGTTCCCGCAGTTCGCGAAGCATCAGCTCCCGGCTTAGCCCATCCTGCTGAGAAAAGCCGGAAGGATCGATGGCTTCAAAGCGCGCCAGAAACTTGCGTCGTTGCTCGAGATCAGATTGAAAGAATTCCGGAGATAAATCGCTTAACCGATTGTTGTAACGATTGTCACCGACGGAGGTTGCGAATTCAGGACTGGAGCGCATCTCGTATTCCCACTCCTCATCCAGGAGCGCGAGGAATTGCTGGTGTCGGGCCTCGAAATTTGAGTTCGTATTCTGGGTTGAAGGTTTTTGCGCAGCGTCTGATTTGGGCAACATGGGAGCGAGAATACTAATAGCAATGATTCCTGCAAATACGCGCAAAGAACAACGCACGGCAAGTGCTAATCGATTCTTCATTCGGCCTCGATGCGAATTGCCCGTCGACATTCTCGGGAGCAAGAGGAATTTTACGTCAAAGAATGATGGATCACAGTAAAAGGAATGGAGCGGGAGACCGGGATCGAACCGGCGACATCCAGCTTGGGAAGCTGGCGTTCTACCGCTGAACTACTCCCGCTCAGACTCAAATGATTTTAGCAGCCACACGCAAGGGCGCAACACTTGCGCCAGTTCGGCGATAACAGCTGGTCGAAAGTGCAGAACGGAGAAGAAAGCTGCCAAGGGAAACATGCCGGGCGCGAACTTAGATAACACCTCGAGGGGTGAGTGCCAGCTTAGCCACGCCCGGCTGGTCTGCACATTAAGAAAATAATTGCATCGGATTACGACTGATCAAGGGATTTTTAATTTTTGTTACGAAAACGGAACAAAAGAGTGGGTCGAATTTAGGAAACTTTGCCCAGCCAGTTATTGCCGCAACGTCAGATTTTTTAAAACCACCTTCTGTTTGGAAAGCAACAGCTGGATTCCATTGCGTGCCAATCCCATCATTTTCTCGAGCTGGGCATCGTCGAAGACCTGATGTTCAGCCGTGGCCTGCACTTCCACAAATTTTTTCCCTGCGGTCATCACAAGATTCATGTCCACGTCCGCGCGGGAATCTTCCTCGTAATTTAGATCCAGCAAAGGCTCGCCATCGACGATTCCAACGCTCACCGCCGCAATAAAATCTCTAACTGGCACCGAGGTCAATGTTCCCGCCTCAACTAACTTCTGCAGCGCCAGCCCTAGCGCCACGAACGCGCCTGTGATCGAAGCCGTGCGCGTTCCACCATCGGCTTGGATCACGTCGCAGTCAATCAGGACGCTGCGTTCACCCAATTGTTGCAGGTCCGTGACCGCGCGGAGTGAGCGTCCAATCAGTCTTTGTATTTCGTGTGTGCGTCCTCCCACTCGGCCTCGCGCCGCCTCCCGCGGGCTCCGGGTCAGCGTTGCCCGCGGCAGCATCCCGTACTCCGCTGTTACCCAGCCTCGCCCGCTATTGCGCAGAAATGTTGGCACACTTTCTTCCACAGAAGCTGTGCAGATCACCCGTGTGTTTCCTACTTCGATCAGTACCGAGCCTTCAGCCGTAGAAACGAAGTCGGGGATGATGTTGACCGGACGCAACTGGTCCGGCGCACGGTTATCGGAGCGATAGAACATGTTGGGAATTCTAGCAAGGTGGGCCGCCGTGAAGCGACTTACTGTCTGAAGGCGCTCGGATAAATCCGCTTCACGTCAATCAATAGGAACTCACAGAAATTTATTGAACTGACAATTCTTTTACCAGTTCTGCAACCTGCTGAACGTCATAAAAGCCAGACAGATCTGCGTGTCCAGCCAGGGTGTCGCGCTGTTTGCCATCTACAAGAATTTTCACCCGCATCAGTCCGGGAATATTGGTTGAAAGTGTCTGGACAATCGACGCCATCGTGAGTTCCTCCGCTTGCACTCCAGAAACCTGGCCATCAACAAAGGTGGAATTCAAATCCAGCACTGCCACCCCAGGATCCACCAGAAACACCTGGTTCACCGCAGCTCCTGCGGCTAAAGGATGCGGCGAATTCTTGGCCGTATAGATAGTCATGAGCGCCTGCAACAATCCCTCAGCTCGCTGCTGCCTCCCCGATTCAAGCGGAATCGAGATCGACTGTCCGCGCAGTTCTCCGGGCTCATCGTATGCCACATAAACCGTGACTCGTTCCATCGGGCCAGAGGTCGGCGGAGCTACGTGCTCCGCTTTTGCTTCACCCCGGGGCGTTGCTGCCTCGCGTTTCTGCAATTGCCAGACGTACACCGACATGCCGATGGTAAGCGCAAACAAAATCATTACCGTGATCAGGAACTGGCGCGGGATCATTGCAACGCTCCAGAAGTTGCTGCCGCGGGTAACACCGCTGCGGCTACGCCATTTGCCAGCGCCGCCGACGCATTCTCTTGGTAATCAGCCGACATGAGTTCCGCTACGTCAGCCTTTGTTGGCGCAAGCTCGATTCCAATCGCGGCCGTTGTCACATTATTGAGCGGCCGCAACGGAGCTTGCAGTGCACGAATGGAAATCCCCCTCTTTTGAAGTGCTGCGACCATCTGTTGCTGCGTGGAACGGCTGGCCGCAAGTGATGCCGATTGCGCCGTGTCCCAGTCGACAAATGGGCCGTTGTTCTCTTGCCCCTCGCCAATCATTGACGAGTAGATCCTCATTGGCCCGGCTTGGGAAGTCGCATGTAAACAGATATACAGGGCCGGGTGTTCGGAATTCGCCTTGGCGGCGCGATCATCAACTGAAAGCGCTACGTCGGCGTCGCGCACCAGTTCTGCCATAATTCCTCGCGCGTTGAGGTCTCCACGCAACCGGAGCGCTAGAGCAAGGGTTACGTCTTTTTCCAGTACTGCCGGATTCAGCACCGCGCCGGATTCGGTTCCACCGTGTGCAGGATCAATTATGACCAGGGGCTTAGAAGCCGCAATCGGCGCGGCCGGAGACTGGACCTGCGAAGACGCTGGCGGAGCTTGTGGCAAAGCAGCCTGTCCCGGCGAACTTGCAGTGCCTGATGTAGTCTGCGCGCTGAGCCATCCCAGAGTAAGCAAGAGCAGAATTGCATTCAGGGCCAGCCGGTATAGCCGCGAAGGGCTGTGCTTCGTATTATTCGAGCGCATAAATCGTCAAACCGCTTAGCAGCTTAGGATAAAAATCGGTGGATTTTTGCGGTAGAACTTCACCTGCGAAAGCAATATCTCGAACCTGTTCCATCCGCACCGGATTCATCAGAAACGCAATATTCGCCTGCCCCGACCGGACCAGATTCAAGGCTTCTCCCGCGTCGCGAATGTAAGTGACATTTACCTGGTCTCGTATTGCCGCTTCGGAAATGCCCAGAACATGCTCCAGTAGACATTTGTGAAGCTGAACCACGTCCAGACTCTGCTGCCGAAGGGAAACGTTCTTGAATATGCCCTCGGCGGGTACTGGACGGCTCAGCAGAAACGCGCGTTCCCCCGTTGCCGCCAGCATTGCCGTCCCGCCGTGGCCTGCCTCACGCAACATGGCCATTACACCTTCCGGGCGGACGTTGGGGTCAGTCTCATCTACGGTGAAGAATTTAGCGGCGCCTGCGCGAAAGGAATCTGTTGAAAAATTTGACAGCCTATGTACCACGCGGTGAGTCGGCAGGATCAACAGGCCCGAACTGTCCATGTTCACGAAGGTCATCATCACGAAGTCATAGGCCGCAAGCTTCGTGTCATCGCCGCCCGCCCGCCGTTCGTTCCTGTAAGTCAGAGCAGTTTCATACCGGTGGTGCCCATCTGCAATTATGAGTTTCTTATCGCGCATTTTTTTGCGCACTGCCTCAATCGTCCGTGAATCTGAAATTTTCCACACCCGATGCAAAACTCCATACTCATCGCACATCTCCAGATCAGGCGGATCTGACGAGGTTAGTGCTTGGTCGATTTCGCCTCCGGGGTCGCTGTACAACATGAATATCTGGCCAAAATGGGCCTTAGTTGCCCGAAGTAGGTCAAGCCGGTCGGCTTTCGGCTTGGCCAAGGTTTGCTCATGCCGATAAACAATGCCTGACGAATAATCTTCGAGTTTGCCCAGTGCGATGAATCCTTGGCGTTCAAATTGCAGTGTGGTGTTTGGCGTATTGGCAGGAGCTGAGAATTGCTGTGAATAGCGGTAGATAGAGGGCTCGGGGTCTTGAGCCAGAATGCTCTTCTGCCGCCACTCCCGGAGCGCAGCCGCGGCCCGGGTGTAAGGATTGTCGTTCGGGCCGTCTTCGGATTCAGGCTTGCCGAGGATGATCCGAACAAGGTTATAAGGGCTTGCGGAGTAATACCGCTCCTGCATTGCCGGCGTGATCTTGTCATAAGGCTGTGTGGCCACGCTGGGCAGACTTACTTTTTTAGGGTCATAACGAAGGGCGCGAAAGGGTTGTATGTGGGCCATCGGGAATAAACGAACGAATTGTACCAAGGGAGACGCTCTGGCCTCGTTCCGAAAGTGGGATTTGATTGCTGCGTGCCGACATTCCGCTGCTCTCCTCGCCTTCGGACAAACCTTTTCCCAACCCGGGAATCCAAGTCAACGAACGCACATTGGCGATGGAGTCGATGACAAAGATTTAACACTGCTGGACGGAACATGTGCTAATATCCTGCGTGTTTGCGGGGATTATATGGGGCGCCAAAGCGGGCGCGGGGCCTTACGACCCTGGGTTTTAATTCGCAAAGCACGGCCGAAAAGCCCCTTCTTGGTTTCAGCAGGGAACTGTTCGCGAACGTCTCTCATCGCCCTGCTTTCCTTTCTTTTGTTGTCCGCGGCAGTCACGTTTGCCCAAGACTCCGACATCGACAATATTCATATCTCGCCGCGGATCGAAACCAACAAGGTAGACCCAGCTAAGCTGGGCCCCAAAATCGAAATCGTTAAGACCGATCAACCGGGAATTCAGCCCGAAAGCCTAAGATCGCGTATCCCACTGGTTAAGTCCAAGGTGGACTTGGTTCTTGTTCCGGTAACGGTTACCGATCCCATGAACCGATTGGTGACCGGCCTCGATAAGGAAAATTTCCAGGTGTTTGAGGGCAAAGAAGAGCAAGAGGTGCGTCATTTCTCCGCGGAAGACGCGCCTATCTCCCTGGGCGTCATCTTCGATATGAGCGGCAGTATGAGCAGTAAGATTGAGCGCTCTCGCGAGGCTGTGGGCGAATTTTTCAAAACCGCCAACCCTCAGGACGAATTCTTCCTTATTACCTTTGCTGACAAACCCGACGAAGTCTCGGATTTCACCCAGTCAGTAGACGATCTGCAAGGCAAACTCATCTTCACTGTCCCTAAAGGGCGCACCGCCTTGCTGGATGCCATCTACCTCGGGGTGAGCAAGATGCGCCAGGCAAAATATCCGAAAAAGGCACTTCTGATTATCTCGGATGGCGGCGACAACCACAGCCGCTACACTGAGGGCGAAATCAAATCAATGGTCAAAGAAGCCGACGTGATGATCTACTCCATCGGCATTTACGACCATTATTTCCAGACTGAAGAGGAACGTTTAGGGCCGGGATTACTGAGTGACGTCTCCGAACTTAGTGGCGGTCGCTCATTCACTATCGACAACCCGAACGACTTGGCTGACGTGGCTACAAAAATCGGAATCGAGCTACGCAACCAATATGTACTCGGATACCGTCCAAAGAACCCAGGGCACGATGGCAAATGGCATAAAATAAAGATCAAGCTACAGCCGCCCAAAGGACTGCCACCGCTCCATGTATATGCCAGAACTGGGTATTACGCTTCTTCGCAATAAACCTACGCTCACCAGAGTAGCTGCCGGATTGTTGTTCCTTGGGGTAGCCGCAGCGCAGAGTACGCCTGCGCCACAAGGCACGTCATCTACCCCGACAGCTCAGAGCGGTTCATCCACTACCCAGGCTCCGCAGACCCCGCCGGCGCAGACGCCTGCTCCCACTGAACAACCTGCAAATCAGGCCCCGGCTCCAAGTCAAACTCCGGCTGGAACTCAGCCTGCCGACCAACCCGGTGCCGCACCCTCGAACCAAGGGGCCGACCAGGGCCAAGCTCCAGCAGGCACTGAAAATGGTGGCTTTGTTTTCCGCGCCGAAGCGCGTGAGGTCACGTTGCACGCGACAGTTGTCGATGACCGTAACCACTTGGTGAACAATCTCGACAAGACGGATTTCACCGTTTTCGAGAACGACAAGCCACAAAAGATAACGCACTTCCATCTGGAAGATTTTCCCGTCGCCATCGGCATCGTGGTCGACAATTCCGGCTCCATGCGCGAGAAAAGGGACGCTGTCAACAAAGCCGCCCTGAACCTGGTGAAGGCCAGCAATCCTGACGACCAGGTCTTCGTAGTCAATTTCAACGATGAATACTACTTGGACCAGGAATTTACTCCGGATATCAAAAAGCTGCAGGGTGCTCTCGAGCATGTGGAAGCCCGCGGTGGCACGGCACTGTATGACGCGATCGTCGCCTCCGCTGACTACCTCACGCACTCGAAGTTGCAGCGCAAGGCTTTATTCGTGGTCACTGACGGCGAGGATGATGCCAGCCAGGAGACCCTGGAGCAGGCCATCCATAAACTGCAACAGGAAAACGGTCCCGTCGTTTATGCAATTGGACTGCTCGGGGAAGAAAAATCCCGAAAGGCCAAACGCGCTCTGGAGTTGATCTCTGAACGGACCGGCGGTATCTCCTTCTTTCCGCCCACGCTAGATCAGGTTGATGAGATCAGCCGCTCCATCGCTCGCGATATCCGCAACCAGTACACCATTACCTATGCTCCATCCACTCCTAAAACAGTGGCTGGATATAGAACCATCCATGTGGACGCCCACGCCAGACCTTATAAGAAACTAACAGTCAGGACCCGCACCGGATACTATCCCGGACAAGAGCAGCAGGGAGCCGGCGGAGTGAATTGAGATCTTGACCCATTGGGAGTGCCCCTAATTGCGTGCCCCACTTCTCACCTTTGCGAGAACGTGGGGCTTTTAGTTTTTGTGAATCAATAGACCAATGGATCAATCCGCATTGACGCGTCCTGCTCACTTCCGTACCCTGTAGAGTGCCGATTCTTTCCAACCCTTGCCTGCGCATCGCCGACGACATCACGGACCTCGTTGGTCAAACTCCGATGCTCCGATTGAAGCGTCTTGTGCCTTCAACTGCGGCTCATGTCTTTGCAAAACTTGAATATCTGAACCCCGGCGGCAGTGTGAAAGATCGTGCCGCAATTGGCATAATTCGCCGCGCCGAAGAAGAGGGCCGCCTCAAACCAGGAGGCACCATCGTCGAAGCTACGGCGGGAAACACCGGGATTGGGCTGGCGCTCATTGGAGTCAATCGAGGTTACAAGGTGGCGCTATTCGTGCCTGAGCGTTTTTCGGAAGAAAAAGTAAAAATCATGCGAGCCCTTGGCGCCACGGTGACCCGCACTCCCGACGATCAAGGCATGCTGGGCGCCATCAAGCAGGCCCAGGACTTTGCAGCCAAGACTCTGGGCTCGTTCATGGCCTTGCAATTCGATAATCCTTCCAACCCTGATTACCATTATCAGACCACTGCAGAAGAGATTTTCGAGCAGATGGAAGGCAATCTCGACGCAATCGTCATAGGCTCCGGCACCGCCGGTACTTTCACTGGTGTCGCCCGATATATGAAGAAAAAACTGCCGCGCGTGCTTGCCTTTGCGGTCGAGACGCAGGGATCGATTCTGGGCGGCGGTCCTCCCGGTAAGCATAAAGTGGAGGGGATAGGCGCTAGTTTCATTCCAAAAAATTTCGATCGCTCAGTCTGTGATGAGATTCTGATGGTCAGCGACAAAGATGCATTCGACACCGTAAGCGCATTGGCGGCCACAGAGGGAGTGCTCTCTGGTTCGAGCGGCGGCGCAAATGTGTTCGCCTCGTTGCAAGTTGCCACCAGACTGGGAGCAGGGAAGCGCGTTGTGACTATGATTCCCGATTCCGCCGAACGATATCTGTCCAAGAAAATTTTCGAAGGCGGAATATAAAAATAGCTTGATGGAGAGAAGGGCGTCTCGCCCGTCCAAAGAGTCGCGTAACTGGAGGCACGGGCATCACGCCCGTACAAGGAAGAATGAAGAAAGAATCTGGCCAACGACGAACGACAAATCAACCGCGATCTTCCCACCCCGGCTTCTCCACCCGTGCCATTCACGATGGCCAGGAGCCAGATCCCTTAACCGGCGCCGTCACGGTCCCAATCTACGCGACCTCCACTTATGCGCAGAAGGAATTGGGAAAAGACATACGATACGACTACGCGCGCGGCGCGAATCCAACGCGCGATCGCCTGGAAACAAATCTTGCCTCTCTCGAAGGGGGCATCGCTTCGCGGGTTTTCAGCAGCGGTATGGCAGCGATCAATGCTCTGTGCACTATGTACAAGACTGGAGATCACGTCGTCTGCGGGCACAATCTCTACGGTGGGGTTCCGCGACTCTTCAATCAAGTCCTCACCGGGTATGGTATCGAATTCACCTACGTTGATACCTCCGATCCTAAGAACGTCGAACGCGCCCTGCGCAAGAGCACGCGCATGGTCTATGTGGAGACTCCAACCAATCCGCTGATGGCCTTGAGCGACCTTACCGCCATTGGGCGTATCTGCCGCGCGAAAAAGATCGAATTGGTTGTCGACAATACTTTCATGTCCCCCTATTTTCAGTAGCCGATTGCGCTGGGTGCGGATATGGT
>Ga0209474_10001338_pt1 | contig 24450 bp, 25 predicted proteins | sample GraSoiAngelo_145_FD_185902 | JGI IMG/M metagenome (GOLD analysis project Ga0209474, IMG submission 185902) | Grasslands soil microbial communities from the Angelo Coastal Reserve, California, USA - 14_1009_05_20cm (SPAdes) (version 2) | ecosystem: Environmental > Terrestrial > Soil > Grasslands...
GCCGTCTAAGCCGAAGACGCCGACGGAGGAGAAGGCGGCGCGCGGCGAGGCGACGGGCGGGAAGCAGGTCTCGGCGCTCTCGGGCGCGGGCCTGGACACCATGCCGCTCATCATGGGCGAGATCATCCTGACCGGCGTCCACGACCGCTTCCCGAAGCTCAAGTTCGTGTCGGTCGAGGCCGGGATCGGCTGGGTCCCGTACTACACGGAGCAGATGGACGACCGCTACGACCGCAACAAGTACTGGGCGAAGATCAAGCTCGACCGGCAGCCGAGCGAGTACGTGCGCTCGAACTGGTGGTTCACCTTCATCATCGACCACTACGGCGTCGCGAACCGCCACGCCATCGGCATCGACAACATCATGTGGTCGACCGACTACCCGCACCACGGCTGCGACTGGCCGCAGTCGAGAAGGGTGGTAGCCGAGATGATGAAGGACGTGCCGGCGGCGGAGTGGCGGAAGATCGTCTTCGAGAACGCGGCGCGGCTGTACGGCATCCAGCTCGGGGAGTAGGCGCGGCCGCCAACTACGCCCGAAACCGCGCTCGCAGCACGTCCTTCCGGACCTTCCCCGTCGCGTTGCGCGGCAGCTCGGCCACCACCTCGAGCTGCTCCGGGATCTTCTGCCGCATCACCCCCCGCGCCTCCATGAAGGCGCGCACCTCGGCGAGGGTCAGGCTCATCGCGCCCGGCCGCAGCACCACGCACGCACACACCCGCTCGCCGCTCACGGCGTCGGGCACCCCGATCACCGCCACGTCGGCCACCTTCGGGTGCGCGGCGAGATCGTCCTCGATGCCCTTGGCGGAGAGGTTCTCGCCCTTGCGGATGATGATGTCCTTGCGGCGGCCGGTGATGCGGATGAAGCCCTCGTCGTCCACGACGGCGAGGTCGCCGGTGCGGAGGAACCCGTGCGGCGTGAAGGCGACGTTCAGCGCCGGGTCGAGGTAGCCGACGCAGAGCTGCGGCCCGTAGACCTGCAGCTCGCCCTCCACCCCCGCTCCGACGGGTCTCCCGGCCTCGTCCACCAGCCGCGCGCCGCAGCCGGGCACCGGCCGCCCGTCGGTGCCGAAGCGCTTCTCCTCCGGGTCGCCGGGCGCGCCGGAGGTGAACATCGGGCACTCGGTCATACCGTAGGAGCGGTGCACGAGGGCGCCGCCGAAGCGCTCCTTCGCCTCGCGCATGAGCTCGGGCGATACGTCGGCCGCGCCCGCGCCGCTCCCGCGCACGCTGCGGACCTTCTCGGGGGAGAAGTTCCTCGCGGCGAACATGGCCTGCAGCACCGCCGGCGGCCCGCCGGCGCTCGTGATCCGGTGGCGCTCGATCAGGTCGACGGCCAGCTCGGGGTCGAAGGTCTCCATGAACACGGTGCTCGAGCCGTGCGCCACCGGGAGGATGACGAACATCACGACGCCGCCGAGGTGCGGGAGGGGGAACTGGAGGAGGCTCCGGTCGTCGGGGCTCGGGTGGAGCAGCTCGGCCTGGAAACGGATCACCGCGCCGAGCGTCGAGGGCGTGTGGAGGACGCCCTTGGGATCGGCGGTCGTGCCCGAGGTGTAGAAGAGCATCGAGACGTCGTGCGGGCCGTGCCGCGTCGGCGGCAGGGGCTCGGCCGGCGTCGCCTCGAGCGCCTCGAGCGCGCGCATCCCGGGCCCGGGCTCGGCCCGCACGGTGAGCACGTGCTCCAGGTCGGGCGCTGCGGCGCGCACCGCCCGCGCGAGCTCGCGATGATCGACGCCGCGCACGACGCCCGGCACGACCAGCACCCGCGCGCCCGCCTGGCGGCAGACGAAGCTCATCTCGCGCTCGCGGTAGATGGTGATGATGGGGTTCGAGACGGCGCCCAGCCGGTCGATCGCGACCGCGAGCGCCGCGCCCTCGAACCAGTTCGGGAGCTGCCACGAGACGACGTCGCCGGGCCGCACCCCGAGCGCGAGTAGCGCACCTGCGATCCGCTCCGCGCGCGCCGCCAGGTCCCCGAACGTGTAGCTCCGCCCGCCCTCGCGCCGGCCCTCGATCAGGTAGACGCGCTCCGGCGTCCGGCGCACGCGCTCGGCGAGCATCGCCGACAGCGAGGGCTGCGGCCACTCACCCGTCGCCTCGTGGCGCGCGCGGCGCTCGTCGGGGGGACGCGTCGCCTGCATGGCGACGCGTCGCCTACCGCATCCGCGCGCGCGCGTCCACGCGGGGGAGGGTCGACATGGCCCGCGGCGGCGTCCTATACAGAGCCGCCATGGAGCAGGCACGCGCCCTCGCCGCCAGCCGGCGCATGTTCGTCGACGGAAAGTGGGTCGAGGCCTCGAACGGCGCGACCTACGCGATCCCCAACCCCGCCACCGAGGAGCCGATCGGCACCGCGCCCGACGCGACCGTCGACGACATGCGGCGCGCCATCGCCGCCGCCCGGCGCGCCTTCGACGGCGGTCCCTGGCCGCAGACGTCGCGCCAGGACCGGGCGCGCGTGCTGAACGCGGTCGCCGACGGGATGGAGCGGCGGAAGGAGGAGCTCCGCCAGCTCCTGATCGCCGAGGCGGGCGCCACCTACCTGACGCACGACATCCAGATCGAGCAGCCGATCCGGATGATGCGGAACTATGCCGAGCTGGCGCTCGGCTTCGACTTCGAGGAGCAGCTCCCCACGCGCGTCAGCGAGAGCATGCTCGGCACGCAGGTGAACTCCGGGATCGTCTACCGCCATCCCGCCGGGGTCTGCGGCCTGATCCCCACCTGGAACTTCCCGCTCTTCGTGACCGTGCAGAAGCTCGGCCCCGCGCTCGCGACGGGCTGCACGATGGTCTTCAAGCCCTCCCCCTACGGGCCGCTCATCAACCTCTTCCTGGCCGAGATCGTCGCCGAGGCCGACCTGCCGCCCGGCGTGGTCAACTTCGTCACCGGGCAGTCGAACGCGATCGCGGAGACGCTGGTCTCCGACCCGCGCATCGACAAGGTGAGCTTCACGGGCAGCGTCGCCACCGGGAAGAAGATCATGGAGGCGGCGGCGAAGACCTTGAAGCGCGTCCACCTGGAGCTCGGCGGCAAGTCGGTCGCCATCTTCCTCGACACCGACAACCTCGACCTGATCGCGCCGCAGGCCGCCTCGCCCACCTTCTTCCACGCCGGACAGGGCTGCGCCATGACCACGCGCGTCCTCATCCCGCGCGAGGCGCACGACACCCTGGTGCAGAAGATGGTCGACTTCGTCCAGGGGATGGTGAAGATCGGCGACCCCGCCGACCCGGGCACGTTCCTCGGGCCCGTGATCCGCGAGGAGCGGCGGCAGAAGATCGAGGAGTACATCGAGTCGGGCAAGCGGGAGGGCGCCGTCCTCGCCCACGGCGGCGGCCGGCCGAAGGAACTCCGGCGCGGCTACTTCCTCGAGCCCACCATCTTCTGCGCGGTGCCCAACACGATCCGCATCGCGCAGGAGGAGATCTTCGGGCCCGTCGTGTCCGTCATCCCCTTCGCGGACGAGGACGAGGCGATCCGCATCGCGAACGACTCGACCTACGGGCTCGGCGGGATGGTGCTGACGCGCGACACCGCCAAGGCGCTCGCGCTCGCCAAGCGCATCCGCACCGGTGTCGTGTGGATCAACAACGGCCTCAACTTCCTCGACGCCCCCTTCGGCGGCTTCAAGGAGAGCGGCATCGGCCGCGAGGGCGGGCGCTTCGGCATGGAAGAGTACACGGAGATGCAGCAGATCGTGTGGAAGGCGTGAGGAGAGGAGCGAGATGGCGATCGACGAGGGGAAGCTGCGGGAGTTCGTGGGGAAGGCCATGGGCGACATGGGCGCGGCGATGGGCGCCGCGCTGGTCGTGATCGGCGACAAGCTCGGGCTCTACAAGGCGATGGCGGGCGCGGGGCCGCTCGCCTCGGCCGAGCTGGCGAAGCGCACCGGCTGCGCCGAGCGCTACGTGCGCGAGTGGCTCGCCGCGCAGGCGGCGGGCGGCTACGTCACGTACGACGCGGCGGCGAAGACCTACACGCTGCCGCCCGAGCAGGCCTTCTGCCTGGCCGACGAGTCCAGCCCCACCTTCCTCCCCGGCGGCTTCCAGGTGATCGCGGCGGTGGTGAAGGACGAGCACAAGGTGGCGGAGGCGTTCCGCACCGGCAAGGGCGTGGGCTGGCACGAGCACGACCCGGGCCTCTTCGAGGGCACGGAGCGTTTCTTCCGTCCGAACTACGCGGCTCACCTGGTGAGCGAGTGGATCCCCAGCCTCGAGGGCGTGGCGGCGAAGCTCGAGAGCGGCGCGCGCGTGGCGGACGTCGGCTGCGGCCACGGCGCGTCCACCATTCTCCTGGCCGCGGCCTACCCCGGCTCGACCTACGTCGGCTTCGACTACCACGAGCCGTCGATCTCCTGGGCGCGCAAGGCGGCCTCGCGCGCCGGCGTCGCCGACCGGGTGCGCTTCGAGGTGGCGTCGTCGAAGGCGTATCCCGGCAAGGGCTACGACCTGGTCGCGTTCTTCGACTGCCTGCACGACATGGGCGATCCCGTCGGCGCGGCGAAGCACGTGCTCTCCACCCTCGACCGGGACGGCACCTGGATGATCGTCGAGCCGTTCGCCGGCGACCGCGTCGAGCAGAATCTGAACCCGGTGGGGCGCGTCTACTACGCGGCCTCGACCATGGTGTGCACGCCGGCCTCGCTCGCGCAGGAGGTGGGGCTGGCGCTCGGGGCGCAGGCGGGGGAGGCGCGGCTCCGCGAGGTGGTCACCGCGGGCGGCTTCACGCGCTTTCGGCGCGCGACCGAGACGCCCTTCAACCTGGTGCTCGAGGCGCGGCCGTAGCCCAGACCTGGGATCCCGCGCGCTACGCGCGCACCGCGCGCTTCGTCTCCGAGCTGGGCGCGCCGGTCGTGGAGCTGCTCGCGCCGGTGGCGGGGGAGCGTATCCTCGACCTCGGCTGCGGCGACGGGGCGCTGACCGAGGCGCTCGTCGCGCGCGGCTCGGCGGTGGTCGGCGTCGACGCGAGCGCGGCGCAGGTCGAGGCGGCGCGCCGGCGCGGCCTGGATGCGCGCGTCCTGGACGGGCAGCGCCTCGCCTTCGAGGCCGAGTTCGACGCGGTGTTCAGCAACGCGGCCATGCACTGGATGACGGAGCCCGACCGCGTGATCGCCGGCGTGTGGCGCGCGCTCAGGCCCGGCGGACGGTTCGTCGGCGAGCTCGGAGGGCGCGGCTGCGTCGCGCGCATCGTGGCTGCGCTGCGCGGGGCGCTCGCGCGCCAGGGCGTGGACGAGAGCCGCATCCAGCCCTGGTACTTCCCCGGCGACGACGAATACCGCGCGCGGCTCGAGGCGCACGGCTTCACGGTGCGGTCGATCGCGCTCATCCCGCGCCCGACGCCGCTCCCCGGCGACCTCGCGGACTGGCTCGAGACCTTCGCGGAGAGCTTCCTCGCCGCCGCGCGCGACCGCGGGGCGCTGCTGGAGGCGGTGCGCGCCGAGCTCCGGCCACACCTCTGCGACGCCGACGGCCGCTGGACGGCGGACTACGTGCGGCTGCGGTTTGCGGCGGCGAAGGCCGCGTGACTCAGTCGCGCGCCCGTACCGAGTAGAGCGCCCCGCTCCAGCGCACGTGCACGCGGTCGGGGAGGATGCGTGCGACCTCGAGGTCGCCCGCCCGCTCGCCCTCGTGCAGCGTCTCCGTGCCGCTGCCGTCGACGCTCAGCAGGACCGTCCGTCGCTCGGCCACCGGTGAATAGAAGAGGAAGCTCACCTGCACGTGCGGGGCGCCCGCCGGGAGACGGGGCAGCACCTCGAGTGGAGGAGGGGGCGCGCTCTCGGCTTCGGGTGGTGAGCTCTCCTCCGCGGCGGGCGGACGCGCGGGAGGCGGCTCGGCCCGGCGCGCCACGGCTGGCGGCTCGGGCGGCCGGACAACCGGCGGTGCGACGGGTGGCGGGGCGGCTGCCGCGGCCGCGACCCGGGCGCGCGGCGGCTCGGCGTCCACCGCCGCCTGCGGCAGCGGCGCGGCGGGCGCGGCGAGCGGCAGAGCCTCCGCCACGGCTGGGGGCGGCGCGGCGGGTGGCGGCAGCGGAGGCTCGACGGCGACCACGGGCGCGGGAGGCCGGGCTTCCGGTGCGGCGGTGGGAGACGGGCTCGGGGCGGCGGCCGGCTGCGGCGGCGCGCTCACGACCGGCGGCGCCGGCGCGGGTGCGTGCCCGGCGCGCAGGAAGAAGGTCAACCCCGCCCCGGCGCCGAACGCGAGCGCGATGCCGGCGACCGTGAGCCCGAGCGCGCGGGGCCGCTCCCGAGGGACCGCAGGCTCGCGCGCGGAGGGTGCCTCGGCCGCCTCGAGCTTCTTCAGCGCATCGAGGATGGAGCTCACGACGACGCTCCGAGCGCCGGCCGCGGATAGCCGCCGACGGCCGTGTAGAGGACGATGCGCGTGAGCCGCCCGACGCGTCCGTCGACGCCGAGGAAACGCGCACGCTGGAAGGCGCGCACCGCGGCCTCGGTCGCGGCGTCGAGGTGGCCGGTCTCCTTCCCGTCGTACGCGCCGGCGCGGCGGAGGAGCGCTTGGAGGCGCGCCACCGGCGGGCCGTGCCCCCCGGGCCCGAACGTCGGCCCGAGCGCCTCGAAGTCGCGCCAGAGGACGTGCGCCGCGCCGAACCAGTGCCGGTCGAGGAAGGCGGCGTCGACGGGCGTGGGGCTGCCGTCGATGACGAGGACCGAGCGGCCGTCCGACATGCCCGTGAGCGCGACCGCGCGCGGCTGGTCGGCGCCCGGGATGCGCAGCTCGAGGATCGCGGGCAGGTCGAGGAGACGCAGCATGCTCCCGTTGCCGACGAGCGGCAGGTCCTCGAGGCCCCGGCGGGCGGCGACCTGCGCGAGATCCACCGGCTCGTCGGCGGCGAGCGGCCGCGCGTGCCAGGCGGCGAGGATTGCGCCGATCGCAGCGCGCATGCTCGTGGGCGCATCGTGGCTCGCCAGCCGGCGTTCGACCTCGTCGGCTGGCGTCACCGGTGGCGCGGGATCGGCGGCCGGTGCGGGCGGGCTGGGCTCCGCCGCGGGTGGAGGCGGCGTCGCCTCCGCCACCGCGGGCGCCGGCGTCTCCTCGGCCGGCGTCGCGACGGCGCTCGGCGCGGGGCTCTCGGTGGCACCGCCGAGGCGCAGCTCCGGCCGCCACGCGAGCGCGACCACGCCGAGCGCGACCACGCCGAGCCACGCGCCGACTGCGGCCGCGGCCCACGCCGTCCGCCGCGACGCCGGCGCGGCGGCGGCGAGCGGCAGCGCCCCGATCTCGCGGTACGCCTGGCGCACGCACGCCGCGTTCACCACCCGCCGCTCGGCCGCGAACGCCGCGACCAGCGAGCGGTGCGCCACCATGTTGACGACCCGCGGCACGCCGCGCGAGATGCGGTAGACGAGGCGGAGGGCGGGGCGCGTGAAGACGCGCGGCGCCGGATCCCCGCCGCTCGCGACGCGCAGGCGGTGGCGCACGTAGGCGACCGTCTCGTGGCGGGAGAGCGGCCCCATGTGCCAGCGCAGCGTGATGCGCTGGTTCAGCTGCACCAGCTCGGGGTGGAGGAGGAGCGCGCGGAGCTGCGGCTGGCCGACCAGCACGATACGGAGCAGCTTCTCGGTCGTCGTCTCGAGGTTCGAGAGGAGACGGAGTTGCTCCAGGACGTCGATCGAGAGGGCCTGCGCCTCGTCGATGACGACGAGCGAGCGCCGCCCCGCCTCGCGCTGCGCGAGGAGGTGGACGTTGAGCGCATCGACCAGCTTCTTTCGGCTGCGCGTCGCGGTGAAGAGGCCGAGCTCGCCGTTGATCGTCTTCAGCAGCGCGAAGGCCGACACGGGCGGGTTGAAGATGTAGGCGCTCGCCGTCTCGGGGCCGAGGCCGGCCAGGAAGGCGCGCAGCAGCGTCGTCTTTCCCGTGCCGACGTCGCCCGTGATGCAGACGAAGCCGCTCGACTCGCGCAGCCCGAGCTTCAGATGGGCGAGCGCCTCGGCGTGCTTCGGCGAGAGGAAGAGGTAGCGCGGGTCCGGGGTCAGCCGGAAGGGCGCGTCGGCGAGGCCGAAGAAGCGCTCGTACATCCCGATCTCGCGTGAGGGCCGGGCCTCTTATAGAGGAGGGGGAAGAGGCCTGCCAGAGGGAGGACGCGCATGAACACGGTTCTATTCGAGACGGACGGCGAAGTCGCCGTCGTCACGATCAACCGGCCCGAGGTGCGCAACGCGGTCGACGACCCGACCGCGGCGGCGCTGGTGGGGGCGTTTCGCCGCTTCGACGCGGACGAGGCGCTCGCGGTCGCGGTCCTGACCGGCGCGGGCGGCACGTTCTGCGCCGGCGCCGATCTGAAGGCGGTCGCCGCCGGCCAGCTCCGGCGCGGCGCCCTGATCGACGCGCTCGGGGAGTACGTTCTCAGCGAGGACGGGGACGGGCCCATGGGGCCGTCGCGCATGCTGCTCGGAAAGCCGGTCATCGCCGCGGTCGAGGGGTACGCGGTCGCGGGCGGACTCGAGCTGGCGCTGTGGTGCGACCTCCGCGTCGCCGCCACGGACGCCGTCTTCGGCGTCTTCTGCCGGCGCTGGGGCGTGCCGCTGGTCGACCTCGGCACGGTGCGCCTGCCACGGCTCATCGGCCACAGCCAGGCGATGGACATGATCCTCACCGGACGCGGCGTCGCGGGCGAGGAGGCGCTCCGCATGGGCCTCGCGAACCGCCTGGCCGAGCGCGGGCGGACGCGCGACGCGGCGGTCGAGCTCGCGCATCAGCTGGCCCGCTTCCCGCAGCGCTGTCTTCGCGCCGATCGCCTGTCCGCCTACGAGCAGTGGGGGATGCCGTTCGAGCAGGCGATGCGGAACGAGTTCCGCCGCGGCGCCGAGGTGATCCGCTCCGGCGAGACGCTGGCGGGCGCCGCGCGCTTCGCCGGGGGCGCGGGGCGCCACGGCAGCTTCGAGCCGGGGGAGCGCCGATGAAGACGCTCCGCACGGAGACGGAGGCCGGCGTGCGCTCGATCGTGCTCGCGCGGCCCGGCGAGTACAACACGATCACGCCGGCGCTGCGCGACGAGCTGGAGGCCGCCATCGACGAGGCCGACGCCGACCCCGCCGTGCGCGTCATCCTGCTCCGCGCCGAGGGCCCCGCCTTCTGCGCGGGTTACGACCTCGACTGGTCGACCGAGGCGCAGCCCGAGGAGGGAAAGCGTGGGCGCGTGTGGGACTCGGTCGCCGATCTCCGCATGATCTCGCGCTTCGTCGACACCTACATGAAGCTCTGGTACGCGGCCAAGCCGACCATCGCGGCGGTCCAGGGCTGGTGCGTCGGCGGCGGCACCGACATGGTGCTCTGCGCCGACATCATCATCGCCGCCGAGGGCGCGTCGTTCGGCTACCCGCCCTCGCGCGTGTGGGGCACGCCGACCACGGCGATGTGGGTCTACCGCATGGGGCTCGAGCGCGCGAAGCGCTATCTGCTGACGGGCGACGAGATCCCCGCACCCGACGCAGCACGCATCGGGCTCGTCCTCGAGACCGTGGCCGACGACCGCCTCCAGGAGCACGCGCTCGCGTTCGCGCGCCGCATGGCGCAGGTGCCGACGAGCCAGCTCGTCATGCTGAAGCTCCTCTGCAACCAGACCGCCGAGAACATGGGGCTCTCGTCGAGCCGCACGCTCGGCTCGCTCTTCGACGGCATCGCGCGGCACACCCAGGAGGGGCTCGACTTCGTCGCCCGCGCCCGCGCGGGCGGGTTCCGGCAGGCGGTCCGCGAGCGCGACGACCCGTTCGGCGACTACGGGTCGGGGCCGCGCTCGAAGCGGCGGCGGTAGGATCGCCGGCTGATCTGGCTTCATCGTCCTCGCCGGGCCGGCGTAGGGCAGGCGCGAAGCCGCGAGACGCGGAACAGGAGCTTGCCGAAACACCCCGCCGGGGGCTACACGACACTCCGAAGAGGTTCCGCCCCGTCCACCTGGGAGGTGTCGGCCAAAACCAGACGGCGGCGCCGCAGGCGTGGCGGGCGTCCCACGGACTCGAGGAGAACACGATGAGCCACGACACGAGGACCCTTTACGAGCGCCTTGGCGGGTACGACGCGATCACGGCGGTGGCGAACGACCTGCTGCCCCGGCTCCAGGGCGATCCCCAGCTCGGCCGCTTCTGGGCGCATCGCGGGGAAGACGGCCTCAAGCGCGAGAAGCAGCTCCTGATCGACTTCCTCTGCGCGAGCGCGGGCGGACCGGTGTACTATCGCGGCAGGGACATGCTGCTCGTCCACCGAGGCATGCGCATCAGCGAGAGCGACTGGAACGTGTTCCTCGGTCATGCCGCCGCGGCCCTGGCGAAGTTCAAGGTGCCCGAGGCCGAACAGCGCGACTTTGTCGCGTTCGTCCAGAGTCTCAGGAAGGACATCGTCGAATAGCGTCGCCCACCGGTTCGCGCGCTCGAAGCGGCGGCGCTAGGGGAAGGCACCAATGGACGTCCTCGGCGTGGACCACATCGATCTCACCGTCAACGACCTCGCCCGCTCGGCTCCGTTCTACGAAAAGGTGCTCGGGGCCCTCGGCTTCCGGCGCGTGCCGCACGCGACCTACCTCGTGTGGGCCAACGCGCACCTGGCCATCGGGCTTCGTGCGGCGGCGCCCGCCGCGCGCGAGGCGGCGTTCGACCGCTACCGGGTCGGGCTCCACCACTTCGCGCTCCGCGTCCGGCGCCGGGACGAGGTGGATCGCGTCCACGACCTCCTCGTGCGCGACGGGATCACGGTCCTCGATCCGCCGGCGGAATACCCCGAGTACGGCCCGCAGTACTACGCGGTCTTCTTCGCCGATCCCGACGGGATGAAGCTCGAGGTCGTCCACTTCCCGTGGGGGTACTGGCGCAGGGTCCAGAGCGAGGGGGGCGATGAGCGGCCGCGATACGCCCCGAAGTGAAGCGCCGCTCACCGGGCGCTGCCACTGCGGCAACGTCGAACTCGCGCTGGAGACGAGCGTGCGCCCCGAGGAGCTCGCGCTCCGCGCGGACACGTGCTCCTTCTGCCGGAGACACGGCGCCCGCACGACCTCCGACCCGAGCGGGCGCATCGTCATCACCGTCCACGATCCCGAGCAGCTGCTGCGCTACCGCTTCGGCCTCCGAACGGCCGACTTCCTGGTCTGCGGCCGCTGCGGAATATACGTGGCCGCCGTGATGAACGAGGGCGCCGGCTGCTACGCGACGGTGAACGTCAACACCCTCGACGCGGTGGACCGCTTCACGCAGCCGGCGACGCCGGTCGCGTACGAAGGCGAGAGCGCCGCCGCGCGCTCGGCGCGCCGCCGGGCACGCTGGACGCCCGCCGTGATCGTCGAGGAGCGACGCTAGCCAACGGACGCGAGCTCGAGCGTCGGGTACGGCGCGAGAAGCCCTCCGAGCCCGGCGAGCTCCGCGAAAATCTCCCGGTCGGCCGCCCCGCCCACGAGCCGTCCCGCCGCCACCACCGCCCCCTCCAGCTCGCCGAGCAGCGCCTGGAGGCACTTCCGGTTGTAGCCGGCGCGCGCCGCCCGGAACGGCACGCCGTCGTCCAGCTCGACGGTGAGCGGTCCCTTGGGCGCCTCCTCGAGCGCCTTCGCGTTCGCGACCGCGAAGCGGAGGTAGGTGCGCGCGATCCGGCGGGCGAGCGGGGCCAGCGCCTCGGCCTCCGGCGCGGCGTCGCCCGCGTGCTCGGCCTCGGCACCGTCGGCCCACCGCTCGACGTCGGCGAGCCAGCGCCCGTGCGGCCGGGCCGGGTCGCCGACCATGACGCGTCCGGTCGGGTCGCGGCGGATCTGGTTCAGCTGCCCGTAGAACGCCAGGTCGGCGACCGTCGGCTCCGCGCCGCCGAGGAAGCGATGCGCCACGAAGAGCGCGTCGAGGTCCGTGACCAGGCCGCCCAGGTCGTTGAGCAGGAAGCCAAGCGTCTCGCGCGTGGCGCCCATGGGCGGCAGCGTCGCCATGATCGCCTGCGGGAACATCTCCTTGGCCACCGCGACCTCGACCTCCGGCGCGCCGCAGGTCATGTCGGCGGCGATGACGGTCCGGTTGTGCTCTGCGTCGGGCTCGTGCAGCCAGCGTGAGGCGAGCATGACGCGCACCACCCACTCGTCGGCGTAGTCCTCGAGGAGGGCGTCGAGGCCGCAGCGGCCCGGGTCGGCGGGGCGGACCGCCGGCGAGGGGCAGGCCGCCTCGAGCCTGCGCGTGATGTGGGTCGAGTCGTTCAGGGCCTCGTCGGCCGGCGTGATGACGACCGGCACCATGGTCCTGCCCGTGCGCGCCCGGAGCACCTGCTCGCGGTTGCGCAGGTTCTCGCGCACCTCGACGACAGGCAGGCGCTTCAGCTTGAGGTACATGCGGATCTTGTCCGAGTACGGGCTGTTCGACATCACGTAGAGCGTGTAGTGCGCCGCCATCAGTCGATCTCGCGGCCGAAGTTGAGCGAGGTCTGCGTCATGCCGCTCGCCAGGTAGAAGCGGTGCGCGTCCGTGCGCGTCACCGCCGAGTTGAGCAGGAGATGCGTGCAGCCGCGCTCGCGCGCCCACGTGGTCGACGCGTCGAGCAGGCGGCGGCCGATGCCCTGGCTCCGGCGCTGCGCCGTGACCACCAGGTCCTCGAGCCAGCAGCGCCGGCCGAAGCGGATGGACTCGAGGTCGACGTACACGGACGAGAGGCCGATGATCGCGCCGTCTTCCGCGACCGCGAGCAGGAGGTCGGCATCGGGGTTGGCGAGCGCGTGGCCGAAGCCGGCCGCGCCGCGCGCGCGCGTGTAGCCGCGCGGGCGGCGGCCGGGCGGGTCGAAGAGCTCCTCGAAGAGCATCAGGACGGCGTCCTCGTCGGCGGGGGTGGCGCAGCGGATGGTCATTTCATCCTGCGCTCCCGCGCAGGACCTCCCGGAACGCCTCCCCCGTCACCTCGAGCACGCGCGCGACGTCGGCCTCGCCGAGCGCCGCCGAGACGAACCAGTTGTGGTGCGGGTGGAGGTAGACGCCCCGCGCGGCGCACGCCGCCGCGAAGACGCGGCTCCGCTCGAACGAGCCCTCGTCCGCCGCGAAGGTCATGAACGGGATGGCGGGCGGTCCGCTGTAGCAGATCTCGAGATGATGCGCCGCCGCCTGCTGCTCGATGCCGGCCCGCAGTGCGCTCCCGACCCGCGCCATGTGTGCGATCGCGCCGCTCGACTCGAGCTCCTCGAGGCAGGCGATCGCCGCCGCCATCGCCACCGCGCTGGTCCAGAACGAGCCGGTGAAGAAGACCCGCGTCGCGGCCTCGCGCAGCGCCTCGCGGCCGAGGCAGGCGGCGATCGCGTGGCCGTTGCCGAGCGCCTTCGAGTAGCAGGCGAGGTCGGGCTGCAGGCCGACATGCTCGCCCGAGCCGCCCAGGTGAAGCCGGAAGCCGGCGCGCACGTCGTCCAGGACGAGGACGGCGCCGAGGCGGTCCGCGCGCTCACGCAGCCCCGGGAGGAACCCGGGAGCCGGCATCTCCAGGTCGTGGAAGACGTCGTGCCGGAACGGGCTCACCATGATCGCCGCCACGTCGCCCGGGTTCGCGGCGAGCGCCGCGTCGACGCTGCCCAGGTCGTTGTAGCGATAGTGGACGACGTGCGCGCGGTCCTCGGGCGTAGTGCCCTCCGGTATGGGCGTGCACCAGGCGTGCGCTCCGTGATACGCGCCCTGCGCCACCAGGATTTTTCGCCGCCCCGTCGCCGCGCGCGCCACCTCCGTCGCCCAGGTGCAGACGTCGGAGCCGTTCTTCGCGAACACGGTCCACGCCGCCCACGGCGTGAGTCGCACCAGGTGCTCGGCCAGCTCGACCCACGCCCGACCGGGCCCGTTGAAGCAGTCACCGTCGGCCGCCTGCCGGCGCGCTGCCTCCTCGACGCGCGGGTGGTTGTGGCCGAGCACGATCGGCCCGTAGGAGCACATGAGGTCGATGTACTGGTTCCCGTCCACGTCCCAGACGTGCGCTCCCTGCCCGCGCGCGAAGAAGTAGGGGTAGGCGCCGGGGACCAGCATGAGCGGCGACTGGTGGCCGTAGATGCCGCCCGGCACGACGCGCTGCGCCCGCGCGAAGAGCGCCTCGGTCTTCCGGAACCGGCCCGGCTCGGCGCTCACGGGCGGCCCCGGGTGACGGAGCGGGCGGGGTTGCGGCGGTCGATCTGCGCCGGCGGGGGCGCGATGGCGGGCGTGACCAAGCACAGGGCTGAACTCATACCAGGGCCTTCGCGTATCACCGCGTGCTCGCGTCGGTCAACGAGAGAGAGAGATGGCGGTCGTCCGTCGCCTCGTCCGCCCGACTGGCGGGGCCGGCCGCGGCGGCCCGCCGCGCGTCGGTGATTCCGTTCGGATGCTCGCGTGGACTCGCCGTCGGTGCCGCGGGACGCGACATGCTTGTCTTGCAGCCGTGCGGGATAATGCGGTGACCGCGGCGGGTCGGCAGGTGTCAGGTGCCTGGAAATCCTGGCGACCGGGGTGGGCGGTGGGAGCGTTTGAGTTAGGCTGCGGCGGGGAGGATCACTCGCCGTTGTTCAATAATTGTCGGGCGGCCCAGCGTCGGTCGACACCATCGTAAACCCCAGGGCATCCAGAGGATCCCAGGGACCTGCCTGTGACGGTCTGCCAATCTGCTACGGCAAGGTGCCAAGGTCGGGAGCGATGAGGAGTAGCGGCCGATGAGCCCATGGTTGGACGTACCTGCACTCGAGGGTTCCCTCGTCAGGCTCGAGCCGTTGTCGGTCAGCCACACCAACGACCTCGCCTCGGCCGCGGAGGAAGACCGCAGCACCTACGCCTTCACGCTCGTGCCGCGCGCCGACGCGATCGGGGAGTACCTGACGGCCCAGTTCGAACGAGTCGCGCAGGGACTCGTTCCGTTTGCCCAGATCAGGCGCGCCGACGGTCGTGCAGTGGGTTGCACCGCGTATTGGAACCCCCGTTACTGGCCCGGCCGCAAGGATCCGTGTGCCATCGAGATCGGCTTCACCTGGCTCGCCGCCTCCGCCCAAGGCTCGGGCATCAACACCGAGGCGAAACTCCTCCTGATGAGCTACGCCTTCGAGAGCCTGCGGGTGGCGCGAGTCGATCTCAAAACCGACGCCCGCAACGTGCGATCACGACGTGCGATCGAAGCTCTCGGCGCCACGTTCGAGGGAGTATTGCGCAGCTGGTCGATGTCGTGGGCACCAGGCGAAGAGGGTCTACTCCGGGACTCGGCGGTGTACTCGGTGATCGCCTCGGAGTGGAGCGCGGTCAAGGACCGCTTGGTCGAGACCCTCGCGAAACGCTCGACCGGCGTTGGAACCGATGCAAGACGAGACACCTGAAGCACCGACACTGCCGTGGGTTCGCGCCGCGCCTTCGGGGTGCGGGTGACTCACGCCGCCCGCGTTGCGTGATCGGTCGTGATGTTAGGGCCGCGGCTACAGTGACCCGTACAGCGCCGCCAGGATGCCGGCGGCGCGGGTGTCGCCCGTGGTGCCGGGGGACATCTTGTTCATGATGTAGGCCCAGCCCACGCGGGCGTCGAGGTCGGCGAAGCCGAGCGACCCGCCCCAGCCGCCGTGGCCGAAGGTCCGCGGGTTCGGGCCGAGCGGAAGCTCGCGGCTGGTCAGCATGAATCCGAGGGCCCAACGCATCGTGAACCCGAGGACGAGGTCCTTCCCGTAGCGCTGCTCCTCGATCGCCTTCGCGATCGTCTGCTCGCCGAGCAGGCGCACGCCGCCGAGCCGGCCGCCACACGCGAGCGCGGCCATCACCCGCGCGACCGAGCGGGCGTTCCCGTGCCCGTTCGCGGCCGGGATCTCCGCCCGCCGCCATTCGGGCCGGTTCGCAAACTCGGCTCTGAGCGGTGGGTTGCTCAACGCCCTGCCGGACAGCGACTGCGGGCCGAGAGCTGGGGACGGATCTGCGGCGGTCTCCGCCGCGCTCGGGGGCACCATCTCGGCGACGCGAGCATCTTCCGATGGCGCGAGGCCGATGTGGAAGTCGGCAGCGAGAGGTGCGGTCACCTCGTCGCGGAGGAACGTTCCCAGGGTCTTTCGGGTGATGCGGCGGACGACCTCGCCGACGAGATACCCGTAGGTCAGCGCGTGGTAGCCGTGGGCGCTTCCCGGCTCCCACCACGGCGTCTCGGCAGCCAGTGTCTCGACCATTCGTGTCCAGTCGTACAGCGCCTCGGTCGGCAGTGGCCGCCGCAGCGCGGCGAGCCCTGCGCTGTGGGTCAGGAGGTGCCGCGTCGTGATCCGCTCCTTCCCCGCCTGCGCGAACTCGGGCCAGTAGCGCGCCACGGGCGTGTCCAGGTCGAGCTGTCCGCGATCGACGAGGATGTGAGCGCACAGCGCGGTCATCGCCTTGGTGGTCGAGAACACGTTGACGATCGTGTCGCGCTCCCACGCGCGCGTCCTTGCCGCGTCCGCCGAGCCGCCCCAGAGGTCGACCACCCACTCGCCCTCGACGGTCGCGGCGAACGACGCACCGACTTCCCGTCCCGCCTCGAAATTCGCCGCGAAGGCATCGCGCACCGCGGCGAATTGCGGGTCGCAGCGGCCGTGAATCGTCGGGGAGCTCACGGCTCCGCGCCGAGATGCCGCCCGAGGAAGGCGTCCATCGCCTCGTTCGCCCGCCGGTTCGCCTCGCCGCGCCAGTCGATCTGGAAGGCGTGCGGCGCGCCCTCGAGGAGGAGGAGCTCCGCCGGCTTCCCCGCCGCCACCAGCGCCTCGTGCATGCGCACCGACTGGCGATAGGAGACGACCGTGTCGGCGGTGCCGTGGATCAAGAGCACGGGGGCGCTCGTCTTGGCCGCGTGCTCGGTCGGCGAGGCGAGGCGCACCCATGCGGGCTCGGTGTAGCGCGGGCCGAGGAGCTCGGCCGTGGGGTCGATGCCGTCGGGGAACGGGCGGCTGCGGGAGAGGTCGAACGGCCCGTAGTGGACGACGATCGCGCGCACGTCCTCCGGCACGTCGCCGAGCTCGGGCGGCAGCTCGGGCGCCAGCTCCGGAACGCCACGCGCGACGTGCGCGAGCATGGCGAGGTGGGCACCCGCCGACAGCCCGAGCAGCGCCAGGCGCTCGGGATCGATGCCGAGCTCCCCCGCGTGCGCGCGCACCCAGCGGAGCCCGTGGCGCACGTCGTCGAGCGGGGCGGGGAAGCGGTGGGCGGGCGCGAGGCGGTACGAGAGCGAGATGGTCGCGATGCCGCGGCGGGCGAAGTGCAGCGCGTTGCCGGCGGCCTGGCTCGGGTCGCCGTGCATCCAGGCGCCTCCGTGGACGAAGATCACCGCGGCTGCCGGGCCGTCGACCTTCCGCGGACGGTAGTGGTCGAAGCGCAGCGGCACCCCATCGGCGTGGGCGTAGACCACGTCCTCGCGCAGCTCATGGAGCTCGGAGAGGCGCGGGATGTGGGGCACCTGGCGGGGGAAGGTCATGGCCGGCCCTACCACAGCGGGCGCGCTGCTGGAACCTCGCGCCCGCGCCCGCTACCCTGGGGGCCGGAGCAGGCGGTGGCGCGACCTCTCATCGGCATTTCCAGCTACGGCAGGGCGGGGCAGCGGCAGACCTTCTCCCTCCCGTGCGAGTACGTGGACGTGGTCCGGCTGGCGGGCGGCGTGCCCATCATGCTGCCGGCGGTCGAGGGGGATATCCCCGAGGCGCTCGGGGCGATCGCCGCCCTCATCCTCCCGGGCGGCGGCGACGTCGATCCGGCGCACTACGGCGGCGCCCGCCACGAGGCGAACTACGGCATCTCGCCCGAGCGCGACGGCTTCGAGCTGGCGCTCGCGCGCGCGGCGCTCGCCCTCCAGGATCTTCCGATCCTCTGCATCTGCCGCGGCATGCAGCTGGTGAACGTCGCGCTCGGCGGCGACCTCCTGTCGCACATCCCGGATCACTTCGGCGACAAGGTCCGGCACCGCCATCCGGAGCTCCGCCCGGTCGAGCATCTGGTCAACATCGAGCCGGCGAGCCGGCTCGCGCGCATCCTCGGCGCGACCGAGCTCACCGTGCACTCGGTCCACCACCAGGCGGTCGGCCGCCTGGGCCTGGGGCTGCGCGCCGTCGCGTGGAGCCCCGACGGCGTCATCGAGGCGGTCGAGTCCACGCGCCATCCCTTCCTGATCGGCGTGCAGTGGCACCCCGAGCTGGGCGCGCTCGGCGACGAGCGGCAGCGGCGCCTGTTCGAGGCGCTGGTCCGGCACCGGCGCGCCGGGCGCGCGCCGCTCGCACGCGCGGCGGCGCAGCGCGCGTAGCCGCGCGTCCGCTCCTTCAGAGATCGAGGGCAGGACACGTTGACTTCGGCGCGACGCTCTGGGATGGCCCCTGGGATGCTCGTCGTCAGCGTGCCGCGGCACGTGAGCCTGCCTGGCACGTCGCGGGTCGAGCCCTGAGCCGGATGGACGCGCCTCACCCCCTCGCCGCCGAGGCCCCCGCGCCGGCCGCCGCCTCAGAGCACCGGCGAGAGCTCCCCGCCTTGGCGCTGGCCGCGTTGGGCGTCGTTTACGGCGACATCGGCACCTCGCCACTCTACGCAATCAAGGAGTGCTTCGTCCCCCACCGCGGGCTGCCGCCGACGCCCGCGAACGTGCTGGGCATCCTGTCGCTGGTGCTGTGGTCACTCCTCGTGGTGATCGTGCTCAAGTACCTCACCTTCATCATGCGGGCCGACAATCGCGGCGAGGGCGGCATCCTCGCCCTCATGGCGCTCCTCGGGCCGGCGGCCGGGCGCACGCCGGCGCTCATCTCGCTCGGCCTCTTCGGCGCGGCGCTCCTCTACGGCGATGGCGTGATCACGCCGGCCATCTCGGTCCTGAGCGCCATCGAGGGGCTCGAGGTCGCCGCGCCGCGGCTCGCCGACTACGTGGTGCCGGTCACCGTCGTGATCCTCGGTGCGCTCTTCATGGTGCAGCGGCGCGGCACGGCCGGCGTCGGCGCCGTCTTCGGACCGGCCACGCTGGTGTGGTTCGTCAGCATCGCGGCGGTGGGAATCCCGCGGATCGCCGCGCAGCCGGCGGTCTTCGCAGCGGTGAACCCGCTGCACGCCGCGCGCTTCCTCGGCAGCCACGGCTACCACGGCTTCCTTCTGCTGGGCGCCGTCGTCCTCTGCATCACCGGCGGCGAGGCGCTGTACGCCGACATGGGCCACTTCGGCCCGCGGCCCATCCGCCTCGCCTGGTACGGCCTGGTCATGCCGGCGCTGCTTCTCAACTACTTCGGCCAGGGCGCGCTGCTGCTCGAGAGGTGCCACCTCGGGATGGACGGCGAGGTTTGCAGCGCCGCGGTGGCGAGCCCGTTCTACGCCCTCGTGCCCGGGTGGTTCGCTCTGCCGATGGTGGTGATCGCAGCGGCGGCGACCGTGGTCGCGTCCCAGGCCCTCATCTCGGGTGCGTTCTCGCTCACCCAGCAGGCGGTGCAGCTCGGCTTCGTGCCGCGGGTGAAGATCGTGCACACCTCGGCCACGACCGAGGGGCAGATCTACATTCCGGTGGTGAACGGGCTGCTCGCGGTCGCCTGCACGGCGCTCGTGCTGGTGGCGGGCAACTCCTCGAACCTCGCGTCCGCGTACGGCATCGCGGTTACCGGCACGATGAGCATCACCTCGGTCCTCTTCTACGCCGTCGCGCGCCGCTGCTGGTGCTGGCCCGTCTGGCGTGCCGGAAGCCTGGTGGCGCTCTTCCTCGCAGTGGACCTCGCCTTCTTCGGCGCCAACCTGGCCAAGGTCCTGCACGGGGGCTGGTTCCCGATGCTCGCCGCGGGCGGAGTGTTCGCCGTGATGTCGACATGGAGGTTCGGCGCGAGCTGGCGCGCGCGGGAGCTCGCGAAGATGCGGATGCCGTTCGACGATCTCTTCGCGACCCTGAAGCTCGATCCTCCGGCGCGGGTGAAGGGCACGGCCGTCTTCATGACCCAGGACCCGGAGGGAACGCCGCCGGCGCTGCTCCACCAGCTCAAGCACAATCAGGTCCTGCACGAGCAGGTCGTCATCCTCACCATCGTCACCACCGCCGTGCCCACCGTCCCGCCGGCCGAGCGGGTCGAGATCACGCAGCTCGGGCGTGGGTTCTGGCGCGTCGTCGCACGCTACGGCTTCATGGAGACGCCGCGCGTTCCCGACGTCATGCAGCGCGCGGCGGCGCAGGGGCTCGAAATGTTCCGGGGACGCACGAGCTACTTCCTCGGCCGCGAGACCTTCGTGTCGACGGGCCGCTCGGAGCTGCCGCGCTGGCGGCGGGCCTTGTTCCTGTTCCTCGCACGCAACGCGCGCTCGCCGACGGAGTTCTTCGCGATCCCGCCGAACCAGGTGGTCGAGATCGGGGGGCGGTTGGAGGTGTAAGGCGCACCCGGGGCGCGCCGCCCGCGCTGAGCCCCCTAGCTTCCCAGCCGCGCGAGCACCGCGTCGCGCTCGACGCGCGGGAAGAGGTGCGCCGGCTCGTCGCCGCGCAGCACGCGGGCCAGGACGGGCAGCGCGCGCAGCACCAGCTCCGGGTCGCGCAGCAGCTGCTCGGGCGGGTCGAGCATGTTGAAGACGCGCAGCAGCCCCCGGAACACGACCGGGTCGACGCGCATCGCGGGCACGAGGGCGCGGTCGACGAACCAGCCGAAGGCCTGCTCGGCGACGCCGGCGAGCCAGCCGCGCGGGTTCGTGAGTGCGAACGGCTGGCGCTCGCCGAGCCCGCGGCGGTCGCCGGCGACGGCGGCCTCCCAGAACGAGCGCAGCTCGGCCTCGCTGCGGCGGTCGAGGTGGCGCGCCGCCGCCGCCAGGTCGCGGGGGTGGCGCTCGAGCGCCTCGTCGAGCAGTGCCGCCTGCACCAGGCCCGACGGCGCGCCGCGCCCGTAGATCGGGTTCGAGTGGTAGGCGGCATCGCCGATCGCGAAGAAGCCGGTCGCGAGCGGAAGCCCGCTTCGATCGACGAAGCGCCGGAGACGGTTGCGAAGCTGTCCCATGACGAGGACGGGCGTCTCCTCGCCTGCGATCGGGACCGAGGTGCCGCGCGTGCGCCACGTCGCGACGGCCGGAAAGGCGCGCAGGAAGCGCTCGAAGCGCGCTGGTTCGGCGAGGCCGCGCAGCGCATGGTCGTCGACCGGCGCGCCGACCGTGATCGAGAAGGTGCGGCCGTCGCCGGGGAAGATGGCGAGCTTCACCCACCCGAGGTCGCCCGCGACCAGCCCCGTCGTGCCGCGCGGCCCGCGGCCGCGGCGGAGGCGGTAGAAGCGCGTGTAGTAGAAGATGCCGGTCTCGGCGCTGCGCTCGTAGGGCGCGGGCGCGCCGAGCGCGGCGAGCCACCCCGGCGCGCGCGAGCGCCGGCCGGTCGCGTCCACCACGATCGCCGCGGGGATCGTGCTGCCGTCCGCGAGCCGCACGCCGGTCACGGTGGGGCGCCCGCCGTCGCGCGCCTCGCCGACCAGGCTCTCCACCATGACGCCCTCGCCCAGCTCGATCCCCGGCCGCCCGGCGACGCTCGCGCGCAGCGCCCACTCGAAGGTCGAGCGCCGGCAGGCGAGGAGGACGACGTCCTCGTCGTCGGCGCGCGGCGCGAGCGCGACGCCGGGCGGGGTCACCTCGTCGATGCCGAACTCGCGCACGCCGGCGGCGCGCAGCCGGTCGAGCACGTCGGGGAGGTGGGCGAGGAGCACGACGCGGAGACGCGCCAGGAAGGCGTGCGAGTGGCGGAACTGCGGCACGCCCCGCCGCTCCCAGGAGGCGAACGCGTCCTCGGGCTCGGCCGTCTCCGGCCGCCGGTCGCGCTCGAGGACGACGACCCGCGGGAAGTGGCGCCGCAGCAGTCGCGCCGCCGCGAGGCCCGCGAGCCCGCCCCCCAGGACGACGGCGGGGAGCGGGCTCGCGGCGGGCGTCGTGGACATCCACCCGGGAAGATACGCTATAAGGTCACCCGTGTCCCGGGCGCACCGCCGCTATGTCTTCCTCGAGCAGGGCGTGGGCGCCGCGGGGTTCAACTTCCTGCTCAACGCGGCCATCGCCTGGCTCATGTTCCGCGGCGCCGAGGCGGTGCCGCTCTGGGGCCAGCAGAGCATCGCCGGGGACACGATCGGGACGAGCGTCATCCTGCCCTTCCTCACCTGCCTCATTGCGACGCGGCTCGTGCGCGGGCACGTGCGCTCGGGGAAGGTGGCGCCGCTCGGCTGGAGCCGCGACACGCAGCCGTGGCTCGGCTGGCTGCCGCGCGGCACGCTGGCGCGCGGGCTCGCGCTCGGCTGTGCGGGCCTGCTCGTGTTCGCGCCGCCGGTGCTCCTCGCCCACGTGGCGCTCGGGGTGACGCAGCTCGGCCTCGGGGGCTTCGTGGTCTTCAAGGCGAGCTTCGCGGCCGCCGAGGCGCTCGTCGTGACGCCGCTGGTCGCCCTGTGGGCGATCGCCGAGGGGCCGGGGGCGCCGGCCGCCGCGGTGCGCGCCGCCGGGTAGACGGAGGAGCCTGCGTGCGGAGCGCCTCCATGAAGCCGGCGCCGTAGTCGGCGACGACGGCGCGCAGCGGCCGCTTGCCGGCGTTCGCGACCAACGCGCCCAGGCGGCGGCAGGCGGCGGGATGGTTTGCGAGGAGCAGGCGCTCGTGTGCCGCGTGGAAGGCGGCCAGTCGCGCGCGCGTCATGCCGGCGGCGAGCGCGCCCTTCCAGCGCGCATGGGCGAACACGCGCTCGACGAAGCTCGCGCGCAGGGCGGCGTCGCCGAGACGCCCCTCCTCCTCGACCGGCAGGAGCGGCAGCCGCTCCATGAGCGCGCGCGCGAAGAGACCCGTGCCGCGCCGACGGGGCCGGCCGCCACCATGCACCCGCACGCGCTCCATGCCGCAGCTGGGCGAGTCCTTCTTGAAAACGTAGCCGACGAGATCCAGGCGCGCGAGCTCCGCGGCGCGCGCGCGGGCGAGGCGCGTCATCGCGCGGGTCAGGTCCCTGCGGCTCTTCGCGGCCACCAGCCGCGGGGCCGCGGCATCGCCCTCGAGGCGGATCGGCTCGCGCGGCACGCCGAGGCCGAGCTCCACCTCGGGGCAGACGGGCACCCACTCGACGAAGCGCCCGAGCGTCTCGGCGAGGAAGGGGTCGCGCTTGTGGCCGCCGTCGTAGCGCACGGCCTGGCCGAGGAGGCAGGCGCTGATGCCGAGGCGGAGCGGCGCCATCGCTGGGTGGGAGTCGGCGCGGCGCATGCGCCATGACTATCTCAGCGGGCGGCGGACATGAAGCGGCCTCCCCGTACCACGCCATGGGGCCCGCGTTGCCCCGAAGCGCGCATACGTATACCTTTCCAAATCATACGTATACGGAGGCGACGATGGCGACGCTGGTCCGCAAGAACGTGTTCCTCGACCCGACGACGCTCAAGCGGGCGCAGGCGATCCTCGGCCGACGCAGCGAGTCCGAGGCGATCCGCGAGGCGCTCGAGCTGGTCGCCTTTCGGGCAAAGGTGATGAAGGGCTACGACCGCGCCGCCGGGAGAGGCCGAGGCTTCGGGGACGTGTGGCAGCGACGGTGAGCTCGCGGTTGGTGTTCGACACCAGCGTCTACATCGCGATCCTGCGCGATGGGCGGTTCGCGGCTTCGTTCCGCGAGCGCTATCGCCGCGACGTTCCTCGCACGCACATGTGCTCGGTGGTCGTTCAGGAGCTGCTGGCCGGCGCTCGGACCGCACGGCACCGGAGGCTCGCCGCTGCGCTCTACGAGCCGTTCGAGCGGGCGCGCCGCATCGTCGTTCCGACCCATCGGGTCTGGAAGCACGCGGGCATGGGCTTCTCCATGCTGTGGAACCGCCTGCCAGCCGTCCGCAGCCGCGTGGCGCACGGGCTCGTGAACGACGCCCTCATCGCACTCACCGCCCGCTCGATCGGGGCGGCGGTCGTCACCCGCAACGAGAGGGACTTCCGGCTGATCCGCGGAATACGCCCCTTCGATCTCGAGATCGTCTGACGTCGGCCTGGACGCCGCCATCCCGACGTGTCATCGGGTCGGCCCATGGAAGTGAACGGCATCGCCCACGTCATGCTCACGGTCAGCGACTTCGACTCGTGCCTGCCCTTCTACGAGCAGCTCCTCGGCTTCCTCGGCTTGAGACCCGTCCTCAAGGCGGACGGCATGCTCTACTGCGTGGGCGGGCGGACGGCGGTCGGCATCGTCAGGGCGGAGGACCGCTGGTGCGACGAGCGCTTCGCGCAGCTCCGCGTCGGCCTCCACCACGTATGCTTCCGCGCCCGCGAGCGGGCCGACGTGGACGCCGTGCACGAGTTCCTGCTCGGGATCGGTGCGAAGATCGTCCATCCGCCGGAAGACGGCCCGTGGGCGCCGGGCTACTACTCCGTGCTGTTCGAGGATCCGGACGGCATCCGTCTCGAGGTGAACCACGTGCCGGGGAAGGGGCTGCTCGGCTAGCTAGGCGAGGCCCCACACCTTCGCGAACGGGTCCCAGTCCGCTTCGGTGTGCCAGTCGTACTCCATGGCGCGCGCGACGTTCTCGCTCACCTCGCGGCCGTGGGTGCGGGAGATCACGTGGAGCGCCATGTCGATG
>Ga0209474_10001339_pt1 | contig 24431 bp, 19 predicted proteins | sample GraSoiAngelo_145_FD_185902 | JGI IMG/M metagenome (GOLD analysis project Ga0209474, IMG submission 185902) | Grasslands soil microbial communities from the Angelo Coastal Reserve, California, USA - 14_1009_05_20cm (SPAdes) (version 2) | ecosystem: Environmental > Terrestrial > Soil > Grasslands...
CTGCGAGCTGCGCTCACCGGCGGCTTTCACCGAAGATGGGTTTCGAATCTTCAACGAGCATTACGTGAAGACGCTGGCGCAATGGGGGCTGTTCGATGGCGTCATCAATCCGGTGGCGCGCAGCAACGTCTGTCCGGAGGTCGATCCTCCGGCCGGGCCGTCGTTCTACGCGTTTTCCTTCACGCGGCCGAGCCAAGGCACGGCACCGGCATTCATCATCGCCGGCGGCGCTGAATGGCGTGGCGGCGAGGGGAGCTATGCGACGCGGATCGTGCGCTACCGCGACCTCAGCCCGGAAGGCATCAAGGAAAAGGTCCGGTTCACGACAAGGGAAATGGAAACGCGCCTGGGCGCCTTCGGGTTTGCCTGGAAGCACACCACGGCGGTGCAGGCCTACACCGTGCACGATTTTCATGCCGTGGTGGTCGATGAGCTGGTTCGCCGCGGCGCCGCGCGCTCGGGTCTGACCTGGCATTTTGCCCGCCCGCCGGTGATCGATCTCGAATACGAGATGGACTGCCGCCGCGTCTTGCGTGAGACCGTGATCTGACTCCGCGATCAGCGCTCGCGCGGGTCGAGCGCGTCGCGCAGGCCGTCGCCAACCAGGTTGAACGACAGCACCACCAGGAAAATCGCAAGCCCCGGCCACACGGCCATCCATGGTGCGTTGGTGAGGAATCGTTGCGCCGAATTCAGCATGCTGCCCCAGGATGGCGCGGGCGGCTGCTGCCCAAGTCCGAGGAACGACAACGCCGCTTCGGCGATGATCGCAGCCGCGATCGACAGCGTCGCCTGCACCAGCAACGCGGGCATGATGTTGGGCAGGATGTGGAATAGCGCAATGCGCCAACGCGGATTGCCCATGGCGCGCGCGGCCTCGACGTAGTCCTCCACCTTCACGCTCATGACCTGACCGCGGGTCAGCCGGACGAAAATGGGCGTGGTCGAAATGCCAATCGCGATCATCGCGTTGCCAAGGCTCGGGCCAAGGAAGGCCGCCAGTGCAATGGCGAGGATCAGGAACGGGCAGGCGAGCATGGCATCGGTGATCCGGCTGATCAGGCCGTCGATGAACCCGCCCCGATAGCCGGACAGCAGTCCGAACGGCACGCCGATCAGGAGTGCAATGCCGACTGAAATCGCGCCTGCAATCAGCGATGCGCGGGCGCCATAGATCACGCGGCCGAAGATATCCCGGCCGAGGTCGTCGGTGCCAAACCAGTGCAGCGCCGAAGGCGGCTTGCGCACTAGTGTCCAACTGGTGGCGATCGGGTCATAGGGCGAGAGCAGCGGTGCAAACACCGCCATCACGATGAATGTCGCGATGACTATTAGGCCCACGACAGCGCCTTTGCGGTGGAACAATCGGCGCAGCGCCCGCCGAGCCGGGCTCTCCAAGGCCTCCGAGTCGGTGATCGGGACCGCGCCTATCGCAGTATCGGTCATGCGCTCATGCCCTCAGCCGTGGATTGACGAGGATATAGGCGATATCGGCGATCAGGTTCAGGGTGATGTAAATGGTCGCGGTTACCAGCACGACGCCTTGCACGACCGCATAATCGCGGTTGAACACGGCATCGACGATCAGCTTGCCGAAGCCCGGTATCGAAAATATCTGCTCGGTCAGCACCGCGCCCGACAAGAGCGTGCCGAGTTCGAGCGCGCCAAGCGTAATGACGGGCGTAAGCGCGTTGCGCATGGCGTGCTTGAGAATCACCGCGCGCTCGGAAAGACCTTTGGCGCGGGCTGTGCGGACGTAGTCGCTCTCGAGCACCTGCAGCATCGCGCTTCGGGTATGTCGCATCAGGATCGCCGCGATTGCGTTGCCGAGCACGAACGCCGGCAGGATGGTTGAAGCTAGGCTCGCGCGCCAGTTTTCAGTCAAAGGGACGTAGCCCGAGGCCGGCAGCCAGCCGAGTTCGATCGAGAACAGAAAGATCAGCATGATCCCGAGCCAGAAGTTCGGCGTAGAGATGCCCCACAGCGCAAACAGGTTCGCGCCATAGTCCCAGGCGGTGCCTTTCTTTACCGCCGACACGATGCCGGCCGGGATGCCCACCAGAAAGGCGATCACGATCGCCATCGAAGCCAGTTGCATGGTCACCGGCAGCTTTTGCTTGATCAGGTCGAGTACTGGCACTTTGATCCGCAACGACTCGCCGAAGTCGCCGGACAGAACGCCCTTTACCCAGTAAACGTACTGGACCGGAATCGGTTGATCGAGCCGATATTGCGCGCGGATATGGGCAATGACATTGGGGTCGCGCTCCTCGCCGGCCATCACCAGCGCCGGATCGCCGGGCAATAGATGCTGCAGCGAAAATATCAGGATCGACACGAAGAACAGCGTCGGGATCAGCTGCACGATGCGCCTGGCGATGAAATTCAGCATGGCGGACGTTGACTCGCGGGAATGATGGAAGGCGGTCGCCACCTCAACTTTCCCTCCACCCTTGCGGATGAGGGAGCAGCGGAGGTGCTCGATGCAGCCATCTTCATTTCAGCTTCAGCCCGATCACGCGCACCAGCCCGTCCGGCATCTGCTTGTAACCCTCAAGCTTGTTGGTGTGGGCGATCAGGAGTCTGCGGTGAAAGATATAAAGAATAGGCTCTTCGTCGAGCACGAGCTTGGTCAGCTTTTGGTAGATCGCTTGCCGTTGCGCCTGCTCCGTGACAAGGCGCGCGTCATTGAGCGCCTTGTCGGCCTCGGGGTTTGACCACGCGCTGTAGTTCTGCGGGCCTCCGCTTTTGAGGAAGACGTAGGAATTGCCGTCCGGATCGATCCGGCCGCTCCAGGCCAGCATGAAAGCCTGGTATTCACCGGCTTCCGCCTGCTTCAGCGAGGTCGCGAATTCCGTGACCCTGATCTTCATATCGAATCCGGCCTCGGCCGCCATCGACTGGATCACCTGCGCAACCGCTTCGGTTTCCGCGCCCTTCGGCACCATGAAATCGACGCTCACAGGTGCGGTAACTCCGGCTTGCTTCAACAGCGCCTTGGCCTTGGCGATATCGCGGGCGCGAACAGGGAAAGCCTTCTGGTAATAGGGATGATCGGGATTGACCCACTGGTTGCCGGGCTTGAACTCCCCGTTGAAGACCACCTGATTGATGGCTTCGCGGTCGATCGAAAGGTCGAGTGCCTGCCGCACCTTCGCGGATTGGCTGAGTGGACCCTTCGCCTTGTCATTGCCGATGTTTAGCGTCACTCCCTGATAGCCGAGTTCGATTGCGGTCGACAGTTTAAGTCTCGGGTCTGTCTGAACGGCCTTGATGTCGGTTGCCAACAGCCGTTCCAGCAGGTCGAGGCCTCCCGATTTCAGGTTGGCAAGCCGCACGGTGGCGTCGACGATAGGCAAAAACATCACGCGATCGATGAAGATGTTGTCCTTGTTCCAGTAGTCGGCGAATTTCTCGAATACGATGCGATCCTGCTGCACGCGTTCGACGAATTTGTATGGCCCCGCGCAAACCGGCCGCAGTCCGAACTTGTCGCCTTCGTCCCTGGCCGCCTTGGGCGAAACCATCATCCCGGCGCGGTCGGTGAGCTGCGCGATCAGCGGCGAGAACGGCGTCTTCAGTACCAGCTTGATGGTGAGGGGATCGACCACGTCGATATGGTCTAGCGTGGCCAGTTCCGGTTTCCGGAACGAGCCCTGCATATTCAGGTGGCGCTCGAGCGAGAATTTCGCGGCCTCCGCATTGAATGCCTCGCCGTCCTGGAATTTGACGCCCGGCCGCAGCTTGATCGTGACCTCCTTGCCGTCGGCCGAGGTCTTGTGGGAAAGCGCGAGCTGCGGGACGATGTTGAGCTTTTCGTCGATGTCGAACAGCTTGTCGCAGAAGGTGGCGAACACGATCCGGCCGACGTAGGTGCGCGCGAGCGTCGGATCGAGAATGTCGGGATCTTCGGCGAGGCCGATCCGCAGCGTTGTCTGAGCTTGAGCGCCCGCCTGAAACGATAGCAACAACGCAGCCACTACTGCCGCGAAACGTAGGATTTTCATAGGACTGGTCTCCATGTTGTGTGTTCAGCCGGCTGGCGGTGGCGTTGGTTTGACAATATCAACCCCGGCGCGGCCGGCTACTTCCGCGCGGCTACTGAAGGCCGTTACCAATCGTTCCAGAATCGGCGAGAGATTGTCGGCGGGCAGGACGACATCGGGCGGCGGCAGTTCCGCCGTGCGATGACAAGCGGTCAAATGCCCCTCGCCAAGCAGTTGTGGCGGCTCGACCCGGCATCGCTCGATCACATAGGGGCAGCGGGTGTGAAACCGGCAGCCGGCGGGCGGCTTGAGCGCACTGGGCATCTCGCCCTGCAGCAACATGCGGCTGCGTTTTGCCCGCGGCTTGGGCACCGGGATCGCCGACAACAGCGCCCGGCTGTAGGGATGACGCGGCGAGGCGAACAGTGCTTGCGTATCGGCGGTCTCGACGATGCCGCCCAGGTTCATCACCGCGACACGGTTCGCGATGTGCTTCACCACGGCGAGGTCGTGCGAAACGAAGATATAGGCCAGCCCGAGCCGGTCCTGCAGATCGCGCAACAAGTTCAGGATTTGCGAACGGATCGAGACATCCAGCGCCGATACCGGCTCGTCGCAGATGATGAGTTTGGGCTGGACTGCGAGCGCCCGGGCGATGGCGATGCGCTGGCGCTGACCGCCGGAGAATTCGTGGCTGTAGCGGCGTGCGAATCGTGGCTCCAGCCCGACCAGGCGCAGCAATTCCTCGACGCGCTCGCGGCGGCGTGACGCCGGAACCAGGTCATGCAGCGCCAGAGGTTCGGTCAGGATCTGGCCCACGGTCATGCGCGGGTTGAGCGATGCATAAGGATCCTGAAAGATGATCTGCGCGTTGCGCCGGAAGGCGCGCAATTCGTTGGCGTCCAGTGCAAGCAGATCGCGTCCCTCGAAGCGTATCCGCCCTGAATCCGGTTCGAGCAGCCGCAGCACCAGCCGGCTGACGGTGGATTTTCCGCAACCGGATTCGCCGACCAGCGCCAGCGTCTTGCCGGCCTGGACGCTGAAGCTCACGCCATCGACCGCCTTGATGAACGCGCTCGGTCGGCCGAACACCGTCCGCTGCGCGACGAAGTGCTTCACCAGGTCTTCGACCTCGAGCAGGACGGTCATGACACCAGTCTCTCCAGCGGCGTCTTGATGCAGCGCGACCAGTGTCCGGGCGTGACCGCAATGAACGGCGGCGGCGCAGCGACGCAAGCGTCGCTGACGAACGGGCAGCGCGCGGCGAAGCGGCAGCCGAACGGCGGCTCCGCCATGTTCGGAACCATGCCTTCGATGGTGGCGAGATGAGATGCGCGCCGGTCGAGCCGCGGGATCGAGCCGAGCAGGCCGACGGTGTAGGGATGTTGGGGTGAGGCGAATAATTCATCGACGCTCGCGCGCTCGACGATCTCGCCGGCATACATCACCGCGACCTCGTCGCAGACCTCGGCGACTACGCCGAGATCGTGGGTGATCAGAATGATCGCCGCCCCGCTCGCCGCCTTCAGCTCGCGCATCAGGTCGAGGATTTGCGCCTGCAAGGTAACGTCTAGCGCGGTGGTCGGCTCGTCCGCGATCAGGAGCATGGGATCGCAGGCCAGCGCCATCGCGATCATGACGCGTTGGCGCATCCCGCCCGACAATTTGTGCGGATATTCCTCGATACGGCGTTCCGGGGAGGGGATGTGGACGCGTCGCAACAGCTCGATCGCCCGCTCGCGCGCATCGCGCCGCGAACCGCCGCGATGGCGCAGGATGGTTTCGATGATCTGCTCGCCGATGGTGAAGCTCGGATTGAGCGACGTCATCGGCTCCTGAAAAATCATCGCCAGGCGGTTGCCCCGGAGGTCGCGCAGGGTCTCGTCGGGCACGTCAAGCAGATCGGAGCCTTCGAAACGGATCGACCCGGTGACTTCGGCTGAATGTTTCGACAACAGGCCCATGATTGCGAGCGAGGTCACGCTCTTGCCGCACCCGGATTCGCCGACCAGCCCCAGTGTCGCGCCGTTGGCCACGCTCAGGTCGACCCGGTCGACTGCGTGCGTGGTGCGCCCGCCGTCACCATGGAACAGCACCCGCAAATTTTCGATTTCGATCAGTGGGGTGACCGTCATTTTCGATCCGCTACGGCAGCTTCCATCGAGGCTTCGATGATCTTGCGATCGGTCACGCCGGCCGGATTCTTGCGGCTCGGCAGAAATTTTCGGAAATGCACCCAGCGCTCGCGGCTGACCTGCTCGAGGCGGTCGAGTTCGGCAAGCGGATCGGGGTTGTCATCGACGCGCAAATCGAGCGCCGACCACTCATCTTCGTCGTAGATCACGAGCGCCGCCGACTGCTTGCCGCGCTTGTCTCCACCAACAGCCTCGCCTGACCGCATCGCAGCGATCAGCCGTTGCGCGAACGGCAGACTTTCTCTCGCGATGTAAGTCTCGGCCGTATCGTCAAGTACCCGCGCACCCGTCAGCATGTTGCCGGCGATGGAAAATCCTTTGCCTTCGATATGCCCGCACCAGATAACGCATTCGCGGCCTGTGTGGGACGCGATGCGTCCAGCGGCGTCCATCATATGGAGCTGTCGGCTCTCACGTCCGGCATCCGCTGCGATCAGGGTCTCGATGACTTCGCGAGGCTGACGCCCCTCTCGGAGCAGCTCCAAGCCGTCTATCCCGTAATATGGATTGACCAGCGCCTGGGTTGCGATCGCCCCAACGCCGGGGGCGACATGGGGGACGCGGGCGCCAACCGCGAAGAAGCAGGTCGCGACGGCTATTCCGAATTGCCCGGTTAACTCGTCTCGGGCGATGATCGACCAGGTCATCTTACTTACTACCGTCCGGCCGCGTAGCCCTGCATGCCCCTGGGATTGGCCGCGGCGCGCCGGCGCCGGCCGACCTTGGATGCCGCTGTCAGCCGGCCTTCCGACCAGTCGGGGCCGGCCTCGACGAGATGACCACGTCGTTTCAGCGAATCCACAGTGGCCGTTGGCACGCGGTTTTCGACGACTAGCACACCGGGGCGCGCGGTGCGCGGCCAGAACGAGATCGGGAAATGTTCGGAATGCCAGGCTGGCGCGTCGATCGCTTCCTGCAGGTTCATCCTGGCGTGAACGTGACGCAGAAAAAATTGCGTATTCCATTGGTCCTGTTGATCGCCGCCCGGCGAACCCCAAGCCAGATACGGCTCGCCATCGCGTAGCGCCATGGTCGGGCTGAGCGTGGTGCGCGGGCGCTTGCCTGGCGCCAGCGCGGCCGGGTGATCTTCCTGCAGCCAGAACATCTGCGCGCGACTGCCAAGGCAGAAGCCGAGTTCCGGAATTACCGGCGAGGATTGAAGCCAACCGCCAGAGGGCGTGGCCGAGATCATGTTGCCGGCCTGATCGATGATATCGAAGTGCACGGTGTCGCCACGCACCTCACCGAACCGACCGACCGTAGGCTCGCCGGCGCCCATCGCCCCGACCGCCTCGCGTTGCCCTTCCTCACGGCGCATTTTTACGACCGAGCCGAATCCTTCTACCGACCCGGGAACGAAATTGAGCGACGCCTTTTCCGAAATCAGCTTGCGGCGCGCGTCATTGTAAGCGTCCGACAATAGCGTCGCGATCGGGATCTCACTGAATTTCGGATCGCCATAAAACTTCTCGCGGTCGGCAAACGCGAGTTTGGCGCATTCGACTTGCAGGTGAATGAATTCGGGACCCGCGGGATCGAGGCCGTCGAGCTGGAATCCCTTCAACAGCGCGAGTTGCTGGAGCATGACGGGACCCTGGCTCCAGACACCTGGCTTGCAGACCGTATAGCGACCATACTCGTAGGTGAGCGGCGCTTCAACGGACGGTTGCCAGCGTGCCATGTCGTCGCCGCGCAGCACGCCGCGATGCGGCGAGCCGCTGACGTCCATGACTTCTTGTGTGCGGCAGAATTTGTCGATGGCTTCGGCGACGAAGCCCCGCGACCAGGCCTTGCGCGCGGCTTCGATTTGGGCAACGCGGTCCGAACCGGCGCTTTCCGCCTCCTTCAAGATGCGGGCGTAGGTTTCCGAGAGCTGTTTGTTGGTGAAGAGCGTGCCAGGTTTGGGAACTTCGCCGTTTGGCAGATAGACGGCGGCCGAGGTGGTCCAGAATTTCCTGAACAGTTGCTCTACCGTCTGAATGGTTGCCGATGCGCGTTCGACCAGCGGATAGCCATCACGCGCATAGGCGATGGCGGGCTCAAGCACTTCGCGCAGCCGCAGCGTGCCGTAATCGCGCAGCAGCAGCATCCAGGACTCAAACGTGCCGGGAACGCAGGCGGCCAGCAGCCCCGTGCCGGGCACCATCTCCAGTCCCTCGCTGCGATAATGCGCGATGGTGGCGCCGGCGGGAGCAGGGCCTTGACCGCATATCACCTCGGTGCGGCCGGCTCTGGTGTCATGCACGATGATCGGCACATCGCCGCCGGGACCGTTCAGATGCGGTTCGACCACCTGCAGCGTAAACGCGGTGGCGACACCGGCGTCGAATGCATTGCCGCCCTTCTCAAGAGTGGCCATCGCGACCGCGGTCGCAATCCAGTGGGTCGAGGTGACGACCCCGAAGGTGCCTTCGATTTCTGGCCGCGTGGTGAAGGGATCGGGATTGATATTGCTCATTGTTATCCATGGTTTGGGCTCGGGGCGCACTTGATCACAGCCAAGGCGGTCTGCCAACCAGCCCAAGCGGCGACCTCTCGCTCGCGTCCCCGTGATTATACCGCCGCGGCAGCTTCGGCTGCATTGTTGACGGCGTGGCAGGCGACACCATCGATCAGCGCGGGAGCCTGCCTGCGGCAGAGATCGAACACCAGCGGGCAGCGCGGGTTGAACGCGCAGCCCGGCGGCGGATCGATCGGGTTGGGGATTTCGCCCTTTACAGGAATCCGCTGGCGACCGGACATCGCCAGATCGGGGACCGCGCCCAGCAGCATCTTGGTGTAGGGCATTCGCGGGCGGCTGAACAGTTCGCGGCCTTCCGCGATCTCGACAAGGCGGCCGAGATACATCACCCCGATCCGGTTCGCCATGTGCCGGACCACGGCGAGGTTGTGACTGATGAAAAGATAAGTGAGGCCGAACTTGTCCTGCAAGTCACGCATCAGGTTGAGGATCTGCGCCTGCACGGAGACATCGAGCGCTGAGGTCGGCTCGTCGCACACAATGAACTCGGCTTCGGACGCCAGCACGCGCGCGATCGCGATCCGCTGGCGTTGCCCGCCGGAAAATTCGTGCGGATACCTCCAGCTATCGTCGGCATGCAGCCCGACCAGATTCAACAGCTCGCCGACCCGGGCCTGGATGTCCCGCTCGCCCTGGATCAGATTGAACGCCCGAATGGGCTCGGCGACGATCGCGTCGACCCGAAGCCGCGGGTTGAGGCTGGCGTAGGGATCCTGAAAAATCATTTGAATGCGGCGCCGCAGTTGCTGACGCGCCGCCAATTGGCGGGGGTTGGTCATCGAAACGCCGTCGATGACCACTTCCCCGGAGCTTGGCGGCAGCAGTCCGACGACCATGCGCGCGACAGTGGTCTTTCCGGAACCGGATTCACCGACCAGCGCGAAGGTCTCGCCTCTGGTGATCTGAAATGTCACCCCGTCAACCGCCTTCAAAAACTCCAGGCGGCCGCCTTCGAGCATCCGATTCAGCCAGGGTTTCGAGACATCGAATGTGCGACGAAGATTTTTGACGTCGATAAAGGGCGCCGCCGTCATGCCGCGGTTTCCTTGGCGGACGCGTCATAGAGATGGCAGGCGACGGCTTGCCTGCCTTGCCGGATTGGCTCCGGCCGTTCGATCCGGCAGCGGTCGAAAGCGAACGCGCAGCGCGAGTTGAAGGCGCAACCCGGCGGGATTGCCGAAAGCCGCGGCATCGAGCCGGGGATTTGGACCAGGCGCGCGGCGTCCCCGGCCAGCGTCGGGATCGCGCCCATCAACCCCTTTGCGTAAGGATGCAACGGGTTCTGCACGACATCTGTCACCGGTCCGATTTCGGCGATACGGCCGGAATACATCACGGCGACGCGATCGGAGGTCTCGGCGATCACGCCCATGTCGTGGGTCACCAGCATCACGGCGGTGCCATGATCTCGCCCGAGGCGCTTGATCAACGAGATGATCTGCGCCTGCACCGAGACGTCCAGCGCGGTGGTCGGTTCGTCGGCGATGATCAATTCCGGTTCGGCGCAAATTGCCAGCGCTATCACGACGCGCTGGCGCATGCCCCCGGAGAATTCGTGCGGATAGGCATCGATGCGTTTGTCCGGCGAGGGGATACCGACTTCGGCCAGCAGATCGATGGCGCGCTTGCGCGCCGCCTGCTCGGATAGATTGGTGTGGGTCCGGATGGTCTCGACGAGCTGATCGCCGATCCGGTACAGCGGATTAAGGCTGGTGAGCGGATCCTGGAAGATCATTCCGATCCGTTTGCCCCGAATCCTGCGCATCTGTTCCGGCGGCAGGTCATCAATCCGCATTCCCGAGAGGTAAATTGAGCCGCCGGCGATGCGGCCGGGCGGATCGATAAGGCCAATGATGGCGAGCCCCGTGACGGACTTGCCGGCGCCGGATTCGCCGACCACGCCGAGCACCTCGCCGTTGGCGATGTCGAACGAGACCCCGTCGATAGCGCGAAGCGTACTGCGGCGGCTGGCGAATTCCACGTGAAGATTGCGGACTGAGAGAACGGGTTCGGTCATAAGTTCAGTTGATCTGTGCCAGGGCTTGTCATCGGAGCTTCGGATTGAGCGCGTCGCGGATCCAATCGCCCAATAGATTGATCGACAGGATCAACCCCGCCAGCGCAAATCCGGGAAAGGCTACAATCCACCACTCGCCGGCAAATAGATAGTTGTTGCCGATCCGGATCAGGGTGCCGAGCGAAGGCATGGTGTCGGGCATGCCGGCTCCAAGAAACGACAGTGTCGCCTCGGTGATGATCGCAAGCGCAAGATTGATGGTCGCGATCACCAGGATTGGTCCCATCGCGTTGGGCAAGACGTGACGCAGCATGATGACAGGCGCGGGAAGGCCGATCAATTGCGCGGCCGCAACATAGTCCTTGTTCTTCTCCACCATGACCGAGCCGCGTACCGTACGCGCGTACTGCACCCAGAAGCTCAAGCCGATCGCGAACACCAGTACCGCCAGCGTACCCATGGCGTCGAGGCGATTGCCGAACACGGACTTGACGACGCCATTGATGAGCAGCGCAATGAGAATGGCGGGAAAGGTAAGCTGGACGTCGGCGATACGCATGATCAGCCCGTCGATGGCGCCGCCGAGATAACCCGCGATCAGGCCAAGAGCAATCCCCAGCGTGCCGGAGAACAGTACGCCGAGAACGCCGACCACCAGCGAAATCCGTAATCCGTAAAGGATAGCGGAGAATACATCGCGGCCTTGCTCGTCGGTGCCGAGCAGGAACGGAGCTTGGCCCTCGGCAGTCCACAGTGGCGGGATTCGCGAATTCATCAGCTGAAGCTGCGCCGGATCGAACGGGTTCTGCACGGCAAGGACGGACGCCAAGATCGCGAGCAGAAAAAACGCGATGGTAATGGCAGCCGCAAACATGGTGACGCGGGAGCGCCGAAACGAGTAGAACATGTCGCTGTCGAACGCGCGGCCAAGCCACCGGCCCGGCTGAAAGCGCGCCGGCTGGACGGCTGGGTCGGATTTGCGCGGAACCACGGCCTCGGACATTTCGGATAACTCTCTCAGGCCGGCCGGCTGATACTAGCACGCAGCCGCGGATCGACTACGGTGTAGAGAATATCCACCACCAGATTAATGGTGACGAAGATCAGCGAGACCATCAGCAGATAGGCCGCCATGATCGGTATGTCGACATTCTGCACGGCTTGCACGAACAACAGCCCCATTCCCGGCCACTGGAATACGGATTCTGTGATGATGGCGAATGCAATGATCGAGCCAAACTGCAGGCCGGCGACGGTGATGACCGGCACCAAGGTATTCTTGAGAGCGTGCCCGTAATGTATGGCTTGCGTGGTCAACCCGCGGGCTCGCGCAAAGCGGATGTAGTCGGTGCGCAGCACCTCGAGCATCTCGGCCCGAACCAGCCGCATGATCAGTGTCATCTGGAACAGGCCAAGCGTGATCGAGGGCATGATCAGGGCTTTCAGGCCGGAAACCGTGAGCAGTCCTGTGGTCCACCAGCCGATCCGCACCACTTCGCCACGTCCGAATGAGGGCAGCCAGCCCAGCACCACCGAGAACAGATAGATCAACAAAATGCCAATCAGAAAGGTCGGCAGCGAGATTCCGATCAGCGATATGGCCTGGAGAATTTTCGTGACCAGCGTGTCGCGCTTCAGCGCCGAATACACCCCCATCATGATTCCGAAAACCATCGCGAGCATGGTGGCGCAGATGGCCAGTTCCAGCGTGGCCGGCATGCGCTCCTTCAACAGGCTCGCGACCGGCTGGCGGAATTGGTAGGAGACGCCGAACTTGAACTGCATCGCATTGCCGAAATAGCGCGCGAACTGGATCGGCACCGGATCGTCAAGGCCGAGCGACTGACGGATCTGGGCACGCTCGGCCGCCGATGTATCCAGCGAGACGATCTGGTTGACCGGATCGCCCGCGAAACGGAACATCGAAAACGAGATGATCCCGACCGCAAGCATGACGCCAATCGCCTGTATCGCCCGGCGCACAATGAAAGCGAGCATGTGATCCTTTCACCTCTCTGATGAGGTGGCTCTAATGACGTGGCGACGCCGCCGTCTACCGGAAAGCAAAAGTCCCGGGGCGCGAAGCCACCGGGACTTGAACATCGAAGCTGTCTTATTCCTGTTTAGTCATCCAGTAGGGCATCACTGAATTGTCCGCGCGTTGTATGACCTTTAGTTTTTTCGAAACACCCCAGGCCAGTGCCTGCTGATGCAGCGGGATATAGGCGAAATCCTTGGCGGCGATTTCGAACGCTTGCTTGATCAACAGGTCGCGCTTGTTCATATCCGGCTCGATCAGCACCTTGTCGGTAAGGGCGTCCATCTCCTTGTTGCAGTAGCCGCCAAGATTGGCTTCGCCGCGTGGGGATTTCGGATCGTCGCGGCAACCCATGATGTCGTAGAGGACATTGTGTGCGTCTGATGTGCCCGGAGTCCACCCGAGCATGTAGAATGATGTCTGGTATCCACCGGGCTTCAGCACTTTCGCAAAGTATTGCGCCTTGGGTTGCGCCAGCAGGTTGATCTTGACACCGATGCGGGCGAGCATACCCACCACGGCCTGACAGATCGCGGCGTCATTGACGTAGCGGTCGTTAGGGCAATCCATCGTGACTTCGAAGCCGTCGGGATAGCCGGCTTCGGTCAACAGCTTCTTGGCGCGATCGGCATCGAATTTCGGCCGCGTAAAATCACCCGAGAGCTTGAATAGCTGCGGCGCGATCATCAGCGCCGAAGGCGTCGAAAGTCCGCGCATGACGCGGGTCTTGATCATCTCTATATCGATCGCCCTGAAGAAGGCCTCGCGGACACGGACATCCTTGAACGGGTTTTTGCCTTTGATGTTCGAGAACAGCAGCTCGTCGCGGATCTGGTCCATGCCGATAAAGATGGTGCGCAGCTCGGGACCCTTCTGCACTTCCGCATTCGGACTCGAGTCCACCCGCGAAATATCCTGGATCGGAACCGGCTCGATTATGTCGACTTCGCCCGACAGCAAAGCTGCAACGCGCGTCGCGTCGGAGCCGATCGGCGTGAAAACGATTTCCTTGAGATTGTGCTGCGGCTTGCGCCACCAGTTCGGATTGGCCTTGAACACGGTCTTGACGCCGGGCTGATGACTCTCGATCGTGAAGGCCCCGGTGCCGTTGGCGTGCAGCGAGGCAAAGCTTGGCGAGGTCGCCGCGGCGGGGGTCGGGCCCGCCGTATTGTTCTCCTCAGCCCATTTCTTGTCCATGATGTACCAGGTATCCCACTGGTAATGCACAATGGGATTGGGCGAGGTGAGGATGAAATCGACGGTGTGGTCATCGATCTTGACGACCTTCGCGTCGGCGGCAATGCGGGTTTGCAGGTTCGAGCCTTTGGCGCGAACGCGGTCCGCCGAGAACACCACGTCGTCGGCGGTGAAGGGATCGCCGTTCTGGAATTTGACGTTCTTGCGCAGGTGAAAACGCCAGCGGGTGGGCTCCGGGGTTTCCCAGCTTTCCGCCAAAGCGGGAATGATCTTGAGATCCTTGTCGCGCGCGATCAGGCCGTCATAGACCTGTCCGAGATGCGCATGGGTTGTAGTCTCGTTGAGCGTATAGGGATCAAGCGATTTCAGGTCGCCCTGGTTGGCGTAGCGCAAGGTCTGGGCCGATGCCGGCGAGATCGCAACAGCGGCGATCGTGAGAGTTGCCGCCGTAAGCAAGGTTTGACGTACCGACATTTATTCACATTCTCCACTGGGGCGTAGTAATCCTGCCGTCGAGCTTGAGGGCCGATCCATGTTGCCAGAGTTTGGCTGCCGCGCAAGCGCCATTTCGTTGAAGCCAAGCCGGTTTGCGCGGCGACGGCGGAATAACTAGCTTCAGTTCGAGCGCGAAACAAAGCACGCAATATTCGATTCGGAGTGCCGGAATGGCGGAACTCAAAGCCGACGTTCTCGTGTTAGGTGCAGGCATGGTTGGCGTCAGTGCCGCCTTGCACCTGCAGCAGCGCGGGCGCGACGTTATTCTCGCCGACAGGCACGAACTTGCCGCGCAAGAGACGAGTTTTGGCAATGCCGGATTGATCGAATGCGCCTCGGTTTTCCCCTACATGTTTCCGCGGGATTTCGGCCAAATCCTGCAATACGCGATGAATCGCTCGACGCAGGTGCGATATCAGTTTTCCGACCTGCCGGCCTTTCTGCCCTGGCTTGCGCGTTACTTCCTTGCCTCCTCACCCGATCGGGCGATGCACAGCGCGATGGCTGAGTTGCCCTTGATCCGGCGCAGCCTGATCGAGCACGAGGCGCTGATGGGCGAGGCCGGAGCGCCGGAGCTGTTACGGCGGACCGGCTGGATGAAGCTGTTCCGCTCCGAAGCTACGCTCGCCACCGCTTCGGCCGAATTGGAGCGTGCCCGGCATTATGGTGTTGCGGGCGAGGTTCTCGATGCCAAAGCGATCGCCGAGCGCGAGCCCAACCTGAACGGAGAGTTTGCTGGCGCGGTTTATCTGCCAGCGCCCGGTTTCGTTCCCGATCCTGGCGGATTGGGCAAGGCCTACGCCGCGCTGTTCAAGCGCAAGGGTGGACGCTTTTTGGTCGGCGACGCAACAACCCTTGAGCAGGACGGCCGGGCATGGCGGCTTGCCGGACCAGATGGTGCAGCGGTCGCGCGCGAAGTCGTCGTAACATTGGGGCCGTGGTCCGACGTGGTGTTTCGTCCGCTCGGATATCGCATCCCGCTTGGGGTAAAACGCGGCTACCATCTGCATCTGGCGCCGCGCGGGAATGCCGTGCTGCGTCATCCCGTTCTGGATGCGGATCTGGGCTTCCTGCTGGCGCCGATGAACCGCGGCATTCGCCTCACCACCGGCGTTGAGTTTGCCCGCCGTGATTCGCCGCCGAGCCCGATCCAACTGCAGCAGGTACTTCCGCTGGCAGGCAAACTATTTCCGCTGGGCGAGCCGCTCGATGCAAAACCGTGGATGGGCGCGCGGCCGTGCTTGCCGGACATGCTGCCGGTGATCGGCAAGGCACCCCGCCATGCCGGATTGTGGTTCAATTTCGGGCACCAGCACCATGGTCTGACGTTAGGCCCGGCCGTCGGCCGTCTGCTGGCGGAAATGATGACAGGCGAGACGCCGTTCGCCAATCCGGGGCCCTTTGCGGTGGAGCGGTTTGGTTGACCATACCCGCAAGTTGAGCTTCCGGGCATAGCCGGCGCGGCCAAGTGGCTTGCGTCGTGCAGGCGGTCGCGGCGATACTGTCGAGCATCAAGAAGCACTCAGGAGCGGACATGAAAGTAAATGTTGAAGTAGATTGCACGCCCGAGGAAGCCCGGCAGTTTTTTGGACTACCGGACGTGCGGCGGATGCAGACCGCTGTCATGGACAGGCTCCAGCAGCAGATGATCAGCAACATCGAAAAGGTCTCTCCGGAAGCGCTGATGCAGAGCTGGTTCACGTTCAATCCGAAGATCGCCGAGCAGTTTCAGGATATGTTCGTGACCATGGCAGGTCTGGGCGGTACGCGCGGCGGCGACAAGAAATAGCCATGCCGCTTGAGCCAATAGCCACGCCGCCTGAGCGGAGCGAACCGCTGGCGGCGGGACCGCTTCGTCCGCCGGGTCTCGGCCTGCTGCTCGCCGAAGCGCGGGGCATATTCGAATTCAACGCCAGTGTCTTGCTTTCGCCGATATTGCTGCGCGCGCCGCGGGGCGATGGCCATCCGGTGCTGGCCTTGCCGGGATTTCTTGCCGGCGATCTTTCGATGGCGCCGATGCGGCGCTATCTCAGGGAGCTCGGACACGACACCTATGCCTGGCAGATGGGCCGCAACACCCGCGGCGTTTCGCGGACGCGGGCGGCGCTGCGGGATCGCCTGGCCGCAATTCACAGCGTGACAACGCGCAAAGTCAGTATCGTCGGCTGGAGCCTGGGCGGCATATTTGCGCGCGATCTGGCGCTGCAGGCGCCGGAGATGGTGCGATCTGTGATAACCTTGGGAAGTCCCTTTGCCAACGACGTGAGGGCGACCAACGCCACCTGGCTATATGAGGCGATGTCAGGCGAAGCGGTCGAGGACAATCCCGAGCTGCGAAGCGCCATCGCCGGCGACTTGCCGGTTCCGGCCACCTCGATCTATTCGCGAACCGACGGCATCGTGAACTGGCGAACATGCCTGTCACGTGCCTCCGACACCGCCGAAAACATCGAGGTGCACCTTGCCAGTCATGTAGGCTTGGGGGTGAATCCGGCTGCGCTGTGGGCAGTTGCCGATCGTTTGGCCCAGCCCGAGGGCGAATTCAGGCAATTTGATCGCTCAGGCCCGTTTGCCATTGCATATTTGCCTCCGGAAAATGCACAATCCTGACCCGGCCTCCTGAACTCAGGAGCGTCCGAAGGCCAGAAGCGCGTCAAGCCGCCGTCATTTTGTGAGTGGAGGGAATTATGGGTGACGCCCGAAAGCTGTCTTCGATGGACGCCTCGTTTCTCTATCTGGAAACGCCGGAAATGCCGATGCACGTCGGGAGCATGGCGATCTTCCGTCTGCCCGAGGATTACAAGGGCGACTTCTTCGAGGAGTTCAAGGCGATGATCGCCTCGCGGCTGCACGTCGCGCCGATCCTCAAGGCTCGGCTGGAAAAAGCGCCGCTCGATATCGATCATCCCTCCTGGGTCGAGGACGACCAATTCGATATCGACCGCCATATCTTCCGCGGCAGTCTTCCGGCTCCCCACGACCGCGCGACGCTCGAGCGCATTGTCGGCTGGATGCACGCCAAGCTTCTCAATCGCGCCCGTCCGCTGTGGGAATTCTATGTTTTCGAAGGCATGAAGGACAACGAGATCGGGCTCTATTCCAAGATGCATCACGCCTGCATCGATGGCGGCGCGGGCGCGGCGCTGACCAACATGATCTACGACGTGACGCCGGTGCCAAGGAAGATCGACCCGCCGACGGCGCGGGCGAAGCTCGGGCAGGAGCCGCGCGATATCGCCGCCAATCTGCTCGATTCTTATCAGCAGCTCTGGACCCAGCCGTTCGATGCCTCGGCCGCCGCCAAGGGCATCGAGCTGCCGCGCTCCGGCAAAAGCGACCTCGGATCGATCCTGTTCGATAATGCGATGTTCCAGATCGAAAGCGCGGTGAAATTCGCCGGCAGCATCCCCAGCATGCTGAAAAGCGTCGCTGACGTGGTTGGAAAGATTTCAGATCCGAAATCGCGCGACAGCCTCGCAAGCATGGCCTCGCCACCGACGATCCTCAACAAATCGATCTCATCGGAGCGCAGTTTTGCTGGCGTATCCATTCCGCTCAGCCGCGCGAAAGTAGTGGCCAAGCAGGCCGGCGGCAAACTGAATGATGTGGTGCTGGCGCTCGCCAGTGGCGTGGTCCGGCGCTATCTGCTGGAGAAGGGGGCGCTGCCGACAAAAGCGATGACGGCCGCGGTGCCGATCTCGTTGCGCGAGGAAGGCAATACCGATGCCAACAACCAGGTGTTCGGCATGATCTGCTCGATCGCCACCAACATCGAGGATCCCAAAGCCCGGCTGGAGGCGATCATCGCACAGTCCACCAAATCCAAGGAGATGTCGCATCCGCTGCGCGCCATGATGCCCCAGGTGTCCAATCTCTCGATGCTCGGCGCGCCGATCCTTGTACAGATTCTGGCGCTTCTATACAGCCGCTCCAGCCTGTCGGACGTGCTGCCACCAGCAGCCAACATCACAGTCTCCAACGTGCCGGGGCCGCGCCAGACGCTGTATGCGGCCGGTGCGGAGTTGCTGCACATCTTCCCGGTGTCGATCTCGACGCACGGCCTTGCGCTGAACATCACCGTGCAGAGCTATCGCGATCAGCTGGACTTCGGCTTCATCGCCGGCGCCAATATCATCCCCCACGTCCAGGTGCTCTGCGACATGCTGCCGGGCGAATTCGCGGCGCTCGAAACCGCGTTTGCGCCACCGGCAGATTTGAAGAGCGTGGCAAGCTGAAGTCTCATCCGTGCGAAACGGAAGCCGGTTCTCCCTGAGATCTTGTTCAAAGGAAAGAGCCAGAGCCGAAAATCTGAAGTGAGTTGACGATGATAGAAATGCCGCCGTTGCAGTTCGCGCAAACCAACGGAATTCGCATGGGCTATTACGAGGCGGGTCCCAAGAGCGATAAGCCGCCGCTCGTTCTCTGCCATGGCTGGCCGGAGATCGCGTTTTCGTGGCGCTACCAGCTCAAGGCGCTCAGCGAGGCCGGCATTCGCGTGATCGCGCCGGACCAGCGTGGCTATGGCGCTACCGAGCGACCCCAGCCTATCGAAGCCTACGACATCGAGCACCTGACCGGCGATCTCGTCGGTCTGCTCGACCATCTCAAGATCGAGAAGGCGATTTTCGTCGGCCACGACTGGGGCGGTTTTGTCGTCTGGCAAATGCCCTTGCGGCATATCGATCGCGTCGTGGGCGTGGTCGGCATCAACACGCCGCACACCGACCGTGCGCCCGCCGACCCGATCGAGTTGTTCCGCAAGCGCTTTGGCGAGCACATGTATATTGTGCAGTTTCAAAACCCCTCGCGTGAGGTGGACGACATATTCAATGGCAGGGTCGAGCAGACTTTCGATGCCTTTATGCGCAAGCCGGTACCGCGCGGCGAAACTACGCCGCCCGAGCCGGCAACGGCGGGTGTCGGAGCCTCGCCCAGGCTGAACCTGGCGTTTCCGCAGATGATTGCCGGCTACGATGCCAAGCACGATCCGCGCACGCCGATCCTGTCGGTGGAGGAAAAGCAGGTGTTCGTCGACACCTTCAGCAAGTCCGGCTTCACCGGCGGCATCAACTGGTATCGCAACATGTCGCGCAACTGGCAGCGCTCGGCCGGGATCGATCATACGGTCCGGGTGCCGTCGCTGATGATCATGGCCGAAAACGATCACGTGCTGCCGCCTTCATCGGCCGACGGCATGGAAAAGATCGTGCCCGACCTGGAGAAATATCTGGTTCGCGGCAGCGGCCATTGGACGCAGCAGGAGAAGCCGGATGAGGTCAGCGCCAAGCTGATGGAATGGCGTAAGAAGCGGTTCGGCTAGGGCGCGGAAATGCCAAGACCTCGTCATTACGAGCGAAGCGAAGCAATCCACGCTTGCTTTTTTCGGCGCAATGGATTGCTTCGCTTCATTCGCAATGACTGGGAAGACTAAGCACGGGAACAATCGCAATGGCTTCGAGCAACCGACTGAGCCCGATCCCCCATCCGCCGACCAAACCGGTGGTCGGCAACATGCTGTCGCTCGATTCGACCGCGCCGGTGCAAAATCTGGCGCGGCTGGCCAAGGAATTGGGGCCCATCTTCTGGCTTGACATGATGGGCGCGCCGCTGGTCGTTGTCTCCGGCCACGACCTCGTCAACGAATTGAGCGATGAGAAGCGTTTCGACAAGGCAGTGCGTGGGCCGCTGCGCCGGGTGCGCGCGATCGCCGGCGATGGCCTGTTCACCGCCGACACCACTGAGCCAAACTGGAGCAAGGCGCACAACATCCTGCTGCAGCCGTTCGGCAATCGCGCCATGCAGTCCTATCACCCGAGCATGGTCGACATCGCCGAGCAGCTCGTAAAAAAATGGGAACGGCTCAACGCCGACGAGGAGATCGATGTCGTCCATGATATGACTGCGCTGACGCTCGATACAATCGGGCTCTGCGGTTTCGATTACCGTTTCAATTCGTTCTATCGGCGCGATTATCATCCCTTCGTCGAGTCGCTGGTGCGCTCGCTCGAAACCATCATGATGATCCGCGGCCTGCCGCTGGAAAATCTCTGGATGCAAAAATGCCGGCGCGATCTCGCCAGCGACGTCGCCTTCATGAACAAGATGGTCGATGAGATCGTAGCCGAACGGCGCAAAAACGCCGATGCCGCCGGCGACAAGAAGGACATGCTCGGCGCAATGATGACGGGGGTCGATCGATCGACAGGCGAGCAGCTCGATGACGTCAACATCCGCTACCAGATCAACACGTTTCTGATTGCCGGCCACGAAACCACTAGCGGCCTGCTGTCATGCGCGCTTTATGCGCTCCTGAAGCATCCTGACGTCCTCAAGAAGGCTTATGAGGAAGCCGACCGGGTACTCGGCCCTGACATCAATGCCAAGCCGACTTACCAGCAGGTCACGCAGCTCACATATATCACGCAGATCCTGAAAGAGGCCTTGCGGATGTGGCCGCCTGCGCCGGCCTACGGCGTCTCGCCGCTGAAAGATGAGATGATCGGGGGCAAATACTCACTGAAGAAAAACACTTTCGTAACTGTACTGGTGCTGGCGCTGCACCGCGATCCGACGGTCTGGGGCCCGAACCCCGACGCGTTCGACCCGGAAAACTTCAGCCGCGAGGCGGAGGCCGCGCGCCCCATCAATGCCTGGAAGCCGTTCGGTAACGGCCAGCGCGCCTGCATCGGACGTGGCTTTGCGATGCACGAAGCCGCGCTCGCGATCGGAATGATCCTGCAGCGCTTCAAGCTGATGGATGTCCATCGCTACCAGATGCACCTGAAGGAGACGCTGACGATCAAGCCGGAGGGTTTCAAGATCAAGGTCCGTCCGCGCAACGAGAAAGAGCGCGGAACATACAGCGGCCCCGGCACAGCAACGGTGGCGGCCTCCAGCGCCGCCACGCCTGCGCCGCGCGCGCGGACCCGTCCGGGCCACAATACCCCGCTGGTGGTGCTCTACGGATCCAACCTCGGCACCGCTGAAGAACTCGCGACCCGCGTCGCCGATCTCGCTGAGGTCAACGGTTTTGCCACCAAACTTGCAGCTCTGGACGAGTACGCCGGCAAGCTGCCGGAGCAGGGCGGGGTTTTGATCTTCTGCGCCTCCTACAACGGCGCGCCGCCCGACAACGCCACGCAATTTATCAAATGGCTCGGCAGCGGGTTGGCAAAGGACGCCCTCGCGAAGGTCCGCTACGCCGTGTTCGGCTGCGGCAACAGCGACTGGGCCGCGACTTATCAATCGGTCCCGCGGCTGATCGACGAGCAAATGGCGGCTCTCGGGGCGCGCAGCGTGTATGGCCGCGGCGAGGGCGACGCCCGCAGCGATCTCGAGGGCGACTTCGAGAGCTGGTTCGCCAAGCTCGCGCCATTGGCGACAAAGGAATTCGGAATCGAATCGAATTTCAGCCGCAGCGCCGAGGACGAGCCGCTCTATAAAGTCGAGCCGGTCGCGCCGACGGCGGTCAACGCGATCGCTGCACTGGGCGGCGTTTCGCCAATGAAGGTATTGCTGAACAGCGAACTGCAGAACAAGAGCGGCGCCAATGCCTCCGAAAGATCGACCCGGCATATCGAAGTGCAACTGCCGTCCGATATCGCCTACCGCGTCGGCGATCACCTCAGCGTTGTCCCGCGCAATGATCCGGCCCTGGTGGATTCCGTTGCTCGCCGTTTCGGATTTCTGCCCTCCGATCAGATCCGGTTAGCGGTCGCCGAAGGCCGGCGCGCTCAATTGCCGGTCGGCGAACCGGTATCGGTCGGCCGGCTATTGACCGACTTTGTCGAATTGCAGCAGGTCGCGACCCGCAAGCAAATCCAGATCATGTCGGAGCACACGCGCTGCCCCGTGACCAAGCCAAAACTGCTGGCCTATGTTGGCGAAGATGCGGCCTCCACCGAACGCTACCGCTCCGACATTCTCGGCCAACGCAGATCGGTGTTTGATCTGCTCGAGGAGCATCCGGCCTGCGAATTGCCGTTTCATGCATACCTCGAAATGCTGTCGCTGCTGGCGCCGCGCTACTATTCGATCTCATCTTCGCCCTCTCTCGAACAGTCGCGCTGCAGTGTCACGGTCGGAGTCGTCGAGGGCGCGGCGAGTTCCGGCCGCGGAATCTACAGGGGCGTCTGCTCGAATTATCTCGCCAGCCGCCGCGCCGGCGAAACGGTTCAGGCGACGGTTCGCGAAACCAAGGCCGGCTTCCGGCTGCCGGATGATCCCACAGTCCCCATCATCATGGTCGGCCCGGGGACTGGTCTGGCACCGTTCCGCGGTTTCCTGCAGGAGCGCGCCGCGGTGAAAGCCAGGGGAGCGGAGCTCGGTCCGGCGATGCTGTTTTTCGGGTGCCGTCATCCCGATCAGGATTATCTCTATCGCGACGAGTTGAAGGCGTTCGAAGCCAGCGGCATTACCGAACTGCATACTGCGTTCTCGCGCGCGGAAGGTCCGAAGACCTATGTGCAGAGCCTGGTCACGATGAACAAGGAACGGGTCTGGAGCCTGATCGAGCAAGGCGCGATCATTTACGTCTGCGGCGACGGCGGCAAGATGGAGCCGGACGTCAAGGCGGCGCTGGTTGCGATCTACCGCGAGCGTAATGGCAGCGACGTGGATGCAGGGCAACGCTGGATCGACGATCTGGGCACAAGAAATCGCTACGTGCTCGACGTCTGGGCGGGCGGTTAATTTGGTATTTGCATGCCGTTGTCCCTGCGCAAGCAGGGACCCCTGCGTGAGCGCAATGCGCTCATCGCGACTCCGCGGCCTATCGATTTGAGTGCGCCGCGAGAGCACTCTGCGCTCGCTCGCACCGGTGGTTATGGGTCCCGGCGTTCGCCGGGACGACAATGGGCGACGCGAGTTCGCCTAACGCATGAACATGTTGGGAGCGCCGCCCGCGATGTACTGGCATTCGCGACAGTGGCGTTGCGGCTTCATCGTCGGCTCGCCTTCGGCCGCATAGCGCACAGCGCCGCAATAGCATCGCCCTCCAGTTTTACGCAATTCTCTCTCCTTTATGGTTTCTGTTGGCGCTAGTGTGTCGCTTTCGCCGAAGCGGCATGAGCATGGTTGTCGATCGCATCGATGATCTGCGGCCACATCGGTATCGGCAAGGCGTGTCCCATACCTTCAATCATCAGGAGTTTGGCGCCTGGAATCGAGGCCGCGGTGTCCTTGCCGCCTTCGGGGCGCACCAGGGGATCGACGGTGCCGTGGATCACCAGCGTCGGCGCCTTGACCAGGCGCAGCCGTTCCTTGCGGCTGCCGGACGCGAGAATTGCGCGAAGTTGACGCCCGACGCCGGCCGGGTTGAGGCCGCGCTCGAAGGTGCGCTCCGCGCGCGAACGGTCGAGCGCCTCATCTTGAGGGAAGCTGCCGACGCGCAGGATCTTCCAGGTTTGCGCGAAACGCGCGAAATATTCTTCTTTGGAGGCCGGAGGCGGCGCCATCAGCATAGCGGAGGCTTCGCGGCTGGGCGGCGGTACTTTCGGATCGCCCGTGGTCGACATGATCGAGGTGAGCGAGCGTACTCGCTGCGGGAAGGATATCGCGACCTCCTGGGCAATCATCCCGCCCATCGACGCCCCCACCAGATGCGCGGATTTGATGTGCAGGGCATCCATCAGTCCGATCACATCTTCCGCCATGTCGCGCAGCTTGTAGGGCGCGGCGACGGGAATTTTCAGGAACCGAAGCTTGAGCAGTTCGACTGGCGTCAGGCGCTTGCCGCCGGTTAGTTTGCTGGATTTGCCGATGTCGCGGTTGTCAAAGCGGATCACGCGAAATCCCCGCGCCGCGAGCTGCCGGCAGAAATCGTCGTCCCAATGGATCATCTGGGCGCCCAGCCCCATGATCAGCAGCATTGGTTCCGCATTGGGCTCGCCGAAGATTTCGTAACAGATGTCGATTCCATTGGCGCGGGCGATCTGTGGCGGCAGGTGGGCAAGTGCATTCACTGTAGCTGTCCTTGGGATGG
>Ga0209474_10001340_pt1 | contig 24419 bp, 17 predicted proteins | sample GraSoiAngelo_145_FD_185902 | JGI IMG/M metagenome (GOLD analysis project Ga0209474, IMG submission 185902) | Grasslands soil microbial communities from the Angelo Coastal Reserve, California, USA - 14_1009_05_20cm (SPAdes) (version 2) | ecosystem: Environmental > Terrestrial > Soil > Grasslands...
GTTGTACGGCGGGGGCTCGTTGTACGGCGACCGCAATCGATCGATCGATCTGAGCGTGAAGAAGATCATCCGCCTCGGCGGCCGGCGTCTCACGGCTGGGCTGGACATCTACAACGTGGCGAACAGCGACACGACGCTGTTCTACAACACGACCTACGTTCCAAATGTCACCGGCTGGCAGACGTCGTTGGCGTACATGAACCCGCGCGTCATGCGCATCAGCACGGAGTTCGCCTGGTAGGGGGCCGAGCGGGTCGGGCGGGTCTCGTGGGAGATCCAGGATCCGATCCTGGATCCGATCCTGGATCCGATCCTGGATCCGATCCAGGATCAGTCTGGCGAGTCAGCGGATAGTACGGAGGGCTGGGCCTTCAGGCGTGCCCGCGCGGACGGCCGGAGGGCGGTCCCCTACGGAATGATTTGAACGTCGTCGTCGCTCCACGGCGTGCGGCACGGTTGCCGGCGCTCGTACCGCGACAGCATCTGCGCGAGGCGTTGCGCGCGATCGTGCCGCCCGGCGTGTTCTGCAGCCGCCATCGCCTCGCGCTGCCAGGTGACGGCCTCGCCGAACTGCCCCTCTTCGGCCATCGTCATCGCCATCATCTCGTCGATGTCGCTCGTCCGCTCTTCATGCGCGAGGAGATCGCGCATCAGCGCTTCGGCCGCGCGGCCATCCCGCACGCGATCGTCCGGCGCCGCGGCCAGGAGGCGCACCAGCAGATGGACGAACACGGGATGAGTCGGGTATTGCTTCATCGCCTGCGTGAGACGATCGCGCGCCGCCCCGTAGCGCTCGAGGGCAGCCAGCGCCAAGACCGATCCGAGGGGCGCCTCGATGCTGCGTGCGTCGAGCCTCTCGACTTGCTCGTACTGTGCGATCGCGTCGGCCGGGCGGCCGGCTCCGCGTAAGACGTCGGCCAGCCGCAGACGCGCCTCGACGTAGTTCGGATCCTGCTTCACCGCCGCCGACAGATGTTCGATCGCCTTGTCGAGACGGCCGCTCGATCCCATCAGCACGCCGAGGCTGTAATGTGCCTTGACGAAGGTCGGCGACGACCGCAGCGCGGCGTCGAACTCCGCGGCTGCGCCGCGGGCGTCGCCGCCCATGACGAGCGCCGTTCCCAGCTTGTGGTGCAGCGACGGGTCGTTCGGCGCGAGCTCGAGGCCCCTCCTGAAGAGCGCTCCCGCCGCCGTCCAGTCGTGCGCCTCCAGCGCTCTGGCGCCGCGGACTTCGTACGCGACCGCGCTGTTCAGCACGCTCTCGAGCTCCTGCATCAGCGGATCGGGCGGATGAATCTCTCCGGGACCGCGCTGGCGCAGGTGCTGATCGGCCCGCGTGAGATCGCCGGTCTGCCGATACGCCATCGCGAGCTGATAATGAATCACCGGCGCGGCGGCGCGGTCGAGCGCCAGCGCCCGCTCCAACTCGCCGATGGCTCGCGCGTAGTCGTGTCGGGCGAGCGACACGCGTCCCAGCCAGAACGACGCCGCGGCCGATTGCGGCTGCTTCACGAGCGCCTGCTCGAGCGCCGCAGCCGCCGCATCGAGCCGGCCCTGATCGAGGTACGCCTCGCCCAGCCAGATGAGCGTCGTCGCGTCGTCGGGTTTCAGCGCCCGCGCGCGCTCGAACGACGCGACGGACTTCTCGGCGTCGCCCTGAGCCCGGTAGAGATGCGCGAGATAATGCGGCCATCGCGCGTCGTCGGGCGCCAGAGCCTGCGCGGCCACGAAGCATCGTTCCGCTTCGTCGCGGTACTCGGCCGCCATGAACAGCATGCCCATGCGGCCGTACGCGGCGGCGCGCTCGGACGGCGTGGCATTCTGGGCGCCGATCGTCCGCGTGAGCGATGCGTAGCTGTCGCGCAACTGCGCCTTGACCGACTCCGACGCGCGCGAGAGGTCCGGCAGCGAAACAGAACCGGGCGCGGCTCGCTCGGCGCCGCGCGGTCGCGAGCACGCCGTGGCGGCGGCGAACACGGCGACTGCCGGCACCAGGAGAAAGAGCCGTGGCTTCACGTGCCGCTGCGCTCCGTGACTGACGTGCCAGTGCCGGCCGTCAGCGTCGTGTACCGATCGACAACGACGTTGGTCCACTCTTCGACGCGGCGGTCGGGCCACTGCACGCGCACGCGCGGAGCCGTCGTAGAATCGCCGAGGCCGACGAGCACGCGCGGGTCGTTCGCCGACGCGTAGCTGCCGTCCGCCCGCGCACGCCGCCAGATCGTCGAGCCATCGCCGCGGAAAACGGTGACGCGGGCGCCAACCAGATCGCGTGCCGGCCGCGCGCTGACCAGCCTCAGGCCGAGCCAGTGGCTGCGCTGGCCGATGGTATTCAGCAGCAGCCTCACGGGTCCGCTCGCGTTGCCGACGATCACATCGATGTCGCCGTCGTTGTCGATGTCGCCAAACGCGGCGCCGCGACTCACTTCCGGCGTCCGAAGGACTTGTCCGGCCGATGCGGTGAGATCCTCGAACCGCCCGTTGCGCAGGTTGTGGAGCAGCAGCTTGGGTTGTTGCAGTGCAAACCCTTCGTCGCGTCCGGAGCCCGCGCGGTTCTGCGACACGGCGCCGTTCACCATCAGGAGGTCGAGCCATCCGTCGTTGTCGACGTCGAGCCAGGCGGCGCCAAACCCTGTGAACCGCAGGCTGGCCTGGCGCACGCCCGCCTGGATGCTGCGCTCCTCGAACACTCCCGAGCCGTTGTTGACATACAAGTCGGCGCCCTGGCCGACGAGCTCGGTGATCGCGAGATCCTCGTCGCCGTCGTTGTCGAAGTCGCCTGCGTCCACGCCCATGCTGGATTTCGCCTGACCGTCGGCGCCGAGCGCCGCGCCGGCCAGGAGCGCGGTGTTCCTGAACGTGCCGTCGCGCTGGTTGATCCACAGCTGATTCGGCTGGCCGTCGTTCGCCTGATAGATATCGATCCAGCCGTCGCCATTGAAGTCGGCCGTCGCGACGCCGAGCGTCGGCCCGAACTCGGTCGCGAGTCCCGCGGCCGCGGTGACGTCCGTGAACGTCCCGTCGCGGTTGTTGTGAAAGAGCGTGCTCCGCTGCGGCGTGTACACGTGCGGAGGACAGTAGTCAGGGACCGCCGCCAGACCGAAGCAGTGGATGTTGGCGTCGACGCTGTAATTCAGGTAATGCCCGACGAACAGATCGAGCCAGCCGTCGCGGTCGACGTCGACGAACGACGCCGACACGCTCCAGCCGGGACTCTCGGTCCGGCTCTCCTTCGTGACGTCGGCGAACGTGCCGTCACAGTTGTTGCGGAACAACTGGCTCATCTGAAGACCGGTCACGTACAGATCGACGCAGCCGTCGTTGTTGAAGTCGCCGGTTGCCGCGCCCATGCCGTAGCCGGCCGCGTTCACACCGCTCTGCTCGGTGACGTCGGTGAATCGCAGCGTACGCGTGCCGTTCGCTTCCACGCGGAGATCGTTTCGAAACAGACGTCCCTTGAGCGACGAGGGATCGCGCGGTGGAAAGCGCGCCTGCTCGAGCGGCGTCGCGCCGAGCATCCGTCCCTGGACGATGAAGACGTCGAGATCGCCGTCGTTGTCGTAGTCGAACAGCGCGACGCCGGGCGGCATGATCTCCGGATAGAGAAACTCGCCCGACATGCCGTTGAAGTGCGTGAACGTCAGGCCGGACTCCGACGCGACGTCGACAAACCACGGTTGCGCGTCCAGGCCGTCGGCTGCCGCGCGGCGCTGTCCGTCTCGACATGCGGCGGCAAGCGCGATCGCCAGCACGACGGCCGAGGCGCGCCGCCAGCGACGCGGCACGGTCAGCGCGTACCGCGCGCGCGGACCGGCCCGAACGCCGTCGGTTCTCTGCGTCGTCGCGTGGCCGATTCGTACGCCGCGGCCGCCTTGATGATCGCGCCTTCGTCGCCCGGCCCGCCCCAGAACGACATCCCCACCGGCAGCGGGATCGCCAGCGTCGACGGCGTGTCGTCGTTCGCGACCGACGCGTAACCGTCTTTCGCGGCGTTGAGCTCGAAGCGCGGTTCGTAGACGACGGCGTTGAATCCCGCGGGCACGGTGATCTCCGGAACGCCCATGTTCGCACTCGTCGGAAAGCGCCCGGTCGGACGGCTGTTGATCTGCGGCTGGCCGGCAAAGCCGATCCTCGTCGGCGGAATCGTCGTGGTCGGGTTGACGAGCACGTCGAGGGTGTTCTGCCGCATCACGTTCATCACGACGAGACGGAGGACCTCGCGCATCTTGATGTTCTGCGTCATGCCCGCGGACGTGAGATCGACTTTGTGCTCCCAGTTGTTCATGGCGGCGGTGCGGACCGCGCTGTAGTACTTCGCGTTGGCGTTCAGCGTAGCCCAGTCCTTCACGCGCGCGTCGCCGCGGCGCAGCAGGTATCGCGCGAGGTCGTATCCGAAGCTCGCCGCGGCGCCCGGCACGTTCGCGCTGCGCATGTTGAGGCTGTCGGGCCAGGGGGCGAGCCCCTCCGCCGCCTTCACCATGTAGTCGCGTTTCGTGACGTCGTAGCCGGGCACGGAGAACGACCGCTGCAGGTACTCGGGGACATGGAGCGGCAGGATCTCGGCGAGCGCCCGCTGGAACGTGTACGTCATGTTCGGAATCGACGGATCGTCGTGGTACATGGAGTCGACCGACTCGACGATCTCCGCGCCAAGCTCGTCGCGCAGAACCTTTGTGATTTCCTCGTTGACGATGTCGCTCATCGCCCGGTCGTTGGCGGCGTGCTTGACCATGTACTCGCGGACGATTCCGACGCGCATCCCCGCCAGCGGCTTCTTCGACTTCGCGCCGGTCGGCGCCAGGGCGGCGTACGACGCATACGGCTGCGCCGAAATCAGCCCGCGTGGCAGCGCCGTGTAGATGTCGCGCGGATCGAAATAGCCGCGCTGCGGATCCTTGAGCGCGTCGAGGACCCGCGCCGCATCGGCGACCGTGCGGCACTGAATCCCCGCGCGATCCAGGTACGGATCTGCGCCCATCGCGCCGCCGTACGGAATCAGTCCCTTCGTCGTGACGAGCGCGACGATGTCGTTGCGCCACGCCGGCTGGCGGCACGACCCGCCGGTCTCCTCGCAGATGGAGCAGTGCACCAGATTCGCCGCGACGCCCGCGGCCGATCCGGAACTGGATCCGCCGGTCTCGCGCGCCGTGTCGTACGGGTTGCAGGCCGTCCCGCCCCACGTGCTCCGCGCGCCGGCGCCGTAGCCGCGGGCCGTCGCGCGCGCCGCGCCGCCCGGATCGCCGCTGCCGGCGTTGTACTCATCGAGGTTTGCCTTGGCGTAGATGATGGCGCCCTTCGCGCGCAGTTCGGCCACGACCGTCGCATCCTGCGGCGGCGCGTCCATCGCGTAGTTGACGTCGGCGCCACCGGTCGAGCGCATGTCGCTGGTGTCGTACACGTCCTTGAACGAAAAGGCGACGCAGTACATCGGCATCGCGCGCAAATCGGGATGCCGTCCGTACCGCGCATCGAGCTCCGCCGCGCGCTCGAGTGCGTCGGGCTGGCGTCGAAACGCGTCGCAGGCCGCGGGGCAGCTGGCCGGAAGGGAACCCGCCGACGGCGCCCGATCGCATTCGGCCTTGCACGACACCGATCGCTCGCCGCGGACGTTCAGCGTGCTGAGCGCGTTGATCTGGCCGGCATTCGGGATGCCGGCGACCATCCCGTACTGCTGCTGCACGCTCGGATCGGAGCTCGTCGCCTCCATGCGGCCGAATTCGATCGGCGGTCCCGCGTACTCCTCGAACTTCGGGAGCACGGACGCGATCGCCGTCGTCGATGTGTGGAAGGAAACGCGCGCGCCGGCGCGGACGGGTCCGGCCGCGGCCGGGACCGCCGCGCCGTCGCGAGTGACCAGCTGCGTGCACGGGCCGTTGTACGCGCGAGCGCGTTCGATGTACGACTCGACGATCGCGCGGCAGGTCGTCTGCTCCTGCTGAATGGCGCGGTGCACGTCGGCGATGGTCGCTTCCTCGACGTGGAAGCGCGAGGTCCGCGGCACGCGTGAGGTCTGCGACTGCGCCGCGGCGGCCGCGCTCGCGAGCAGCACGGCCGTGAGCAGGCGGCCGATTGTGCCGCTCATACGCCCTCTATTTGTTCCTGGTCGAGCGCAATTCCTCGGTGCGCTGGAAATTGTGAAGCAGTTGCGGGTAGCCGTTCATGGCGAGGCGCGTCGAGTAGCCGGTGCCGCCGTGGTGGGCACGGTGCCACGTCTGCTTCGGCACGAAGACGACGTCGCCCTGCGCCGCGTCGAAGAGCGGCAGGTCCGCGATCTTGTAGTTGATCGTCCCTTCGAGGATGAACCAGAACTCGGCGGACACTTCGTGAAAGTGTCCCTTGTCGTTCGGGTTGTTTTCCTGAGGCAGGCCGCGAATGACGTTCGCGAACGCCCGCGGATCCGACACGAAGGCGCCCGCCACGCGCTTGCCGGCCGCAAGCGCGCCGTTGAAGTCGAGGAACGGCCGCACCGTGTCGCTGTACTTCGCCTTGCCGCCGATGCGCACCTTCACGAACTCCATGCCCGGCACGGGCACCGGCGTCTCGTCGGCCGGGTACATCGTCGGCGAATCGGTGACCTTCACCTCGAGGACCAGCGCCGGCGCTGTGCCGACCGCCTCGAACTGATAGATGTTGCGGTACGGCACCTGAACGAGAAAGCCTTTCGCGGCGACGAACGGATCCTGTCCTTCGATCGTGAAGCGGACCTCTCCGCTCTGCACGATCCACCAGATCGGGTTGTCCGGCTGGAACTGGCGCGGCGTCCTGTCGCCGGGCGCCATCTGCACGTAGTCGGCGGTGAGCAGCGTGTCTCGCACGATCGGCTCGCGCCAGCTCGCCTGGCCCTTGTGCGCCGCGAGGAGATCGGCGAGTTTCGTGTGCGGCTTGTTGGGCGCGATCCACTTGCTGGGTGTCTTGGGCACGGGCGCCCAGACCAGCGTGTCCTGCTGCGGCGCCTGGGCGTCGAGGTGCAGCGTGATCGCCAGCAGCGATGCGGCTGTCATCGCGATGGCTGTTGTCAAATAGCGCATTTCTGTCGCTCCATTCTGGTTCGGTACACGCGGATTGTAGGCCAGCCAGCGGGCCAATCCGCATGAAACCATTTGCGCCGGGTACTCGTCCCCTTGTTTACCGAGGGGTCGTCGCGGTATGCTTCCCTTGGTCACCGAGATGAGCAAACCCACCGATCTCGTGCAAGGCACTCTCGACCTGCTGCTGCTGAAGCTCCTCGCCCTGGAGCCGCTCCACGGGTGGGCGATCAGCCTGCGGCTCCGCGCGCTGTCGGGCGACGTGCTCCAGGTCAGCGAAGGCTCGCTGTACCCGGCGCTGCACAAGCTCGAACAGGAAGGCTGGATCAAAGCCGAGTGGAAGACGACCGAGAACAATCGGAGGGCGAAGTTCTACGCGCTGACGCGGCTCGGCAGGAAGCAGCTCGAAACGGAGGCGGCGAACTGGAAGCGGCTGTCCTCCGCGATCTCGCACGTCGTCCAACTATCGGAAATCTGAGGGCGCGAGGGCGTTTGTCGCCGCAGAAACCATGAATCTTCAACGTTTGCTGTATACGCTGCCGCTCCGCCTCCGGTCGATCTTCCGCGGCGCGCAGGTCGAGCGCGAGCTGCAGGAGGAATTGCGTTTTCATCTCGACCACAGAATCGCCGAAGGCGTCGCCCGAGGGCTGTCGGCGCGGGAGGCGACCCTCGCAGCGCTGCGCGCGATGGACGGGCTCGAGCAGCAGAAGGAAGAAATGCGCGACGCTCGCCGCATTCACTGGCTGACCGACTTCGTCGACGATGCGCGCTACGCGATCCGAAGCCTGCGTCGGACCTTCGGCCTCGCCGCCTTCGTCGTCGTCACGCTGGCGCTCGGCATCGGGATGTCGGCGGCGGCATTCAGCATGGTCGACGGCCTGATCCTCCGGCCGTACCCCGTGCCGCATTCACGCGATCTCGTCGATCTGGTGAGCACGGCGCGCGACAACGCGTTCGACGACTTCTCCTATCGCGAGTACGTGGACATTCGGCGCCTCGCGAAGAGCTACGATGGCGTCATCGCCAGCACCGATGTACTGCCGGTCGGCTTCAGCGCGGAGCCGGCGACGCCGGCGCGCATCAAGGCCGGCATGCTCGTCTCCGGCGACTACTTTCGCGTGCTCGGCGTCGAGCCTCAGCCTGGCCGCGGATTTCGCGAGGAGGAAGACCTTGTGCCCGGCCGCGACGCCGTGATGGTGCTCGGGCCGGACTTCTGGAAACACGACTTTGGCGCCGATCCGTCCGTCGTCGGACGCAGGGTTCGGCTGAACGGCACCGACTTCACCATCGTCGGCGTCGCCCCCGAATCGTTCCCGGGCATGCTGGTGTTCCAGCGTCCTGACTTCTACATCCCGCTCGCGATGGCCCGCTCGTTTGCGGCGGATCGTCGCAAGAACTTCTTCGAAGACCGCGATCACCGCGTGCTGACGGTGCGCGCGCGCCTGAAAGCCGGCACGACGCTGCAGTCTGCCCGGAGCGAGATTGCCCTCCTCGCGCAGAACTTCACACGCGAGTACCCCGCGCTCAATCGCGACCGCGGCGCCGCCGTGCGGACGCTGTTCGAGATGCGGACGCGCGGTGACTTTTCGGAATGGAAGTTCATCGTCGTATTCGGCGTGCTGTCGCTCGTCGTGCTGTCGGTCGCGTGCACCAACGTCGCCGGCCTCCTGTTGAGCCGCGGGCAGACGCGTACGCGTGAAATCGCCGTGCGCCTGGCGATTGGCGCCGGACGGTTCCGCGTCATCCGGATGCTGTTGACCGAAAGCCTGATGCTCGCGTTCGTCGGCGGACTCGGCGGCATCGCCGTCGCGTACGCCGGCATCCGGTTCTTGCACTCGCTCAGTGTGCCAAGCGAGCTGCCGGTCCTGCTGCCGTTCCGGTTGGACGAACGTGTCCTGCTGGCGAGCCTGGCGCTGTCGCTCGTGAGCGCCGTCGCCTGCGGCCTCGCGCCTGCGCTGCAGGCGACGCGGACCGATCTCGTCATCGGCCTGAAGGCGGCGGACGCCGATGCGCCGGGACGCCGGCGTTTGTGGGGACGCAACGCCCTGGTCGTCGCACAGGTGTCGCTCTCGCTGGTGCTGCTCACGGCGGCGTTCGTGATGATGCGGGGCTTCAACATGGGCGCCGACGCCGGCACCGCGGCCGTCAAGGATCACGTGCTGATGGCGCGCTTCGATCCGCGCCTCATGCAGTACACGGAAGCGCAAACGCAGCGGTTCTACCAGCGGCTCGTCGACCGCGCGCGCGCGGCGTCGGCCGTCGAGAGCGCGGCGCTCACCCAGAATCCGCCGCTCGGGTTGAATCCGTTCGACCGGATCGCGTTCGTGCCCGACGGGTTCGTGATGCCGCGCGATCGCGAGGCGTTCACCTCGACGATGGACACGGTCGACGAAGGGTTCTTTGAGACGATGGAGATTGCGATTCTGCGCGGGCGCGGCATCCTGCGGGCGGACAGCGCCGATGCGCCTCGCGTGGCCGTCGTCAACGAGCAGTTCGCGAAGCACTACTGGCCCGGTGAAGACGCGCTCGGCAAACACATCAGGCTGGACGCCCGAACCGGACCGCGCGTCGAAATCGTCGGCATCGCGCAGACCCTCAAGTATCGGTCGACATTCGAGAAGCCGACCGACTTCGTGTATCTTCCGCTGGCTCAGCACCCGGTGCCGCGGATGAACCTGCTCCTGCGATCGAGCGGCGACCCGCATCAACTCGTCGATCCGCTCGCAGGCGTCGTCCATGCGCTCGATGCGAACATGCCGATTTCCGACGTGCGGACGTACGCCGACGTGTACCGCTACAACGTCGTCGAAGGACCGGGGACCGGCGTCGAGATCGTGGCCACGATGGGCGCCGTGGGCCTGATGCTCGCGGTCGCCGGATTGTACGGACTCGTCGCGTACTCGGTGAGCCGGCGGACGCGCGAGATCGGGGTCCGCATCGCGATCGGCGCATCGCCGTCCGACGTGCTGCGCCTCGTCATGGGGAAGGGCGTCGTGCTCGTTGGAACGGGCGCGACGATCGGCATCGTGCTGGGCCTCGTCCTCGAGCGGCTGCTCAACGCGTTCCTGTTCAACGCCGGCGGCGTCGATCTCATGGCGTACGCGATCGTCGTGCCCTCGCTGCTCACGGTGACGATGATCGCCACCTACGTGCCCGCGCGGCGCGCCGCACGCATCGCCCCCACGCAAGCGCTCAGGTACGAATGAGGAGCCCTCTCAAAACAGACGTCGATAGTCGCGGTAATCCACGGGCACGGCGATGACGAGGCTCTGCCGGCGGTCGACGGCGCGGCGCGCCGCCGCCGAAAGCTCGTCGGGATTCGCCGTGCGCAGGCCCTCGACGCCGCACGCCTCCGCCATCTTCACCGTGTCGATCGGCCCGAAGTCGGTGCGGTACGCCGCGAGCTTCTTTCCTTCCTGCGACAGCTTGATCAGCGAGTAGCTGTCGTCTTCGAGCACGACGGTGACGAAACGCGCGCCCACGCGTTCGGCCGTCTCGAGCTCCTGCGCGTTCATCGAGAAGCCCCCGTCGCCGAGCGCGGCGAGGACCGGCGCATCCGGGCGCGCGAGCTTCGCGCCGATGGCGGCGCTCAACCCGTACGACATGCCGGACAGCCCGTTCGACATCCAGAACGTTTCGGGATGTCTGCTCGGCCAGAACTGCCCGAACACGTACTTGTGGGAGCCGACGTCGGTCGTCACGATCGTTTCCGCCGGCAGCGCGCGCGCCAGCGCGTTCACGATGTCGCCGGGCCACATGGTTGATCCATTTCCAGCGGGTGTGGCCGGCCGCAGCAGCATGTCTCGGCGCTTCTGCTGGAACTCGCGGAACGGTTGATTCCATACCGCTGGCGGCGATGGACTGAGCGCGTCGAGCAGGCGCACATGATTCACGAGCTCGACGCCCTCCGGCACGCGGCCTCCGACGTTCGGCGCCTCGAGCACCCAGTGAATCGGCAGCTCGGCGTGCCACGTCTTGTCCACCTCCACCGGATCGAGGCCGAAGCCGACGAGCGCGTCGGACGCCGCCAGCGCGTCGCACATCAGGCCGTCCGCGGCCATACCGCTGACGACGCCGACAAAGGTCGCCGCGGTCTCGTCCACGACACCCTTCACCTTGGGCGTGACGGCGACCGGCAGCTGCCACGCGTCGATCCAGCGGCGGATGCGGCCGGCGTTGGCCGGATCGATGCCCAGCCCGATGAGCACCATCGGACGCTGCGACGTCGCCAGGCGTGCGGTGAGGTCGTCCGCGTGCCGGCGTGCGTCGCCGCGTGGCGCGTCCGATGGCCGATCGGCGCTCGCCGATCCGATCCTGGATCCGATCCAGGATCCGATCCTGGATCTGATCCTGGATCTGATCCTGGATCTGATCCTGGATCGAATCGGGCCGGCGCTCGCCGCTCCGCCGGGCTGCGGTTCCTCGTCGATCGGTTTCAGCGCCTCCCTCGCCGACAACGTCAGGTAGGCCGTGCCGAACGGCCGCGTCATGCACGCCGCGATCGCGCGCGCGACGGCGTCGCCCGCGTTGCGGCTCGTGATCTTCTCGACGAGTCTCGTCACCGGACGATAGACGTCGTGCAGCGGCAGGAGCTGATGCGTGTGGCTCGCCGGAAAATCGTCGGGAATCTGCGCCGAGATCGCGACCAGGGGCTCCTGATCGAGATACGCGTTGCCGAGCGGCAGCATCAGGTTCGCGGCGCCTGGACCGAGCGTCGTCAGCACGACGCCGGGCTGACGCCGCAGCTTGCCGTACACCGCGGCGGCGATGCCGGCGTTGGCCTCGTGCCGCATCAGCACGAAATCCACCCCGACACGACGGAGCTCGTCGATCAGCACGAGCACTTCGCCGCCCGGCAGTCCGAACACCCGATCGATCCCCGCAGCGGCGAGCGCGCGCGCTGTCGCCGCCGCGACTGTGTCGCCCATGGGCTGTGTATTATCTCGCACCGATCTCGTGTGTGACCGTCTGCGGGAACGTGAGAGGATGCACCTATGAAGATGCCCCTCCATCGGACCATTCCGGCCGCCGCCGTCGTGATCGCGGTCGGCCTCGCCTCCACGCTGGCCTCCGGCCAGGTTCAGATGTGCATCGGGTCGTCGGCGCCGGCGTGTCAGGCGGTGCGCGGCGACAGGTCCGAGGGATGGCTTCCGCAAACACGATCGGAGGTCATGGCGCGCAACGGGATGGTGACCACCGTGCAGCCGCTCGCGTCACAGGCTGGCTTGCGCGTGCTCCAGGAGGGCGGCAACGCGATCGATGCGGCGGTGGCCGCCGCGGCGGCGTTGAACGTGGTCTACCCGGCGAACACCGGCATCGGCGGCGATCTGTTCGCGCTGATCTACGTCGCCAAAGAGCGGAAGGTGTATCAGCTGAACGCCAGCGGAATCGCGCCGAGCGGCCTCACGCTCGCGCACATGAACTCGCTCGGCTACAAGGCGAACCCCTCGAACTTCGGACCGGGATCGGGCATGCCGTCGGGCGGCATCCTGACGGTGACCGTGCCCGGATCGCTCTGGGGCTGGCAGGAAGCGCTGACGCGCTTCGGCACCCGGACGTTCAAGGAGGTCCTGCAGCCGGCGATCGACTACGCGGATCAGGGATTCCCGATCACCGAGGAGATTGCGAGCGGCTGGCGCATGAAGAACGCGCTTCCGCTCACCGGCTGCTGCAAGGAACCGGATCCCGATTCGGTGAAGACCTTCTACATCGACGGCAACCGTCCGACGACCGGCACCATCTTCCGCAACCCGGATCTGGCCAAGACGCTGCGGCTCGTTCAGCAGCAGGGACGCGACGTCTTCTACCGAGGCGAGGTCGCGAAGGCGATCGTCGCGAAGTCGAAAGCGCTCGGCGGCCCGATGACCCTCGACGATCTCGCCAGCTACAAAGGCGAGTGGGTGACGCCGGCGTCGACGACCTATCACGACCAGTACACGATCTTCGGGACGCGCGCGCCGTCGCAGGCCTGGGGCATCGTCGAGATGATGAACGTCCTCGAGGCGTGCGTGCCCGCGTGGTATCCGGGCCAGACGCTGGGCACGCTCGGCCCTGCCAATCCGCTCTATTGGCACGCGCTCATCGAGGCCAAGAAGGCCGTCTACGCCGACGTCTACGCCCGCAACGCCGATCCAAACGCCGTCCCCGTCCCGCTCGAGATGCTGACCTCGAAGCCGCACGCCGCCTCGCTCTGCGGAAGGGTCGATCCGAAGCGCGCATCGAGCACCGGCTCGCGAACGACCGAGGCCTTCGACGCCGGCGACACGATCTATCTTGCTGCGGCCGATCGCTGGGGCAACATGGTGTCGTGGATCAACAGCAACTTCGCCGGATGGGGATCCGGCATCACCGTGCCGGGCTACGGATTCATCCTGCACAACAGGGGCGGTCTGTTCACGCTGAATCCGGACAGCCCGAACGTCATCGCGCCGGGCAAGCGCCCGTACAACACGCTGTCGGCGGTGCTCGTGATGCAGGGCGATCGGCCGCTCGTCGTGACCGGCCAGCACGGCGGCGATCAACAGGGCCAGGGCAACATGCAGGTGCTGGTGAACGTGCTGGACCTTCACGCCAACGTGCAGGCGGCCGGCGACATGGCGCGCTTCAGCCACAACCAGGTGAACAACAAGCTGCAGCTGGAGTCGGCGCTCTTCGGGCTCGTCGGCGCGCAGCTGGCGGCGATGGGCCACCAGGCGGCGGCGTCGAATGGTTCGCCGGTCGGAGGCTTCGAAGCGATCATGTTCACGCCGGACCCGCGATCGGCGGCGGGCTGCGCGCCGGCCGACGCGGCATGCAGACGGCCCATCGCCGGGTTCTACCGCGCCGGATCGAATTTCAGAGAGGACGGCCAGGCGGCGGGATACTGACCGCCGTCAGGTTGACGTTCTGCGGTTCACTGCCGCTTCCGGGTTCACCCAGGCGCGCAGCGGCTCTCCTTTGAGGCCGGCGATCAGATTGTCGGCCGCGATCTCCGCCATCCCGTTGCGGCTGCTCACCGTGGCGCTCGCGATGTGCGGCGCCACGATGCAATTGCGCAGGCCGACCAGCGGATTGCCGGAACGCGGCGGTTCGGGGTCGGTGACGTCGAGCCCGGCGGCGAAGATCGTGCCGCTCGTCAGGGCGGCGGCCAGATCGGCTTCGACGACGAGCGGCCCTCGCGCGGTGTTCACGAACACGGCGGTCGGTTTCATCCGCGCGAACGCGGACGCGTTGAACATGCCGCGCGTCGTGTCGTTCAGGTCCGCGTGCGCGGAGATGAAATCCGATTCGGCGAGCAGCCGATCGAACGACACGCGCTCGGCGCCGAGATCGCGCTCGGCCTGTTCGTTCGATCGCTGATCGTGATAGAGGATGCGCATCCCCCAGCCGCCGCGGCAGCGGCTCGCCATCGCGTAGCCGATGCGGCCCATCCCGACGATGCCCACCGTGCGGCCCACCAGATCCTGACCGATGTGCCCGAGCGGCTCCCACGTCTTCCAGTACCCCGCCACCGCGTACTTCTCGGACTCGACGATGCGACGGCCGGCCGAGATCAACAGCGCGAAGGCCATGTCGGCGGTGGCGTCGGTCAGCACGCCCGGCGTGTTTCCGACCGCGATGCCGCGCGCGGTGGCCGCCGGGACATCGATGTTGTTGAACCCCACCGCGTAGTTGCTGATCACGCGCAAGCGCGGCGCCGCATCCATCAGCGTGCCGTCGATCTTCTCGGTGAGGAGCGAGAGCAGTCCTTCGCAGTCGGCCAGCTTCTGCCGCACGACGTCGGCCGGCGGCGGCAGCGGTTCGGTCCAGACGTCGGCCAGGCAGAACTCGCGCACCCGGTCGAGGCCAGCGGCGGGGATCACACGTGTGACGAACACTCTCGGCTTGTTCATGCGAGATTCCTGGCGGTGACACGTCGACCGATGCGCGGCCGGTTCACGCGGGCCATTGTAATGTCTGTTCGGGATCCAGGATCGGATCCAGGATCGGATCCTGGATCGGATCCTGGATCGGATCCTGGATCGATGGCTCGAGCGGGATCAGCTCACGGTGATGACGATCTTCCCGCGGGCCTGCCCGCTCATCGCGTACCGTACCGCCTCACGCGCGTCGTCCAGCGGATAGGTCCGGTCGATGGCCGGCCGCAATCGGCCGGCTTCGATGAGCGCCGTGAGGTACGCGAGATCATCACGCGTGACCGACGCGATGTAGAAGACAACGCGCTGGCGCAGTACGCGTGAGCGGACCATCACCGCGAGCAGACGCGCAAGGATGCCGAGCCAGCCGCCGCGCTTCGCCGCGCCCGGGCAGACGAGCGTCCCGCCGGGAACGAGCATCCGCCGCAGATCGCGCAGCGAGCGCGTCGCGGCGACGTCGAGGATGACATCGTACCGCGGCTCACGCGTCGCGACGTCCTCTTTCGTGTAGTCGACGAGCACGTCGGCCCCGAGCGGCCGGACGACGTCCATGTTTCGCGGGCTGGTGACCGCGGTGACGTGCGCCTCGAGCGCCTTCGCGATCTGCACCGCAAACGTGCCGACACCGCCGCCCGCGCCGTAGATGAGGACGCGCTGTCCGGGCCGCACGCGGCCGTGGTCGCGCAGGCCCTGCAAGGCAGTCAACGCCGCGACACCGATTGCGCCGGCCTCGACGAACGACATACCCGCGGGCTTTTGCAGGAGGCTGCGCTCGGTGCCGGTCGCGTACTCCGCCCACGTGCCGGTCCCCATGCCGAACACTTCATCGCCCGGCCGCAGGGTTGTGACGTTCTTGCCGACGGCCTCGACCACTCCGGCGAGGTCGATGCCGCGGACGGGCTTCGGCGTCTGGCGGAGGAGCTTCCCGATCACACCGACGATGGCCGCGCCGTGCACGACGTGGTAATCGGCGGCGTTTACCGAGGCTGCACGCACCTGCACGAGAACGCGATCGTCGGCGACCGTGGGCGCGTCGATCTCGCGAAGGTGCAGCACGTCGGCCGATCCGGAACCTTCCTGCACCAGCGCTTTCATCTGCCGTCCTGTAGAATCTTAGAACGCGTTGCAAATCAGACGTAGGGCGACCCTTTTCGGGGCGCCCAGCCGTAGGGCGACACTTTCAGGGTCGCCTGGCGAGGCTGAAAGCCTCGCCCTACATGTTTTGAGTGGAGTCGAACGTGTTCATCAGACATCATCGCTGGGCGATGGCGGCGGGTCTCGCCGTCGCGACGAGTCTCGCCGTCGTCGCCGGCGCGCAGCGCCCTCAGACGAATCTGCCGCTCGATCCGCCCCGCGAGCGCGGTGCCAGCATCACGCCCGCGTACGAAGGCTGGTATCCCAATGCTGACGGCAGCTTCAGCATGCTGATCGGCTACTACAACCGCAATACCAAAGAGACGCTCGACATCCCGGTGGGGCCGAACAACCGCGTCGAACCCGGCCCCGTCGATCAGGGCCAGCCGACACACTTCGAGACCGGACGGCAATGGGGAGTCTTCGTCATCAGAGTGCCGAAGGATTTCGGCGCAAAGGCGCTGACGTGGACGATCGTCTCGAACGGCGATGCGCAGTCGGTGCCCTTCACGCTGAACAAGGGGTATCCGATCAGCCCGTTCAAGGAGCTGGGCATGGGCAACCAGCCTCCGGTTCTCGCGTTTTCACAGGGCGGCGCAAAGATGACCGGTCCACCGGCCGACGTCGCCGCGAGCTTTACTGGAAGCGTGAACCAGCCGGTCGCGATCCGCGTCTGGGTGGAAGATCCCAAGGCGCCGGGTGAGACCGAGGCGCCGCCGGCGCTATTCGGGCCCGTTGCCAAGGTAGCGACCGTCTCGTTCCACAAGTTCCGCGGTCCCGGACACGTGACCTTCGACAAGGCGCGCATTCCCGTCGACCAGCAGGGCGCGATGATCAGCGCCGCCGCCACGTTCGACGCGCCCGGCGAGTACCTGCTGCGCGTGCAGGCCAACGACGAATCGGGGGAAGGCGGCTTCGGTTTCCAGTGCTGTTGGACCAACACCTACGTCAGGGTGACGGTGCGGTAGAATCTTGGGGGAGCATGAACATGATGGGACTGAAGTCCGGACAGGCGCCGCGGACGGCGTTCGGCGTATGTGTGCTGAGCGCCGCGCTCGGCGTGCCGGGGATGGCGGCGGCCGCCGATGCGGCAAAGGCGCCGACATTCACCAGGGACATCGCTCCTATTTTCCAGGAGAAGTGCGAGGCCTGCCACCGGCCCGATTCGATGGCGCCGATGTCGCTCATGACGTTTGCCCAGGCGCGGCCCTGGGCGCGCGCGATCAAGGCGCGCGTCGTCGAGCGGCAGATGCCGCCGTGGCAGATCGATCGCACCGTAGGGATCCAGAAATTCAAGAACGATCGGTCGCTCACCGACGATCAAGTCGAGACGATCGTCCGGTGGGTGGACGCCGGCGCGCCGCAGGGCGACGCGAAAGACATGCCGGCCCCCAAACAGTGGCCTGACGGCCAGGGCTGGAATTTCGCGGCGGCCTTCGGCCAGAAAGAGCCGGATCTGATCATCAAGTCGTACGACTTCACGATGCCGGCCGTCTCGCAGGACGTGTGGGACAAACGCATCACGCCGTCCGGCATCACCGAGCCCCGATGGGTTCGAGCGATTGAAATCCGCCCCGAGACGCTCAAGGGCCGGAAGATCACGCATCACGCGATTGCCTATCTCGACCAGACCGAGGCGGGCGGCACCGCGGCGCCTGGCCTCCCGACGCCGTTCATGGAATGGGCGGTCGGCAAGCAAGGCGAGATGATGCGTCCGGACACCGGCAAGCTGCTGCTGCCCGGCTCGAAGTTCCACTGGGACATTCACTATTCCCAGGCGGGAGAAGAGATCAGCAGCAAGGTGGAAATGGGCATCTATTTCTACCCGAAAGGCCAGGAACCGAAGTACCGCGACACGCTGTCGCTCGTACCGGCGGCGCTCGGCACGCTGGACATCCGCCCGAACAGCATCGCGGTCGAGGAGGGCTTCACGACGCTTCGCGAGGCGGCGCGCATCGAGAGCTTCCAGGCGCACATGCACCTGCGCGGCAAGGCGATGATGGTCGAAGCCATTCTGCCGAGCGGCCAGAAGCAGGTGATCAGTCTGGTCAGCGATTTCAACTTCAACTGGATGACGACCTACGTCTATGCGGACGACGCGGCGCCGCTCCTGCCCAAAGGAACGATCCTCAAAGTGACCGCGTGGCACGACAATACCAGCGCCAAGAAGAGCAATCCCGACCCGACTCAATGGGTGGGATGGGGCGATCGTACGGTCGACGAGATGGCGCACGCGTGGATCAACATCGTCTACATGAAGGACGAAGACTTCAAGATCGAGCAGGACAAGCGCCGCTCGTCGCAGTCGACGACCGCACAACCCTGAGCCCGGCGTTCCCGCCGCGGCAGATTGGGAGAGGCCGGCGCGCCACGCGCCGGCCTCTTTGTTTTTGAGAGCGCCGTTTCAGGTCCTTCAACACACTCGCCGAATAGTCCGCCACCGTGGTATCGTCGCGGCCGCATTCCGGTCGCAGCCATTTTTCGAACCCGTTTTTCGGGAGACTCTCCGTGGGCAACATATCAGCGGAAAGGATTGTTGAAATGGCGAGACATGCCGCGCGTCGCCTCGGTGCATTCTTCGTCGCATTGGGTCTGCTTCTCGTCGGCCCGAGCGTGGCCCAGGCACAGAGTTCATTCACCGGCGTTGTCAAAGACACGTCGGGTGCGGTGCTGCCCGGCGTCACCGTCGAAGCCGCAAGCCCGGTCCTCATCGAGAAGACGCGCTCGGCCGTCACCGACTCCACGGGCGCTTATCGCCTGACGGATCTCAGGCCAGGCGTGTACGCGATCACCTTCGCACTCGCAGGGTTTTCCACCGTGAAGCGAGATGGGGTCGAACTGCCCGCCAACTTCACGATGACGATCAACAGCGAGCTCCGGGTCGGGGCCCTCGAGGAAACGCTCACCGTGACCGGTACGTCGCCGACCGTCGACGTCCAGAGCACGACCAAGGCGCAGGTCCTCAATCGCGAGGCGCTCGACGCGATCCCGACGGGCCGTACCATTCAGGCGATGGGCCAGATCATCACCGGCGTGTCGCTGAACATCCCTGACGTCGGCGGCTCGCGCGCGATGCAGCAGACCTACATGTCGACGCATGGCCTCGGCGCCTCGCAGACGACGGTGCAGGTGGACGGCCTGATCGTCAACGGGCTCGACGGCGACGGCGCCGTGCAGAACTACTTCAACAGCTCGATGAGCCAGGAAATGGTCTACACGACCAGCGGCGCCGGCGCCGACGTCTCGGGCGGCGGGGTCCGCCTGAACATGATCCCGCGCGACGGCGGCAACAGGTACAGCGGCACCGTGTTCTCCGGCTATCAGAACCAGAACTTCCAGTCCGACAACCTGACGTCGGACCTCAAGGCCCGCGGTCTGAAGACGCCCGACGGCATCGATAAGCTCTGGAACGTCGAAGGTTCCTTCGGCGGACCGATCAAGAAGGACAAGATGTGGTTCTTCGGCTCCGCGCGCGCCTTCCATCTCAACACGCTCCCGGCCGACGCCCTGGTCGGAATTCCTGGCACGGCGCTCCCCAACCGTGCGCCGACGCCGAGTACGGAACGCGGCATCGATCCGCAGAAAATCAACAGCTTCCAGGCGCGGATCGTCTGGCAGGTCAGCCAGAACACGAAGCTGTCGGCCTACAATGACCGAATCCTCAAGACTCGCGGCTCGGACATGATTGCCGGCGTCGACCCCGCGACAGCCTCAGGCGTCTGGGCCTCCCCGGTTTACACCACGGGCGAAGTCAAGATGTCCTCGACCGTCACCAGCCATTTGCTCGTGGAAGGTGGCTTCTCCTTGAACCTCGAGCGCTACACCATCCTGAACCAGCCCGGCATCTCTCAACCGCCCGGGACGCCGGCGTGGTTTTCGGGAATTCAAAAGGTTGATTCAGCGCTCGGGACAACATGGAACTTTTCCTATGGAGGCGAGGACTACGGACGGTTTCCCGATCGGTACGCGATGGCTGGCTCCGTCTCGTACGTCACCGGCACGCACAACGTGAAGGTCGGCATTCAGGATACGTTTGGCTCGTATCGCCGCACGGATACCGCCAACGGCGACATCCGTGCCGTCTTTCTGAACGGGGTCGCCACGACCGCAACGATCCTGAACTCGCCGGTCGAGCGGTTTGACCAGGTTCATGCGGATGTCGGCGTGTACGCGCAGGACAGCTGGACGATGAAGCGCATGACGGTGAACTACGGCGCCAGGTTCGAGCATCTCGCGACTGGCATCCCGGTCGAGACGGCGCCGGCCGGCCGCTTCACCGCGGCGCGCACGTTCGGGCCCATCGACATGCCGACATGGAACAGCCTGTCGCCGCGCGCCGGGCTTGTCTACGACGTGTTTGGCAACCAGAAGACGGCCGCCAAGTTCAGCATAGGCCGGTACGAGCAGGCCGGAACCACCGGGTTCTCGGAGAGCTACAACCCGCTGCAGCTGACGACGGCGAGCGTCTCCTGGAACGACCTGAACGGCGACGGCGTCCCTCAGGGGGAACTCGGATGCACGTATCTGACGTCCGGCTGCGAAATCAACCTCGCACAGTTACCGAAAGGCTTCGGCGTGGCCAGCCTCTCGAACTTCGACCCGAACATCAAGCGGATGTACAACGTCGAGACGGCCATCAGCCTCCAGCAGGAGTTGCGTCCGGGCGTGTCGGTGCAGGGCGGGTGGTATCACCGCGATTTCCATAACCTCCGGCGGCGCGTCAACACGCTGCAGACGTTCGCGGACTACACGCCGTTCACGATGTACAGCCCGATCGACGGCACGCCGATCACGTACAACAACGTCAGCGCCGCGGCACGAACGCAGATCAACTACGTGGATACGACGGCGGGTGACGCCCGGAAGATGTGGTTCAACGGCTTCGAGTATAACTTCAGCGCGCGGATGAAGTACCTCACGCTGTTCGGCGGTGGCATGAGCGAAAGAGTGATGGCCCAGGTCTGCGACGAACAGTCGAACCCGAATCTGCTGCTCTACTGCGATCAGACCAAGAGCTCGATCCCATTGCGCACGCAGTTCAAGATCGCCGGCAACGTGCCGATCAAATACGGCATCCAGATCGGCTTCTCGTTCCAGAGCCTTCCCGGCTACGGCTTCGGCACCGGCGCGCTCTCGGGCCGCGAAGGCGGACCGACGGGCCCCACCGGCCAGCCGTCGGCGACGCAGCTGAACACGCCGAACGGCGTGGGCACGGTGTGGCTCATCACGCCGACCACCCGCTACACTGCGACGAGCCCGTGCGTGGCGCAGGGCACGTGCTCGGTGAACCAGCTGGTGGACCCGGGCATGAACGTCGCGTCGTTGTCGGTGCCGCTGATTGCGCCGAATACCGAATTCGGCGATCGCATCAACCAGCTGGATCTGAACGTGAGCAAGACGTTCAAACTGCAGCGCTTCAGCATCCAGCCGAAGATCGACCTCTTCAATGCGCTCAACGTGTCGCCCGTGTACGCGATACGCGGGCTGAACTACGGCACCGCGGCGTACTATCAGCCGCAGTCGATTCTTGTCGGACGCGTGTTCCAGCTCGGCGCGATCGTGAAGTTCTAGAGCGCTCGTTCCGTCCACGTAGGCGACGGCTTCCGCCGTCGCCTACGTGTGCTTCGCTTTCGCGCGCCGCGCCGACTCGCTCTCCACGCGGTGCAGCCACCGCAGCTCACCGCGGATCTGCTGGATCATCAGCTTGATCATCCAGACCGCTTCGTGGAACTCGTGGCCGACCTCGCGGCGGACGGCGGCGAGCGTCTCCTCCTCGCGCGCGAGCTCGCGCGCGAGAAACGCGCGGCGCTTGGTCAGCTGCCGTTTGAACACGCCGGGGCGCGCCAGCCACGAGAGCGCCATCCAGGTGAGAAACGGCGGCCGCTCCCGGTCGCTCGTCCAGAGGTCGCGCTCGAGCGCGTCGGCGAGCGCGGCGGCGCCGGCGGGCGTCGTGGAGAACACGCGGCGCTCGGGGCCGGCAGGCGGTGCGGCGTTCCCGGCCTCGCGGACGAAACCGAGGCGCGCCAGTTTTTCCAGCGAGTAATAGATCTGCGGCCGCGATACCGCGGCCCAATCCTTCACCTCCCGGCGTTCGAGCTCCGCGTTGACCTCGTAGCCGTGCATCGCACGCTCGGAGAGCAGGCTGAGGACCACGAGGTCCGGCGTCGTGAGGTTTCGGGAGGTCGGCATTTTCGCGGCGCTTGACAAGATAGCATGTCTAGTCTAATTTAGACTAGTAGGAGGTTGACACATGGTGAGCGACTCCGTGACCGTTGCGCAGCTGACCCACATGGCCCCCGTTCTCATCGTCGATCGTGTCGAGCCGTGCGTGAAGTTCTGGGTGGACCGTTTCGGGTTCGAAGTGGAGAACGAAGTGCCCGGGCCCGACGGCCTCGTGTTCGCCAGCGTCAAGAAGGGCGGCATCGAGCTGATGTACCAGACGCGCGCCAGCGTCGTCGCGGACGCGCCGGGCACGGAGAAGGAGCTCGACGGACATTCCATCGCGCTCTTCTTCACCGTCGACGACCTGAGCGCCGTCGAGCGCGCCATTGCCGGCGCGCCCATCGTCAAGCCGCGGCACGAGACGTTCTACGGATCGACGGAGATCTACGTGCGCGAGCCCGGGGGCAACACGGTGGGGTTTTCGCAGTTCACGAAGAAGTGAACGCGTGAATCGCGTTACTGGCGCTCGATGCCTTTGGCTTTCAGCACCGGCTCGACCTTCGGCCCGGCGAGATAGGCAATCAGCGCTTTGGCGGCATCGGCGTTCTTCGACGTCGCGCTGGCTGCAGCGGCGAATCGGATGTCGGTCTGATACTCGCCGGGCAGCGGCCCCAGAACCTCGACGCCGTGAACCGGCAGGATTTCACTGAAGAGCGTCAGCACCATCGCGGCCTTGCCGGCCGCGACGCTCTCGGTCGCCGGCCCGGACCCCGGCGCGAGGATGATCTTCGGCTTCATCGCGGCGGCGATGCCGAGGCGGTCGAACATGCGCTCGATATCTCCACGACTCGCGCCGTCCTGCGGGTAGGTGATCGACCGCGCCTTCAGGAGCGCCTCTTTGAGCGCCGCCGGCGTGCTGACATCGGGTCTCGGAGCGCCGGCGCGGATGCCGATGCCCAGCTCGGAGCGTCCGATGTTCGCGCGCGACGGGCCCGCCAGAACGCCCTGCTTGATGAGATCGTCGATGGCCTGGACGGTGATCATCGTCACGTCGAATGCCTCGCCCGTCTCGATCCGCTTCTTCACCGACGCGGTGGAACCGAACTGGATTGCGAGCGGCCGGCCGATCGCCTGCTCGCACTCCGCGTGAAGCGCCTCCATGCTGCCTTTCAGGCCGTTCGACACCAGGAGGCGCAGCGGTCCGGCCTGTGCAGAGGCCGACAGCATCCCGAGGCACACGAGCCCGGCGGCCGTTGCGGAGAGTGCGGCGATTGAGCGTGTCTTCATGATGAAACCCTGAACAAGTAGCTCGCCTTGACGGTAGCGAGCTGGCCACACATTTTCGACACCAACGGATACGGTAGCGCAGCCCTTCAGGGCTGCCCGCGCGGCCGTCGGCAGGCCTGAAGGCCTGCGCTACTGAGAGGAGGGTCTGCACGCGCCGCCCGCGCGTCTTCTATTTCCGCAGGACGGGGTGCACCCAGCCGGCTGTCAAAATCCCCGGCGACGGCCGGAAGCTCAGATAGTCCACGTGATCGCCGATGTCGAGCCATCCGTGCACCACTCCCGCGGGAACGATGATGATGTCGCCGGGCTTCACGACCTTCTTCACGACGTCGTACGCCATGCCGCCGCACGTCGGCCCGTTCAGTTCGGGCGAGAGGGTGTGCCGTCCGTTCACGATGTAGCCGTCGGTGAACATCGTTCCGCCGCCCGACACGATGTAATAGCCTTCGGTCTGTGAATCGTGCGTGATGCCGCCGGGCGTTCCGCCCGTCGGAGCGGTCGGCATCTGGCGTCCGCACGGCTCTGGTGGGGCCGCGCTCCGGCCGCCGGCCGCAGCGGCGTTGGCCGCTGCGCCCGGCGCCGGGACGGCGACGCCGTTGATGGTCTTTCCACGGTGAACGATTCCCAGCGCGAAGTTCTCGTGCCCGATGTCCACGACTTTGATCGCTCGATCGGTGCCCGGTCCCTTCGCGTTCACGGTATCGACTTCTTCTCTTGTGATGTAGGTCGCGGTGGTCGGCTTCGACTTAGCCGATTGCGTCGATGCGGCCGCCGGACTCAGAACGGCCGCGACGACCGCGGCGCCCAGCAATGTCTTCGTCATACGCTCACTCCTGCTGCGGCGGTGTCGGGTAACCCTCGAGTCGCGGCCGCCCGTGCTTCCACTCCTCCGGCGGCAGCGCCAATCGTCTCGCCG
>Ga0209474_10001341_pt1 | contig 24418 bp, 22 predicted proteins | sample GraSoiAngelo_145_FD_185902 | JGI IMG/M metagenome (GOLD analysis project Ga0209474, IMG submission 185902) | Grasslands soil microbial communities from the Angelo Coastal Reserve, California, USA - 14_1009_05_20cm (SPAdes) (version 2) | ecosystem: Environmental > Terrestrial > Soil > Grasslands...
GCGCTCCGCCTGCCCACCGCCCCCGAGCAGCCCATCGTCGTGCGCGACGAGCCGGACCGCCCCCAGCCGCGGCTCGACCGCGAGGCGGGGGGGGGGATGAGCGTCACCGTCGGCCGGATCGCCCGGGACGCGGTGCTGGGGCACCGTTTCGTGGTGCTGAGCCACAACACGATCCGCGGGGCCGCGGGTGCGGCCATTCTCAACGCCGAGCTGCTGCTCGCGAAGGGGTACCTGGCGGCGCGCTGAGGGTCCCCGTGTGACCCGGGTCACGTGTGACCAGCGGCCCGGCTCTGCAGTCTTTAGGTCGGAAGCGCTGCCGCAGTGTTGTTCACATCCGAAACCGTCGGAGGATTGTCGCATGCGCCGTGTCACCCCGAGTGCCGCGCGGGTCGTCGCCGCCACGATCGTCGTCGCGCTGTTCGCTGCCTGCTCCACTTCACCCGTGACGTCTCCCCAGAATCCCGTTCTCACACAACCGCAAGCCAATGCCGTCGCCGAAGTCGTCGCAACCGATGCGGCCTCGCTCGTCGGTGGGGCGACGCTCGACGAGGCGACCGGCATGCCGTTCGCCATGTCCCCGATGCCCGGTGCGCCGGCGATGGCCCCGTCGTCAGCGACCTGCAGTCCCACTCGCACCCCGTCTCCGGTGACGAACTCGGACGGCGACCCCGTGCCCGATTCGGTGCGCGTCGATTTCACCGGTTGCACCTTCAGCGGCGAGGGAAACACCGTCACGCTGAGCGGCTCGATCGACATCGTCGACCCGACGCCCACTACGACGGATCGCGCGTTCCGGACGCGCTCCAACGCCTTCACCCGCAGCGTGACCAGCTCGGCGGCGGGGACCACGCGCTCCGTGGTCGAAAACGGCGTCCGCTCGGTGGTGGGCACCGCCGATCAGATTCAGCTCCTGGATACGACGCGGACGGACTACACGTACGGCAGCGGCGCCACCGCGTCGCACGCCCGCAAGTGGCTGGCGACCTTCGCGGCGGACCAGGCTGGATCCATCCAGATGGCGATGCGCCTCCCGAGCGGGAGCTGGACCATCTCCGGGTCGTCCACATATACGTCCAGCACCAACAGCTACTCGCTGTCCGTGACGACGAGCGATCCGCTCCATTACAACACGAGCTGCAGCGTCGAGCCCCGGTTCGATTCGGGGACGCTCACGGCGGTCGTCACCAAGGGTGGCGTGTCGACCACCGTCACGATTACGTTCACCGCGTGCGGCCGATACTCGGTGACCAGGTCGGCCGCCTAGGGCTCGACTGACCCCGGGCGCAAGCCCGGGGTGACGGGAAGTTCGGTTGTGTAGACCGCTTGGTGCCTGAGGCCCGATCCCGCTGCCGGATCGGGCCTCGATGCTTATAATGGGCCTCTGGTCCATGCCCACCTCATCCTCAACCCTGCCGCGGGGCGCGGCGCGGCGGCGCGCGCGCTCGACCCGATCGTCCGCGAGTTCCGGCGCCAGGGCTGGGGCGTGGAGGCCGAGCGTACCGCTCGTCCCGGGGACGGCGTCGAGCTCGCCGCGCGCGCGGTCCGCGCGGGGGCGCGCCATGTCGTGGCCGTGGGCGGAGACGGTACCGTGCACGAGGTGGCGAACGGCCTGCTGCATGCGACCGGGCGGGTCGAGGCGCGGCATGGTGCGCCCCTACTGGGCGTCGTGCCGATCGGCACCGGAAACGACTTCGCCAAGCTGGTCGGTGTGTACGGGCATGCCCCGGTGCGCGCCGTGCAGCGCCTCGTCACCGCGCGCCCCGTCGCGTTCGACGTGGGGCGCGTGTTCGACGAGTACTTCGTGAACAGCGCGGGCGTCGGGTTCGGGGCCGAAGTGGTGCGCGTCCGGAACGCCATGCCGGGGCTGTCGGGGTTCCTGTCGTATTTGGTGCCCGTGTTCCGCGCGTTCGCACGGTTTCGGCCCCCGCGCCTCGAGGTGCGGGCGTCCGGATTCGGCGAGACGGGGTACATGATGATGGTCGAGATCTGCAATGGCACGACGGCGGGAGGGAGCTATCGCTTCGCTCCGGCGGCGCTGCCCGGAGACGGGCGGTTGGACGTGTGCGTCGTGCGGCGCGTTTCGCTCGCGCGGTTCCTCCTCGCCGTCCCGCGCGTGATGCGCGGCACCCACGGCACCATGCGGGAGGTGGCCCTGTTTCAGACGCGCAGCCTCACGTTGCGCTCGCTCGAGGGACCGCTCGTTCTGCATCTGGACGGCGAGCTGCGCGAGCCGGACGCGCGCCACTGCACGGTGCGCGTGGAGCCGGGAAAGCTGAACGTGCTGGTGGCGCAGTGAGACGGGCGGTCGGAGAGGCACTGGTGTACGCGGTCCTTCTGTCCGTCAGTTCGACCGTCCTCCTGTCCGCCCAAGTGCCAGACACCGCCCACGCGCCCATCGTTACCACCGGTGCGCTCGTCGTGCCCACCGATACCACGCACCGCCTTCGCCCGATGGGCGCGTTCCTGCGCTCGCTCCTCCTGCCCGGGTGGGGCCAGGCCGCGACGGGGCGGCACGTCGCCGGCGCCGTGTTCGCGACGTGGGAAGGTGTCAGCGCGATGATGACCCTCAAGGCGCAGTCGGAGTTTCACTACCTGCGGGAGGCCAGATCGGTGAACGTAGGAGCCAAGCGGCAAGAGGTGCAGGACTGGCTCGTCCTGTGGATCTTCAACCATTTTTTTTCCGGCGCGGAGGCATTCGTGTCGGCGCACCTCCAGGACTTCCCCAAGGATCTGAAAGTCCGCGCGTTTCCCGGCGGGGTCGGGCTCAGCGTGCCGGTGCCCCGACCGTGAACCGCGCTCCGCTCGGCGTGTTCGACTCAGGGATCGGGGGCCTCACGGTGGCGCGCGCGCTGTTCGAGCGCCTGCCGCGCGAGTCGGTCATCTACTTCGGCGACACGGCACGCGTCCCGTACGGACCCAAGTCGCCGGACACGGTGCGCCGCTACGCGGGCGAGATCCTCGCGTACCTGCTCGGGCGCGGGGTGAAGGCCCTGGTCGTGGCCTGCAACACCATCAGCGCGCACGCGCTCGACTACCTCTCCGCCCGCTGCCCGGTCCCCCTGGTCGGCGTGATCGAGCCGGGAGCCCGCGCCGCGGTGGCGGCGACCCGCTCCGGAAAGGTCGGCGTGATCGGGACCGCGGGCACCATCGCGAGCGGCGCGTACGAGCGGGCCATCAAGGCGCTCCGGCCCGACACGCCGGTATGCGCCCAGGCCTGCCCCTTGTTCGTGCCCCTGGTCGAGGAAGGCTGGTTCGACCATCCCGCCACCGAGCTGATCGCGCGCCAGTATCTCGAGCCGCTGCAGCGCGCCGGCGTGGACGTCCTCGTGCTCGGATGCACGCACTACCCGCTGCTCAAGCCGCTGCTCGCCCGCGTGCTCGGTCCCGGCGTGACGCTGGTGGACAGTGCGGAGGAGACCGCTAAGGCCGTTACGCAGGCGTTGGAGCAGGGCGGCCTCACGACGGCACCTGATGCCGCCGCCATTCACCGCTTCGTCGTCTCGGACGACGAGCCGCATTTCCGAAAGGTCGGCGCCCGGTTTCTCGGAGAAAAGTTGCAGATCGTGGAAGTGGTTCCACTCGGTTGACGTCTTCCCGCGACGCCTTCCCGCGACGTCTTACTGAAACGTCTCTAACTGGATGCCGTCTTTCGTCACCACGGCGTACTTGCCTCCGTCGAGGAACGCGCCCGGGTTCAGGTAGGCGCGACCATTCGGCAGTTGTGCCAGCGCCGTCCGATGGGTGTGCGCGAGTATCACGAGCTGGAGGTCCGGCCGCCGCGCCAGCAGCTCCTCAGCGTAGCGGGCTTGGGCGCGCTCGGCACGGTCCAGCACCGCGCGGTCGCGGGTGTGGTCGGCCAGTTTGCGCGACAGCTGGTGCGCGATCCAGAACCCCACATCCGGGTGCAGCGCGCGGAACAGCCGGATCGTGACGGCGTGGCGCGTCACGCGGTGCATGACCCGGGCGCTCCAGTGTTGCTCGGTCAGCCCGTCGCCGTGCGCCACGAAGGCGCGCCGGCCGGCGACGTCGATTTCTGCCTCGCCCGCGTAGAACGCGATCCCCAAGTCCTTGGTGAGGAAGTCGCCGCCCCAGCGATCGTGGTTGCCGCCCACCAGCGTGACCGCCACGTCGCGCGCCCGGACACTCTGGAGCTTCGCCATCGTGCCGAAATGACGTCGCGGAATCACCGACCGGTACTCGAACCAGAAGTCGAACAAATCGCCGTTGATGAGGAGCGCGTCGCCCAGATCGGGTACGGCATCGAGGAAACGGTGGAACGCGGCGACGGCGGCGGGTGGCACCTGCCCCAGGTGGGCGTCGGCGACCACGAGCACGCGCGAAGCTGGGGCGGGCACGCCCCAAGCTAGGAATCCCGTGCAACGCCCGCAAGCGCCTGTGGTATTTGACTTTTGCCGACTCGCTGTGGATGTTTGCGACCGCGTGATCAGCTCGCTAACGCTCCGCGTCAACTACTCGGAGACCGATCAGATGGGCGTGGTCTACCACGCCAACTACTTGATCTGGTTCGACCGCGCCCGCACGGAGCTGATGCGCGAGACCGGCGTCACCTACAAAGAGCTCGAGCAGCAGGGCGTGTACCTCGCGGTGTCCGAGGTCAACGTTCGCTTCCGCGCCGCGGCGCGCTACGACGATCTGGTGCGGGTGCGCTGCTGGGTGCGCGAGCTGGCGTCGCGGCGCGTCACCTTCGGCTATGCGGTCGACCGCGCGGCGAGCGGCGAGCTGCTGGCGACCGGGGTGACGTCGCTCGTCTCGCTCACACACCAGCACACGCTCACGCACCTTCCCGCGCATGTATTCGACCTGCTCGAGCAGACACCGGACCCGGTTCGCCTGTAGCTGTTGCGTGCTGCTCGTGGTGCTGCTGCTCGCGGCGCGCCTCGCCGCGGCCCAGCGCGACGAGGGAGCCGTCGAGGCGCTCGCGCGTCTCCTGGCCGCCACGGATGCCCGCGTCTTCGATGCGGGGCTCGAGCGCGAGACCCTCGGGGCGTCCGACCCGTTCGTGCGGCGGCAGGCGGCCCTGGCGGCCGGCCGCAGCGGCGACACGGCCGCCGTGGCGCCGCTCATCGCCGCACTGCGGGACTCGAGCGCGGCCGTGCAGGCGGCCGCCGCGTTCGCGTTGGGGTTGCTCAAAGACGGGCGTGCCGTCGCGCCGCTCGCGGCGCTCGCTCGCACCGGCGACGGCGCGCCGCAGTGCGAGGCGGTCACCGCCCTCGCGAAGATCGGCGGGGAGCCGGGGGCGCGCGCCATGGCGGACCTGCTCGATGTCAAGGCGGCGGCCGGCGTCGGCACGTCCGCGGTACAGCGGGTTGCGCTACTCGAGGCGTGGCGCCTCGGGACCCGCGCGCCGGTCGCCCGCTTGACGGACTTCGCCCGCGACCCCGATCCGGCGGCGCGAGCCCACGCGGTCTACTCGCTTGCGCACTTGCGCCTCGCGCGCGCGGTTCCGGCTCTGCTCGGCGCGCTCGCCGATGCCGAGTCGTACGTGCGCGCCGTCGCGCTGCGTGGCGTGACCCGCGCCGTGAGCGACAGCGCGCAGATCGCTCCGCCCGAGGTGATCGCCCGCATCCGGCCGCTGCTCGGCGATCGCGACGGCCACGTCCGCGTCAATGCGCTGCGGGCGCTCGCCTCGTTCCAGGACAGTACGCTCGTCGGTCTCGCGCTCCCGCTCGTCACGGACCGGGATGTGAACGTCGCGGTCCAGGCGGAGACGACCCTGGGCGCGTTGGGAGGAGCGCGCGCCGCCGCCCAACTCGAGGCCAGGCTCGCGAGCCCCCGCTTCGCCTTGCGCCGCCAGGCCGCTATCGCTCTGGCCCAGGCGGACGGCGCGGCCGGTGTGGCCGCCGCAGCCGAGCTGGCGCGCGACCGCGACTGGCGCTGGCGCAGCGTCGCGGCCGAAGCGTTCGGTGCCGCGCGCGATCGCGCCCGTCTCGACCTCCAGCTGACCGATCCCGACGGTCGCGTGGTGGCGCAAGCGCTCCAAGCCCTCGGACGCATCGTGGCCGAGGGCGACACGAGCCTCGCCCCCCGTGCCCGCGCGCTGCTCGCCCATCCGGATGCCGCCGTGCGCAGCGTCGCCGCCGATCTGCTCGCGCGTCATCCCGCGCCCGCCGACGTCGACGCGCTGGCGACCGCCTACGAGCGCGCCGCCACCGATACGTTCGACGACGCCCGGCTCTCCGCGGTCGCCGCGCTCGGCGCCATCGCGGCCACCGGCCCGGAGGGCCGGGCGGCCGTGGCGAGCCGATTCGTCGCCCGGACGCCGCGCGCTGACGATTACCAGGCCCGGCGCCTCGCCGCCGAAAAGCTCCCCGACGCCGCGGCGCGCTGGGGACCCGCCGCCCCGATCGAGACGGGGCGGTCGCTCGACGACTACCGCGCCGTCGTGCGCCGCTATCTGGTGCCGGTGGCCCGGGGCGACGCGTCCCCGCGCGTGACCATCGAGACCGATCGCGGCGCGATGGTGGTCGAGCTCTTCCCGGGCGAGGCGCCGCTCACAGTCGCGGCCTTTCTGGCGCTGGTCGATCGGCGCTACTTTGACGGCTCCCGGATGCATCGGGTCGTCCCGAATTTCGTGGTGCAGGACGGAGATCCGCGGGGGGACGGCTGGGGCGGACCCGGCTTCGTGCTGCGCGACGAGCTGAATCCGGTGCGTTACGAAACGGGCACCGTGGGCATGGCGTTGTCGGGGCCCGACACCGGTGGCAGTCAGTTTTTCATCACGCACTCGCCGCAGCCACATCTCGACGGCACGTACACGGTATTCGGCAGGGTGGTCTCGGGGCTCGCCACCCTCGGCAGCCTGGCCCAAGGTGACCGCATTCGGAGCATCCACCGCTGACCGCTGCTCGGGTTTAACTATTGAGACGGCAACGTTTTCCGCTTGACCGGCGGATAGCACTCTCCTACATTGGCGCCTGTGCGCTGCTGCTCGGCTGCCCGCGCTCGTTGCCGCCGTTGGCGCCGATGCCGCTCGCACCGGCGGAGTGGGACAGTGCGATGGCTTGGGCGGGCGCGACCGCGCCTCGCCGTCACACGCTGATCCGATTCCGCTGGAAGTATCGCGACGCGGGCAAGAGCTACGCTGGCAGGGCCGCCGTGCGGATTGCCCCGCCGGATTCGCTGCGCCTCGACTATGCCGGGCCGTTCAACTGGGGGGCGGGGGCGGCGCTCGTGGTCGGCGACACCACGGTGTGGGCCGATCCGGAAAAGAATTTCCGCTCGCTCGTGCCGGCCGTGCGGATGCTGTGGGCCGGGCTCGGCATCGTGCGGCCGCCGGCGGTGGGCGCGGCCGTGTTCGGCATCGTGCTGCCGGGTGCGGATAGTGGGCGGATCTGGCGGTTCGTGCAGGGTGAGGACACGCTCGACTATCGCCTGGCCCGGGGGAGTGGCGGTGCGCGTGTGCTCGAGGCGGAATGGCGGCGGCAGGGCAAGGTCGTGGCACGCAGCCGCGCCGAGTTGGACGTTCGTGCGATGCCGGCCAGCGCCCGCATCGACTTTCCGGAGGGCCCGGCGCGCTTTGAGTTCACGGTCGGTTCGGTGGACACGACGGTGGTGTTCGATTCGGCGACGTGGCGCAGGCGCCGCTAGCGCCCTCGCGGTCGCGCTGACGGGGTGCGTGTACGGCTTCAAAGGCGGCGGCCTGCCGAATATCAAGACGGTCGCCATCCTGCCGTTCGACAATCAGACCGCCGAGCCCGCGCTCACCAAGGAAGTGAACGATGCGGTGCTCGAGGCGTTCCAGGGACGGCTCGGGCTCCGTACGGCGGGCGAGAACAACGCCGACGCCGTGGTGCGGGGCAAGGTCACCCGCTACGATCCCGACGTGCCGCTCTCGTTCCAGGCGGGACAGGGACGCACCGACGTCACGCAGCGCCAGGTCTCGATCACCATCGATGTGGAGATCCTGGACCAGCGCGAAGGCAAGACGCTGTGGCAGCGTCAGGGGCTCAGCGAGGTGGGCGAGTACCGGCCGCCGCAGGAAGCGGACGGACGCAAGATCGCGCTGCAAAAGCTGGTGAGGGACTTGGTGGACGGAGCGCAGTCGCAGTGGTGAACCGGCGGGGCACCAGCTCGCTGGGTTGTCTCGTCACCCTGCTCCTCTTCGTCGCGGCCCTGTACTACGGCGTCAACATCGGGGAGCTGTTTTTCCGCTACTACCGCCTGCTGGACGAGATGCAGACGCAGGCCCAGCTCGCGCCCTCGCTGGACGACGCCACGATCCGGCGCCGCATCCAGGCGGCCGCGCAGGACATTGGCCTCCCGGCCGAGGCCCAGCAGGTCAAGATCGCGCGCCGCGCGTCGCCACGCGAGTTCGTGATCGAGACCGAGTACTCCGAGACCGTCACGCTCCCACTGTTCACCCATACGTTCACGTTCCATCCCAAGGCGAGCCAGCCGCTGTAGCGCCCCCGTGAGCACGGCCGAGAAGATCCGGGCCGCCGAGGCGGCCGCGCATTGGCGCCGGCGGCACCCCGGCCCCGTCGTGTTCACCAACGGCGTATTCGACCTGCTCCACGTGGGACACGTCGCCCTGCTCGAAGCGGCCCGCGCCGAGGGCGCCGCGCTGATCGTGGGCGTGAACAGCGACGCCTCGGTGCGGCGGCTGGGCAAGGCGAGTGGGGGTGACCGGCCGGTGGTGCCGGAGCGGGAGCGCACCCGGCTCGTCGCCGCGCTCGCAGCCGTGGACTGCGTCGTGCTGTTCGACGAAGACAGTCCGCTGGTCCTGATCGAGCGGCTCCGACCGGACGTCCTCGTCAAAGGGGCGGATTACACGCGCGACGCAATCGTGGGAGCGGATGCGGTGGAGGGGTGGGGCGGGCGCGTCGTGCGCGTCCCCCTCGTCGCGGGGGTGTCGACGACCGAGCTTTTGGCGCGGCTGCGGGGCGGCGCCGGACGGTGACGTCTCCCCCCGCGACGCCGCGGAAACTCCTCATCGCCACCCGCAACGAGGGCAAGATCCGCGAGATCCGCGACCTGTTCCAGGGCCTGCCCTTTCAGCTGGCTTCCCCGGTCGACCAGTTTCTCGAGCGGCTTCCGGACGAGGGTGATCTCGAGCGCGGCACCAGCTTCGCCGAGAACGCGGTCGCCAAGGCGCGCTACTTCGCCAAGCGCGGCAACGTCCCGACCCTGGCCGAAGATTCCGGCCTCGAGGTCGATGCGCTCGAGGGCGCGCCCGGGGTGTTCTCGGCGCGCTGGGCGGAGATGCATGGTGCGGGCGCGGGCGACGCGGCGAACAACGCGCTCCTGCTCGAGCGCCTGGCGACGGTGCCCGACGCCCAGCGCACCGCGCGCTATCGCTGCGTGGTCGCGTATCTCGAGACCCCGCTCGCGAAGCCGCAGCTGGTCGAGGCGACGTGCGAAGGGCGCGTGCTCAGCGAGCCGCGCGGCACCGGTGGCTTCGGCTACGACCCGTTGTTCTTCTCCCTCGATCTCGAGATGTCGTTCGGCGAAGCACCCCTGCCCGCCAAGCAGCGGGTCTCACACCGCGGGCGGGCCATCCGGGCGCTCGTCGAAGTGCTGCTGCGGCGCGCGGGGTAGCGATATCGCAGCATCGCTCCCGCTACGCCGCCCGCGCTCTCTAGTACTCGATGTACACCGGTACGCCGGCACGCTGCGACAGCTCAGCCGCACGGCCAATGGCGTTCCTGATCTGTTCCGCCGTTGCATGCGGCCCGAGGTCGATTATTGGGGCTGTCGGAGACACGGACGCATGATCACTCTGCGCACACGTGACCTTGATCGCCATGGGTGTGTAGATGCCCAGGGTGAGCGCGTCGACCAGCTGGTTGAGAAAGCTCAGCTGGGTCTCGACCTTGGCCACGCCGTGAGGGCATTTACTGGCGGTTTCGATGGTGCTCGGCGGAACCAGCCCCCAGAGCCACACCGACGCCCAGCTCTTCTCAATGACCACTGTAGACGGGGTGAGGCCCGTTTCGATGGTGGCGTGGTAGCAGGCCGCGGCACAGACAAGAAGACCGGCAACCGAGAGTCTGAGAAGGCGGTTCATGGATATTCCTCCGGGCACAATTCTGATCGGGGCCACCTGATTGGGAGGAGAGAATGTACGTGCCGATGCTGGGTTGGTTAGAGTAGTGCTACCAGCAGGCCGATGAGGCGACTATCTTGGCCGAGGTGATCGCATTGACGGGGCGTAGCGCAGTCCGGTAGCGCGTCTGGTTTGGGACCAGAAGGTCCCGGGTTCAAATCCCGGCGCCCCGACTGAAGTAATCGGTTGTCCGTGAGCTAGCCGAGTAGTTCGAAGCCCTTTGGGAGCGTCCGACGTTCTACCGTCTCCCGCCGATGGTCTCCAGATCGGCGATCCCAGCCACTACGACGCTCGGCATGAATCCCGATGGCCTGACGTCGACGGTCGCTTGTCATGCGACGGCCGGACCCTCGCCGCCGGTCCCAACCTCGCCGTCGGGGTTGCTCTTGACCCGGGGGTTGCATACTCCGCTGTTGCGTCCACGCGTCAGCCGGGTCGGCCACCGGTAAAGATCTCGTCTCGATGTCGCGATCGACACCACACAGCGTTCTCGAAGTCGTGCCACGTCCGCCGATTGCTTTCGTGGGCCCACCGTGTACCATATGGGCAGATTGGAATTCCACCAAGCAGCTTGGCCGGATAGCCAACACGGTCGGGGAGGCCTGATGAAGCGGGCGGCGGCACTGGGTAGTTTGTGGTTGGCGGTCGCGCTAGCGGCATGCGCTGCATCCCACATCGTTCTCACCGTTGATGTGCTGGGTTTCCTGCGGCCCGACAGCCTCGACGCGTTCTCCTTAGACCTCCCCGGCGGCGTGGGGCAGACGGACCTCACGGTGTCGCGGCCGTTCACGCTCCCATCGCGCTTCGGGCCGGGCAGGGTGGACTCCGTTGCGGTGACCGCCGGGGCGATCCTCGAGAGCACGCAGGGCGGCGGGACCGTCGCGCTCGACGTCTTCTTCGCCAAAGACCAGCCCAGTCTCTTCACCGGCCAGCCCTTCGTCAGCGCCCACGCCACAGTGTCGGGTGTGCAGACCGATACTCTGGTGCCACCGACGACGCGGTCGGTGAACGACACCGTCTTCACTACACCCACCGTGTGGGTGGGTGTTCGCGCCCGCATCGCGACCGATCCCGGCCCGGACTTCATCGGTCGGTTAGCGTTGACCGTGCTGCAGCTGCGGGTCGTAACGCACGACCAAGGCTTCTAATCCCAGTCCTTGCAGAGAGCTGCCGCCACGCGCAGCTTCCGTAACCGATGAAAGCCGTGTGCTGGATCTTCGCCGTCGCCTCGATCGCGGCATGTTCGGGGCATGCCGTCTCGACCAGCACGACCACGGCCGGGACCACCAAAGCCCTCCTCATAGACGCGCCGTTCCCGTACGACCAGGTAGCCCGAGTCGACGTGTACATCGTCAGCGTCGCCGCCTCGAGCAACCCCGACACGCTCGGGTCCGGCGGGCCGGGTACCATCGCGACACCGCACCGGGCGTACAACCTGCTCGAGCTCGGAAACGGGTCGGCCGCGGAGCTGGGTGAGGGCATCCTGCCCGCGGGCCCATACGTGCAATTCTTCGTCACGATCGACGGCGATTCGTCCAGCATCACCCTCAAGAACGGCACCGTCCTCACCAGCCGGACCTCGCCGGGTATCAACTGGAATGGCTACCCCGGCAGATTCAGTTTCGGCCTTTTTACCGATCCACCAGTCCAGGTGACCGACACGGGTGCTGTGGTCGTGATCGACTTTGACCTCGGTCGCAGCTTCTACGCGAATGACCCTGCCAACGCCGCTGCCGGCTTCGGCTATGTGGGCTACATACAGGTCCGCAACAGTGCGATGACCGGGTCCGTAAGCGGCACGGTCGTGGGCGCGAACGCCGGCGCGCTCGCGGACGCTTCCATCACACTCCTCGTCGTCAATCCTGTGTACCCGGCCGACGAAGCGACCTGGGGCGTGCTGGGAACGGCTCGGTCGGACGCGACGGGACGGTTCCGTCTGCCGTACGCGAGCCCCGGCAGCTACGTTCTGGCCCTGGATGCACCCGCGTCCTCTGCCTACGGCAGTCTGCGTGTCCCCGGTGTCGTGGTATCGATCGGCGCAGAGACGAAGACGGGGACGTTAGCCGTTCCGCTCAGGTGACCCTATGCCCGATACCTCACGCCCCATCAATATCCTGCTCGTCGAGGACAACGCCGACGACGTCGAGCTGACCCGCCGCGCGCTCGACCGCGCCAAGGTGCGCAACCAGGTCTGGACCGTGAGCACCGGGACCGACGCGCTCGCGTTCCTGCGCGGCCAGCCGCCCTACCACGACGCGCCCCGGCCCGACCTCGTGCTGCTCGACTTGAACCTCCCGGGCTTGGACGGCCGCGACGTGCTGCTGCGGATCCGCGAGGACCCCCAGCTGCGCGGACTCGCGGTCGTGGTCCTCACCGCCTCCGAGGAGGAGCGCGAGCACCTCGCGGCCCTGGCGGCCGACGCCTTCCTCACCAAGCCGGTCGACCTGGACCGCCTGGGCTGGCTGGTCAGGGTGATGGCAAACCTGGGGTGGGCGATCGTGAAGACGGACGGCTGAGCCGTCCGCTGGAACCGCCGGGCGGCCCCGGGTGTTTTCACCCATGCAGCCCGAGCGGAGGAGGAGAGTATGCGCAGGAAGGCTCGCCGAACCGCGCCGCGCCGGCCCTGCCGCCACCCGCAGCAATATGAAACCGACTGGCTCGGCCGGACCTATGTCGGCTGTCCCATGTGCAATCGTTGGAAGTTGACCAAGCCCAAACCCGCGCCCGCCGACGGGAAACGCCTGGCGGCGTGAACGAGCACAGGGGTCAGGACTCAGGTCCTGACCCCTGTGTTTTCACGCGGCCTTGGGTCTGGCTGCCGCTGTTCGGCGAGCAGTGCCCGGGCGGCTTCGGGTTCGAGCGCCTTCGCGAACAGGAACCCCTGCCCGAGCTCGCATCCGAACGCGATGAGGCGCTCGCGCTGCGACGCGGTCTCGACCCCCTCCGCCGTCACCGTCAGGTCGAGGCTCTCCGCCAGGTCCACGATCGAGCGTACGATCTCCAGGTCGGTGCGGCGCGCGCCCATGCGGTGCACGAACGTCCGGTCCACTTTGATGCCCTGCAGCGGGAAGCGCGGCAGATCGCTCAGAGACGATTGGCCGGCGCCGAAATCGTCCATATGCAGTTGGATGCCCAACTCCCGCAGCCGATGCAGGGCCGCAATGGACGAGTCGACGCTACCCATGAGCACGCTCTCGGGGACCTCGAGACTCAGAGCAGCGGGTGCAAGTCCGGTATCCTGGAGCACCGCTCGCACGTCGTCCACGAGGCTCGAATCCGCGAGTTGCTTCGCCGAGACGTTCACACTGATCCGCACCGGGCCTGCGCCCGGCACCGCGTTCTGCCAGTGTCGCGCGTGGCGACACGCCTCCCGCAGTACCCACTGGCCGATCGGAATGATGAGGCCCGTTTGCTCTGCCATCGGCAGGAAGTCCTGCGGCAAGAGGATCCGCCGCTTGGCGTGGTGCCAGCGCAGCAGGGCCTCGAACCCGTACACCCGACCGGTTTCGATCTCCACGATCGGCTGGAACTGGAGCCGGAACTCGTTGCGTCCGAGTGCCTCCCGTAAATCGGCCTCCATTCCGGAACGGGCGTGGGCCCAGTTTCGCATCTCGGCATCGAAGACCTGGAAGCGCGCCCGTCCCCGCTCCTTGGCGCGGTACATGGCGAGGTCCGCGTCGCGCAACACGTCCTGGGCCTCCTCATAGTGGGGCTCGCTCAGCACCACACCGATGCTCGCGCTGGCACGCACCTCGCGCCCTTCCAGCGAGAACGGTGCGGCCATGCTGTCCAGCACACGCCGAGCCACGTGCTCGACTTCGGAAGGCCCCGCCACCTCTTCGAGTAGCAGCGTGAACTCATCACCCCCGAGCCGCGCGACGACGTCGCCGGGCCGCACGCTCGCCCGCAGCCGCTGCGCGATCTCCACCAGCAGACGATCGCCGGCGGCGTGCCCCAGGGTGTCGTTCACCTCCTTGAAGCGGTCGCAGTCGAAGAACAAAACGCCGAACCGGTAGTCGGGGTCCCGCCGCATTCGCTCCAGCGCCTGCGACACCCGATCGATGAAGGAGGCGCGGTTCGGCAGGTCGGTCACGGCGTCGTGCAGCGCCCCGTGCAGCAGCTGTCGCTCGGCCTGCCGGCGGTACGTGATGTCCCGGGTGATGGTGGTGGCACCGACGGGGCGGCCCTGTGCGTCGAGGATTGGCGAGATACTGATGGACACGTCTACGCGCGTGCCGTCCTTGCGCAGGCGCGTGGTCTCGTAGTGCTCGATGTGCTCACCGCGCCGCAGGCTCTCGAAGATGCCGGTCAGCTCTTCGCGGTGGTCCGGCGGGACGAGCAGCGTGATCGGCTGGCCGATCGCCTCCTCGGCCGTGTATCCGTAGAGGCGCGTCGCGGCCGCGTTCCACGTCGTGATCACGCCGTCGAGCGTCTTGCCGACGATGGAATCGTCGGCCGATTCCACCATGGCCTTGAAGTACGCCATGGCAGACTCGGCGTGCTTCAGCTCCGTGACGTCCCGCGTGACGCAGCGGGCGTGCAGGAACTGCCCACGCTCCAGCTGCGCGTTCGCGCTGAGCAGGACGTGGCGGATCGACCCATCGCGGTGACGCAGCCGCGCCGCGACGTTGAGGACGGTCTCGCCCGCGCGGAGACGCCGGAGGATATCGTCCGCGACCGCCGGGTCGACGTGGAACTGGCGCACGTTCCGGCCGACATACTGATCGCGTGCCACGCCCACGAGGTCCAGCTCGGCAGCGTTGGCGCGCAGAATGGTGCCGTCCCGCCCCAGCCACGAGAGACCGACCGTCGCCTTCTCGAAGAAGTCCTCGAGATCAAGCCGCCCCGACGGCCTTTCGGCAGGCGCCTGCGCGCGATCGCTCCCGTCCACCGCTACGCCGACCGCGCCCACGATGGCGCCCACCTCGTCTCGCAGCGGCTCCACGTGCGCATCGTAGCGGCGGTCGCCGAGTTTTATCTGGTATGAGACCGACTCCCCCGCGAGCGCACGCCGATGCGCATTGATCGAGTCAGCGCTCACGGCTTGGGTGGAGAACTGCTCGAGGAGGGACGCACCCACGACGCGCTCCGGCAGGATGTGCGCCGATGCGAGGCCCGCGCCGGACCGCGCCGTGATGCGCAGCTCGGCGTTGGTCGTCCAGAGAATCGCGGGGACCTGATCAACGATCAGGGCGAGACGCGCCAAGCCCTCCACGTCGCGTGCGCCCGGCGCCTGGCGCGCTGGATCGCCGAGCAACCCGATGCACACGCCCGCCAGCTCGAGGGCCATCCGCTCTCGGCCGCGCCGCTCCACGCCGGGCGGAGGCCGTTGGGGCAGCTCGCGTCGCACTGGCGCGATACACCACCGCTGTTCCTCGAGGCGGCTCGCCACCCAGCGACGGGGCGGGGGGTGGGTCCCCGGCAATTCCCCCAGCTCGCGCAGCGCCGCCTCCAGCTGGTCGGCGAGCGGCGCAACGTCTTCCGAGCTCGCGGCGAGGAGACGCAGTCGACCGCGCCGGTCGGCTTCCCACACGCCCACCGCTCGCCCCCCCAGGGTGATAGCGGCCCGCCGCAGGACCTCCTGCCACAACGGCTCGGGCCCCCTCGAGAGCGCGGCGCTCATGAAAACGGAGGAGGACAAAGTGCCCGCACGGCCCTTCGGGTCCACTCCACTAGTTAGGCTGCAAGCGTTCCCTTCGGCAGTCAACTGTGGTAGCGGCGCTACACCGCCCTATTCGCCGTACGGGATCCAGATGTTCTTGACCTGAGTCGCCTGTCTCAGGAATTCCCGCCCTTCGCCCTGCTGGCTGTCCGTCCAGTCCCTCGACTCCCACTCGACCCACGTGCGCTTCATATTCCCCGCCGACGCTCGCTCGACCTCGGCGCCCGCCGCCTGATTGCCGAAATACCACATCGCGTCCACGTCGTCGTGCTCGGCCAGCACTTTCGCAAGCGCGTCTTTGGCTCCGGTGACGATGTTGATCACGCCGGCGGGGACATCCGATGCCTCGAGCACCGTGTACAGCTCCGCGGCCGCGAGCGGCTGCGCCTCCGACGGGACCACGACGACTGTGTTGCCGACCGCCACGGCGGGCGCGACGAGGGACACGAACCCGAGCAGCGGATGCTCCTCGGGGCAGGCGATCCCCATCACGCCGATGGGCTCGTTCATGGCCAGCGTGACGCCCCGGATCGGCGTCTGATGCACCGCGCCGTCGTACTTGTCGGCCCACGCGGCGTACGAAAACAGCCTCGCGACCGCGGCCTCCACTTCGCTGCGGGCGGCCGCCTCGCCTTGTCCGGTCATCGCATCGATCAGGCCGGCGAACTCCACCGCCCGCACCGCCAGGTTCTCGGCGACATAGTAGAGGATCTGCCCGCGGTTGTGGCCGCTCGCGTGCGCCCATGCGGCCGCCGCATGCGCCGCCTCGACCGCGTTGCGGATGTCCTTGCGGTTCCCTTCGGCCACTTCCGCCACGAGCGCGCCCGAGGGCGCCAGGATCTTGCGGCTGTAGCCCTGATCGGGGCGGACCTGCGAGCCGCCGATGAACAGTTTGTATGTCCGGTCGATCGGAGGGATTCGGGGCTCGGGACTCGGGACTCGGGATGCGGCCTGCGGAATCTTACGCTTTGCCCGGCCCACGGTGGCTCCCGAGCCCCGAGCCCCGAGCCCCGAGCCCCGTTCTGGCTTCACGTACTCCCACATCCCCTCTTTCCCGCCTTCCCGCCCGAACCCCGACTCCCGGTACCCGCCGAACCCCGACGCCGCATCGAACAGGTTCGTGCAATTGATCCACACCACACCCGCCTTGATCTTGGGCGCCACATCGAGCGCGAGGTTGATGTTCTCGGTCCAGACGCTGGCCGCGAGCCCGTAGGGCGTATTGTTGGCCAGCTCCACCGCCTCCGCTGGCGTGCGAAACGTCATCGACACGAGCACCGGTCCGAAGATCTCGACCTGGGCGATCGTGGCCGCCGGCGCCACGTTGGTGAACAGCGTCGGCGGGTAGAAGTAGCCGTCCGTGGGGCAGGCCCACGATGGCTGCCATAGCGTCGCGCCCTCTTCCACGCCCCGGGTCACCAGGGTCCGGATGCGCTCGAGCTGCACCGGCGCGACGATCGCGCCCATGTCGATTGCCTTGTCGAGCGAGGGACCCACCCGCAGCTTCTCCATGCGCGCGCGCAGCTTCGCGACCAGCCGCTCGGCAATCCCCTCGTGTACCAGGAGCCGCGATCCGGCGCAGCACACCTGCCCCTGGTTGAACCAGATCGCGTCCACCACACCCTCGACCACGCTGTCCAGATCGGCGTCGTCGAACACGATGAACGGGCTCTTGCCGCCGAGCTCGAGCGACAGCTTCTTGCCGGTGCCCGCCGTCGCCTTGCGGATCAGGCGTCCTACTTCGGTCGACCCGGTGAACGCGATCTTGTCCACGTCGGGGTGGTTGACGATCAGCTCGCCGGTGCGGCCGTCGCCCGTCACCACGTTGAGCACGCCGGCGGGAAGACCCGCCTCGTGCGCGAGCTCGGCGAGGCAGAGCGCGGTGAGCGGCGTGAACTCGGCGGGCTTGAGCAGTACGGTGTTTCCGGCGGCGAGCGCCGGGGCGATCTTCCACGCCACCATTAGGAGCGGGAAGTTCCAAGGCACGATCTGCCCCACGACTCCCACGGGCCCGTAGCCCGCGAACTCCGCCTGGGCGAGCTGCGCCCACCCCGCATGATGGTAGAAGTGACGCGCGACGAGCGGGATGTCGAGATCGCGCGTCTCGCGGATCGATTTGCCGTTGTCGAGGCTCTCGAGCACCGCCAGGAGGCGTGAGTGCTTTTGCACCGTGCGCGCGAGCGCGTACAAATGGCGCGCGCGGGCATGGCCGGACAACGCGGACCATCCGGGGAAGGCCTTACGTCCGGCAGCGACCGCGGCGTCCACGTCTGCCTGGCCCGCCTGCGTGACGCGCGCCAGCGGCGCGGTCGTGGCCGGATTGATGACGTCGAACGCGTCGCCGTTCTTGCTCTTGGTCCAGCGCCCCCCGACGAACAGCCCGAACGCGCGGCCGTGTCGCTCCAGCCACTCGAGCGCCGGCTTGTCGCTCTCGGGCGCGGGGCCGTACGCCATCGTCTCGAAGATCTCGCTCACCGTGGTCATGCAGAGCTCCTAACCGCGCATCCCGCATCTCGCATCTCGCATCCCGCATCCCGGTCTCATACCATCGGGTGCCGGTGCGCGGCCGAGTACCGCCCCGTCACGAAATGTTCTAGCTGTCGCTCAATGTCGGTGAGCAGCGCCGAGGCGCCGAGCCGGAACAAGTCGTTACGGAGCCAGCGATCGCCCAGCTCTTCTTTCATGAGGATGAGCCAATCGAGCGCCTGTTTGGCCCTGCGAATCCCGCCCGCCGGCTTGAACCCGACCGCATGGCCGGTGCGCTCATGGTAATCGCGGATCTGACGCGTCATCACCACGCCCACGGGGAGCGTGGCATTGACCGGCTCTTTGCCGGTGGACGTCTTGATGAAGTCCGCGCCCGCCATCATCGCGACCTGGCTGGCGCGCGCCACGTTCGCGAGCGTCGCCAGGTCGCCGCTGCCGAGGATCACCTTCATGTGCGCCGGGCCGCACGCTTCTCGAAACTCCCGAATCTCTTCGTACAGCGCATCCCAGTCTCCGGCGAGCGCATGCGCCCGGGTGATCACCACGTCGATCTCCCGCGCTCCGGCTGCCACCGATGCGCGAATCTCGTCAACCCGCTGGGGCAGGGGATTGAGCCCCGCCGGGAACCCGGTCGAGACCGCGGCCACCGGGATGCCGGAGCCCTGGAGGGCGGTGACGGCGGCCGAGACGAAGGCGTGGTACACGCACACCGCGCCCACCTTGATCCCCAGGTCGGCGACGCCGAGCGCCTCGATCAGGTCCTGGCGGACGGGTTGGCGCGCCTTGGCGCACAGTCGCCGGACGTTGCCGGCCGTGTCGTCGCCCTGCAGCGTGGTCAAGTCCATGCAGGTGATCGCCCGCAGCAGCCAGGCGGCTTGCCATTCTTTCTTGACGGTCCGGCGGGTGGGGATGGTGGCGGCGCGGCGCTCCACGGCGCTGCGGTTCACACGTAGCCCGCGCACCAGATCGAGGTCGAGCGGTGTGCCGGGATTGCGGCCGGATTCCGGGACGACGCGCAGCACGCGCTCGGGTGCAATCGCCGTGACCTGCTCGTGTCGCCGTTTCGTTTCCATGGCCCAGCTCGGAATCTAAGGCTTCTTCTCCTTGGTCGTGTCCCGCTCGGCCGCGCGACCTTTCGGCGCACGCCGCTCCGGCGCACGGGCGCGCTCGGGAGGTGCCGGCTTCTCCACCGGCGATGCCTGCGGCTCGGGTCGCGCCTTGCGTGCGGGACGCTCTTCCGGTGCGGGTCGCTCGGCGGGTTGCCGGGCCGGGCGCGGACTCTCCGAGCGCTCTGGTTGCCCCGCCCGGTCGGGGCGGCCGGCCCGGTCGGGACGCTCCACCGGCGCCGCTCGCTCGGCCGGGGCAGGCGGGGGCAGTGCGCGTGGGGGCGGGAGCCCCTCGCGGGTGGGACGGAGCACGGGGGTGGGGCGATCCTGCGTCGCGACGGGCACCGCGGGTCGCACCAGGGGCTTCGTTCGGTCGGGGGGCGATTGCCGGCGCAGCGTGCCGAGCGTCGTCTCATCGAGCGGTCGGCCGGGGTGAGTGCGCAGTGCGCGCTGGCGCGCCATGAACGGCACCGGCGGGGGCGGCGGCTCGCGGCGGACGACCACCTCACGCGTGGTCACGGCGGACGGGGGCCGGCGCACGGTCATGATGTCGGGCCGCCCCAGCACACTGTGCCGGTCGGGGACGACGCGCGCCGTGCTGCCCACCACGCGCGCTTGGTCCAGCCGCTCGCGCGGCACGACGATCACGCTCTTGTCCACGGCGCGCGAACGCGCGAACGTCTCCTGCGAGACGACCGTGAAGGCGTCCGGAGCGCGGCGATTGCGGTAATTGATGGTCGTCACATTCACGTTCGTCACATTGATGTTGGTGACGTTGACGTTGGTCACGTTGACGTTGCGGAAGTAGGTATTGCTCACGTGATAGGCCGGCACGTACGGCTCCTCGGGGCCGAGCGGGAACCACGCCACGCCGAAGTTGCGCCCCCCACCGCCCACGAACACGACGAGCGCGGGGGCGTACACCGGCCGCGCGACGCGCCGGCCCGGCACCCAGACCCAGCCGCCGTCCCAGTACACCCAGCGGCCGTAGTGGAACGGCGCGAAGCCCCATGGGGCGTCGTCGACCCAGGTCCAGCCCCACGGCTCCACCCATACCCAACGGCCGTAGCGATACGGCGCCCATCCCACGATCGTGGTACGGGGCGCCCATACGTGACCGTAGTCCGGCGTGTCGCGCCACTCGCCGTTGTCGTCGAGATCTTCGTAGCCGATCGTCTCGCGCGACACGTACTGCGACGAGCGAGAGTCATCCCAGCGGCGGTCGCGCGTGGAGCACCAGTCCTCCCAGTCGTCCGCCTGCGCCGCGTCGCGGATGTCGTAGCTCGGCGAGTCGCCGCCCGCGACGACGGCCGCGTCCCCTGAATGCACCGGGAAGGCCGAGCCCGCGGCGGTGACGTCTGCTTGGCCGTGGCGCACGGTGACGGTGGTGGTGTCGCCGGTCGCGTCGACGTCGACCCGGTAGGTGCCGGGGCGGAGCAGCGAGACCGCGCCGGTGGGCGTGTCGATCTCGAAGCTGTCGTCGTCCCCGAGGTCGCGCACGCGCGCTTCGAGCGAGCCTTGCGACAGTCGTATCTGGGTGGTGCGATCGTCGAGCGCCAGGAAACCGAACGCGCTTTGCGGGGCGAGCCGAATGGCGTTCGAGCCGACCGTCAGCTCGGCCCGCGCATCGGCGTCGGTCCAGAGGTGGTCGCCTCCGTGCAGCGGATAGTTGATAGTGGCGTCGGTCCACTCGTCCACGGTGCCGGGCCGGAACGAGACGCTGCCCGAGAGGAAGCTGAGCCGGCCGACCCGGCTGGGAGGATCGTCGTCCGGTCGGTCGGCCTGACGGGGCGTGGGCAGCAGGACCAGGACGAGGGCCGGCGTGATGAAACGGGCGAGGCGCATGGGCGATCTCCTGTGGGCGAGCCGCCCAACGATAAGGAGTTCGCTGCCAGGTACCAAATCCGACGGCTGACGCCCCTTAGTTTGCGCGCCGCGCCGTGGGCGGCAGAATCCCGTTGAGCCGGAGATAGTTGGCCAGTTGGCTGTAATGATCGGCCCAGTCCTCGTGCAGCTCGAAGATCATCGCCGCTCGGGTGGTTTGCCCCTCGTACCCCGGAATCTTGTCGCCTAACCCGCCGTCGTTGAGTTTGGCCATTTGCGTGCGGCAGAACGCGAAGGATCGCGTGAGCCGGGCGACCAGCTTCGGCACGCTGTCCGCGGGAGTGAGCTTGGGCTCGGCGGGAGCTTTCGTCCCGCCCAGCGACGCACAGCCGAACTCGCTGTCTCCGGCGATGTGCAGCACCACCTCGGCAACGCTCATCTGCGCCGGAGTGGGCTTGAACTGATACTTGGCAGGCGGCATGTCGTCGGCTGCGGCCACGAGGTTGCGAGCGAGGCGCTCCGCGTCCGTCCGGAAGGCCGTGGTCACGGGGCCGGGAGCGGCCTGCTGAGCGGGCGCTGGCTGATGGACGAGGAGGAAACCGGAGGTCAGTGCGAGGTGACGGGTGAGACGTGTCATGCGGCCCTCGAATCGGCGTCGTTATTGGTGCGCCTAACCTGCGGGCTACTCGCCTGCCGGCGCAAGGCGCATGAAGGCATTCGTCGGTTCAGCATTAACGCAACTTGGGCTGGTCCTTCTGCTTCACATGATCACGAGCCTCCTTCACGGGATTGACAACGACGATATCGAAGGGGAGCGGAGGAACGGCCCGCAGATCGAACGTCGCGATCATCCCGCTGCGCTCAATGTGCGCACCGAATAGGTTGGCGTAGTCAGCTGGCACTGTGTCAATCTTGAGCGGTTGTACCGTGACGGTGTCGGGCGAGTCCTCTCGCACTGCCTGCAAGACGATCCGCTCGGGACTTGCTGACACTCTGCTCTTTTCGAGCACCTCCGGGTACGCCAGCACCGTGAGCACCGGTGCCGTGAGTTCCGGTCGCACGCTGTCGGCGGTGAAGGGCTCGTAGTTGCGCGCGGCTCGGGCCGCCGCGGTCGCTACGCGACCGAATGGACCTTGGGCATAGATGAGAAACCCAGTGACCATTGACGTCCCCAAAAGCCCACCCGACGCGTAGGCGCCCCAGAAATATCCGTAGGCCTTCTTCGTCTGGCGTCCGAGGGCGATGGCGGCTTGGACTTCGGAGCTGTCGAGCGTTGCTGGTCGGCGGGCGACGGCGCTATCCTGGGCAATGCATGGGGCTGCAGCAAGGAGCAGCCCGAGACCGATATGGGCAGCAGCACGCATGCTTCCCCCCGCGCCTTAGTTGTTCGAGGGCCAAGGTAAGGTCAGGCTACGCAGATGGCCACCGCCTGGGAACGGGGGGGCGGGTGTCAGCCACTACTGGGTCGATGTCCTCGTCTTCAAAGAACGCTCGTCTGATGCGCCGTCTGTCGCTCCTGTGTGCCTCCGTGGCCGCGTGCGCGATCTCGCAGTCGGATTGGCGGCTCGAGCCGTCGCCCATAGGCACCGATCGAGCAACCCTGCCGGCCGTCGAGATACCGGACACCGTCACGGCTGGTGTGCCCGAGACGGTGGTCGTGTGGACGAAGGGCGGCGGTTGCACACGTCGTGTGGCACCCCAGGTCGCGTCCGACGACCTCCTCGTGACTATCCACCTCTACGATTCAATTCTCGTTCGGATAAGGGACAACGAGGCGTGCCCGGCCGTCGCATGGATGGCTCGCCGACCCGTGGTAATTCATTTCTCGCAACCTGGCGTCGGGACTGTCCGAGTCGTTGGCAGGGATACCGTCGTCGAGCGACGCGTTTTTGTGCGGTAGCCGCAGCGCGAGCGAGCTTGTGACTGTTTTGTGACCGTAGCGATTGACCGGCAGCCTACCCGGTCTATAGTTGTTGTGGGGTAATCGCGCGCACGTAGCTCGGGTGGATAGAGCAGCACCCTTCTAAGCTGACCGGACCGGGGCACAGCAGCGCCGGTCGTTGTTCGCGTGCTTCTGCTTCCATCGACGGCATCCTGCGACCAGCAACAACGCGACGGTTGTGCGAACGTCACCTGCTGTGGCTTGGTTGCCCCACCTGTGTCGGCCGCGCGATGACCTGGGCGTGTACGCGCCGCGCCGGCGCGCCGGGAGTGCGAAGTGCCCGGAAGGTGCGGAGCACGGGTTTTGCAGCGCTGCCGCATCACTCCGGCACGCCATGCAATGGTGAACCGCGACCGTCACGTCCGCAGTCGTTTGAGGAGCTGGTGTTTGCTGTCTGCCGGCCTCCTCACTCCGGCTGCCTGTTCCCTTCTCGATTCACCCACATCCTCCTCCGGGGGCGGCAACTCCTCAGTGGGTGTGTGGCTCCCGCAAGCCGAGGCAGCGAGTTTCACGGGCGTATGGGGCAGCGCGTCGAAGAATGTCTTTGCGGTTGCCTCGGACGGCACTTTGTGGCACTACGACGGGACTACGTGGCGTGCCATCACAAGCGGCACACTCCAGGTCTTGAGCGGCACCTGGGGCAGCGGGGCGTCGGACGTGTTCGCGGTGGGGGCGAACGGAACAATTCTCCACTATGATGGGGTCAGTTGGACCGCGCAGCCGAACGGGACGCCGCAGGGTCAAGATCTCCGTGGTGTCTGGGGGACGAGCCCGACCGACGTCTTCGCGGTAGGGGGGAATGCTTGGCCGGGCGGTGGGGCAACGATCCTTCACTACGACGGCAGGACTTGGCGTACCTTGCCGTCCGGAACGACGCAAGACCTCCTGGCCGTGTGGGGGCGCAGCGCATCCGACGTCTTCGTGGTGGGATACGGCGGAATCATACTTCACTACAACGGGTCGAGCTGGAGCCCGCAGCCGAGCGGCACGGTGCGCCCGCTTTCCAGTGTTTGGGGGACCAGGTCAGGTGTGTTCGCCGTCGGTGACCAAGGCACGATCCTCTCTTACAACGGTACGGCCTGGGTGGCTCAGTCGAGCCCGACGACACAGAACCTCCGGAGCGTCTGGGGGGCTGGGCCGACGGAGGTCTTCGCCGTAGGGTCGGGCGGGACCATCCTGCATTATGACGGAGCGGTCTGGAACGCCCAGTCGAGCGGGACCACGCTTGATCTCCTCGATGTCTGGGGGACGGGGGCGGGCGACGTCTTCGCCGTGGGGGTGGGTGGCGCGATCCTCCACTACGACGGGAAGACGTGGACTTCGCAGTTCAA
>Ga0209474_10001344_pt1 | contig 24375 bp, 21 predicted proteins | sample GraSoiAngelo_145_FD_185902 | JGI IMG/M metagenome (GOLD analysis project Ga0209474, IMG submission 185902) | Grasslands soil microbial communities from the Angelo Coastal Reserve, California, USA - 14_1009_05_20cm (SPAdes) (version 2) | ecosystem: Environmental > Terrestrial > Soil > Grasslands...
GATGGCGCTGCTGACTTGGGTACTCGGTGGCGGATCGGCGGATGCGTTGTGTTCGATCGCGGGTACGTCACCGCTGAGCGGAATGTACCTGCTGATGAGTGCGTTCCACACTGCGCCTTGGCTGAAGCTGATGTCCAGCCGAGGAGAGGGTGCACATCGGTCCAGATCCTGACTCCCTTTCCGAGCCTCGATCGTCCTGCTTACACATGGACACCTGAAACAGGAGCAGAACGATGAGCCTCAACGACAAAAAGATCGTCGTCACCGGCGGAAGCCGCGGGCTTGGCCTCGGGCTGGTCGAGGCGCTCGTCGCGCGCAGCGCAATAGTGACGGTCGTCGCCCGCGAAGTCGAAGCGCTCGATTCCGTCCGCGCCCGGCTCGGCGTGGTGACGATTGCCGCCGACGTGACGGAGGAGACCGCCGCCAAACGCATCCTCGGCCAGACCCGCCCGGATATCCTGGTGCTGAACGCCGGCGCCAAGCCTCCGATGGGCCGGTTCGACCAGGTGAGCTGGGCGGATTTCACCGTTGCCTGGGAAACCGACGTCAAGGCCGGGCTCTATTGGCTGCAGGCGGCGCTGAACCTGCCGCTCAAGCCTGGCAGCCGGGTGCTGGTGGGATCGAGCGGGGCTGCCATCAACGGATCGCCAATGTCAGGCGGCTACGGCGGCGCCAAGCGTATGCTCTGGTTCATGGCGAAGTACGCCAACGGCATCGCGCAGCAGAAGCATCTTGGAATCCGCTTCCAGGCGATCGTGCCGCAGCAAATCATCGGCGGCACCGGCGTCGGCGACGCCGGAGCCAACGCTTATGCGCGCAGTATGGGTATCACGGCCGAAGCGTTTTTGGCCGGCTTCGGCGCGCCGATGCCGCCCCGCGAATTCGGCGAGAAAGTGGTATCCGTGCTGGAAGACCCGAAATATGCCGATGGCTTCGCCTTCGGACTGAAGGGCGACAGCGGCATCAGCATACTCGAGGGAGCGGCAGCTTGAGCGCAGCACAGCCATGGTCGAACGGCGACCGCCAGGCCGCGTTCCTCGCCTTGGCGGGCGAGTTGCAGCCAGAATTGCATCGCTATTGCGCGCGGCTGATGGGATCGGTGATCGACGGCGAGGATGTCGTGCAGGACACGCTCGTTCGGGCCGTCGTGGCGCTCAAGGAAATGGAGCAACAAGGCGTGGTGGAAACCCCGCCGCTTCGCCCCTGGCTGTTCCGGATCGCCCACAACCGCGCTCTCGATCTGTTGCGCGGCCGCGCCGTGCGGCGGACCGAACCGATCGAGGCCGCCGTCGATGTCGCCGATCAGGCGCACCCCGACCCCGTAGAGACGCTGATGCGGCAGGAAGCGGTCAAGACCGCCGTGTCGCGCTTTGCCGAACTTCCCGCCATGCAGCGCAGCGTCGTCATCTTGAAGGATGTGCTCGACGAGCAGCTGTCCGAGATAGCTGCGCTCCTCGACCTCACGGTCGACGCCGTGAAGGGCCATCTGGCGCGGGGCCGCGCGCGACTTCGCGAGATCAATGCGCAGGCTCGCCTGTTTCCGGCTGCACGGCCAGCCTCATCAATGGTGGCGCGCTATACTACGCTGTTCAACCAGCGCGACTGGGATGGTCTGCGGGCGCTGCTCGCCAACGACGTCAAACTCAAGCAGTCCTCGTACCCGGTTCGCACCGGCAGCGCCGATGTCGGCATGTTCTTCGGCATCTACTCGAAGCTCGATCCGGTGTGGCTGGCACCCGCTTGGCTGGAGGGCCGCGAGGTGATCGCGGTGTTCGAGGACCGCGCCGCGCCGAAGCCGAGCTACTTCATGTGGCTCGAATGGCGTGACGGCCAGATCAGCTTCATCCGCGACTACAAATATGTTCGCTATGTCACTACTGATGCGGAGGTAACGCTGGCGCGGTGACGGTCGGTATTTTGTGCGGCCCGGCTACGGCTTCGAAATCACACCGGCAATGCTCGACCCGGACACCCAGTATCGGGCGTCAGGACGGAGCAGTAAGGCTGTGCCGCCGGTCGGGCGAGACCCGCGAGAGCACGACGGTCCCTATTGCTGCGACGGCGACATTGAGGACCAGAGCGCCAAGTCCGACGTAGAACGTATAATGGCCTTCGCCGAGACTGATGCTGGCGAGAGGCTTCAAACCGTTGCTCCACGCCGTCCACGATCCCCAGAGGATTCCCGCGGCCCACCCGAGCAGCAGGCCTTCCGCGCGGAACCAGCGCGTGAACAATCCGAACACCAGGGCGGGAAAGATCTGCAGAATCCAAAGACCCCCGAGCAATTGCAGATCGAGCGCGTATTGAGTCGGCAAGAGCAGCGTGAAGGCAAGCGCGCCGAGCTTGACGATCAGCGACGCAATCTTGGCCACAGCGGCCTCGCCGGCGTGGCTGATGCCGGGATCGATGTAGGATTTCCAGACATTACGGGTGAACAGATTGGCCGCTCCGATGCTCATCACCGCAGCCGGCACCAGCGCGCCAATCGCGATCGCCGAAAACGCAAAACCGGCAAACCATGAGGGGAATAGCACCTTGAACAAGACGGGCACGACGTCGTTGGGCGATGACACCTTGATGTGGGCAGCATAGGCCATGTAGCCGAGCAGCGCGATCAGGCCCAATAGCAACGTGTAGGCCGGCAGCAGGACCGCGTTTTTGCGGATTGTATCAGCCGACTTCGATGCGAAAATTCCGGTCAAGGTGTGCGGGTACATGAAAGCGGCCAGCGCCGAACCCAACGCAAGCGTGGCGTAGGCCAGCATTTGCGACGGCTTCAAGATCAGACCGGTGTCCCCACCCTTTGCGGTGAACGCCTCGTTGGCGGCGGCGAACACCGCGCCATAGCCGCCAAGCTTCGCAGGCACCACGACCACCGCGACCAGCACCACGATGTAGATCATGATGTCCTTGACGAAAGCGATCAGCGCCGGCGCGCGAAGACCGGAGCTGTAGGTGTACAACGCAAGTATGACGAAGGCGGCGACGATCGGCAATTCGCCGGTCAGGCCCATCGCCTTGATCACCACGCCCATCCCGATCAGTTGTAGGGCGATATAGGGCATGGTCGCCACAATGCCGGTGATCGCAATCGCAAATTCGAGGCCGCGCGAATTGTACGTCCCGTGTACCACGTCGGCCGCGGTGACATAGCCATGGGCATGCGCCGTCGTCCACAACAAGGGCATCACCGCGAACACAAAGGGATAGACGATGATCGTGTAGGGCAGCGCGAAAAAGCCGTAGGCGCCGACCGCATAGACCAGCGCCGGCACCGCAATCACGGTGTAGGCAGTGTAGAAATCGCCTCCGAGCAGAAACCAGGTGATCCAGGTGCCGAATTGCCGTCCGCCCAGGCCCCATTGATCAAGATGCGCGCCGACCGGGCCGGATTTCCAGCGCGCGGCGAAGAAGCCCATCACAGTGACAAGGGCAAAGAAGAAAAGAAAGATCGCGAGGGCAATCCAGTCGATCTGATCAGCCATGACGCAACCTTCCCTGGATTTTGCCCAGAATCATGGAGCTTCGTCGGGCGCGCGGCTGCGATAGACCAGCCAGATCAGCAGGGAACTGAGCGGCACCCATGCCAGCTGGTACCAGTAGAAGAACGGAAACCCGAACAGCGCCGGCTCCAAGGAATTGTAGAACGGCACCCACAACAAGCCGACGAAAGGCACTAGCAACAGGATCCACATGGGCGAACTCCGGCCCCGAGCCAGCGTGTTGAGCCAGCTTTCGATTACCGAACTATCCAGGGATCGAATTGTTGCGTACCGCGGGCAATTTGCCGTTGCTGCAATGCGATGATGGTACGCATTGAACCGCTCATGCAGCAGCCGCGGTGTGTCCGATCTACGAATTTATTTCGCGTTGGAATTCCGCGGGCTCTGCGATGATAAGCGCCGCCGCGACGAAGCAGCGACCAACGGTCCTTGTTGAAACTTTTACGATCCCGGCAGAATGACCACGTTTCGGTAAGTGTAGGCCGCCTCGAGTCGGGCATCCAGCGAACTGAACTCCTGCTCCAGGCCATGCTCAGTGGATTTGCGGGTATAGATCGCGCAGCGGAGATGCTTGGTTTCACTTGGCATCGGCGCCCGCCTTATTTCATGTCGAGCGCAGCCCGAAGAATCGCGGCCCATTCCATTTTGGCAGCGCTGCGCCGCCCATCTTGGCAGTGCTGCGCCGCCTTCTGGCCCGCAGGACACATTGATGGGTTGTTGCCCATATCGTGAGCATATGCTCTGATTGGGTGGGGAAAAACACGAGATGGCCCAACCAGATCTCATCATTTTCGACTGCGACGGTGTCTTAGTGGACAGCGAGGTGCTGAGCTGCCGTTGCCTATCCAAGGTTTTGGCGGGCTACGGCATAGATGTAAGTCTCGATCAGGCTCTTGATTTGTTCCTCGGTAGAAGCATGACGGCTGTCATCGAGCACTACCAAGCATTGGGACGCTCCATTCCTGAGCAGTTCTCAACCGAGCTAAAGGCAGGGGTTCGTGATGCATTTACCTCCGGACTTTGCCCGATTGAAGGTGTGAGCTCTGTGTTGCGGAGCTTGCGGATCCCCTGCTGCGTTGCCTCCTCCAGCGATATCGATCGGGTATCCCTCTCGCTTTCCCTGACAGGTCTCGCGGCGCATTTCGGCAACCGGCTCTTTAGCTCGCAAATGGTGGAGCGCGGCAAGCCCGCGCCGGACCTCTTTTTTTACGCCGCCGAAAGGATGCAGGCGGATCCGCGTCGTACGTTGGTGATCGAGGACAGCACGAGCGGCGTAATGGCAGCCAAGGCGGCCGGGATGACGGTCTGGGGGTTTGTGGGAGGCAGTCACTATCAATCTCGTGACGGTAAATTCATGCTTCATGAGGCGGGGGCGGACCGCGTCTTCGGGCGAATGGCAGATTTTTGGCAAAAGGATTGTTAGCAGTTGTTATCAACATCCGAAAACGAGAAATCGCGCCTGGACGAAGCCGCGCGTGCCGGTTGGCTCTACTTCATTGCCGGTCACACCCAAGACGAGATCGCCAAGATGCTGCAGGTTTCGCGCGCCTCCGCACAGCGCCTGGTCTCGTTGTGCCTCGCGGAGCGCTTGATCACCTTCCGGCTCGAGCATCCGATCGCAGCGTGCATGGAGCTGGCGGCGCGCGTGAAGGATCTGTTTCACCTCGTCTACTGCGAAGTGGTGCCAACCGATCCCGCTGCGCCGCTCTCGGCTGCTGGAATTGCCGAGCGGGCCGCCAACGTCCTGGAATCCATGTTGCGCACAGAGAAGCCGGTCATTGTGGCGCTCGGGACCGGGAGAGCGGTGCGGGCCGCAGTTGAGCGTGTTTCGCCAATCGACCGTCCCAACCACCAGATCGTGTCGCTGGTCGGAAACATCTCTGCCGACGGCTCGGCCAGCTTCTTCGATACAGTCGGGCGTCTGGCCGATCGCACCAAGGCACGCCACTATCCGATGCCATTGCCATTTCTGATGTCCTCTGCGGGCGAACGCGCGCAGATGCTCAAGATCGATCCGATCGCCAAGGTGAGAGCGGTCGCCGCCAAGGCCGACCTTCGGCTGGTCGGGATCGGCCAGATGGACCAGCGCGCTCAAGTGCAAGTCGATGGCTTCGTCTCCCGCGAGGAGCTGTTAGAAATGATGCGGCTGGGCGCTGTCGGCGAGTTGACGGGTTGGGCGTTCGACGCTCAGGGCAGCATCATCGACGGCGGGACCAATTGCCGCTTGACCAGCATCCCACCACAAGTCCCGGCGGAGGCCCTGACCATCGGAGCAGCCGTCGGTCCCGCTAAGGTGTCGGCGATAACGGCGGCGCTGAAGGGACGTCTGATCAATGGCTTGGTCACAGACGAGGCGACCGCAAGCGCCATCCTAAAGCAGCAGCGCTAAAGGCAAATGCCGCCCGTACGGCTGCTGTAGCGTTCGGGCTGCTTCGATTTCGTGTGGTCATCAATCCAGGCTGTCTTCGCGCCCAGCAACGCGGTGCACCCCCCATCTACTCCTTGACAACATTCCAAGCGGGTGTGAACATAATTGCAAGGCGTGGGCATATGCTCAGCGTCAGAAATAGGGAGGTTACCGTGAAACACCTTCTCGGCGCCCTGCTGGGCGCGGTCACCCTGTTGGGTTCGACCCCCTCGAATGCACAGACAACGCTGACCATCGCCACCGTGAACAACGGCGACATGATCCGCATGCAGGCCTTGACCAACGAATTCACCGCCAAAAATCCGGACGTGAATGTGAAATGGGTAACGCTCGAAGAGAACGTGCTCCGCCAACGCGTCACCACCGATATCGCTACCAAAGGCGGTCAGTTCGACGTGCTGACAATAGGCACCTATGAAGTCCCGATCTGGGCCAAGAAGAATTGGCTGATCCCACTCGATAATCTCGGAGCCGACTATGACACGGCCGATCTGCTTCCCAAGATCCGCGATGCCGTCTCGGTATCCGGCAAGCTGTATGCCGCGCCGTTCTACGGCGAGAGTTCGATGATGATGTATCGTACCGACTTGTTTCAGAAGGCCGGATTGACGATGGCTGAAAAGCCGACCTGGGATTTCGTGGTCGATGCAGCAAAGAAACTCACTGACAAGCCCGCTGGCGTCTACGGCATCTGCCTGCGCGGCAAGGCCGGGTGGGGCGAAAACATGGCGCTCCTGACTGCAATGTCTAATTCGTTCGGCGCGCGGTGGTTCGATGAGAAATGGCAGCCCCAGTTCGACAAGCCGGAATGGAAGAAGACGCTGACAACCTATGTCGATCTGATGAAGGCCGCCGGTCCTCCCGGTGCAAGCTCGAACGGTTTCAATGAAAATTTGGCGCTGTTCAACTCCGGCAAATGTGCGATGTGGATCGATGCCACTGTTGCTGCCTCCTTCGTGACCAACCCGAAGGATTCCACGGTCGCTGACAAGGTCGGCTTCGCCCTGGCGCCGAACGCCGGGCTGGGAAAGAACGCCAACTGGCTTTGGGCATGGAATCTTGCGATTCCCGCAGGTTCGAAAAAGGTCCCCGCTGCCGAAAAATTCATCGCATGGGCAACCAACAAGGACTACACCAAGCTCGTCGCTGCAAAAGAAGGATGGGCTAACGTTCCGCCCGGTACGCGAACGTCGCTCTACCAAAATCCCGAATATTTGAAGGTTGCTCCGTTTGCGAAGCTGACGCTGGCTTCGATCGACGCTGCCGATCCAAACAAACCGAGTGTTCAACCGGTGCCTTATGTTGGGGTGCAGTACGCTGCGATCCCAGAATTCCAGGGTATTGGCACCACCGTCGGCCAGCAATTTTCGGCTGCCCTGTCTGGTTCATCGACGGTCGACGCAGCGCTCTCGGCAGCCCAATCGGCGACGGAGCGCGAAATGAAGCGCGCCGGTTACATCAAGTAGACGGCGTCCATTCCTGCGGCAGTTCTCTCGTAAACTGGCTGCCGTCCGGCCCGGACGGCAGCCCTCACCGAGCTTCCTTAGAGCATGATCCGGAAAGGCCAGCCCCGGTTGTTCCAAAATATCCTGCTCAAAAAGAGGAATGAGGTCATGATGAAATCCAAGGAGGTGGTGCTGGCGACCCAGCAAACACAGGTCCTCGGACGGGCCCTGCTGACTCCGGCTGTCGCTTTGCTCTTCATCTGGATGATCGTCCCGCTAGCCATGACGATCTACTTTTCAACGCTTCATTACAGCCTGCTGGACCCGGGCACAGAGAGCTTTGTCGGTCTGGAGAATTTTCGATATTTTCTGACCGACCCCGCGTTCTTGACCTCACTGCAGAACACCTTGGTATTGGTCGGCTCGGTGCTCGCCATCACCATCCTTCTTGGCACGCCACTGGCCCTGCTGCTCGATCAGCCGGTGATTGGGCGCAGTGTTGTCCGGTTGATGGTGATCGCTCCGTTTTTCGTCATGCCGACTGTCAGCGCGCTGGTCTGGAAAAACCTGCTAATGCATCCGGTGTCCGGGCTGTTTGCCTGGGGCGCAACGCTGTTGGGCCTGACGCCGATTGACTGGTTCACCGATGCGCCATTGTTCGCGGTGATCCTGATCGTAGCTTGGGAATGGCTGCCGTTTGCTACCCTGATCCTGCTGACGGCGTTGCAGTCTCAGGACGAAGAGCAGAAGGAAGCGGCCGAGATGGACGGTGCGAGCGCGCTGTCGACGTTCATCTATCTCACCTTGCCGCACCTCGCGCGTCCGATCACGGTGGTCATCCTGATCGAGACGATTTTCCTGCTCACGGTGTTCGCCGAAATCTTTGTCACGACCGGCGGCGGCCCTGGCCTGCAGACCACCAACATCGCGTTCCTGATCTACTCACAGGCGCTGATCCAATTCGACGTTGGAAACGCCTCTGCCGGCGGACTGGTTGCAGTCGTTATCGCCAACATCGTGGCGTTCTTCCTGGTGCGGATCATCGGACGGAATCTGGAGGCGTAGACGATGGCACGCAGGGTGACTTCGAGGCGAGTGTGGGTGTCCACCGGCGCGGCGTGGTTCTTCGGATTTGTGATTTTCCTGCCGATCCTCTGGATGGTGTTGACGAGCTTCAAGACCGAACTCGAGGCATTCGCGATGCCGCCGACCTTCCTGTTTTTCCATTGGACCACCGAGAATTATGCGACGGTACAGGGCCGCAGCGATTACGTGCACCATGCTCTCAATTCGATCATCGTTGCCGGGGGGTCGACGCTGCTCGCCCTGCTGATCGCTATTCCGGCGGCCTGGTCGATGGCGTTTGCTCCGAGCAAACGGACCAAGGACATTCTGCTCTGGATGCTCTCGACCAAGATGATGCCGTCGGTCGGCGTGCTCGTTCCAATTTATTTGATCTATCGGGATTTTGGCTTGCTGGACACCCGCGGAGGGCTGGTCGCGATTCTCTGTCTCGGCAATCTGCCGATCGTGATCTGGATGCTGTTTACGTATTTCAAGGAAATCCCGAAGGACATCCTCGAAGCGGCGCGGATGGATGGGGCGACCATCGGACGCGAGCTCATCTACGTGCTGACGCCTATGGCCATTCCCGGCCTCGCCTCGACGCTGCTTCTCAATTTCATTCTGGCGTGGAACGAGGCATTCTGGACCCTCAACCTTTCGACGTTAGACGCAGCGCCGCTGACGGTTTTCATCGCGTCCTATTCAAGTCCCGAGGGCCTGTTCTGGGCGAAGCTGTCGGCCGCATCGACGCTCGCTATCGCTCCGATCATCATCCTTGGGTGGTTCACCCAGCGGCAGCTCGTTCGTGGACTGACGTTCGGCGCCGTCAAGTAACTCAGCGAAAGGCCAGCCATCATGGGTCAGATAACGCTCCAGCGAGTCCGTAAATCCTTCGGGCCGGTCAACATCATCAAAGATGCCAACTTGGATATCGAAAACGGCTCGTTCGTGGTTTTCGTCGGGCCTTCAGGTTGCGGAAAGACCACGCTCCTGCGCCTGATCGCCGGACTGGAGGACGTCAGTGGCGGACAAATTCTGATCGACGGCCGCAATGTGGTGGACGTTCCGCCGGCGAAGCGCGGTCTGTCGATGGTGTTCCAGTCCTATGCGCTGTATCCGCATATGAGTGTACGCGGCAACATCGCATTTGGGCTGAAGATGGCGGGCCTACCGCGCCCGGAGATCGAGCGGAAGGTGGAAGCCGCCGCCGCTACGCTGAACTTGACGCCCTATCTTGATCGAAAGCCGCGCGAACTTTCCGGCGGCCAGCGTCAGCGCGTCGCAATCGGTCGCGCTATCGTTCGCGAGCCGAAGGCATTTCTGTTCGACGAGCCGCTGTCTAACCTCGATGCCGCGCTGCGTGTCCAGATGCGGCTGGAAGTCACTAAGCTGCAAAAGCAGCTCGGGACTACCGCGGTTTACGTCACGCACGACCAGGTCGAGGCCATGACCATGGCCGATAAGATCGTCGTGCTGAACGCAGGCCGCATCGAACAATTCGGGTCGCCAATCGAATTGTACGAGCGACCGGCAAACCTCTTCGTCGCCGGCTTTATCGGGTCGCCGAAGATGAACTTCGTGCCCGGAGACGCAGCCGGCGAGCCCGGCGCCGCGACTTTGGGCGTCAGGCCCGAACATTTGAAAATAGGCAAAGAGGGAAAGGGTTGGCCCGGGACAGTGTCGGTTGCCGAGCATCTGGGCAGCGACACCTTCCTCTATGTCGAGGCGGGCAAACTCGGAATGCTCACGGCACGCTGCATAGGAGAATTCAGTCTGAAAGCCGGCGACCATGTGTGGCTTTCGCCGGATCCGGCTCGCCTGCACCGTTTCGAGAAGGACGGGTCGGTCATCCGGAGGTAAGCGGTGGCGCACGGCGGATCAGATGCGGAATGCCTGCCGCGCCCGGTATGCAGCCAGGAAGAACAAGAAAATGTATTTGGAAAAATTCAGGCTAGAACAAAGAACGGCCGTGGTGACCGGGGCTGGTCAGGGAATCGGGCTCGCTTGCGCTGAAGCCTTGGCGGAGGCGGGAGCAAGGGTCGTCATCGCCGATCGCGATCCCAAAGCGGCCGAGGCGGGTCGCGCCAGTCTCAAAACAAAGGGCTTGAGCGCGGAAATCATTACTATGGATGTCACCGACTCGGGCCGTGTCCGTGAGGTCGCAGATCAACTCGTGTCCCGCTATGGCAGGATCGATATCCTTGTCAACAACGCGGGCATTGCACGAAGCGAGACACCGGCCGAGTCTGTTGCCGACGAACATTGGCTGAACGTCATCGATGTCAATCTCAACGGCACGTTTTGGTGCTGCCGCGCCTTCGGCAAGCACATGCTGGACGCGAAGTCGGGCTCCATCGTGAACATCGGCTCGATGTCCGGCCTCATCGTCAACAAACCGCAGGAGCAGTGCTATTACAACGCCTCGAAGGCCGCGGTGCACCATCTGACCAGGTCGCTCGCCGCCGAGTGGGGCGCCCGCGGCGTACGCGTCAACGCGGTGGCACCGACTTACATCGCCACCGCCCTGAATGCATTCGTCAAAAACACGCCGCACATGTACGATGCCTGGATCGGCGGTACGCCGATGGCGCGGATGGGGGAGGTCGACGAGATTGCGTCGGTCGTCCTGTTCCTGGCGTCTGACGCCGCCAGCCTGATGACCGGAAGTATTGTTCTCGTTGACGGAGGTTATACGTGCTGGTGAGCTGGCGCTGATCTTTAAGCGGGGTTCAGATGCAGCAGGCCTTCGTCGGCGTCGATGTCGGAACATCGAGCGCGCGCGCCGGAATATTCGACGAGAACGGAATCCTGCTGGCGACCGCCCGGCATCCGATTACGGTGTGGCACGAGGCAGGCAGCGTCGCGGAGCAGTCCTCGGACGAGATTTGGGCGGCCTGTGCCAGCTCGGTCCGCGCGGCCCTCGCAGAAGCCGCGCTTCCTGCTTCCGCGGTCAAGGGCGTGGGTTTCGATGCGACCTGTTCGCTCGTGGTCGTGGATGCCGCAGGCTACCCACTAACAGTAAGTAGGTCCGGCGAGCAGCGCCGAAACGTCATCGTCTGGATGGACCATCGTGCAATGGCCGAGGCCCGCGGGGTCAACGACACTCAAGATGACGTGCTCCGCTATGTCGGCGGCTCCGTCTCACCGGAAATGGAAATTCCAAAACTGCTTTGGCTGAAGCGGCACCTGCCGTCGACCTATCGGTCGGCCGGTCATTTCTTCGATCTCTCCGACTATCTTTCGTTTCGCGCGACCCGCTCGACCGCCCGCTCAATGTGCACACTGGCATGCAAGTGGAATTATCTCGCCCACGAACAGCGCTGGAGCAGGAACTACCTCGAGCGCGTGGGTCTTGGCGAACTTGCTTCGGACAGTTATGCGAAAATCGGAAACGAGATCGTTCCACCTGGCACGCCACTGGGCGCCGGCCTGACGGAATCTGCCGCGAGCGATTTTGGTCTGCGCCAAGGAACGCCCGTCGGCGCATCGCTAATTGACGCTCACGCCGGCGGCGTGGGCACGATCGGTGGGCACGACAGGTCGGAAACGGCGGTCGATGTGTGCCGCCGTCTTGCTTACATCATGGGGACCTCGGCCTGCATCATGGCCACGACATCGGCGCCTTGCTTTGTGCCCGGCGTGTGGGGCCCGTATTATTCGGGGATGGTTCCGGGCTTCTGGCTCAACGAAGGCGGTCAGTCCGCCGCCGGTGCTGCGATCGATCACCTCCTCAAGTCCCATCCCGCCTATCGCGAGGCCCTCGCCGCGGCGGATGTGGCCGGGATGGAGATTCCGGAATTTCTCGAACATCGTATCGTCTCGCGCGTGGCAAGCCTGGGCGAAGCGGCGTTGTTTGCGCGCGACATCCACGTTCTGCCCGAGTTTCTCGGTAATCGTTCGCCGTTCGCCGATCCCTATTCCCGCGCGGTGGTTGCCGGCATGGATCTCGACGCCGACATCGGTTCAATGGAGCGGCTATTCGTAGCCGGGCTCTGCGGGCTTGCCTATGGTCTGGCGGATGTCGTGGAAGCCTTTCGATCGCACGGCGTCGACAGCGACATGATGGTGATCAGCGGTGGCGCAGGACGAAGTCCGCTGGTCCGCCAGATCATGGCGGATACGACCGGCCTGACCGTCGCCGTCCCGGAAACGCAGGAGCCTGTCCTGCTCGGCGCCGCCATGCTGGGCGCGGTGGCAGCGAAGTCGCGCGGATCAATCGCGGAGGCCATGGCTGCCATGTCGGCGATCGGTCGGTTGAGCGAACCGACGGCGCCGGGAATGGCCGACTTCCACCGGACGAAGCGACAGGTCCACGGACTGATGAGAAAACTGGATCGGGAAAGCCGCGATGCGATGCACCGGATCGGAGTGACCGCCGCGATTGAAGCGAAAAATTGAAAGCGATGCTGCTGAGTTGCGGAGATGCATTGATCGATTTCCTGCCCGTCAAATCGCTGGATGGGCGGGACGCCAACGTGCCTGTGGCGGGAGGTTCTTGCCTCAATATCGCTGTAGGCATCTCGCGTCTCGGCGCACCGGCAGCATTTGTGGGTGGGATCTCGACAGATCTTTTCGGCCGCATGATTGCCGAGCACGCGTCGGCCTCGCAGGTTGACCTTCAGTATGCAACCAGAAGCGGGCACCAGACCACGCTTGCGTTCGTCCGCACCATTGGCGGTGAACCACACTATGCCTTTTATGACGAGGCGACCGCCTCCCGACACTGGATCTACCGGCGCGGTTCCATCCCGTTCGATCGAATTCAGGCGGTTCATGTCGGGTCGACTACGCTCGCTGATGACCAGGGAGCAGCCCAGGCGCGTGCCCTCATCGAGGATGCACGCGGATCAGTCACCATCTCCTTCGATCCGAATTGCAGGCCCAAGCTGGTCAAGGACAAGGACCGCTACGTCCACTTAATGGAAACCTTCGCAGGCCTTGCCGACATCGTGCGGATGTCGGATATCGATTATGAGTTTTTGTACGACGACGGCAACCATGCGGAGGGTGCGCAATATCTGATCGAGGCGGGTGCAAGCCTGGTCGTCATTACGCGCGGAATCAACGGAGCTCAGGCTTGGCATCGGGTAGCGGGGGTAGTTGAAGTCCAGGCGCCGGGCGTGGATGTGGTGGATACCATTGGCGCCGGCGACAGTTTTCAAGCTGCGCTATTGTTCGCATTGCGGGCCATCGGGCGGATTGAAAGGCAACCACTGGCCGAAATGAATTCTGAGGAGCTTGGCCGCATACTGTCATTTGCATCGAGCTGCGCGGCCTTTACATGTGGGCGCCTCGGCGCGGACCCGCCGCGACAAGCCGACGTGCGTGCGGCACTCTCTCGCCTAACTCGCGCAAGCGTTTGAACGACCCTGAAGGAAGCTCGCCCGTCACGTTCTGCAGATGGAATTCCGTATTCCAGTTCGAAAATTCGCTGATTTTCGAAATATTTCCCTGCTAACTTGTAGGAAACCGCTGAGAAGTACCTGCAGCACAGCGGTCTTTCACTGTAAAATTCTTTGTTTGCAGGGAAATGGCGTTGGAGACCGGCGCGATCAGCACTGCGTCCCCAGCCAGGCAGTCACTCAGCTACCGATTGTAAGCTCATGAGCAAGTGCAAGATATTGGTCGTCGGCAGCGCGAACGCGGACCTTATGATTGCAACACCGACGCTCCCAAAGCCGGGCGAGACGGTGCGTGGGAATAATTTCCTGGTCGCACCGGGCGGAAAGGGAGCAAATCAAGCAATAGCTGCAGCGCGTCTTGGTGGGGATGTTGGCTTTATCGGCAGCGTCGGCGATGACGACTTTGGTAGAATCATAAGGACATCATTGTCGGATAGTGGGGTCGATACGTCCTATCTCTGCGTCAGATCAAATTGTCCTTCGGGAGTAGCCTTGATCCTAAGCGAAACCTCTGGTGAAAACATGATCGCAATCGACGCCGGAGCCAACGATTTTTTGTTGCCGACTGACATTGATGCAGTAGTTGACGCAATTGCCGGGGCTTCGATCATCGTTTGCCAGTTCGAGTCTCCTATCGCGACGATTGAACACGTCGTCGCAGTTGCGAAAGCGTACGGCGTTCCGGTGCTGCTTAATCCGGCGCCAGCGCGGCGCATAGGAGATGAGATGCTTGAGGGCGTTCGCTTTCTGGTGCCAAACCGGCAGGAACTCGCGGGTTTGACCGGGTTGCCAACGGACATCGTTGCCGACGTCGAAGTCGCCGCGAAAACCTTGCTCCTTCGCGGAGCTCAGAACGTAATCGTAACATTGGGACGGGAAGGGGCCTTGCGAGCCACGATAGACCGAGCGCGCATGTTCCCAGCTCTGATCGTTGAAGCTGTTGATACGACAGGTGCGGGCGACACGTTCGTTGGCGGCTTTGCCGCGGAGTGGTGCAGAACATCTGACATCGACGCGGCGGTCATCTTTGCACAACGCGCGGCGGCGTACAGCGTCACCGGCCGGGGTGCGCAGGCTTCCATGCCCTGGTTGTCCAATTTGGATTGAGCTGCACGCCTCACCCGCGAATCAACTCCGGGGCTTCTCGTGGCGGGGCTTGCGATCTGCCGCAAAACTCCCTCACACTGCCGATGAACACCTCCTCCGAAGACAAGAGGCGCCAATGGCTGATACCGTGAAAAACCGGTTTACCGGCGGTGCAGGTTATGCGCCGCTCACCGACGAGCAAAGTATCGGGGGATTTCTGGAGAGCAGTCCTCAAGTAAGCAACGTGCTCGGTGGAAGATCTCAGGATTGGTCCGTGCGAGAAGTTGGCGACGGTAATCTCAATCTTGTCTTCATCGTCAAAGGACCAACCGGTGGCGTGTGCCTGAAGCAGGCGCTGCCCTACGTGCGGCTGGTGGGGGAAAGCTGGCCGCTTCCAATCGACCGAGCGCATTTCGAGCATGAGGCGTTAAAAGCCGAGGCCGCAGTGGTGCCGAATTTAGTGCCAGAAATCTATTTCTTCGACAAAATCCGTGCCGCGATCGTGATGGAGTTGTTGGAGCCGCACATCATCCTCCGCAAGGGCCTGATCCAGGGCATCCGCTATCCAAAACTCGCCGACGACATCGCCACATTTGCCGCGCAAACGTTGTTTTCCACGTCTGATCTCGCGCTGCCTGCTGGGAGAAAGCGCGATCAGCAGTCGATGTTCAGTCTCAACATCGAACTTTGCCGGATTACTGAAGAGTTGGTGTTTACCGATCCTTATCGGGTCGCTGAGCTCAGCCGCTGGACCAAGCCGCAGCTCGATGACATCGCCGCTGAATTTCGGGTGGATGCGCACCTGAAGATCGCGGTGCAGGAACTGAAATGGATGTTCCTCTCGCGAGGCGAGGCGCTGCTACACGGCGATTTGCACACTGGTTCCATCATGGTGACTTCAGAGCAAACGCGCGTCATCGATCCAGAATTCGCCTTTTACGGACCGATGGGATTCGACCTCGGCGCCTTCATGGCGAATCTGCTGCTGTCGTATTATTCTCAGGAAGGTCACGCCACCCCCGACGATGACCGGAAGGATTATCGGCGCTGGCTTCTTGATACGCTGGAAACCTTCTGGCGTAGCTTCGAAAGCAAGTTTCTTGAGCTTTGGCGGATACCGCGCACCGGCGACGCGTTCGTGCCAGGATTGTTCGAGGACGAGGGCGGTCGCCGTGCGCTCGAGGCCTATCGCTTTACCTTCGTGGCACGCCTGCTGCAGGACTCAATCGGCTTTGCCGGCGCCAAAATTGCGCGGCGCATTCTTGGTCTGGCCCATGTCGAGGATATGGAATCGATCGGAGATTCCGACTGCCGAGCGCGCTGCGAGCGCCGTGCCCTGAACCTCGCTCGGCAGTTGATGTTGGGGCGTAATTCGATCACCTCGATCGCTGCGGTTCGCCAGTTGGCCGAAACCTGTGGCGAGGGTGACCTTTAAGGCGCCGGCCGAAAAGCAATCCGATGTGTGTTGACATTTGTGATCGATGGCGTCGATCTTACCAACGTAAGGAAAACCGGGGGACAACCTGGTCCTTTGGGTCAATTTGAACAGCCCGAAAGCTCACAGCCGTGTTGCAAACACCAAGGAGCCCAAATGTCTGACACCAAGAACAAAATTGAACAAGATCGCCGCGACTTCTTGCTAAGCGCCAGCGCGCTCGGCATAGCCGGCGCTTACATGGCCGCCGCAGGTTTGAATCCCGCGTTGGCCGACGAACTGGCGAAATCGGACAAACCATTGAAGGCAGCGTTCTCAAACGCCGGCCTGCAGGCGACGTGGTGCGCCCAAGGTAAGCAGGCCGCAGAGGCCTGGGGCAAGCTGATGAACGTTGAAGTCACCTGGTTCGACGGCCAGCTCGACGCCGTCAAGCAGCGCGCAGCCATCGACAACATGGCCTCGCAGAGATGGGACTTCGTCGCCATCCAGGCTTTTGGCATCGGCACGCTGGTGGATCCTGTCAATAAGATGATCGACGCCGGCATTCCAGTAATCGACCTCGACACGCTTATCGCTCCGCTGGATACGATCAACGTGCATACGATGCTGGCGCCGGACAACATCTTCATGGGCGCCTCGGTGACCCAGCAGATGGCCGATGCGATGGGCGGCGAGGGGACGATCATCATGACCCAGGGTGCCCTAGGTCATTCGGGGGCCCAGGGCCGCGCTAAGGGTTTCCAGAAGATCATGAAGAACTATCCAAAAATCCAGGTGCTGAACACCGATCCCGCCGACTGGGACGTCACCAAGGTCGCGCGTATCTGGGATACGCATCTGACCAAGTATCCCGACATCAAAGCCGCCTTCTTCCACAACGACGACATGGCACTGGCTGCCGCCAACGTCATGAAGGCGCGCGGAAAGACCGGCATCATCATCGGTGGTGTCGATGCCATGCCGCCAGCGCTGGAAGCCGTCATGGATGGCCGCATGCTGGCGACCGTGCGCAACCCGTCCTGCCGGATTCATGGCTGGGCTGTTGCGGCGGGTGTTGCTGCTGTAGTCAGTGGCGAAAAGACCGGGAAAGGCATCCCCAAGAATATCGTCACTGACGGTCCGGTCATCACCAAGGAGACCGCTCCGGGCATCGCCTGGATGGAGCGACACTTTCTGATCTAGGGTTTGGAATGAGTAGGGGCGGGACTCTTCGGCCCCGCCCTGCTTGCTTCTCGCTTTTTCAAGGGAGGAGAGGCCACGGTCGAATATCGACGTCGCTGCGGCCCCAATCGGAATGCTCATGCAATGATTCCGCCCGAAACCGCTCACGCAGGCAGCGCCTCGCCGCTGCTGGAACTCAAAAACGTTTCAAAAAGCTTTGGCGGCGTTTCCGCCTTGCGTGATGTGGATTTCGACGTGGCGCGCGGCGAGATTCATGGCCTGGTTGGCGAGAACGGCGCTGGAAAATCGACGCTGATGAAGATCATCGCCGGCATGCATCATGATTTTCAGGGTCAGATGCTGATCGAAGGCCGCGAGGTGCGGTTTCGCAACCCGCATGACTCGCTCGCCCTCGGTATCGGCATGGTGCATCAGGAGCTGTCCGTTGCGCCAGATCTGACGGTTGCGGAGAATGTGTTTCTCGGCACGCACCCGACCATGTGGCGCGGCGTGATCGATTGGGCGGGCATGGCGAAAGCCGCGCGGAAGCAAATCGCCAGTCTCGGTCTCGACATTGATCCGCGCACGCGCATGGGTTCGCTTCCGGTTGGGGTCCAACAGTTGGTCGAACTCAGCCGAGTGTTGTTTTCCGGTGCACGCATCATCATTCTCGACGAGCCTACATCGGCGCTGTCGCCGCCAGAAGTTGACAGGCTATTCAGGATTCTGCGCCATCTTCGCAAGGAACGACGGAGCCTGATCTTCATCTCGCACTTTCTGGAAGACGTGCTCGCCATCTCGGACCGTGTCACCGTCTTTCGCAATGGTCGAAACGTGGCGACGGTCGATGCTGCGGCAACCAGCAAGGATCAACTTATCTCGCAGATGATTGGCCGCGGGGCCAAGGAACTGTCGGCTGGCGAGAGTGCCGAGCTAACCGGCAGTGGATCGAAGCCGGTTGTATTAGCGGCGCAGAAATTGAGCCAGGGCAGCTTGCTCAAGGATGTGACGTTCGATGCGCGCGCCGGCGAGATCTTGGGCATCTATGGCTTCATGGGTTGTGGTCAGATCGAGCTTGCGCGGTGTCTGTTCGGTAAGCTCCCGCCGGATAGCGGCACGGTCATGCTCCAGGGTAATCTTCTGCCGCTTACCTCAACGGTCGCGGCGCGTCAGGCCGGTATCGCCTATGTGCCCGAGAACCGGCGCATGATGCTGTTTCCTACTGAACCGATGTACAAGAACATCTCAATTTCGATCCTGCAAGGTATCCACCGGCTTTGGCTCAAGCCGCAGGCCGAACGCGATATCGCCCAGAGGCACATTTCGGATCTGCAGATTCGTCCGGCTAACGTCGAAATGCGGGTAGGGCAACTTTCGGGCGGCAATCAGCAGAAGGTGGCCTTGGCGAAATGGCTAACCGATAAACCCAAGGTACTCATCCTGTCCGAGCCGACGCGCGGCATCGACGTCGGCGCAAAGGAGGACGTGATCCGCATCATCAGGGCGTTGCGCGACCAAGGGGTTGCTGTCGTCGTGCTGTCGACTGAGCCCGAAACCATCCTGACTCTAGCCGATCGTGTCGTCGTCATGAAGCGCGGGCGCGTGGTGAAGGCGTTCGAAGAGGGGCACGTGGAGAAGGCGGATCTGCTGGCTGCTGCGTGAGGAGAGAGCTGGGTGGTGAACCGATGCGATATGGAGAAGAAACGCGAACATGACTGACGCTGCGAAGCCAGCCGGCAAGCCTTTCGATCCGGCGCATTTCCTGCGCAATCAATTGCGCAATATCGCGCCGTTGATCACGTTGATCGCGCTGTTCGTGTTCTTCTCCGTGGCCAGCCCGTCCTTCATGACCCTCGACAACCTTGCTAATATTCTAGCCCAAGTTTCGCTGACCTCGATCATTGCCGTGGGCCTTACGTTCGTCATTCTCACTGGCGAAATCGATCTCTCGGTTGCTGCCGTCGCCAATGCCATCGGCATCGTCATGGCATTCCTCACGCTGCAGCCGGACTACGCAAACATTCAGAACCTGCCGATGCCCGGCCCGGTCGCGGTGATCGTGGCACTGATCGCATGCGGCTTGCTCGGCCTGGTCACGGCGTTCGGCGTCACACGCATCGGCATTCCATCCTTCATCATGACGCTCGCCATGATGCAGATCGCCGCCGGAATTTCAGCCATGCTGGTGCGGGGTCAGATTGCCTACAAATTTCCCGTGATCATCCAGGTGCTTGGCTCTGGCAAATATTTCGGCCTACGCTGGCTGATCGTCGTCGCCGTGCTGGTGCTCCTGATTGCGCATCTCGTTCTCACCTATACGCGCTTCGGCCGCTATGTGTACATGACCGGCGGTAACCGCGATGCTGCCGAATATTCGGGGGTCAACGTAAAGTTTATCATTGGTGCGGTGCTGGTGATCTCGGCAATGCTCAGCGGTTTTGCCGGCATGCTTGGTGTCGCCTACTTCGGCAGCGCCCAGCAGAACCAATTTGACACATTCTTGCTAGACGCAATTGCTGCTGTCGTGGTCGGCGGTACCAGCCTGTTCGGCGGGCGTGGAGGAATCGGAAACACCATCATCGGTCTATTGGTGCTCGGGGTGCTCAACAACGGGCTCGACCACGTCAATATCGACAGTTTCCTAAAGATTCTGATCCGCGGCCTGATTCTGCTGATCGCGCTGATCATCAACGTCTACGCGCAGAAGATGCGCGATTCGAGCGCGGCGACGGAATGAGGAAGTCTTGACGCACCCGTGCAATACAAGAAGTCGACTCGAGATGTTTCGGCCATATTTGTGGTAAAGCAATTATTTCCCGCTACGGCGGGACACAGAACTGGTGCACACGACGTCACAATAAGCACCTGATTTTTCGTTGGTTTTTCTCGCGATGCGGCAATCCCTCCCTCTCCGCCAGTAAGTCTCTCTGGTATGGCCCAATAAAATGTTAGTGGCGCAATTCTGCCGTTACTTCCGCCAGTTAGCGCCTGCAGTTACGCGACTTGGCTACTGAGAGAGCAGATTTTTCAGACTTTGCGCGTTCAATGTCGTTGGTTTCTCAGAACGCGACTTTGCCAGTGGCTTTCTCAGCTGATTGCAGCTTGAGCGTGGCACAGCCATCGCATTCGTATTCCGAAAGGCAGCTGCAGCCTCGAGTGTCGCAGTTCGTTAGCGCTAGCATGTTGGCCGCTCTCAAGGTAGCTCCGTAAGTAGATGCGCAATTCCATTATCGTGCAAAAATACGGCGGCGCCTGTCTTGAAACACCGGCAAAAATCCGCGCGGTCGCGAGCAGTCTCGCCGATTTGCACAGCCGTGGTCATCGTGTCGTGGCGATCGTTTCAGCAATGGGTAAGGCCACCGACGAACTTGTTAAAATGGCTTATCAAGTGAGCGCGCATCCCAATCGCCGTGAACTCGATATGTTGTTAACCACCGGTGAGCGGATCAGCATGTCTTTAGTGAGTATGGCGCTGTCTGATCTCGGCGTGCCGGCGATTAGTTTTACCGGCAGTCAAGCCGGAGTGATGACCGACGAATCCCATTCCTCCGCGCGCATTTTAGATGTGCGGCCCATTCGCGTGCGCGAAGAACTCGATCGTGGACGCATCGTGGTTTTAGCGGGCTTTCAAGGCGTGAATCCGCTGACCAGGGAAATTACCACGCTGGGGCGGGGCGGCAGCGATACCACTGCAGTCGCGATGGCCGCGGCGCTCAAAGCCGGGTGCTGTGAGATTATCAAAGAGGTCGACGGAGTTTGCTCAGCCGATCCGCACATCGTGGCGAATTCAAAACCCTTGCGTCAAGTGGACTTTGCATCGTTATCCGAAATGTGTTTTTGGGGCGCCAAGGTTTTGCATTTTCGCAGTGTGGAGCTGGCACAAACCCAAAACGTGCCTTTGGTAATAAAGAAATCGGGCGGCGCTGAACACAGCACGCAAGTGATCAAAGAGGTTATGGGAATGGAAAGCGGAAAAGTGTTGGCCGTCAACTCGATCGCTCGCATTGAACATGTGGAGATCGATTCGGCGGATCTCAATCAAGGGTTTGAGAAGTTCGCACGGCATCTCAAACAAAACGGTTTATCGTGGCCGCAACTCCTCGCCTCGGCTTTCACCGGCGGAATAACGCGCATTATGATGACTTGCGATTCGGAATCGCTCGACACTTTGCTGCGCACGCTGGAAAATAGCAAAGATTTGCGCAAACAGCGTGAGACGTTAAGTTCAGTAAGCCTGACTTGCTTCGGCGGCGTTGCTTCAGACTTGCCATTTAAGGCGATCCAGATTCTGCAACACCACGGGATTATCGCCGACAAGTATGTTTTGTCGCCCCATTCGGTAAATTTATTCGTTCCTGTCGAAAGCCGCGAGGCCGCAGTCAAGGCTTTGCATTCGCTGATCTAGCGCGTGTATCCATAAAACGAGAGATGTCAGGTTTTGCGCGTAAAGCAGACGTGCGCTGGTCAGCCCGGGATTTCGCCTTATGACCCATCTAAGAAGGCAGTAACGACTTCTTGCTGTGATGCACAACGCGGCTCTCAATGCAATGATGTGGTAGGGTGTCGTTCTCAGCCCGGGGAGCGGCCGATGAAGCGGCGTGAGTTCATCTCTCTGATGGCAGGTGTGGCGGTTTGGCCGTTAGCGGCCCGCGCTGACCAGAAAAGAAGCCCCGTTATCGGCTTCCTCAACGGCGCGTCATATGGTCTTTCCGAGCACCTTGTCCGCGCATTCCGCCAGGGCCTAAGTGAGGAAGGGTTTGTCGAGGGCAAGAACGTTACATTCGAGTATCGTTCGGCCGAGGGCATCTATACGACGTTACCCGGACTGGCTGCCGATCTGGTAAGCCACCAAGTCGATTTGCTTGCTGCAACCGGGACGCCGACTGGCTTGCCTGCCAAAGCCGCGACCGCCGCGATCCCCATCGTGTTCGTTACCGGGAGTGACCCCGTTCAACAGGGGCTTGTCCAGCACCTGAATCATCCTGGTGGCAACCTGACTGGGGCTACCACCCTGGCAGTTGAGATGGGTCAAAAGCGGTTGCAGCTGCTCCGCGATTTACTTCCTCAGGCTGGCGCTTTTGGCGCGTTGATAAATCCAGTGGGGCCGAACGTCGAGCCGCTGCTGGAAGACGTGCGCGAAGCGGCGCGCAAGATTGGTGTCTCGCTCCACATCGTGCATGCAAGCAAGGAGCAGGATTTTGATGCCGCTTTTTCGGAACTTTCTCAAAAGAAGGTGGACGCGCTGGTAATCGGCACTGACACGTTCTTCAACTCTCAAAGCGCAAAACTGGGGGCACGAACGCTTCGGGAGGCTTTGCCCGCGATTTATCAATACCGGGAGTTTGCGGCCGCAGGCGGCCTGATGAGTTATGGCGGGAGCATCACCGATGCATATCGGGTGGCGGGGGTTTACGCAGGTCGAATATTGAAAGGGGAAAAGCCCGGTGACCTACCGGTCCAGCAATCAACAAAGGCCGAGCTGTTCATAAATCTGAAAACGGCAAAGGCCATTGGTTTGGATATTCCTCCCGCGTTGCTTGCCCGCGCCGACGAGGTGATCGAATAGCATTTCGATTGCTTTATTGATGACTCCGTTGCTGGCACGAAACTGACGTGCCATCCCGTTTGACGCATGTCCGCTGATGAGGGCTAAACGGACTCGGCGCGGACATCACAGAATCGGCGCGTATGACCCAAAGCGGGCGTCACGACCGTACGGCACTATCATTGTGAAAATCATGCTATGCCTAGAGCCCGCTGGCTGATGGAGCCGACGATGCCTTTGAAAAAGGAGTTTTCTGATCTGCGCCTGTCGTTCGGGCCGCTGACGCTCTACCAGAAATTCGAGCAAGTCTGCGTCCTGATGCTGACCACGCTGATCGCCATCATCATTGCCCTCGCGCTGTGGAATCTGACGCTGAAAATCCTGCTCAGCGTCTGGGCAACCAATTTCGATCCGACCGATTATGGTGTGTTCCAGACGGTGTTCGGCATGATCTTTACCGTCATCATTGCACTCGAGTTCAAGCGTTCCGTGCTGGTGGTGGCGGAGCGGCGCGACAGTGTTGTGCAAGTACGCTCTGTCATCCTGATTGCGTTGCTGGCGGTGGTACGCAAATTGATCATTCTAGATCTGTCGAGCACGGATGCCTTCCATCTGCTGGCGCTCGCCGCAGCCATCCTCGCGCTGGGCGCCGTCTATTGGCTCGTGCGCGACCAAGGGCAGCCGCGCGAAATCATCGCGGCGGGAGACGGATGAGGTTGCATTGCAAGGCGGTCGCTACAAAAGCTGACAAAACGAGTTCAAATTCGAAGTTCCTAGCCTGACGCGAGGAAACAGGTTGCCAGCAAACCGACCCGCACTTCTGTTGTTGGCACAAAGCAGGCGTGCCGAAGGCTCGCCCGGATGTCCGCTTCCGAGCTAGCGCGGACACCGCCAAGGCTGTGAGCGTTCTGGATTTATGAGTACACGCCCTAGCGGTCGTCGGCATGGACGTCCTGTGACGTCGGTTATCCGCGATAAAACGCAATCTTCCGTCTTGAACATGGCGCATGTAAAAGCGTAGAATCATTATCCGGGGACAAGCAGACTCCCCGTTAGACTCCGCGTCCAAGCTCTGAGCGACACACGATGTCTTCGTGGAGCACGCGCATGGATGCCGATCAACAGCCCCAAATCCGTCACTCTGTCGCGATTCTCTGGCGCGGCGACGCCGCTATGAGGCGGCAGGCCACGCCGCAGAACAGCCGCTTCGTCCGTGTCTTCGAGGCCCTGGCCGCTTCCGGCATTGAGGCTCCGCCCAGCGGTCTACGACGAAAGCTTTGCCGACGCGGTCCGCGACCAACTGCT
>Ga0209474_10001346_pt1 | contig 24367 bp, 25 predicted proteins | sample GraSoiAngelo_145_FD_185902 | JGI IMG/M metagenome (GOLD analysis project Ga0209474, IMG submission 185902) | Grasslands soil microbial communities from the Angelo Coastal Reserve, California, USA - 14_1009_05_20cm (SPAdes) (version 2) | ecosystem: Environmental > Terrestrial > Soil > Grasslands...
AAGTGAGCGCCCAGATTGAGATGAGCAAGCCTGCGCCACAAGTAGTCGTGAACAAACCGTAAAAGCTGCGAATTAGATTGGCCTCGCCGCGGCGAGCACCAAGGTGAATTGAAAAGGCGTTCGCCCCTGCGGCGAACGCCTTTTTCTTTTAGAGAATCTGGATTCGCCGCCGCAGAACGCCTCTACAACTCCGTCCCGAGATAGCATTGGCCTGGTCGCGTTTAGATTTTCTTCTTGAACAACATCTGAATTTTGGGCAAAACGCGCCTTGAACGGCCTGACATGAGTTTTCCTTGGAAATCAAAGGCCAAAACAATGAAAGGAAAATTAAGCTTATGAAAAATCGCAGCAACCTAACAATATTCACGACGATCCTGTCCGTGCTTGCCTGCATAGGGCTTTTGCCACAAATGCAAGCGGCTCCGGACGTCGTTCCCGCGCCGGACGGATGCTATCCCGGGTTCACGACAGCGGAAGGGTGCAACGCCCTTCGTCACCTCACCAGCGGCGCTGGAAACACAGGGGTTGGTTGGTATTCGCTCTTTGCCAACACGACCGGCAGCTACAACACCGGTTTTGGCGCTGGAACCCTGGTCCTCAACACGGCTGTTGACAATACCGCTGTTGGCGCGGCAGCGCTTTTGCTCAACACCAGCGGCACGGGGGGCACGGCCGTTGGAACCGACGCCCTCGTCCATAACGACAGCGGCAACTTCAACGACGCTGTCGGCGCCTTTGCGCTCGATAGTAACACTGACGGATTCGGCAACAACGCTTTTGGCAACTCCGCGCTTTTCTTTAATGTTATCGGCGCTGAAAACACCGCCCTTGGTGATGTCGCGCTCGCGTTTAATGACTCGACCGGAAGCGGTCTTGCCAACAACAACACGGCAGTTGGCGCTGGGGCGCTCTTCCGTAACGTTGATGGCAGTGAGAACACAGCCGTGGGTACAGGGGCAGGACCAAACGTGGTCGCTGGCACCAATAACACTTACGTCGGGGACTTCGTTGGTACCCTCGCCCCCGACGAAAGCGGTACGATCCGCATCGGCGACATCTCGAACGGGAACGGGGCCGGGTCCTTAGCCTGCTTCATCGGTGGTATCTTCAATAACTTCCAGCCTGTTGGCGGCAGCGTTGTTGAAGTTACTCTAAACCTTAATACCGACGAGCTTGGCTGGGATATTGGCCCGAGCCAGCGTGGTAGCGCACCTGCTGCGCCTCGTAGCGCACCTGGGCGTCGTAACAAACCGCAATCTGGCGCGCGCCCCGCGGTTCCCCAGCGCCAAGCGTTCAATGACAAAGTTGAGAAGTTGCAAGCGGTGGTCCAGCTGCAACAGAAACAAATAGTCGCTCTTACAGCCCAGCTCAAAGAGCAGGCCGCTCAAATCCAAAAAGTAAGCGCCCAGGTCGAAGTGAGCAAACCCGCGCCACAAGTCGTCACGAACAAACCGTAAAGCTGTGATGTGTAGCGGTGCTTGTGTCAAGCACCGAAGCGAAGTGGAAAGGTGTTCGCCCTCGCGGCGAACGCCTTTTTCATTAACTGCGCTTCAGATCTGACGATCTCACCTCGCCAAAGGCCACTCATTTGATTTTCTTCTCGATTGCTTATGAGATGACTTCTAACAAAAGTGAACGAGGGAAAAGAAGGAATCTTTGATGTAACCAAATTCAACCTTCGTTTTCTTTGTTGCCTTCTGTAAGGCTCCCAGTGGGTTCGTGCTGCAGCAGACCTTCAAACCGTCGGGAAAAATTCGCGTAGAAGGGATAAGGCCGGTCCGGCGTTGCGGGGCGATAGCGCCAATGCTTGTACATCCAGAGCCAGGGCGCTGGATTCTTACGCACATAAGGTTCGAATGAATCCCAGCACGCCTGTGCGATTTGCTGATGAGTCATCTCAGCGGTGCACTCGATCTTCGGATGAAAGATGAGCCGATAATGTCCATTAGGCAGCGGCTCGCAATGCGCTGGGATAATCTGGACGCCGGTCTGCTCATGGAGCCAGGCATGCGCGGAGGTCACACTGGTTTTTAAGCCAAAACAATCAATTGCCACGGCGCCCTGGCTGGGCGGCACGGTGAGATCGGCCAGCAGCGCAGTGCGCCCCTTTTGTCGGAGTACCTTGTAAAGGCGAATGATTCCACGTTCACGTGGAACCAGCTCGTGCCCGGATTGCTCCCGCAATTTGTTGAAAATTGGATCGAGCAACGAGTTTTTGAATTCCTGCGAGATGATTGTGCCTTTCAGATCGAGGAAACCACCGGCCAGACTGAGCCATTCAAAGTTGCTGTAATGATAGCAGGCGCAAATCAGACTGCGCTCCGGCCCTGTGCCTCGCTCTGTTTCCTCAAGATTTTCGCACTCGATGTAACGAGAGAAGTTTTGCTGTGTCAGGCGGGGGCTCCACAGCAGATCGACCATGGTCCGCGCAAAATGCTGAAATGATTCCCGGCCAATTTTTCGTCGCTCACGAGCAGAGAATCGGTCGCCGAACGCAACTTCCAGATTACTCAGTGCGATGTGATACGCCTGCCGATCAAGGAAGCTAAGCAGCATTCCCGCCGCTCTTGCAAGATGATAACAGGTCCGCCGCGAAAACAACGGGATCAGCTTTGTGGCAAGCAGCAGGCCCAGCCATTCGAGCCGGTAACGGAGTCGCTTCCAGTGTGAGCGCATCATCGTGATTTGTTCAAGCGTAAACCCGCCGTCATCCTGAGCGGAGCGCAGCGGAGTCGAAGGATCCCGGGATGCAACCATTCGGTAATGCCGCGGGATTCCTCGACTTCGCTCGGAATGACCTTCGCTTCAACGCTTCAACCGATTTAATGAGATCCGGTATCACCGGACCTGGCTGGGGACGCTTTCCGGCGGCAGCCCCTTGCGAAACTCGGCCTGCTCTCGCTCAGCTTCGCGTCGTTGCTGCGCCTCACGCGATGATTGCTCAGGATCGGGACCTGGACTTGCGCAGCCAAAGAAAACGAGAGTCAGCCCCGGAATCAAAAACATAAAAGCGGCCAGCTTTTTCATGGAGCAGCTGCAACATAATCAAGCCGACGAGTGCAGCAACGTTGCAAGGTGAGAAAGCTTTAAGTCTTAAGCGCGCACCGCAGGCCACTTAAACTCACGTCTGAAAACTTCTCGCTCAATCAGGTCGTTTATCCGATCGCAGCCGCAGATAATCGCGCTCCAGAGCTTTCAGGCGTTCGATAATTTCATTTAACGCGAGTTCGTTCTTTAAATTTATCTGATAATCGATTTCGGCGCGCAGCCGGTCTTTATTGCTCTGCCGATTCTGTGACATCAGAATGATCGGCGCTTGCAACACGGCGACCATGTTAATCCCGGTGCTGAGCAACAGATAGGGATACGGATCAAAACCGTTGTTGCTAAGCAGCAAGGTGTTTATCAATACCCATACGTTGAAAAAGAGCACCGCGGCCAGAATGAATTTCCAACTGCCACCAAACTCCGCGATGAAGTCCGCTGCGCGATCAGCAAGAGTCAACCGCGCCGCTTCCTCCACATTCACGTTGCGCGTGGCGCTATGACGCAGCAGCTCATCGGTATGCCGAAGCCGGTTGGCAAGAGCGGCCAAAAGTTCCAGCGCGACGTTCGGACTGCTACGAACAAAGGACAGAAAATGCTCCCGCGAGAGCACCGCCAACCGTGCGTCCTCGGCAATGACAGCATCAGCTGACCGCCGCTTCCCATCGAGCAACGCCATCTCACCAAAAAAATCTCCACGGCCCAGCTCCGTCAGCGTTAGCTCATGTCCCTGAGTTGTGCGAACGCAAATCCGGACTTTCCCGCGCTCGATTACATACATCGCGTCGCCTTCGTCACCGGCTCGGAAGAGACATGTGCCGGTTTTGCTGTCGAGGCCCTCGAGCAAATGACATAGTTCGCCGGCTGCCTCGTTATCGAGCGATTCAAACAATGGCACCTGGCGCAGGGTATCGATGGTCATTTGACAAAAACGACGGAATACTCATCAGAATAGCGACAATTCGCGTTGCCGAGAAGCGCCAATTATCGGGTGAATTCGGATGGCTATGAACGAGTGAATCTGATACAGCTTCGATCGATCTTCAAAATCGCAGGAGTCAGAAGGAGAAAATTATGTTTCATCTCATCTGGTATATCATTGTCGGCTTAGTCGCGGGATACGTCGCTAAATCAGTGATGCACATGCATCTGTCGCTCACATGGACAATCGTGCTGGGCGTTATCGGCTCAATTATCGGCGGCGCCGTCACGCATCTGTTTTATCCGCCAAGTGCCGGAGGCCGATTTCACCCCGGCGGTTTAATCGTTTCCATACTCGGCGCGATCCTGGTTCTTTTTCTTTGGTACAAGTTTCACCTGCGTTTACCGCGCGGATCATAAATGGTACGGCGCCACCGCCGGGCGCGCTGAACCGTACAAGACGCCCAAATTGACTTAGAGCGGTTCGCTCCTACGTTGAAACGGCGCTCGCTCGCGCCCTGCGAACAGTGAAAAGCGTCCTCTTTGTCTGCACCGGCAATATCTGTCGCAGCCCTATGGCGGAAGGGCTTTTTCGCCGTTTGCTTGGGAACCGTGAGGATATCGAAATTCTTTCAGCCGGCGTGCATGCTGTGCGCGGCCAGCCGCCGAGCCTTTACGCGGTGCAAGTCTGCGAGGAGGAAGGCGCAGACATCAGCGGCCAGCGCAGCCAGCCGCTCACGGCGGCCCTGGTCGATCGCGCCACGCACATTTTTGCCATGACCGGCGGTCACGTCGAAACGATTCAAACAATGTTTCCCCAGAGCGCCGACAAAACATTTTTGTTCCGCGAATTTGAAGAGCCGGGCACAACGGTGTGGCGCGATGTGCCCGACCCAATCGGTCTTGGTCGCGAAGTGTACGAGGATTGTGCACACATCATCAAGAATGCACTGCCCAGTGTACTCGGATTTGTCGAACAAAGCGCGCTCGTCCCGCCAGGTGCAGCTCGCACTGGCGATGTTTACGTTGGCGGTGATATTTTCCATCGCATGGAACAGGAAAGATTGACGCCGTCGTCTCGCATTTATGGCGAAGCATTGCGACGCACAGATCCAGAAATTTACGACGCCATTATGGCGGAGGAAAAACGTCAGCGCGAGAATATTGAGTTGATTGCTTCCGAAAATTTCACCAGCCGCGCCGTGATGGAAGCGCAAGGCAGCGTTCTCACGAATAAGTATGCCGAAGGTTATCCGCGGAGACGCTGGTACGGCGGATGCGAAAACGTCGATACCGCTGAACAACTGGCGATCGACCGTTCGAAGCGACTCTTCGGCTGCGAGCACGTCAACGTGCAACCCCACAGCGGTGCACAGGCCAACATGGCGGTTTATTTCTCGGTGCTAAAACCGGGGGACAAGATTCTGGCCATGAATCTCGCGCACGGCGGCCATCTCACGCACGGTCATCCCGCGAATTTCTCCGGTAAATTTTATACCGTCTCGCAGTACGGCGTCAGTGAAAAGACCGAGCAGATCGATTACGACGCGTTGCAAAAACAAGCCGAAGAGGTTCGCCCGCTCATGATCACCGCCGGCGCGTCAGCGTATCCGCGCATCATCGATTTTCCGCGGCTGCGCCAAATCGCGGATTCGGTCGGCGCGCTTTTGTTCATCGACATGGCGCACATCGCCGGGCTTGTTGCCGCTAGTCAGCACCCCAGTCCGATTCCGCACGCGCAGTTTATCACGACCACCACGCACAAAAGTTTGCGCGGCCCGCGTGGCGGCATTGTCATGTGCGAAGAGAGGTTCGCCAAGCAAATCGACGCGACTGTGTTCCCGGGCGTGCAAGGCGGTCCGCTCATGCACGTCATTGCGGCAAAGGCGGTCTGCTTTCATGAAGCGCTCCAGCCGCAGTTCCGTGAATATCAGCGGCAGGTCGTGCTCAACGCGAAGGCGCTCGCCGCGGGCTTGGCGAAACACGGTTACCGCATCGTCTCCGGCGGCACGGATAATCATTTGATGCTGATCGATCTTCGCCCGAAAGACTTGAACGGCAAAGAAGCGCAGGAAACACTCGATCGCGCTGGCATCACAGTGAACAAAAACGCGATCCCGTTCGATACCAGTTCACCTTTCAAGCCCGGCGGCGTTCGCGTCGGCACACCCGCGGTCACCACGCGCGGCATGAAAGAAGAAGAAATGCTCGAGATCGCCGATTTAATGGCCGAAGCTCTAACGAATCGCACCGACGAATCCGCGCTCGATCGCGTTCGCGAAAAGGTGCGCGAGCTCACGCGCAAATTTCCGCTGCCTGCCTAATCCGTAACAACCGCGCTGCGGACAATGGCTGGGATTTCCGACAGATTGTCGAGTAGGTAGTTCGCTTGTTTTTCGTAATCGCGTGAATCCACAAAGCGGCGGTCGGGAATAGCAGCTACGCGCATCCCAGCGGCCTTGGCAGCGGCGATGCCGGAGAGCGCGTCCTCGATGACAAGGCATTCGGTAGCGGTCACGCCAAGTTTTTTCGCCGCGCGCAGGTAGATGTCGGGAGACGGTTTGCCGTGTTCGATTTCGTCGCCCGTGACAATGACGTCGAAGAACGCAGTCAGCTGATGTCGATCTAAGAATGGACGAGCGGACGCGCTCACGGAACTCGTCGCTACGGCGAGGCGCAGATTCATTTGCCGCAAGTGTTCTAGTGTCTGTCTCGTTGAAGGAAAAAGGCCGATGCGATTGGCAAAGAATTCCGCGGCGATTTCTTCTCGGCGCCGCATCAATTCCTCAGTAGGCGCGCTGAGGCCAAACATTTTCTTGTAGAATTCCACCGCCAGCTGGTAGCTCACGCCGAGCACATTCCGGTGGTACTCCCCACGATAAACAACGCCGTATTTGCCGAGCAATTTCTTGTCGATCTCGTTCCACCACGGCTCTGAATCGGCCAGTACGCCATCCAGATCGAAAATTACTGCGCGAAACGGTTGTGGCATGATTTGCCAGCACTTTTTATCCAGCCCGCGCGGTTAAGCAACGATGCGCGCGTAATCGAGTAAGAAGATTCCACTTAAAATCGGCGCCAATTTGCGTAATCTTTGGATGCTCATGAATCGAGCTACTGATCAACCGGAACCAAACCCGCTGCGCGAAGGATTAGCCACCCGCGCTGTGCCGCAGCCGTGCAGCATTGTGATCTTCGGTGCCACGGGTGATCTCACCCATCGCAAACTCGTCCCTGCGCTTTATAACGTTGCGGCCGATGGGGAGCTGCCGCCTGCGGTGACGATTGTCGGGTTCGCGCGTCGAAAAAAACGTGACGAGGAATTCCGCCGCGATCTCGAAGAAGCGACGCGCAAGTTTTCTCGCCAGCCTGTGCGCGACGAAATTTGGAAGACGTTTGGGCAATCGATTTTTTATCACCAGAGCGAGTTTGGCGATGAGTCCGGTTACGAGCAGTTGGTCAAACGCCTCGATGAAATCGATAAAACTCACGGCACGCGCGGCAATCGCCTTTTTTATTTTGCGGCAGGCCCGGACCAATTCGAACCAATTCTCAAGCACTTGAAAGCTGCCGGCTTGAACGAGACGCGCAAAGGAAGCTGGGTGCGCGTAATCGTCGAAAAGCCGTTCGGAACGGATCTTGCCTCAGCGCGCGAGCTCAATCGCATTATCCACAATTCTTTTACAGAAGAGCAAACCTATCGAATCGACCATTTTCTCGGCAAGGAAACCGCCCAGAACATCCTCGTTCTCCGGTTTGCCAACGCGATTTTCGCGCCGCTGTGGAACACGCACTACATCGATCATGTGCAGATCACGGCGGCTGAAACGCTGGGTGTCGGGACTCGCGCCGGCTATTACGAAGGCGCAGGCGCCTTGCGCGACATGGTACAGAACCACTTGCTCCAGCTCCTTTGCCTTACGGCCATGGAACCGCCTACGGATCTTAGCGCTGACAGCATTCGCGACGAAAAGGTCAAAGCGGTACGATCGCTGCGTCATTGGTCGCGCAATGACATCGCGGCGAGTGTTGTGCGCGGTCAATACGCTAAAGGCGCCATTCACGGCGATCCCGTGCTGGGGTATCGCCAGGAAGAAAACGTCAACGCAGACTCGCAGACCGAGACTTTCGTCGCCCTGCGTTTGTTCATCGACAACTGGCGATGGGCCGACGTTCCCATTTATATGCGCGTGGGGAAACGGCTTCCCAAGTCGGCAACCGAAATTTCCATTCATTTCAAAAAAGCGCCTGCGGTTCTGTTTAACAAAGATTTGCACGACCTCAATGTGCTCGTGATTCGGATTCAACCGGATGAGGGAATCTCTTTGCGGATTCATGCCAAGGTCCCTGGCACAAGCTTTCACATCGAGCCGGTGAAAATGGATTTCCATTATGGAACATCCTTCGGAAAGGCCAGCCCGGAAGCGTACGAGCGTTTGCTGCTCGACGCGATGAGCGGCGACGCCACGCTCTTTGCCCGCCGCGACGAAGTCGAGCAAGCCTGGGCTTTCATCGACCCTATAGAAGAAGCGTGGCATGCGAAAAAGGATGTGCCCGAGTTATTTTTTTACCCCGCAGGATCGTGGGGACCGGAGGCAGCCGATGATTTGCTCGCCCGCGACGGCCGGGCTTGGAGGAAACTGTAAAGGATGCCTGCCGTGAGTGAAAAAACGTACTCGATCGGAGTGCCGGTTGAAGTCGCCAAGATCGATCACGAGTTGAAGAAACTCTGGCGGGAAAGCGAAGGCGCAGCGACGCGTGCTTCGCTGATGAACCTGGCTGTTTACAGCGAAGCGCCGGGTTCCCTGAATAGCAACACGCAGTTGATGGCGCGAATCACCGAAGACCACGCCTGTCGCGCAATTGTCATCGAAGCTGATTGCAAAGCAGAAGAGGATGGCGTGGATGCCTGGATCAGCGCGCACTGCCACGTGAGCCGCGCCGGCAGCAAACAAGTTTGCTCTGAACAAATTTCATTCCGTCTCAACGGCGGGTGTACCAGTCAGCTGCCGAACATTGTTCTCTCAAATTTGGATTCGGACCTGCCCTTGTACCTTTGGTGGCAGAACGAATTCCATGAGCCGATGGATCCGCAACTTTGGGCGTGGGTCGATCGAGTCATCTATGACAGCCAGCCCTGGCAGGATTTTCGCGCGCAGATGCGTCTCGTGGAGTCTGCACAAGCCGAGGCAAAACAGCGCATCATTCTTTGCGACCTGAATTGGACGCGACTGGATAAGGTTCGTTTCGCGCTCGCGCAATTCTTCGATCATCCCGCCTCACACCATCGTTTTGCCAAGATCAAAAAGGTTCGAATTGATCACGCCTCTGGATTCCGATCGACCGCACTTCTCTTTGTTGGTTGGCTTGCTGCGCAGTTGAACTGGCGCGCTGAAAAAACAGAAGGGCGGAACAAGCTTCAGTTCGTTAGTTCCTCCGGCCAAAGGATCGATATCGAAATACGCCAGTGCGATGGGCAACCGATTCATGAACTCGTGCTAACGGCAGGCGATATAGAATTCGCCGTCACCCATGCGAAGTGCGGTGATCTTCTGGAAGTTTCACGCGGGATAGCTGGCGAAAAACGCGTGCCGCAATTGATGCCCGCAGGAAAAAACGATCCTGTGAGCCTGATGAGCGAAGAACTAATGCGCGGCGGACCGCATCACGTTTACCTGCATGCGGTAGAGCGCGTCCGCGATTTGCTGTAGCCACCTCCCTATGGGCGGTCCTCTTCGGCATGGACTGCACGACGGGCCACAGGCCCGTGGCTATAACGCTGCCGGCGCTCACAGAGCTTGGCTACAAATCAGCGTGCACAATTCGCGCACATTTTTGTCGATCGAAAAAAGCTGTTGCGCACGCTCGTAGCCACCCTGACCAAGTCTTTGCGCTAACAAACGATCATCGATCACTTGTTCAATCGCGTCGGCAAGCGCTGCTGCATCGCCCGGTTGCACCAGAAAACCGGTTTCATTCTCAACGACCATTTCGGGAATCCCGCCAATCGTAGTCGAGACAATGGGTAACCCGGTCGCCATTGCTTCCATGATGACCGTGGGAAGATTGTCCATGCCACCGTCGGGATCGATGATGCTCGGTAACACGAAAACGTTAGCCGCGATGAGACGCCGCCGCACTTCTCCCATCGGTCTTGCGCCGGACAACGCCACGCGGTCTTGCAGATTCAGGCGTTCGATTTGGCCGCGTAATTCATCTTCGAGCGGGCCTTCGCCGATGATTTCGCAGCGAAACGATTTTCCGCGCTCCGCAATTAATCCGCAGGCGCGAATAAGATCGGCAAAACCTTTTTTCGCGATCAAGCGGCCGACTCCCAGAATCAACGGCGGATTACAAGAAAAGTGCGTGCGTCCGAATTCGGCGAGATTCAGACCGTTGTAAATGTGACGGATCCGAGCGGCGCGTTCTGGGAAACGCTCCTGCAAAAACTTTTTCGCATAATCACTGACAGTGACGATCACTCGCGCCGCATCGACGAGCTTAACAAGCCCGACCTCGAAGTTCCGCGGTGCGAAAATGTCGTTGGCGTGCGCGGTGAAGCTGAAAGTGATCGGAAAAAATTTGTGGATCCAGAAAGCCGTGCGCGCTGCCATGCCCATGAAGTGCGCGTGAACGTGGCCGATCCCCATTTCCCGAAGGCGCAATCCGACATAAACAGCCTGATAGAGCCGAAGAAAATCGGTGCGCCGACCCCACTCATCCAGAGCATCGATGATTTCTGAGTCGAGGTTTTGTTTTTTCGACGCCCGCCGAACGTCGTCCAACAATTCCTTTTCCTCGGGCAGATAATGCACGCGGTTTACGATGCGCGCGTCCCAATCCTGCGGCGGCTCATCACTTGGATTGCGGATCGAAAAAATCGGCGGCGTGATGCCCTGCCGCACAATCTCCACGACTTCCCGGTAGCAAAACGTTTGTCCGAACGACGGGAATCGCTCGAAAAGATAAGCGAACTGGCTCATCGGCAAAATGACGAGATTGTTTTAACCACGAATGAACACGAATTGACACCAATGAGAAAGAAAACGGATTTGCCCGCGAATCACGCGAATTAACGCCAATGATTCTTCGTTTCGGGAATTTGTTTTCGCGTGCATTCGCGTGATTCGCGGGCCTCTCTCTTCGTTATTCGGATTTCGGCATTGTAACGATCCGTGTCCATTCGTGGTTAATTTCTCTTTACCGGAATCGGTTTCCCAGATTCATCGACGGCGACAAGTGTAAAGACACCGTGTGTAACGCGAAGCTCTTCACCGGTCATGTACCGCGTCACCCAAACTTCGACCGGAATCGTCATTGAAGTCCGGCCGATTTTTTCGACGCGGGCATAACACCTCACCGTGTCCCCTACCCGCACTGGCTGAAGAAATGACATCCCTTCCATCGCCGCGGTAACGACACGCGCCTGCGCGGTTTTGGCCGCAAGAATTCCGCTTCCCAAGTCCATCTGGGATGTCAGCCATCCACCAAAAATGTCGCCGTTCGGATTTGTGTCCGTGGGCATGGCGATGGTTTGAATGACAAGTTCGCCTCTCGGTTGGTCGGGCATGAGGCTAGTCTAGCCCGTCATTTCGAGCGAAGTCGAGGAATCCCGATGAGAAACCCTGCGGGACTGCCACGGGATCCTTCGACTCCGCTCCGCTTCGCTCAGGATGACCGTAGTCATAAAATCAGCATGCAATCGCCGTAGCTGTAAAAGCGATAGCGTTCGCCAATCGCTTCCTGGTATGCGCGCAGGAGAAATTCGCGGCCTGCAAACGCGCTGACCAGCATCAGCAAAGTCGAGCGCGGCAAGTGGAAATTTGTCAGCAGAACATCGACCACCCGGAAATCGTAAGGTGCATAGATAAAAAGATCCGTCGCGCCTTCTTGCGTTAAGATTTTTCCGTCTGCGCGGTTTGCCGATTCCAGCGTGCGCATCGCGGTCGTTCCAACCGCGACGATCCGGCGCGCAGCGTTGATCTTATTCGCGGCCTCGGGTGAAATGCGGAAGCGCTCCCTGTGCATGCGATGCTCGGCCACGTTGTCCGATCGGACCGGCAGAAATGTCCCCGGGCCCACATGCAACGTTACGAAGGTGTGCGGAATCTGACTTAGAATTTCCGGAGTGAAATGAAGACCAGCCGTGGGAGCGGCAACCGCGCCAGCCTCATGCGCAAAAACAGTCTGATAGCGAGCCGCGTCATTCTCGTCGCTCGGGCGCCCGATATACGGCGGCAAAGGCATGGAGCCGCCTGCATAAAAATCGATATCTTCGTCCAATGCGACGATGCGTTCGCCCTCCGTCGTGATTTGTTCCACCCGCAACGTCACAGTGTCGATCTTTGCCGTCGCACCAACGCGCAACTTGCGCCCCGGCTTCACCAGGCATTTCCAACGCGCGGGACTCAAGCGTTCGAGAAATAAAAATTCAATCACGCCATCGTCAGAGAATCGGCGCGCTGGGAGCACGCGCGTATCGTTCAAGACCAGCAGATCGCCCGGCTGTACAAATGTTTTTAGTTGGCGGAACTGGCGATGTTCAATTGTCTGCCCGACGCGGCGAAGCACCATCATCCGGGAATCTTCACGGCGCTCGAGCGGGCGCTGCGCAATTAATTCCCGTGGCAGATCGTAGTCGTAATCGCTTAGCCGCGCGCTCATCGCTGCATCATCAAAGAAATTGCATCCACGCGCAAAATTTTCGATGATCACCGCAAATGCCAGAGCAAGCTCTCGATTTTGTCATCGCAGCGCTGGAGAAGATTCGACAGACAAATGATCATTTGCCGCGCGCATCGAGAACTGCAGTCGCGCGATTAGAAGCCACGGTTCCTGTAGCCGCCCCCCTGCGGGAAGTACACGCGTCGCCCACGGGGCGACGGCTACCGCCGGCACTGAACAAAGCAAAATTGCTTGAGCCGATTCGGGAACGCGTTCGCGCGTGCACTAAATGCGCGCATCTTGCATGCTCGCGGACGCAAACAGTTTTTGGCGTAGGAAATCCTGACGCCCACCTAATGTTCATCGGCGAAGCACCCGGTGTGGATGAGGACAAGCAAGGCGAACCATTTGTCGGGCGCGCCGGACAATTGCTGACGAGAATTCTCAAAGCGATGAATTTCGCGCGCGAGGATGTTTATATCGCGAACATCCTCAAGTGCCGGCCGGACACGCCGCAGGGAAGTTTTGGAAATCGCGCCCCCACACCGAAGGAGATGCAGACCTGCCGGCCGTATCTGGTGGAGCAGATCGAGATCATCCAACCGAAAGTTTTGGTTGCCCTGGGCGCAGTCGCCGTAGAGGGCCTCCTCGGAATGCGCGGGACCATGCGGGAACTGCGCGGCCGCTGGCACGCTTACAACGGCATCCCGCTCATGATCACATATCACCCCGCTTACTTGCTCCGCAATCAAGCCCCTTCGGAAAAGCGCAAAGTCTGGGAAGACATGCTCCAAGTTCTGGAGCGACTCGATCAACCAATCACCGAAAGGCAGCGAAATTATTTTCTGTAAGACCGCGCGAACATCGCAACAATCGCTTTGCGCGAAGCGAAAGTGACAGCCAGTGATGAAATCATTTTGCGCACTTCACGGCGCGAGACTTTTACCGTTCGATGCAAAGCTGCCGCTCCAGTTTCGTCAAGAAGCGCAAGCGTGCGCGCGCCGATCAGCGCGGGCAAAACCGTGGCCGCACGCACACGACGATTTTCAATTGCGCGCGAATATTGCATCCCGCACGTGAGCCCGGCTTTTGCTTTCTCCAGCCAGGCCCGGTAGATCGATTGAAAACGCTCCGGTTCCGAAAGGATTTGCGATGCAGCCAGATGCGCCGCGCTTAATTCGTATTCGGGAAAATAACATCTGCCTGCTCGAAGATCAGCGCCGGCGTCGCGCAGAACGTTGATCAACTGAAGCGCCATTCCGTAGCGTTTGCCGAGGGCCAGCATCTCATTCTCACTCAGAGTCGCGAAGTTCCGAACATGCCGGAAACAAAGCCGCGTCCAGAATTCACCGACACAACCGGCAACCAGATATGTGTATTCGTCTAGGTCGGTTGCGGTACTAAACGTCCGAATTTCTTTTGGGTTATCGAAGCGCTGGAGGTCGAGCATCTGGCCATGCGTGATTTTCTCCAGCACCACGCGAATGTCAGTGCGATCCGCCTGCTCGATTCGCTCGAGCCATGCAAGGCAATCGGGCAACGATTCAAGCAGCTGTCGCTCGCTCTGGTTTTCCTGTAGCGGAACAAATGAGGCGGTCAGATCGACAACAACTTCGCGCGAAGCTTTTCCCTGAATCCCGTCCGAGAGCATCTTGAGAGTTTCGATTCGCACGCTGTTGGAGATTTTCGACGTGTCGGCAACTGTGTCTGTCGTCCGCGCAAGGAGATACGCCAGTGCAATCCGCTCGCTTAATTGCGCCGGCAAAAATCGAATCGAAAGATAAAATGAGCGCGACACCGAGCGTAGAATTGTTGTCTCAAAATGCGGTCGCGTGCTCACGGAATGTAAACGTTAGCGCTTCTAGTATCAGGGAAAATCATTTCCCAATATTTCGGACCTCGATTCGGTTCGGCGCTGAGTTGCCGAGCCCGAGCTGGCTGGCGAAGTCGATGTAGGCTGCGAGGCGGCCGATCTTGGGTAGGCTCGCCTGTACGCGCCATTGCTCCAAACGCTTTAACGCGACGGCGTCCAGAGCGACAGGATCCCTGCTCGCATACAGCGAAGCGTGATGCGTGGCATAGTTCGGCTGTGACTGCGGCCCGCCCGCATATTGCGCAATGAGGCCGTCCATTACATTAAAGACGACCTTCTTTGCGATCAGCGGGCTCGCATAAATTTCTGAAAGGCTATCTTCGCCAAACCGCGAGCCCTGCGCAAAACGACGCCAGTTATCGATGTTCGGAATGGTCATGTTATAAATGCAACCGGCGATTCCGTTCGTTTCACTGATACTCATCACTGGGACGTTGATGATCTTGGTAACGTCGCTCGAAAGGATTTTCGAAAAATGACTGACATTGCTGGTGTTCTCAATGTCAGAGAGCATTTTCCGTGCGTCGCCGAGGTAATCCAGATCGCCCCAAATCAGTTGCCCCACAAAAGGCGCGGTAAAGACTGCCTTCGGGTCGTACCCGTCATGCGGCATGACTGCTTGCAGCTGGTAACCATCACTGCCCCCGCGATAACCGGCTTCCTTGATTCCACCGAGAGAGCGGTCCCAAACAATGATGCTGTTGCGAGGATGGCCTGCTGCCACCAGGCCGTCCACGATCGCGTTCACCACATCATGATGCGTGGTGAAAAGTTCGCCCCCTGCCGCAGAGATCTTAATTCCAATCCGGTCGTTGGGAGACACGAGCGACGCCCACGCCTTCGCCACGTCAGACTGGCCGGTTGCGGCGAGAACGAGCCGATTCACCATCTCACGCACAACGCGCGGGTTCGTCTTGTAATCTTTGATCGAGACAGGATTATGCACCACATACACGATTGAAGGTGTCGCCGAGGGTTGGGGCGTTTGCGCCTGCACGGAGCAGTTAAAGGCATAAAATAGAAGGAGAGCTACAGATCGCTTCACAGTGGCAAACGGATTTTATGGGTGACCGCCCGAATCACAACTGCGCTCTGCTAACGGTCATCCTGATCCCGCAGTCTCGGGAGAAGGACCTTGCCCACGAAGCTTTGGACTGGCTAGATGAGAAGCGTGATCCAACACCCTATGAGAGCGTCCTCGCTCCGCTCGGAATGACGCTTGAAAAAACGATATGATTCGTCACATCTACGTTCACATTCCTTTCTGCGCACGGATCTGTCCGTATTGCGCTTTTTACAAAGATTTGCTCGATCGCTCGCAGACTTGGCGATTTTGCGAAGCCGTATTGCGCGATCTCGACTTGCAGCGCGCACATTTTGCGATTTCGCCCTCGACGATCTATTTCGGCGGCGGCACGCCCACAGCGCTGATGACTGCGCAATTGGAATTTCTGCTCGAAGGCTTTCGCCGACGGATCGATCTCTCATCTGTTGAGGAGTGGACGATGGAAGCAAATCCGGGAAGCGTTTCTGCGCGCAAAGCCGCAGTCCTCAAAAAATTCGGAGTCAACCGGATAAGTCTAGGCGTACAATCGTGGGACGACGAACTGCTGAAGCTACTCGGCCGGGAACACAGCGCGCAGCAGGCCGAGCAATCATTTCACCTTCTACGCGCAGCCGGCTTCTCGAACATCAACATCGATCTGATGTTCAGCTTGCCAGGCCAGACGATTAAGCAGTGGCGATTGACACTGGAGAAAACCATCGCTCTCCAGCCCGAGCATATCTCCGCCTATTGCCTGACCTACGAGGAGGACACGGAATTTTTCCTGCGCCACGCGCGCGGCGAATTTCGCCAGGACGCAGATATGGACGCCGATTTTTTCGAGATGGCGATGTCGATGCTCGAAGATGCCGGATACGAACATTACGAAATCTCAAACTATGCGCGTTCCGGTTTTTCGTCAGTGCATAACCGCGCCTACTGGCTCGGCAAAGATTATCTGGGCATCGGCCCCAGCGCGGTTTCGACTATCGGCATGCAGCGCTGGCAGAGTGTCTGCGATTACCGCACCTATATCGAGCGCGCTCTTTCCGGCAAACCACCGAGGGCGTCGAGCGAAAATCTGACGCGTGAAATGAAACGCACGGAGCGAGTCGCGCTATCGCTGCGCACACGCGACGGAGTTTGCGCTTCGGATTTGAGACATTTCGCGCAACAAACAAACGACTTTATTGCGCTGGGGCTGCTTCAGAAATCGAAAGACAATTTCGTTCTGACCCGAAAAGGCAAAGCGGTGGCAGATTCCGTTGCCGAAGCGTTGTTGTAGCTGTCGCGCGAGAAGCAAACTTGCAGGCGCGTGTAGCGGTGCTCGCCGCGGCGAGCACCGGACTGGACAGGCGTTCGCCGCGGCGAACGCCTCTACAAGCTGAATCAGTAGATATCGTTATCGGAACTGTAGCCGGCATCCCCGCGAATGGACCGCAGACGGGCGCGGCTGCCCCATTCGGACTCCGGCCGATTTATCTGTCCAAGCGTGATTTTCACCAGCCATGGCGCTGCGGCCAACGCGCCGATTGCAACGAGCGCAATCGCCGCAGCCTGCCGCAGCGGCGGCTTGATCTTGTCAGCTATCAAAATTCCCAAGCCAAGACCAATAGCGGTCCGTGTGACCACCAGGAGCGGGTCAACTGGAAGTTGTTCGGAAGTTTTTGAAATGGATATGGGGAAAGACATCGCCTATCATTACACGGCTCGTTCGAAAAACGAAACGGAAATTTCCTTAGCCACAAATGAACACGGATTTTTACAGACACCCGTGGCCAAGACTTTTTTGTGATCCGTGTTTTATCTGTGTGAATCCGTGGCCAAATGTTCCAGATCGTGACGCCTGATTCGATTTACGCGCTCATTCTCGCCGGCGGAAGCGGTGAACGGTTTTGGCCCTTAAGCAGGACAGCGCGTCCCAAACAACTTCTGCGCCTCATTGCCGACAAAACTTTACTCGAAGAAACCTTGGCGCGCCTCGAAGGCTTTGTCCCGCCCGAGCGGATTCTGATCCTGACGAACACCGAACAGGAAAATGCAGTCCGCAAATTGCTCGCGGATTTTCCGAAGGAGAACATCGTAGCCGAGCCTGCCAAACGCGACACGGCCGCTGCTGTTGCGCTAGGCACGGGTTGGGTGGCGTCCCGCGACCACGCAGCCATCATGGCCGTTCTTCCCGCTGATCATGTAATTACGAACCGGACAGCTTTTCAGAAAACGCTAGCCCTGGCCGCGGAGGCAGCCGAGGAGACAAACGGACTCGTAACTATCGGTATCAAGCCAAGCTGGGCATGTCCTGGATTTGGTTACATTGAGCAAGGAAAGCCGGTCCACTTACGCAAGCGCCCCGACAACGATTCAATCCATCGCGTACTGCGCTTTCGCGAAAAACCGAATCTTGATTTGGCCGAATCGTTTTTGCGAAAGGGAAATTTTCGATGGAACGCTGGTATGTTCGTCTGGTCGGTCCCCACAGTGCTCCGCGAATTCAACCGTCACGCGCCCGAGTTGGCGGATTTCATTTCTCAACTTCGCGCGCCGGAAAACTTCGAGATAGCTTTGCGTGAGCGCTTCAGCAAACTGCCACGCATCTCATTCGATTACGCGATTATGGAAAAGGCGGATCGCGTTTTTGTGGTGGAAGCCAACTTCGACTGGGACGACATCGGAAGTTGGCGAGCAGTGGCGAATTACTTTAAAAAAGACAAACAGGGTAACGCCGCGAACCGCAGCATCACCGCGGTCGATTCCAGCAATAACATCGTCTTCGAGGAAGGCGGCACAACCGTGGCGCTGCTCGGAGTCCATGATCTCATCGTCGTGCGAACATCAGATGCCCTGTTGATCTGTCACCGGCACGAAGCCGAAAGAATCAAGGACCTCATCGGCAAAATTCCGCCGGGACTGCAATGATGTGACGTGCGATGCATGGATGTGTTTGTGAATTGTCAGATCGAATAGCCGAGCGGATGGAATGTGCTGCGGAGATGCGGGCGCCTCTCTCTTCGAAAAGGGAGAGGGGGAGGTGAGGGTTATGCGGAACAAAGCAGCGTGTCGTCGCCAACCCCTCACCTTTGTCCTCTCCCCTTCGACAAAGGGAGAGGCAAGACAGGTAGCGCGATGAATCGAATTTTGGCGCTTGATTTTGGGAGGGCGCGCATTGGCGCGGCCATCTCGGATGAGTTACAACTGCTGGCGCACCCGCTCGAGACGATTCCAGCGAATGAGCAGGCACTTTCGCGCGTGACGGAAATCGTCCGCGATAAAAAAATTGATCATGTCGTCACCGGCATTCCCCGGCGGATGAATGGACAGATTGGCGTGGCCGCGACTGAAGTCCTCGAGTTTGTTGAAAAGTTACGCGCGATTTTACCCTGCCCGGTTGTCACTTGGGACGAACGCTTGACGACTGCTGCAGCGCATCGGGCATTGCGGGACGCAGGCAAGAAAACGCGGCAGACCCGCGGTTATATCGATCAAGTGGCTGCTCAAATGATTTTGCAGAGCTACCTGGACAGCCGCGCAGCGAAGGCGGCGTTCAAAAGTGATCAGTAATCTGTAATCTGTGATCTGCAAATGCAGTGGCACCTACAGATCACCGGTCACTGATCACCGATCACAGAAAGATCGCCATGGCGCAACGGCTCAAATTAATCGTGGCTTACGACGGCGCGCCATTCGCCGGCTGGCAGAGCCAATCTCACGGCAACACTATTCAGGATCATCTGGAACGCGCGTTTGAGCGCGTCGTTGGAAAGCCTGTGCGCGTGCACGGAGCGGGGCGAACGGATGCAGGCGTCCATGCCCTCGCGCAATGCGCACATGCTGATGTTAACAAAGCTTTAGCACCTGAACGTTGGATGGAAGCACTCAACGCGTTGCTGCCTCCCATGATACGTGTGCTCCGCTGCCGATATGTGTCGACCGATTTTCACGCGCGCCTTTCAGCAAAAGGAAAAATTTATCGCTACAGAATCTGGTCGGCGCCTGTTTTACCTCCGTTCGAGTACCGTCGCGCCTGGCACATCCCTCACCCGCTCGATTTGAAAATCTTGCAGAAAGCAGCAAGACATTTCGTCGGCACGCATGATTTCGCCGCGTTCGCCGCCAATCGCGGGAAACCCGAGGAGAGCACCGTCCGCACGATCAACTCTGTGCGCGTGCGGCAAAATGGTTCTTGCGTGACAATCGAATTCGATGGCGACGGTTTTCTCTACAAGATGGTCCGATTAATTGTCGGTTCGCTGGTCAAATGCGCACTCGGCAAAACGCGTATCGAAGATCTGATCGCGCGGTTGGACTCCGATCGCGCGACTCCACCGCGTCTTGCCGCTCCTGCCGAAGGATTGGTTCTGGTTAGCGTGCGCTATTGAGCCCCGAAAACATTCGGGGGTTGATACATTGTCGCCGCCTAGGAGCCGTTGTAGGGCAAGCGCCTCGCTTGCCGATGATTATGGCAAATCACGTGCCCTGGCAGGCGAAGCGTCTGCCCTACAGTATTTTTCCACGCTGAGCATCAGCCTGCAGGCAGAATGCAGCCGCTCACTTCGCCGAAGCCGACGCGATAGTCGTCGCCTTGGCACCAGCCGGTGATGGTAAGCGTATCGCCGTCTTCGAGCCATTTGCGCGTTTTGCCATTTGCCAGCGTGAGCGCGTTGGCCCCGCGCCAGGTTAGTTCTAACATGCAGCCCCGCGATTCTTCGGTTTCTCCGCTGATGGTCCCACTGGCCAGTAAATCCCCTGGCTCCAAATTGCAGCCGGTGATCGTGTGATGAGCGAGTTGTTGGGCGATGCTCCAGTAGAGATTTTGGAAATTCGTCCGCGTAATAACCTGCGGCGTGCCCATCGATGAGGTTTGCAAGCCCGCTTCGAGGTAAATGTCGAATGTGAAATCGTTTTTCGCGCGCAAGTACGGGAGCGGCTCGGGATCCTGCTGAGGCCGCGGTTTTCTGAATGGCTCAAGCGCTTCGAGCGTCACAACCCAAGGCGAAATACTGGTACAAAAATTTTTCGACAGAAAGGGACCAAGCGGTTGATATTCCCATGCCTGGATGTCGCGCGCGCTCCAATCGTTCATCAGAACGAGACCAAAGATGTGATCAGTTGCGCGATTGATCGGCACCGGTTGACCTAACGAATTGCCGGGCCCGATCAGAAACGCCATTTCCAATTCGTAATCGAGGCTTTTCGTTGGACCGAATGTGGGGGCGGCTGCATCCGGCGCCTTGGTCTGCCCGCTCGGCCGACGCACATCAGTTCCGCTGACGACCACGGAACTGGCGCGCCCGTGATATGCCACCGGTAACCATTTCCAATTTGGCATCAGAGCGTTCTCCGGTCCGCGCAACATCGTGCCAACATTGTGCGCATGATGGTAGGACGAGTAGAAATCGGTGTAATTGCCGATGCGCGCCGGCAATTTCATCGCCGCGTCTTTTTGCGCGTAGAAAACTTTTTCCCGCAACCGAGCGTTATCTCGCAATGTGGGCGTCTCAGTCGAGAGAAGATGTTGCAGGACCTCGCGCGTCTTTCGCCAAGCCGGACGACCAAGCGCGAGAAACGTGTTTAGTGAATCTTCCGAAAAAACCTTTTGGTCGCGGAATTCTGGCGAGCGAAAATGACCGAGCTCTTCCAGCACAGAAAGATCCGTAATCAAATCGCCGATGGCCACCCCTACGCGCGGCTTACCCTGCTTCGGTTGGAAGATGCCAAAGGGCAGATTTTGAATCGGAAAATAGGAGTCAGGTGAAACCTCGACGAAAGAACGAAGAGCCATGCCTATGATTTAACCATGAAGATCACAGAGGACACGAAGAGTTATTTGAATTTTCCATTTTCAAAAGCTTCCTGATCTTCGTGTCCTTCGTGGTGATTCAAAGAAGTCTCAGAGCGCGCAAATCCTCACGTGGTTCATCAAAGCTGCAACTGCCGAACGAGGCGACGAACCTCCGGCGATAACGGAGCCGTTCGATGTCGATCGTCCATCCGCGCCACGAAAAAAAATCTTTCTCAAATGAAAACGAATCTACGCTTTCATCTTCCAGCATGATCGCAGCTTGGCGTGCATCCCATCGATGCTCTGCGGCGAGCGTGGCTGCGCCAAGCACATTGAGAAATCCGTGCATCTTTGTTTTCACTTCATCGCGAAACTGCCGGATGGGATGATGCAGTCCTGCCGTAAACTTGATCGGCAGTTGGTGCGTGGCCGGCGTTACGAGCGCGGCGGCGATTTGCGATGAGGTTGGAAACGCATCCGCTGTTACTCCGCCCGTGCGCAACTTGTAACCAAACGCTGCCGACTCCTCGTTGGAATTGTGTTCGGCGAGTAACGCAATGATTTGCTCCGCTCTCTCCGGAGGGGCTTCCCAAAAAACTGGCAAATTACCGACGATCGATCTGGCCTCTTTGAGTAATCCAACATCTACATCCTGCGGTAAGAACATCTCCAGTTGACTAATCGAGACGAGATCCACATTGCTCGACAGAGAACGAATGGCCACATCCGTGTCTTCAAGCGCTTCGAGAAAGGCATCAGCATTCGCAGTTTTGGGACCTAGGGCAGCGACGCGAAGTGGATGCGCAGGATCGAACAGCGAAAGTAGTTGCTTTGCCGCATCAAATTGTTCAATGGAAAGAACGAATGCATTGAGCATCCACGCTTCGGATGACCGCACATATTGCGCGTGGTTCTGAAAAGCTGGCTCGAGCGCAAGGCTACAAGGCGGGAACATTCCCGCATAATCAATCGATTTCGCGAGCAGAGTCTCAAGAGAAGCGTTTGCCATGGGATGAACGAACCGTGCGTTTGCACCTCTTGCAGGTCAAATCACAGCCTCTTGATAATCAAATGATAAGCCTCGACTTTCTTTTCGAAATGCTGTAGAAATTTGGGCTCTAATGGAGCCAACGGAGTCCACCTCAGGCCTTGACTTGGCAATCTGTACATGCGGAGAACACGAATATACCGCGCGCGATGCAATCGATGCGGCGATTTTCAGAGGCGAGTTAGACGTAAAGTGGAAGGAATTTCTCCACCAAGTCGCAGCGGAAAGCCGTGCGGATGAGCTAGAGTTGGAGCCAGACGAGTCTTCGATTTCGAGTGCAGCGGAAGCTTTTCGTTACGAATACGATTTGATTACCGCCGAGGAAACGGAAGCCTGGCTGGCAAATCGAGGGCTCACACTTGATGACTTCGCCGACTATCTTACCCGCGAATACTACGCCAGCACGCTTCACGAAGAGATTGTTCCAGACGAAATCGAATATTCTTCTGCGGATGTCGAGCTACGCCAGTCCTTCCTTGCGGAATTAATTTTATCCGGAGAATTGGACCGAATGACCAATGATTTGATCGTGCGGCTGGCAGCACGCTGTGCCGGAAAGGAGCTTCCGCAGGATATGATTGAGGCTGAAAAGCGAAAATTTCTCCATCGGATCGCGGTTACGTCGGAGCAACTGCCAGATTGGCTGGAGCAACTGCAACGCGATTCGAAATGGTTAGACGAGATGCTCGCGATCGAGGCCGCATACGCTAAACATTGCGCCACACTGCTGGTCCCTGAAGCGCGTCAACGCGAATTGCTGGCTTTGCGGCTGCCCCTGACGAGATTCGAAACCGAAGTGATCGAGGTGGAATCGATCGATGCCGCCAGGGAAGCGCTGTTTTGCGTGCGCGAGGACGGCATGTCAATGGAAGAAGTGGCCACCGAGGGAGGCTATCCTTATCGACGTGCGGACTTTATTCTGGAAGATCTTCCCGTCGATGCCCAGCACAGATTCCTAAGCGTCTCGTCTGGCGAGGTGCTCACACCCCTTGCTCATGGCGACGGATTTGAACTGTGTCGCATTCTTAAAAAAATTGAGCCCCAGCCCGAGGATCCAAATGTAAAATCGCGGATCGATCAAAGGCTCCTTGATCGACATTTCGCCGAGCTTACCAGTAAGTATACGCACCGACGGCTTAATGCCGTCTACTCTCCTGCTGCAGAATGAAAGTAAAGGATAGCGAAATTCTGCGGCGCTCATCGGTGTTTCGGTTTGTTTCCGATGAACATTTCGGCGCGATTGAGCCGTTGCTTGAAGAAGAACATCATGAATTCGGGGATGTGATCGTAAAACAGGACGATCCGGCCGACTCATTTTACGTTCTGACGCGGGGACGCGCGCGGGCGCTCAAAATCAAGCCTGATGGTGAGGAAATCCCGCTGGGAGTGTTAAAGCCGGGCGACTCATTCGGAGAAGCCGCTCTCGCCGAGGGTGGAACTCGAAACGCAACCGTGCGCTGCAGCACCGGAGTAGATGTTTTGCGGATCGATCGCGATGATTTTCTCGAGCTGGTCGGTCGCGTACCGGAGTTAAAACAATTTGTTGAGACAACCGGCCGAAATCGGGCCCTGCAAAGTTTCCTTTATCAGTTCAGCAATTTCGGCCGGCTGCCGATCGCTGTGTTGCGCAACATGATCGACAGGTTAAAACCGGTGACCTTTGAAAAAGGCAAGCTCATCATCCGCGAGGGCGACGATGCCGGACCTCTCTACATTTTGCAGAAGGGACGGGCACGCGCCTTCATTGGTGTCGATGGAACCGAGCGCAATCTGGCGTTTTATCGTGAAGGCGATTTCTTTGGCGAATTGTCGATCTTGAATAGCTCGCCGCGCGCCGCGTCGGTACAAGCCTTCAGGGACTGTGAATTGCTGTCGCTAGAACCCACGGCGGTTCGCGACTTGCGCCGGCGTTTTCCCGAATTCGATAAACTCTTGATCGAGCGGCTGGCCCTTTATCAGGCGAAAACTGAGGCGCGAATTCCGCTTGATTTC
>Ga0209474_10001347_pt1 | contig 24338 bp, 19 predicted proteins | sample GraSoiAngelo_145_FD_185902 | JGI IMG/M metagenome (GOLD analysis project Ga0209474, IMG submission 185902) | Grasslands soil microbial communities from the Angelo Coastal Reserve, California, USA - 14_1009_05_20cm (SPAdes) (version 2) | ecosystem: Environmental > Terrestrial > Soil > Grasslands...
AATCGGCGAAGCAGGCGCCTGAAATCAGCCCCACATATCCGGTGCCAATCATGGCGATGCGCATCTAATAGCCTGTCGACGATGGTTAACGTCCGCCACGATTTTGGGCGGTCTTAAAGCATTTTGTCGCCGAGGGGAAACCCGAACCTTTGCGAAAGCGCCATGTGATTTGAATGGATAAAGGAGAATGAAGACCATGGCGGCGATGACGCTGCCCGGGCCGCGCCTCAAGACGCGTGGTCACATTGCTTGGCTAAGCGGCCATGTATGCAACCGCCTCCGATGCAACCGATTCCGGGGCGGAAAAATCACGAGAACGCCAATCCGAAGACTGTCAATCGCCGCAAAAATCCTTAGATTTCGGCCCATGCCGAAGACATCACCAAACGCCTCCGCCGCGCCCGTTCCCGTCAAAGCCCCCGCCAAAGGCGACCATGTTTTTCTGGTCGACGGTTCGTCATACATATTCCGCGCTTATCACGCGTTGCCGCCACTCAATCGCAAATCCGACGGCCTGCAGGTCAATGCGGTGCTCGGGTTCTGCAACATGCTGTGGAAGCTCTTGCGCGAGATGCCGCCCGACAACCGGCCGACGCATCTAGCGATCGTGTTCGACAAGTCCGAATACACTTTCCGCAACAAGCTTTATGCCGACTACAAGGCGCACCGGGCGCCGGCGCCGGAGGATCTGATCCCGCAATTTGCGCTGATCCGCGAAGCCGTCCGCGCCTTCGACCTGCCCTGCCTGGAACAGGTGGGTTACGAGGCGGATGACTTGATCGCGACCTATGTACGGGAGGCCTGCGAACGCGGCGCCACCGCAACCATCGTTTCCTCCGACAAGGACCTGATGCAGCTCGTGACCGACTGCGTCACCATGTACGACACCATGAAGGATCGCCGCATCGGGATCCCCGAGGTGATCGAAAAGTTCGGCGTTCCACCGGAGAAAGTTGTCGATGTGCAGGCGCTGGCCGGCGACTCAAGCGACAACGTGCCGGGTGTGCCGGGCATCGGGGTCAAGACCGCCGCGCAATTGATCGTCGAATACGGCGATCTGGAAACGCTGCTCCTGCGCGCCAATGAAATCAAGCAGCCGAAGCGTCGCGAGGCGCTGATCGACAACGCCGAGAAGGCGCGGATTTCGCGGCAACTGGTGCTGCTCGACGACAAAGTCAAGCTCGACGTGCCGCTGGACGAACTCGCGGTCCACGAGCCGGACCCGCGCAAGCTGATCGCATTCCTCAAGGCCATGGAATTTTCAACGCTAACCCGCCGCGTGGCGGACTACGCGCAGATCGATCCGTCGGACATCGAGCCGGACGCGGGGACAAAGAGCGGGGCCAGTGTTTTTACAACCCTTCCGCTTGCGGAGAAGGTCGACGAATCCGGCAATGTGGCGACGGCGCCAAGCGTGAGCGGTGACCTTTTTGCCCGTGCGGGGATCCCGGCGCCACCCTCCCCCGCAGGCGGGCGAGGGAGCGTACCGAATACTGGAAGGAGCCTCGGCAAGCCGGAGAGATCGAACGTTGTCCTCACTCCGCAGACGCTGGCGGCCGCGCGCGCGGAAGCCGCGCGCAAGACCAGGATCGACCGCGGCAAATACAAGACGATCCGCAACCTGGAAGAACTGAAATCGTGGCTGGCGCGGGTGCACGATTTCGGGCAGCTCGCGATCGAGGCCAAGGCGGATTCAATCGATCCGATGCAGGCGGAGATTTGCGGCATTGCGCTCGCGCTCGCGCCAAACGATGCCTGCTATATTCCGCTCAGCCACAAGCACTCCGGCGACGGATCCGGCCTGTTCGCGGCAGGCTTGGCGCCGGACCAGATCACGACCGCAGAGGCGGTCGAGGCGCTGCGGCCGTTGCTGGAATCGGCAGGGATCTTGAAGATCGGCTTCAATCTCAAATTCAGCGCGGTGATCCTTGCCCAGCACGGCCTCACCATTCGCAACCATGACGATGCGCAACTGATGTCCTACGCGCTCGATGCCGGCCGCAACGCGCACGGGCTGGATGCGCTGGCCGAACGCTGGCTCGGCCATGCCAATATGAGCTACGGCGAGATAACTGGCAGCGGCAAGGGCAAGCTCAGCTTCGACCAGGTCGCAATCGACAAGGCGACCGCGTACTCGGCTGAAGATGCCGATGTGATCTTGCGGCTGTGGCAAGTGCTCAAGCCGCGCCTGGTGGCCGAGCGCATGAGCACGGTGTATGAGTCTTTGGAGCGGCCGCTGATCTCGGTGCTGGCGCGGATGGAGCGGCGCGGCATCTCGATCGACCGTGAGGTGCTGTCGCGGCTCTCAGGCGAATTCGCCCAAACCGCTGCGCGTGTCGAGGCCGAGATTCAGGAGATCGCCGGCGAGCCCGTCAACGTCGGCAGCCCCAAACAGATCGGCGATATCATTTTTGGCAAGATGGCGATTACCGGCGGCAGCAAGACCAAGACCGGCGCGTGGTCGACCTCCGCGCAAGTCCTGGAAGAACTCGCCGAGCAGGGTCACGAATTCCCCAGAAAAATCCTGGACTGGCGTCAGGTCTCAAAACTAAAGTCGACCTATACCGACGCGCTGCCGACTTATGTGCATCCGCAGACCAATCGCGTTCACACCACCTACGCGCTGGCCGCGACCACTACGGGGCGATTGTCGTCGAACGAGCCCAACCTCCAGAACATTCCGGTGCGCACCGAGGACGGCCGCAAGATCCGCCGGGCCTTCATCGCCTCTCCTGGCCACAAGCTGGTTTCGGCGGACTACTCGCAAATCGAATTGCGGTTGCTGGCGGAGATCGCCGATATCCCCGTGCTGAAGCAGGCCTTCCGCGAAGGGCTCGACATTCACGCCATGACGGCGTCGGAGATGTTCGGCGTTCCCGTCAAGGACATGCCGGGCGAGGTGCGCCGCCGCGCCAAGGCGATCAACTTCGGCATCATCTACGGTATCTCCGCGTTTGGTCTGGCAAACCAGCTCGGCATTCCGCGTGAGGAAGCCTCCGCTTACATCAAGCGCTACTTCGAACGCTTTCCGGGCATCCGCGCTTATATGGACGCGACGCGCGACTTTTGCCGCGTGCATGGGTACGTCGAGACGCTGTTCGGCCGCAAATGTCATTATCCCGAGATCAAGGCCTCCAACGCCTCCGTCCGCTCGTTCAACGAACGCGCCGCGATCAACGCGCGTCTGCAGGGCACCGCCGCCGACATCATCCGCCGCGCCATGATCCGAATGGAAGATGCGCTCGCGGAAAAGAAACTCTCGGCGCAAATGCTGCTACAGGTACATGACGAGCTGATTTTCGAAGTGCCCGACGATGAGGTTGCCGCAACCTTGCCGGTTGTACAGCACACCATGCAGGACGCGCCGTTCCCTGCGGTGCTGCTCTCGGTGCCCCTCCATGTCGATGCGAGGGCCGCGGATAACTGGGACGAGGCGCATTAGCCCGGAGGGACTCTCAAGATCAATCGAGCTTTGCGTCCATGCCGCGCTTGACGGCCGGGCGCGCCATCAGCGCGTTGTACCACCGCTCGACATTGGGGAAATCGGAAAGCTCCACCTTGTGGCGCGGATGCCGCCACGCCCAGCCGAGGATGGCGAAATCAGCGACCGATAGCGCGCCGGCAACGAATTCGCAGTTCGCCAGCCGGCGATCCAGCACGCCATAGAGCCGGCGGGTCTCCGCCATGAAACGCTTAAGCCCGTAAGCACGTTCGTGCTCGTTTTCAAGCGCGATGAAGTGATGCACCTGCCCCGGCATCGGTCCAAAGCCGCCCATCTGCCACATCAGCCATTCGTAAACCGGAATCCGATCGATCAGCGGCACGGGCAAGAACCTACCAGTCTTCTCGCCAAGATAGAGCAGGATGGCGCCGGACTCGAAGATGCTGACGCGCTTGCCGCCGGGGCCGTCGGGATCGATGATCGCCGGGATCTTGTTGTTTGGGCTGATCGCGAGGAAATCCGGGGCCATCTGTTCGCCCTTGGTGATGTTGACCGGAAAAACCTTGTACGGCAGCTCCATCTCCTCGAGTGCGACGCTGATCTTGCGGCCGTTCGGCGTATTCCAGGTGTGAAGCTCGATCGTCATTTTTTCCTCATGCCGGCGAAAAGTCTGGCTATTGAGTATCCCGGAAGCTGGCGGTCTTACAACCGGAGCTTGGCGCTGACATTTCGATGCACGCTGTTGATGGCCTAGGTTCCGCTCTGGAATGTGCTTGCGTCAATCGATAGATTGCGCCGGTCCTACAAAGAGAAAACAGCTTGTCCAAATCAGCCTCCCGCGCCCGGCTCGCCGAAATCATTCGCAGGCGGTCATTCGGCCGCGGCGAGATCATGCTGGCCTCGGGGCGCAAGAGCGATTTCTATTTCAATCTCAAACCGACCATGCTCGATCCTGAAGGCGCCTCGCTGCTTGCGGAGCTGACCTATGAGGCACTGAAGGACGACGGGCTCGACTATATTGGCGGTCTCGAAATGGGCGCGGTGCCGCTTGCCGGAGCGATTGCGCAGCTCTCATGGATCAAGGGGCATCCGATCGCGGCGTTCTTCGTGCGCAAGAAGCCAAAGGAGCATGGGGCGCGCCTCGCGGTTGAAGGTCTTGCGAAAGGCGAGAGCCTGCAAGACAAGCGCGTGGTCATCCTCGAGGACGTCACCACGACCGGCGGCTCCGCGCTGAAAGCAGTCGAGGCCGTGCGCGAGGCCGGCGGCGAAGTCGCGCTGGTCTTCACCATGGTGGACCGCGACGAAGGCGCCGCCGATACCTTTGCCCAAGCCGGCATTCCGTTCCGCTCGCTCTATAATGCAAGTGAATTCCTGAGGGATTGATCGCGTAACGTTTGCCTCGTCCCTCTTCCGCTTGTGAGCGGTCGATAGCTGGGCCGCGCCGACCTCCTGCGCGAGCTGGACGGAAGAAGCACGGCATTTCTTTATCTACTTCGTAGCTGCGGTCATCGCTCGTTTACCATCCCCCACTAAGCTTGAACGCGCTGAGGCAAGGCGCGCGTCAGCCGTGTTTTATTGTGTGGGTGGAGCAGGCGTTGCGTACAGAGTTGTCTCATCGGCGCATGCGGCGGCGCATCATGCTGGTTGCCGCCGCCGCACTTGCAGGCACAGCCGCCTTGACGCCGACACCGGTTGCGGCGGAAAGCTTGTTCGATATGTTGGTGGGCGCCTTTCAGAAACTGCAGAAACCAAACTCGCCGCCGCAGGCGAATTTCTTCGCCGACCCGTACGGCGGTAACCAGCAGCCCGCGCCACAGCCGCGGTACGCATCGTCAGGCTCCGGCCCCGCGTTTTGCGTGCGCAGCTGCGATGGCCGATATTTCCCGCTGACCACGCGGGGCGGTGCGTCGCCAGCGCAGCTGTGTCAGGCGTTTTGTCCCGCAAGTCCGACCAAGATTTACTTCGGCAGCAACATCGATGGGGCGTGGTCGGCGAGTGGCGAGCGCTATGCGGACAGCGAAAACGCCTTCAGCTATCGCAAAGCGTTGCGCGCGGACTGCACCTGCAACGGCCGCCATCCGACCGGACTGGCGCCGATCGATCTCACGCTGGACACTTCCCTGCGTCCGGGCGACGTGATCGCCACCACCGATGGGCTTGTGGCCTATTCGGGCGTGAAGGTAGGCGTCAGTCAAACCGTTGAGTTCATCCCGGTCGCCTCTTACCCTGGCCTGACCGCGGAGGTGCGCGCACGGCTAGGGGAGATGAAGGTCGCCCCTGTTCCCGCCGAAATGATCGCAAACGATGCCGCCTTGCCTGAGGCGAGCCGCGACGTCGCGCTGCCCGTGAGCTCGCTTCCGAACAATCTTTCGACAAGGACGAAGCGGGCCGAAGTAGAATAGCCGCTAGAACGTCAGGTGCGAACGCCACATCGCGCAATGACGGACCCTGGATTGTTCCGCTACGTTCGCAACAACGAACATGCGGACGAGATCACCGCCCGACAATGACGCCGATCACGTTCGGCGCCGACAGATATTTTTCCTCGATTTGCGCGCGCGCCGCGGCTCGGTTTTCGGCCGTCAGCAGGCCACGCTTTTCCGCCAGGATCATCCAGCAATATCCCCACCAATCCGTGAGCATGCCCTGATCGTCGATGAGGTCGTAACCCTGCTCGGCGGCGAAGATGCGCGCATGTGCCTCGTCGAGCGAATCGAGCCAGACGTGGTCGGCGTCCGAAAACAGCTCGTCCCTGAAATCGTCCGTGGTGTAGCCCCAGACCGACATGCAGACCGCGTTGAATTCACGGTCGATCTGATCGTCATCGATGAGCTGGCGACGCGAGGCCTGATGCAGCCTAGACAGCGAGCGGGCGAAGTCGGCAATGCGGGTGAGCGCGAATTGATCGAATGCGATAGTGGACATGTAGTCCTCAAAGCTAGCGATAGACCATAGATGTTGTGTGGGTGGTGCGTCGAATCACCATGATATATCAAAGAGTTGCTAAAGTGTTCTTAATTCGTTCCACCTGAATCTGCACTCATGTTAGCTAGTCTGAGAATTGACCCAACGTCGGCGACCCGCCCTCAGACTCCGGCTCGCCTAACGACGGTCGTGTTGGGAAGCTCGTTCTTGCGGCAGGATCGGAGCAAGCTTCGATGGCTGAACGCGGTGCCTGCTTAGGCCGCCTCATTCGAAGGTGACGCCAATCCGCTTTTGCTTGCGCCAGACGACGCGGCATGGCCGCTTGGAATTGTCGGTCGCATTGATCAACGTGAATCGGTCGGGAATATAGAGCGGCGTCATAACTTCCAAGGCCGCCCCGGTGTCCGATACGTTTCGGATCGTACAGTCAAACACGCCACCGCCGAACTCGATCGAGCCGGCCTTCAATACACGTCGCCGAGCGGCAGTGCGGGGAACAGTCATCGGAACTGACATACGCTCAAATTGTAAGCGTTTGTAAAACGACAGATCCGTAGTCGTACCGAGATCGACGGAACCCGGCCTCTCGCTCAACACTCACATCGCCGACAGCAGCTTGTCGCCACAATAATTGGCATAGAACTTTCCGCCGCACTGCTTCCGGATGGCCGCGCAGCGCGCCGCGGGTGAGGCCTTTTGCGGTACACTGAATGCGCAGCTCAGTCCATCAGCGCTTCTCCCGATCTTGCCGGCGGCAAACGCCGCGCTGGTGGCACTGATGCAGAACACCAGAAGTGCTGCAGCGACAATCTCGATGGTCAATCTCATGGCTAGACCCTCTCCAAATTGTGGCGAGATCGGAACCCGGATCTAATAATAGCATCAAACCTGGAAGCGTGCAGTGCGTGGTTCGGTCATTACAGAAAAGCCATGGATGCATTGCACAACGGGGGGTTCCCGGCCGGTTTTGATATCGGCATAACGCGGCTATCATTCGATGGATTCACTCAGAGATGCCCACATTGCCCGAACCTTCCTTTCCAGCAGACTTTCCGAAAAGCGGTCAGCCCGTTGACGAACTGGCGCTGGCCGAGATCAAGGGCGCGATTCTCACCAAGCTGCGGCTTGCGATCGGCAAAGACGTCGGGATGGCGACCCGGCACGACTGGTACAACGCGGCGGCGCTGGCTCTGCGCGATCGGATCGTGCACCGCTGGCTTACAACCGACAAGCAGAGCTACGATGCAGGGCGCAAGCGGGTCTATTACCTCAGTCTGGAATTCTTGATTGGCCGGCTGTTTACCGAAGCCTTGAACAACATGGGGTTATTGCCGGTGTTCGAGGCCGCGCTTGGCGATCTCGGCGTTGGGTTGGCGGAGTTGCGGAAATGCGAGCCGGATGCGGCACTCGGCAATGGCGGTTTGGGACGACTGGCGGCGTGTTTCATGGAAAGCATGGCGACGCTTGCGATTCCCGCCATCGGCTACGGCATCCGTTACGATTTCGGTCTGTTCCGTCAGATCATCGCGCAGGGCTGGCAGCAGGAATATCCTGACGAGTGGCTCGGTTTCGGCAACCCCTGGGAGTTCCAGCGCTCGGAGGTTGTCTATCACGTGCATTTCGGTGGCACCGTCGAACACGTCGAAACCGATGGACGCGACTGCGCCACCTGGCAGCCGGCCGAGACCGTGCAGGCGGTCGCCTACGACACCCCGATCGTGGGCTGGCGCGGCCAGCACGTGAACGCGCTGCGGCTGTGGTCGGCGCGCTCGCCCGACCCTCTCAAGCTCGACGTTTTCAACACCGGCGACTATCTCGGCGCCAGCGCCGAGGAGGCACGCGCTGAGTCGATCTGCAAGTTCCTCTATCCCAATGACGAGAGTCCGGCAGGCCGCGAACTGCGCTTGCGTCAGGAATATTTTTTCGTCTCGGCCTCCCTGCAGGATCTGGTTAATCGCCATCTCGCCTCCGACGGGCATTTGCGCGGTCTTGCGTCCAAGGCCGCGGTGCAGCTCAACGACACCCATCCCAGCCTCGCAGTCGCCGAACTGATGCGCATCCTGGTCGATCTTCACAATTTTCGCTGGGACAACGCGTGGCGGATCACGGTGGCGACTTTGTCCTACACCAATCACACGCTCCTGCCGGAAGCGCTCGAGACCTGGCCGCTCGAATTGTTCGAGCGTTTGCTGCCGCGTCACCTGGAAATCATCTACCGCATCAATGTCGCGCACCTGGCGCTGGCGGATGCGCGCGCTCCCGACGACCTCGAATTCAAGGCCGCGGTTTCCCTGATCGACGAGAAGTCCGGCCGCAAGGTTCGGATGGGCCAGCTGGCATTCGTGGGCTCACACCGCATCAATGGCGTCTCCGGTATGCACTCCGAACTGATGAAGGAGACCGTATTCCACGAACTCAACCAGCTTTACCCCGGTCGCATTACCAACAAAACCAACGGTATCACCTTCCGCCGATGGCTGATGGTGGCCAACCCGAAACTGACCGACCTGTTGCGCGAGGCCTGCGGGGAAGCCGTGCTCGACGACCCAACACTGCTTCGCGATCTAGAAGCCCGCGCCAGCGATAACGCCTTCCAGCAGCAATTCCGGGCGGTCAAACACCACAACAAAATCGCGCTGGCGCGGCTGGTTTGGGAACGCCTCAAACTTGTGATCGATCCCAGCGCGCTGTTCGACGTCCAGATCAAGCGCATCCACGAATACAAGCGGCAGCTGCTTAACATCCTCGAAGCCGTGGCTCTCTATCACGCGATCAAGGACGAACCGCAGCGCGACTGGGTGCCGCGAGTGAAAATATTCGCCGGCAAGGCCGCGGCGAGTTACAGCTACGCCAAACTGATCATCAAGTTGATCAACGACGTTGCAGAGGTAATCAATAACGATCCCGTGATTGCCGGACGGCTGAAGATCGCGTTCCTGCCAGACTACAATGTCAGCCTCGCGGAGATCATCATTCCCGCCGCCGACTTGTCAGAGCAGATCTCCACCGCGGGCATGGAGGCCTCCGGCACTGGCAACATGAAGCTGGCGCTGAATGGCGCGCTGACCATCGGCACGCTCGACGGAGCCAACATCGAAATTCTCGATCACGTCGGGCCGGAGAATATCGCGATCTTCGGGATGAAGGCCGCGGAGGTCGTAGCGCGGCGCAAGCAGGGCCTGGATGCCACCGACGCGATCAGGGGGTCGCCGCGGCTGTTGCGGTCCGTCGAGGCGGTCGCGGCTGGCGAATTCTCCCCGGGCGAACCCGATCGCTTCCAGTCGATCGCGCACGCGCTGCGCCATCTCGACCATTACATGGTCAGCGCGGATTTCGATTCCTATTACGACTGCCAACGCGGCATCGACGCGCGCTGGCAAGTGATCCCGGCGTGGACGCGGGCCTCTGTCCTCAACGTGGCGCGGATGCCGTGGTTTTCCTCCGACCGTACCATCCGCGAATATGCCCGGGACATCTGGAATGTGCCGGTGGGCGCGACCTCGTCGGAGGCGCTGCAACAACGGGCGTACAGCGCGGCGGGACCCGCTAGCGTCTGATCGGGTGTCCAGCCGTGCAGCGAGGTCAGATCGCCTTGCTCACTGCTTGCACGCTCACAAGCCACGACTTCATAGTTCGCGCGATGCCGCAGCGCTTCGCCAATCGGGAGGCGTGCGCAAACCCAGAGCTCCCACGTAGTTTTACGGTCGTTGAATTAAGGCGCCCCTCACTAAGCTGTGGCTAGTTCTTCAGGTGGCGAGGACCGCTTCAAGGACCAACATGCGTTCATCTGGTTTAGTTCGTCTGGCGCTGCTTGCGCCTGCTGTAACGGCCGTCGCGCTTGGCTGCCTGATCGGCTTCGAAAACCTCAGTTACGGCGCAGCGATTGTCGGGGAGACGCGTCAGACCGAAGTAGAGGCAAAAGCCGCCGCAGCCCTACAAGCGATGAAGGCGGAGTATCGGCGACCGGCCTCGATCCCATTTCCCAAGGACAATCCCTACACGCCTCAGAAGGTGTCGCTCGGCAAAAAATTGTATTTCGATACACGTCTCTCGCTTACCTCCGCTCAGTCTTGCGCCAGTTGTCACAATCCCGGCCTGGGTTGGGGCGACGGCCTGACCGTCGGCGTCGGTCACGGAATGGCGAAACTCGGTCGGCACTCGCCGACGATCGTCAATCTTGCCTGGGGCGCAGCATTCATGTGGGACGGTCGAAGCCCCAGCCTCGAAGAACAGGCGCTCGAAGCAATTCAGCTTCCCGCAGTGATGAACATCAAAATGGAGCCGCTGTTAGAGCGGCTTTCGTCAGTCCTTGAATACAAGCCGCTCTTCGCGGCGGCTTTTCCTGATGAGGGAATGACCGGCGCTACTATCGGTAAGGCTATCGCGACCTACGAACGCACCGTGGTGTCCGAACGCGCTCCATTCGACGCCTGGATCGAGGGGGACGAGAAAGCGATTTCCGAAGAAGCCAAGCGCGGCTTCGCGCTCTTCAATACCAAGGGCCAGTGCTCTTCTTGTCACGAAGGCTGGAATTTCACCAATGACGGCTTTCACGACATCGGCCTGGCGCACGAGCATCCAGGTCGCGGAAAGTTTCTACCGGATATCCTGAAGATGAAGCACGCCTACAAGACACCCGGCCTGCGCGAACTCACCAAACGGTCTCCCTACATGCATAATGGATCGATCGCCACTCTCGAACAGGTGATCGATCACTACGACGGAGGAGGCATCGACAGGCCGAGCCGCTCGGATCTGATGAAACCACTGGGTCTTACATCGCAAGAAAAATCCGATCTGGTTGCATTCATGAAGACTTTGACCAGCAATCTCAATCCCACCACCATGCCAGTTCTGCCTCGCTAAGCCCATTCACTTACGCCTCAGGAATACGACATGCGCAAGCTAGCCTCTCTTACGATTGTCATTGTTGCGGGCCTGTCGGCCGGCGCATTGGCTGCCAATCTGAGCATAACCCAGAAGGGCCGCCTCTTCTCATCGGAGAGCGTTACCATCAAGAAAGGTGACTCCATCACCTTCGTGAACGACGACACCGTGCCTCACAACATCGTTTCGACCAGCAAGGGAAACGAGTTCAACTTGGGATCGCAGCCGCCAGGCGCGTCGACGGACGTGACTTTCAAGGAGCCCGGCGACGCCCAAATCATCTGCGCCATCCATCCGCGAATGAAAATGACGGTGACAATTACAGACTAGCTCGTCCAGCAGATCGCCGGAGCGTTTCGCATGTCAATCCGCTACAAATTATTTGGCGCGTTTAGCGTGATGATCGCGCTTGCGTGCGGGCTGGCATTTTACGGCATTCGCGGCATCTCGACCTCCGGCGATCTTGTGGTGCGCCTTTACGATGGGCCGTTGATGGCGATCAATCATGCCCGTTCGGCGCATGCCGCATTGAATGACGCCCGCCTCCTGATGCAGCGAGGCCTCAGCGGAAGCGAGCCGGAGCAAACTGTCGGGAAACTCGAAAAACTGCTCGCCGATGTTGAGGACGATCTGGGAGTGGTGCGGGTGCGCGCCGATAACAAGGACGTCGCCACAGCCTTGGAGCGCGCTGAAACAAGCTTTCGCGACTGGTCGAAAGCCGGGCTGATGATCATCAAGCCAGCGGCAACTGGACACACCGCGCTCCCCCTGACTTTCTCGGTGGTGCAGAAGGGTGATGGGACCGTTGCGGCATTTGACGACCTCGTCGAAATAGTCGCTGCCTACGGCTTCGACTATCGCACGGCGGCAGAGGCAACAGTGGCTTCGGCGCGAACCGAAATGGTGGCGCTTGCGCTTGGCACAACGGTATTAGGGCTAATCATCGCGGTCGCGTTTGCCTACTCCACCAGCAAGCCCATTTTCGCCGCGATGCATATTGCGGGGCGGGTTGCGGCAGGCACCTTCACCGACCAGATCGAAGTTCGCCGGCGCGATGAGCTGGGTCATCTTCTGAAATCTCTCGCCTTGATGCAGGCCAGTTTGAAAGCTCGCGCGGACGAGGATCTCGCCCTGATGCGCTCAAAAGACGCAGCCAATGCCGAGCAAGTGAGCCGGCGCACGCATATGGAAGCGGAAATCGAAGCTTTCCGTTCGACCGTCACTTCCATCCTCGCCAACGCTGATGCGGTAACGGGCGAATTGACCGAGACGGCGCAGACTTTGTCCTCGATTTCGCAAGCGGCCGGCCAGCAATCGATCGAGGCGTCATCGAGCGCCGACGAGACCTCGGCAAACGTCCAGACCGTCTCGACCGCGGCGGGCCAGCTTGGAGAATCGGTGCAAGCCATTGAAGGGCAGCTCTATGAGGCTACCGGCATCGTACGGCGAGCATCGGGCATGGCAGAGGACGCAAACCAGACGATGGGGCTGCTCACGAGCGCGGCCCAGCACATCGACGACGTCGTCGGATTCATCCGAGACATTGCCGGGCAAACCAACCTGTTGGCGCTCAATGCCACGATCGAGGCCGCACGGGCGGGCGAGGCCGGACGCGGCTTTGCCGTCGTCGCATCGGAAGTGAAGGGACTAGCCATTCAGACCGCCAAGGCCACCGAGGAGATTTCCTCCCAGATCGCCGAGGTGCAGCTCGCGACCAAGCGAGCCGCGGACAATGTCGCAGCGATGGCGCAGGTCATGAACGAGATCGACGCCTTCACTGGCACAATAGCCAGCGCGGTGAACCTGCAGAACGCCGCGGCAGCGGAAATAACCGAGAGTGTCCGACAGGCGGCCGCCGGAACGGCGAACGTCGCGCGCGGCATTGCCGGAACCGCCGCCGCAAACGAGAATGCCACCCGCTCGGCGGACTTGATCCTGCGCTCCGCAAACGACCTTTCTCGCCAGGCCGCGGAGCTGCGCTCCTCGGTCGACCGATTCCTCTCAAACGTGGCGGCATAAAAAAGGCGGTCTCGCGACCGCCCTTTTTGTCCCACCAGTTCAATAATTCGACTTCACTCGGCGGCGAGTTTAACTTCCGGTGCGGCGGCGCGGACATCGGCGTCGACCTGAGCTTCGAATTTGGCAAAATTCTTCTGGAACATCGCTACCAGCGTGCGCGCGGTCTTGTCGAACTCGCTCTTGTCCTTCCAGGTGTTGACCGGGTTGAGAATTTCGCTGGGTACGCCTGGCAGCGCGGTCGGCACCGCAAACCCGAAATGCTTGTCGGTGCGAAATTCGACCGTTCGGAGCGAGCCGTCGAGCGCCGCAGTCAGCAACGCGCGGGTCACCTTGATCGGCATTCGGCTGCCGGTGCCGTATTTGCCGCCGGTCCAGCCGGTATTGACCAGCCAACAGTCGACATTATGCCGGGCGATCAGCTCACGCAGCATGTTGCCGTACACCGAGGGGTCGAGCGGCAGAAAGGGCGAGCCAAAACAAGTAGAGAATTCGGGCTGCGGCTCGGAGCCGAGGCCCCGCTCGGTGCCCGCCACCTTTGCGGTGTAGCCGGACAGAAAATGATACATCGCCTGGGCCGGCGACAGCTTCGCAATCGGCGGCAGCACGCCGAACGCGTCAGCCGCGAGCATCACCACATTCTTCGGGTGGCCGGCGCGGCCGGTGCGCGATGCATTGGGAATGAAGTCGAGCGGATAGGCCGAACGCGTGTTTTCGGTTTTCGAGCCGTCGTCGAAATCCGGGACGCGAGTGTCCTCGTCGAGTACGACATTCTCGAGCACCGCCCCGAAGCGCTTGCTGGCGGCATAGATCTCGGGTTCGGCCTCTTTCGACAGCTTGATGCATTTGGCGTAGCAGCCACCCTCGAAATTGAAGATGCCGTCCCCACCCCAGCCGTGTTCGTCGTCTCCGATCAAGGTGCGCTTCGGATCCGCCGACAGCGTGGTCTTGCCGGTGCCCGACAGCCCGAAAAAGATCGCTGCATCGCCCTTGGGCCCCACGTTAGCCGAGCAGTGCATCGGCATCACGCCTTTTGCGGGCAAATAATAGTTCAGCGTTGTGAATACCGACTTCTTCATCTCGCCGGCATAATAAGACCCGCCGATCAGGACGATCTTGCGGGCGAAATCGATCGCGACCACGTTCTCCGAGCGCACGCCGTGGCGTTTGGGATCGGCCCGGAAGCTTGGCATATCGATAATGGTCAGTTCGGGAACGAAATCCGCGAGCGCCGGGCTCTCGGGCCGGATCAGCAGGGTGCGGATAAACAGTGAGTGCCAGGCGAGCTCGGTGAATACGCGCGTCTTGATCTGGAAGCTGGGATCGGCGCCGCCGTAGAGGTCCTGCGCGAACAGCGTCATGCCTTCGGCATGCCTGAGGAAGTCGGTGTAGAGCGCTCCGAATTGTTCCGAGGTGATCGACTGGTTGCCGGCCCACCACATGTTCTTGTCGGTGGTGGCATCGCGAACCGTGAATTTGTCCTTTGGGCTGCGGCCGGTGAAGTCGCCGGTATCGGCGCACAACGCACCATCGGCGGACAGCACCGCTTCCCCTGCAGCCAGTGAATATTGATAGAGTTGCGGCGCTCGCAGATTCCAGTGCACTCGCTTGAGATTTTTTAAGCCGAATCTATCGGCGCCGAAGGCGCCGTTACGTACACCCGTCTCTTGCACGGAAGAATCCTCCTCGAAGCCGCGTGTCTCGATGGCGCGAATGCCGCTTAAACTTGCCTCTGTCGCGGTGACCTTGAATATAGCCTTGCGGCCTCGGTCCGGCGACCTAATAGTGATGAACGCCGGGCTTGCCAAGCCGATCCCGCAGTATTTGGTTTATTCCATGGCCCCTTGATCGAGCCGGCCTATTCTCGCGGTGGCGGCGCCAGCATTCGTGCGCATTTCAATGGCGCGGGAGACATTATCGGCGCGACAATTGGTCTCGATCGCGCCGCCTAGCTGCTTTGATGCCTTATTGCGGCGCACAATTCGACGATTCGCTGGTACGAGCTATGTCTTGGCCCGCGCCTGGTCCGCAAGCTGGACCAGCATCTTCCTCAACTCGCCCGGCCCGGTCACGCGTTGTGGGAAATCCAGCCGCAGGGTTTTGCCGCCAGCCTGCAGATCGAGCCCATCAGGATCACAACCGGTGCAGCGCCAATCGGCGGCCTCGGCGCCGAGCAGCTTGGTCGCGTATAGACTGTTCGTGTCGCGATGATCGGAGTTGATGTGCTCGATCGCCTCCTGTTCAGATTGCAGCAGCGCGCCGGCATCTGAAATATCGGTCAGAAACTGTTCGGGCTTGAGATCCACGATCCTGCCAAATCCGGCTACCAGATGGATTGCGCTCGGCCGGATGCGGTAGAAGGAAAAATCTTGAAATTCTACAAACCTTTCAGCGGACGGATGGGTGTTGAGGTAGCGCCGGCGCAAGATATTCTCATCGGAGGCAACGGCTTCTTCGGCGCGGCCCATCAGCATGATTCGCGATCCCTCCAGCGGATCGCCTTCGGCCCGCTCGTCGAGCATGAGCGAGACCCTGCTATCATCAAGGATGTTTCGGGTGTGCACTGCCAGCCGCGAAATCAGTAGGATCGGCGAGCCATCGGGATGGGTTGCGACATTCACTAGCGAGCAATAGGGATCACCGCTGCCGGTCATCAGGGTCGCCAAGGCCCCCTGCCGGCTGCGACGAAGCAGCGAGCGAGCCAGCCTGCCAGCATCAAAATCAGCGGTAGGCTGCATCACTCGTGTTCCCGCATCTCATTGCAAAGAAGGCCTTTTTCGGGCAGAATGAGTATCTATATGGACTGGACATCCGGGTTTTTGCCCGGCGTTTTAAGGAACTGGTCACACTTCAGCCCAGCTTGCATTGCTCGTTGACCAGGCTCGAGGCCCACTTATACGGCGCATCACCGATTGGCTCGCCGTTTCAGCAATCTAGAATCTGAAAGCAGGCTCATGCCCACAATCGCCTTGGTCGATGACGACCGCAACATTCTCACATCTGTGTCGATCGCACTCGAAGCCGAGGGCTATCGCATCATGACCTACACCGACGGCGCTTCCGCGCTTGACGGCTTCCGCACCAGCCCGCCGGATCTTGCGATCCTTGATATCAAAATGCCGCGCATGGATGGCATGGAGACCTTGCGGCGGCTAAGGCAGAAGTCCGATCTCCCGGTGATCTTCCTGACTTCGAAGGATGAGGAGATCGACGAGCTGTTCGGGCTCAAAATGGGCGCTGACGATTTTATCCGCAAGCCCTTTTCGCAGCGCCTGCTGGTTGAGCGCGTGAAGGCCGTGCTGCGCCGCTCGGCGCCAAAAGATCCCACTGCCGTACCAAAGGAAACCGACGCCAAGGCGCTCGACCGTGGACTGTTGCGCATGGATCCCGAGCGTCATACCTGCACCTGGAAGAACGAGGCGGTAACGCTGACAGTGACGGAATTTCTGATCCTGCAGGCACTGGCGACGCGCCCGGGCGTGGTGAAAAGCCGCAATGCGCTGATGGACGCGGCCTACGACGATCAGGTCTATGTCGATGATCGCACGATCGACAGCCACATCAAGCGGCTGCGCAAGAAGTTCAAGGTGGTCGACGACGATTTCGAGATGATCGAGACGCTTTATGGCGTAGGCTACCGCTTCAAGGAGACCTGATTGCGTGACACTTGAGAGTGCGGTTTGTTTGACTGACGCCGCCGCTCATTTCGGTTACAATGCGAGCCGACGAGCCTGTTAAAGACACAATCGAACCAACCGGCAGTTTTGGCCATTGCTTGATCGAACGCAGCCTGACTCACGCTTGAATGCCGTGGACGTTTCTTCGTCCGCCGCCTTCAACACCGCTGGCGCCGAAAACCCGACGGCGCAACGCTGGGAGCGTCCTCTCGACTGGCTGCGCCGCGTCGGCCAGTTTGTCTTTGCCCTCAGCTTCTCCAGTCTCACCCGCCGCATCGTTTCCTTGAATCTGGCCGGCCTCGTCGCATTGGTAGCGAGCATTCTTTATCTATCGCAATTCCGCGCCGGCTTGATCGACGCGCGGGGGCAAAGCCTTCTGGTGCAGGCCGACATCATTGCCGGCGCGATCGCCGCCTCGGCGACCATGGACACCAACACCATCACCATCGATCCCGACCGGCTGCAGGATCTGAAGCCTGGCGAAACCTATGGCGCGCCCGACGAATTTTCCGGGCTGGATTTTCCGATCAATCCTGAACGGGTCGCGCCTGTGTTGCGGCGATTGGTTTCGCCTACCAAGACCCGCGCCCGCATTTACGATCGCGACGGCGGCCTCATTCTCGACAGCCGCAGTCTTTACGGCCGCGGCGACGTGCTGCGTTTTGAATTGGCGCCGCCGGCGTTCGAGAAGCCGGGCATCGCCGAACGGACGATGATCGCGGTCCGCACCTGGCTGAACCGCGGCGACTTGCCGCTCTATCGAGAGCTCGGGCCGGAGAACGGCAACGGTTATCGGGAAGTCGCGGACTCGCTGAAGGGACAGAAAAGCAGCGTGGTGCGGGTCAACGATCGGGGCGAGGTGATCGTCTCCGTCGCGGTGCCGGTGCAGCGGTTCCGCGCGATCCACGGCGCCTTGATGCTTTCGACCCAAGGCGACGACATCGACCAAATGGTGACCGCCGAGCGGCTTGCGATTCTGAAAGTCGGCGGCGTGGCTTCCGCCGTGATGATCATGCTTTCGTTGCTGCTGGCGAGCACTATCGCCGGCCCGGTGCGGCGGCTTGCGGACAGCGCCGAGCGCGTCCGCCGCCGTATCCGCACACGCGTCGAAATTCCGGATTTCACTCGCCGCCGCGACGAGATCGGGCATCTTTCCGGCGCGCTGCGCGACATGACCGATGCGCTTTACAATCGCATCGAGGCGATCGAGATGTTCGCCGCCGACGTCTCCCATGAACTGAAAAACCCGCTGACGTCGCTGCGCTCGGCGGTGGAAACGCTGCCGCTGGCCCGCAGCGAACACAGCCGTTCGCGGCTGCTTGCGGTGATCGAGCACGACGTCAAACGGCTCGATCGGCTGATCTCGGACATTTCCGATGCCAGCCGGCTGGACGCCGAATTGCAGCGGCAGGATATGACTCCGGTTGATCTTCGCCGCCTGCTGACAACTCTGACTTCGGTCGCCAACGAAACCAGGCTCGGCCACGACGTCCGCGTCGACATCCGTTTCGAAGGCCGCGGCGCTGCCGATAGCTTCTCGGTACCTGGCCATGACTCCCGGCTCGGACAAGTAATCTCCAATCTGCTGGTCAACGCCCAGTCGTTCTCCAACGCCGGTGGCAAGGTGCATATTGTCTGCCGCCGCGTGAGATCGGAAATCGAAATTGTCGTCGATGACGACGGGCCGGGGATCCGCGACGATGCGCTGGAGCGCATCTTCCAGCGCTTCTACACGGATCGGCCGCATCAGGGTTTTGGGCAAAACTCCGGGCTAGGCCTGTCGATATCGAAGCAGATCATCGAGGCGCATGGCGGGCGCATCTGGGCGGAAAATCGTCCTGGTCCGGTCGGCGAGGAGGGTGAAGCCACTGTGGCTGGCGCCCGGTTTGTGGTCAGGTTACCGGCGCCATGACCCATACGGGTGATGCAACCGTACATGCTTCCGCGGTGCTGGTGGACAATCGCGCGGTGCTGATCCGCGGCCCTTCGGGCTCGGGCAAATCGCATCTGGCATTCGATCTCATCCTTGCGGGGCGCGCCGGGCAAATACCAAAAGCCATGTTGATCGGCGACGATCGCGTCCATCTGCAGGCCAGCAACGGACAACTGGTGGTGCGGCCGGCTTGCGAATTGGCCGGTCTGATCGAGATACGCGGGCTCGGTATTCGCCGGTGCGAATTCGCCCGGCAAGCCCTCGTGGGGCTGGTTGTCGATCTCTGTGCTGATGATGCCGAGCGCCTCCCGCCCCCCGAGGCGCTGCAGACGAACGTTTGCGGTGTTTTGATACCTCGAATACCTGTCGGACGGGGGTTTACGGCCCTTCCCATCGTCTTGGCTGCGCTGATCATGGCCGCGAGTTCACCATCCGAGCAGCCCTCGGTGGATTGTTCGAAGGGAATTGGTAACCATATGAGCCCCAATATCGCCACCGAATAGACCGGCCCAGCCTCCCTATCAGCCTAATTGCCGGGAGAATCGCGAAGATCGCCTCTTGCGCGGGGGCTCTGGATGGTCAAAGTGGCGCGTTCGTGCGGTGCACCAAAAGCACCCGCGAGGAGTTTCCGATGATTGGTCTAGTGCTTGTGACCCATGGGCGCCTTGCCGACGAATTCAAGGCGGCGCTTGAACATGTCATGGGTCCGCAAAAGCAAATCGAAGCCGTCACGATTGGAGCCGAGGACGACTCTGATCTGTGCCGAAGCGACATTATAGAAGCCGTCAATCGGGTGGACAGTGGGGACGGCGTGGCTATCCTCACCGACATGTTCGGCGGCACGCCTTCCAATCTCGCGATCTCCTGCATGAGCCGCCCGAAAGTGGAAGTGCTCGCCGGTATCAATCTTCCAATGCTGGTCAAACTCGCCAAAGTTCGAGAAGAGCGCTCGCTTCCAGACGCGATTGCCATGGCCCAGGAAGCCGGCCGTAAATACGTCACCATCGCCAGCCGGGTCCTCGCCGGCAAATGAGCGACGACGAAGTTCCCTCGCCTGAAAACGAGGCGAGCCCAAGTATCCCCGCGGGCGCAATTACCAGGGAACTTTCGATCATCAACAAACGTGGCCTTCACGCCCGCGCCTCGGCGAAATTCGTTCAGCTGGTGGAGCGCTTCAATGCCGACGTCTGGGTGACACGCGGCAATGAAACCGTCGGCGGCACCTCGATCATGGGGTTGATGATGCTGTCGGCGGCACCGGGAACCACAATCGTCGTCTCCGCTGCCGGACCGGACGCTGCAGTCGCGATCGAGGCCATCACCGAACTCGTCGGCAGCAAGTTCAACGAGGAAGGCACCTGAGCACCCTCTCGTCCGCTGTGGTGTGGAGAAAATAGAACAACTTCTATTTCGCCGGTGGTGCGATATAGATCTTCCAGCTGACCGCCGGACCAGGACGCGAGTGGAAGAACCGCCGCGTGGTGATGGTGAGATGCTCGGCGTTAGTCGCGTTCGCCGCCATCCATGCCTCGCAGATCGGCAGCCGCCAGTCCGAGGTGTCGCAAATTCCGATGAACCCGAACCGCTTGGCCTCCTCCATTGAGGTCAGCCCTGACGACCAGAGCTCACCCGGCGTGAACGGCGCGGGGTGATCGGGACTGTAGAAGGTCATGGGCTCACCAATCTCGGTGGTGCCGGCGACGACCGCCCATCTGTTATGGAAACGCGTGTGCCAGGTTTCCGTCAGCTCGCGGGCAAGCTGAGATCGCGCGATATAACTTGAAGCGCCATTCGGATTTTCCGCCATCTCGCGCGCGGCGATGTAGGGCGATGCCGCCAATGCGGCCAGCGTCAAGGCTAGCCAGATCGCGGCGATATTGAACAGCGCCATCCTTTGCAGGCGCAACCACGGCATCGCGACCAGCGCGAGCGGTGTCAGAAAGAACAGCGAGATTCCCCAATCAGTCTTCATGTACACCGTGAAAATCAACCCGCCGATCGGCGGTCCGATCGCGACCACGATCTGGACGATCCAGATATTGAGCGCCTGAGACGTATCCACGCCCGCATTCGCGCCACGGGACCATGCGCGCCTGAACAGCGCCGAGGGTCGGCGCATCAGCATCGCGCGCCAGGGCGGCACCCATGCCAACGCGAGCGCGGCCAGAGCCAAGGGAGCCAACAGCAGCGCCACGTTGTGGCCGATATAGCCGGCCACGAGTTGCGCGCTTTGGGCGCGGCTGGAGAGGCTGTAGACGTCCCCGGCATAGGTCAGCGGAACGAAATTCACTGCTTTCAACCAGACCAGATGCGGGATCATGACTGCAACTAGCGCACCAATCGCGACCCACGGCGCCGGCGAGCCCAGGAATTTCAGTCGCTCAGGATGACACAGCGCGGCGAGCCCGATCGCGCCGATCATGGTCAGCACCCAATATTTCGTCATCAGCGCCAGCGCGCCGGCGAGCCCCAGCCACAGGCCGGATTTCACGCTGCGTTTCTCAAACGCATTCAAATAGGCCAGCACCAACAGCGGCAGTGTCACAAGCTGCAGCAGATCCGGGTTGTACTTGAACCCCTTGAAATTGAAGATCGGATAGAGCGCGAGCATCACCACGACAAAGAAGGCGCGACGCCGATCGACCACGTGCAGGCTGATCAGCCAGCAGATCACCAGCCCGCAACCGAGCGTCGCCATCGCCAACGCATAAGTGGCCCAGTCGGCGACCGGGAACAGGGTGAACCAAAGACCCGCCACCCATCCCGCCAGCGGCGGATGCTTGCCGTAGCCGAGCTGGAATTTCTGCCCCCAGGCAAACGCCTCCGCGACGTCCATATGGACATCCTGCGCCGCCTTGAGGTTGATCAGGATGAATGTCCAGAGCACGGCATGCAGCGTGGCAAAGCCGATCACCAGCCACAGCCCGCTGTTGGGATCGCTCGCGCGCGCCGCTAGCCACGCCGCCGCCCGCCGGATGATCGGCCGATGGCGCGCACGCGAGACCACGGGCAAAACCGAGGCAGTTGTCATGGGTTGTGCGTAGCGCGTTTTTGCCAGAAGTGGAATCGGCTTGGCGCGGAGATGTGCCGCAAAAACAGCGCATTATGGTTGCCGCACGGGGACACCAATGCTATCCCGCGCCCATGACATCCATCCCTATCTCGAACATCCGCAACTTCGCCATCGTTGCGCATATCGACCATGGCAAATCGACGCTGGCCGACCGCCTGATCCAGCAAACCGGCGGCTTGCAAGCGCGCGAGATGAAGGAACAGGTGCTCGATTCCATGGATATCGAGCGCGAGCGCGGCATCACCATCAAGGCGCAGACGGTGCGGCTGAGCTATTTGGGCAAGAATGGTCAAAATTATATCCTCAACCTGATCGACACTCCCGGCCATGTCGATTTCGCCTATGAGGTTTCGCGGTCGCTCGCGGCGTGCGAGGGCTCGCTGCTGGTGGTTGACGCCAGCCAGGGCGTTGAGGCGCAGACGCTCGCCAACGTTTATCACGCGCTCGATGCGGGTCACGAGATCGTCCCGGTGCTGAACAAGATCGACTTGCCGGCAGCCGAGCCGGATCAGGTCAAGCAGCAGATCGAGGACGTGATCGGGATCGACGCCTCCGATGCAGTGATGATCTCGGCCAAGACCGGGCTTGGCATCGAGGACGTGCTGGAGGCCATCGTGCACCGGCTGCCCCCGCCCAAGGGAGACCCGGATGCCTCGTTGAAGGCGCTGCTGGTGGACTCCTGGTACGACGTTTATCTCGGCGTGGTGGTGCTGGTGCGGATCGTTGATGGCTCGCTGAAGAAAGGCCAGCGCATCCGGATGATGGGAACCAACGCCGCTTATGATGTCGAGCGCGTCGGTTTCTTCACGCCGAAGATGCAGCAGATCGAGGAACTCGGTCCGGGCGAGATCGGATTCATCACCGCCGCGATCAAGGAAGTAGCCGACACCCGCGTCGGCGATACCATCACCGACGATCGCAAGCCGATACGTGATATGTTGCCGGGCTTCAAGCCGGCAATCCCGGTGGTGTTCTGTGGACTGTTTCCTGTGGACGCCAACGATTTCGAGAGTTTGCGCGCGGCGATGGGCAAATTGCGTCTCAACGACGCCAGCTTTTCTTTCGAAATGGAGACCTCCGCCGCACTAGGTTTTGGTTTTCGCTGCGGCTTCCTCGGGCTGCTGCATCTCGAAATCATTCAGGAGCGGCTGCAGCGCGAATTCGATCTCAATCTGATCGCGACCGCCCCATCGGTCATCTACAAGATGCACCTGACCGACGGCCAGGTGATCGAGATTCACAACCCGATCGACATGCCCGATGTGGTGAAGATCGCGGAGATCGAGGAGCCCTGGATCGAGGCCACCATCCTGACACCCGACGAATATCTCGGCAGCGTCTTGAAACTGTGCCAGGATCGGCGCGGTTCGCAGAAGGAGCTCACTTACGTCGGCAATCGCGCCATGGTGAAATATGAACTGCCGCTCAATGAAGTGGTGTTCGACTTCTACGACCGGCTGAAGTCAGTCTCGAAAGGCTATGCCTCGTTCGATTATCATCTCACCGATTACAAACCGGCCGATCTCGTCAAAATGCAGATCCTCGTCAACAACGAGCCGGTGGATGCGCTATCGATGCTGGTGCACCGCCAGCGCGCCGAAGGCCGCGGCCGCGCCATGGTCGAGAAGATGAAGGAACTGATCTCGCCGCACATGTTCCAGATCCCAATCCAGGCGGCGATCGGCGGCAAGGTGATCGCGCGCGAAACCGTGCGCGCGTTGCGCAAGGATGTCACCGCGAAGTGCTATGGCGGCGACGTCACACGCAAAAGAAAACTTCTGGAGAAGCAGAAGGAAGGCAAAAAGAAGATGCGGCAGTTCGGCAAGGTCGACATTCCGCAGGAAGCCTTTATCGCCGCCCTTAAAGTCGATAGCTGAGCAACCGCTCTGGCCCACCGCGAGACAACCCAGCCGATTCTTCGGAAGCTAGCTGGGTAACCCCGCATCACTCGCACCACCTTGATCCGCCGCGTCGGATAGATCACCATCGTGGCTTCGCCTATCGGAAATCCAATAGGGGCGGGGAAACGCATGAACAAGCTTCCCGGTTTCGGACTGATCGAGCGCGCCCGCGCGCTGGCGCCGCTGATCGCTCGCGAAGCCGATGAGATTGAGCGCACGCGCCGCCTGACCGAGCCGGTGACTTCCGCGCTGATCGAGAACGGGCTCTATCGGGTGCTGCTGCCACAAAGCCTCGGCGGCGCGGAGGCACCTCCCGAGGTTTTCATGCAGATACTCGAGGAGGTCGCAAAAACCGACGCCTCCACGGCGTGGTGCCTCGGCCAATGCTCGGTCTGCGCCATGACGGCGGCTTATCTTGACCCTGACGCCGCGGGGGAAATTTTCAATACGCCGCCCGGCATCCTCGCCTGGGGCGCGATCGCCA
>Ga0209474_10001348_pt1 | contig 24331 bp, 14 predicted proteins | sample GraSoiAngelo_145_FD_185902 | JGI IMG/M metagenome (GOLD analysis project Ga0209474, IMG submission 185902) | Grasslands soil microbial communities from the Angelo Coastal Reserve, California, USA - 14_1009_05_20cm (SPAdes) (version 2) | ecosystem: Environmental > Terrestrial > Soil > Grasslands...
CGGTGCCAGGCTCCAGTCCTTTTGCCCACGTGACCCGTGCGAAGGGTTGACCTGAAATGAACGCGCCCGTCAGCCGATCGAGCACATAGAAGAAGCCGTTCTTGCTCGCCTGCATGATGACCTTGCGCGGCTTCCCGTTGATCGGCAGGTTCGCAAGCGTCAGTTGCTGCGTGCTGTCGAAGTCCCAGGAATCGCCGGGCACCGGCTGGAAGTACCACACCATCGCTCCGGTGTCGGGGCGAACCGCGAGAATCGAGCACACGTACAGGTTGTCCTTGTTTTCTCTGTCCGGTTTTGCTCCGGGCGAACGCAGCGATTGCGGCCAGGGTGCACCGTTGCCGGTGCCCACATAAATGAGATCCAGTTCCGGGTCGTACGCCATGCCATCCCACACCGTCGCTCCACCGCCTCGCTTCCACCAGTCGCCGCTCCACGTGGCGGCGGCTTTCTTCAGCGCTGGATTTTCGAACGGCTTGCCGGGATCGCCGGGTACCGTATAGAACCGCCAGGCGCGCCGCCCGGTCATCGCGTCGTAGGCGTCGAAGAATCCGCGAACGGCGTACTCTCCACCGCTGGCCCCGATAACCACCTTGCCTTTGGCGATGCGCGGCGCCATCGTGAGCGTGTAGTCATCCTGAGGAAACGCGACGCGCGTCTCCCAGACGACCTTGCCGGTGTCGGCATCCAGCGCGTCGAGCCGTCCATCGATGATCGGCGCGATGATCATGTTCTTGTAGAGAGCCATGCCCCGATTCACGACGCCGCAGCAGACTTTCGGCCGCACCGCGGTCTGGTTCACTTCCGGGTCCCAGCGCCAGCGCTCCTTGCCGGTGCGCGCATCGACCGCGAACACGACGCTCCAGTTGGTGATTCCGTAGATCGTTCCGTTCCAGACGAGCGGCGTCGCGAGTTGCCCACCGCCGGAAGACGCCAGCTCGTAGGCCCATCCCAGTCGGAGCCGGTCGACGTTGGCCGTGGTGATGTGTTTCAGCGGGCTGTATCGCGTCTCGGCGAGATCGAGGCCGTTGGTCAGCCACTCCGCGCCACCCGCGCCGGCGTGCCGCAACGCCGCGTCGTCGACGACGGGTGTTTGCGCCGACGCAAGGCACGCCAGCAGCCCGCCCGCTATCACACCGATGACTGCGAAACGTCGAACGCTCATCGTGCGACCCCACCTTTCGGAATGCCTCGTCAAATTGTGCCGGCCTGCCGGAGGAACGTTGAACGATCCTAATCGCACTGGGCGTGATGGTTCCACCAATCCTGCGTCACGATCCAGCGCATCCTCGAAATCACCATCGGCGGCCGTAACATAGATGCAGCGAACCAACGCCGCGCGAGAGGATTGACCGAACATGCGAACGCGCCCCGCTCACGTGATCGCGATCCTGATGCTGTCACTGACGTCGGCGACCGTGCCGGCAACCGCGCGGCAGGCATTTCCGCCGTCGGCGCAACTGCAGCAGGTCCGCCAGTACATCAAGCGAACGTGGAGTGTGTTGACCCGCTCGACGCGGGACCTCCCGAAGGCAGCGCCGGATCCGAAGATTCGCCGCGACGCGGGAGAACCGTCCGCCGTGTATGTCGCGGCGGATGAGGACCGCGCCGACGTCGAGCGGCAGCTGCGCGGCGCGCTTTCCGCCGAAGATTTTCAGAAGATCGAGCTCCGCACGCTGCCCGATCGACTGGAGGACATCCGCGGCCACGGCCTCTTGTATCTGCCGCATCCGTACGTCGTGCCGGGCGGCCGGTTCAACGAAATGTATGGATGGGACAGCTATTTCATTCAGCGTGGCCTTCTGCGCGACGGCGAGCTCGGCCTCGCGCGGAACATGACCGACAACTTCACGTACGAAATCGCCCACTACGGCATGATCCTCAACGCGAACCGCACCTACTTCCTGACGCGATCGCAGCCGCCGTTCCTGACCGAGATGATCCTCGGCGTGTACGACAGGACGCACGATCGCGCCTGGCTGCGGGCGACCGTGCCGGCGATCGATCGCTACTACCGCTTCTGGACCACGCCGCCGCATCTCGTCGAATCGACCGGGCTGTCGCGCTACTTCGATCTCGGCAACGGGCCGGCGCCTGAAGTCGTCTCCGACGAACGAGACGCGCAGGGCCGGACTCATTACGATCGCGTCCGCGAGTACTACCGCACGCACCAGATCGACGACTACGACGTCGCGCGGTTCTACGACCGCGCCGCCGACACGCTCACCGATGTCTTCTACAAAGGCGATCGGTCGATGCGCGAATCGGGTTTCGATCCGTCGAACCGCTTCGGCCCGTTCAGCGCCGCGATCGTCGACTACGCGCCGGTGTGTCTGAACGTCCTGCTGTACCGCATGGAGCAGGACGCCGCACGGATCCACACTCTCCTCGGCGATTCCGCAGCCGCGTCCCGATGGCAGCGCCTCGCGCGCCGGCGCCGCGAGCTCGTCGATCGCTACTTATGGGATCCGGAGGCGGGCCTCTATTTCGATTACAACGTCGAAACGAAGCGGCGGCGGAATTACCCGTTCGCGACGACGTTCTACCCGCTGTGGGCGGGCATGTCCTCGCCGCAGCAGGCCGGCCGCGTCGCCGCGAATCTGTCGCGCTTCGAGGCGCCCGGAGGGATCCTGACCAGCACGCAGACCACGGGCAGCCAGTGGGACGCGCCGTACGGCTGGGCGCCGCTGCAGCTGATCGCCGTCGATGGCCTGCGCCGGTACGGCTACCGGGCCGCCGCGGATCGGATCGCGCGCAAGTTCGTGTCGCTCGTCGTCGGCGATTTCGAGGCGCGCCACGTCATCGTCGAGAAGTACGACGTGATGCGTCGTTCGTCGGATGTGAGCGCCGGCCTCGCGTTCGGGTACACGTCGAACGAGATCGGGTTCGGGTGGACGAACGCCGCGATTCTCGACCTGCTCGCGGGGCTGGCGCACCGGCAGAACGCGCCGGTGCGACGACAACCGGGTGCAGGTCCGGCCTCTCAGGCCGGACCTCTGGCCGCCATGAAAGGGCGGCCAGACGCCGCGCGCGAAATGCGCTAGAACACGAACTTCAGAGCGAACTGGAAGTTGCGCTGCGGGTCCACGCCACCGTACGCGGTCGACGTGATCCGCCCGGCGTTCGCGTTGTTGTTGCCCGGCACGCCGATCTCCGAGTCGGGGTTGCCGAGGTTGACGTGGTTGAACACGTTCACCGCCTCGATGCGGAATTCGAACGCCTGGCCGCTCGAGAAGCTGAATCGTTTGAACAGCGACGCGTCGGTCCGCCAGTAGCCGGGACCGACCAGAGCGTTTCGCGGCAGGTTGCCGAACGTGCCGACCGCCGGCCGGGCGAACGCGCTGCCCGACGCACCGATCGGCGTCACGTTGAACCAGCGATCGCGCGTGCCGCCGCCCGCCATCGGATCGCCGACGAGATCCGGTCGATTCGGACCGGCGTCGCGATCGGCGCCCGCGTCGCGGTACGTGACGTTGAATGGCAGACCGCTTTGAATGGTCGTTGCCTGATTGAACTGCCAGCCGCCGAGCAGCCGGTTGTTCCTGAAAATGGGCAGCTCGTAGGTGGTCGCGACCGAGAAATTGTGCGCGCGATCCCAATCGGCGGGCCCGTATTCCAAATCCGGCAGATAGAAGAACTGGTCGCCGCCGTGCTGGCGCTCGCGCTGCAGCGTGTACTGCGCGAACACCGAATACCCTCTCGAAAACCGCTTCGTCAGCTTCGTCTGCAGCGCATCGTACCGGTTCGTGCCGCAGTTGCAGAACGCGTCGATGCCTTGCGTCCATCCGTAGCGTGTGAAGTACGGCTTGCGGAGATCGGTCGGGACGGTCGGGAAACCGTCGAGCCGCGGCTGATTGGCGTTCACCGCGGGGCCGTCGCCGACGAACACGTGCGCGCCGCGGTTGCCGACATACGCAGCCTCGACCGAGATGTCGGCCGTCAGCTCGCGTTGCACGGTGACGTTGTACGCATCCACGGCGGGCGGATGCTGCGTATCGGGCAGCGCGCGCGCGAACACGCCGTCGGGCAGGCGCAGCAGGCCACTCGTCGGCACCGCCGGGAACACCGGCGGCGGCGGCCCATCCTTGAGGTTGAACACGGCCGCGAAATTCTGCGGCGCATTCAGGTTCTGCGCCGACAGCACCGGCAGGTTCTGCGTGACCGTGTGACCGAATACGGATCCGAAGACGCCGAGATCGTAGCTGCGGCCATAGCCCGCGCGCAGGACCGTCCTGTCGGTCAGCTGATACGCGACGCCGACGCGCGGCGCCCAGTTCAGCGCGTTCTTGACGTCGCCGTTCAGTCCGATCCCGTTGACGCCGGCCACGCGGATGTCGGGCGACGCGATGTCGATCTGTTGGCCGTTGACCGACATCAGCAGAAATCCGCCCTTCCCGGAATCGTTCACGGTCTGCGGATTGATGATGTCGAGACGCAGGCCGTAGTTCAGCGTCAGTTTCCCGGTCGCGCGCCACGTGTCCTGTGCGTAATACGCCGTACGCCACTGCCGCTCGGCGGCATCGGTCGTCGGACTGATGTAGCGCTTGAACGTCGTGACGTCGCCCAGCAGGAACGAGGCGAGCGCCAGACCGCCGCCGTTCGGCCCGATGGTGCGGTTGTTCGAGAAGTTCAGCTCTCCGGAGCGGTGCTGATCGCTCGGCACGCGCAGGTTCCATGCGCGGCGGATGTCGGCGCCGAACTTGACGGTGTGATTCTGAACGAGCCGCGTCACGTTCCCGACCAGCTGCACCTGCTTTTCGTCTTCGTCGAGCGGGCAGTTGCACCGGTTCACGCCGAGGCCCGATCCGAACCTGATTCTGCGGCTGTCGCTGTCCTCCCCGATGAATCCGCCGAAGAGACCCGATGTAAACGTCTGATCGAGATTCAAGCCGGGAATTCCCGCATCGGTCGCCGGCGTCGTGCCGAAGTCGAACGGCAGCACGTCGACTTTGTACGCGAACCAGCCGACACGGAAATCAGCCGTCATATTGCTGCCGACCGTTCGATCGAATCCGGCTGCGAGGCTGTGGTTCTTCACCTTCGAGACGCCGCCGAGCGAGACGATTTCCTGGCCGCCGCCCGGCCCGAACGCCGTCGGCCCGTTGCGATCGAACGACGCGAAGCTGTAGCGGCCGAACACGTTCAACCGCTCGCTGATCCGGTCGTCGATTCTGCCGTCGAACGTGTTGTCGTTGAACGGCTCGCTGGCCGACGCGACGAAGTTGTCGCGCGTGCCGTTGTCGCTTCCCGGCCGGTTGGGCAGCGGGATCAGTTTCAGGATCGCCTGCGCCTGCGGTGACAGCTGCCTCGCGGGAATGACGTTGCCGGCAAACTGCGCACGCTGCGCCGGCGTCGCGCCGCTGAGCGGATCGAAGATGTTGACCCCGTAGGCGCTCAGATCGCCCGCGCGCGCGGCCGCCGTCGGCACGGTCAGCAGCCGCGACCCGCCGATCGTGCTCCGCAGCCCCTGATAGTCGCCGAAGAAGAACACCTTGTCTTTCTGAATCGGTCCGCCCAATGAGCCGCCGAACTGATCGCGCTTCGTGTCAGGGATGAACTTGCCGGTGAGCGGATCCGCCACCGCCTGCGAGAACGGACTGCGCGCCTGCAGCCGATCGTCCAGGTGGTATTCGTAGCCGGTGCCGTGCAGCACGTTCGCGCCCGACTTGGTCTGCACCGAGACGACGCCGGCCGTCGCCTGCCCGAACTCCGCGTCGTAGTTCTGCGACGTGATCTTCGTTTCCTGAATCGCATCGAAGTTCGGGTTGATGACGATGATGCCGAGGATGGGATCGCGGTTCTCGGTGCCGTCGAGCTGGTACCCGGTCCCGCTGAAATGCTGGCCGTTCACCATCGTCTGCGTCGACCCCTGCGGGTTCTCGCTCGCCGCGTGCTGCCACATGAGCTGCTGTGTTCCCGGCGTCAACAGAATCAGCTTCGTGAAGTTGCGATCGAGGATCGGCAGCTCGTTGATCTGCTTCGAGTCGAACGTCGTCGCGACGTCCGCGCGATCGGTCTTCAAGATCGGCGAGAAGCCGGTGACCGTGACGTTCTCGCTCACCTCGCCAATCGCCATCTTCACGTCGAGCTTGGTCTGCGTGTCGACGTTCACCTTGATGTCCGAGAACACCGCCGACTTGAACCCGGAGAGCTCGACTTTCAGCGAGTAGGTGCCGGGCAGGAGGCGCTCTTTGACGTACTGGCCCGACTCGTTCGTGACCACGGTGTCGGACGTCTGACGCTCGACGCTCGTGAGCGTCACCGTCGCACCAGGGATCGCGCCACCGCTCGCATCGGTGATCGATCCGGCAACGCTCCCGTACACGGCCTGCGCACGCGCGTGAGAAACGTTCCACGCGAGTGCGAGCACGACGAGCGGTGCGAGTGTTCGGAGTGAAACGTGTGAGCGTCGAAAGGACGCGCGGGCGGCGGCTGCCGATGCCATGGGTGCTCCTCGATTCGAAACCAGAGACCCTGCGTGCGTGCGGACGGATACTAATGACGAGCATCACGCCGGTCAAGGATGAAATGGTCAACGATGCGACAGGAATCCACCGGGCGCGCGGCGAGCCGACGGCGGACTTGACCCGCACGAACGCGAAGCCTAGGCTGCCGCACGGCGGATGAGAGTTTTCACGCGTCGCGATCGGCCCTTGACTCGCGCGGAGCTGGTTACAGGTGTCCTTTGTCTCTTCCTGATCGTCGGAGTTCTTCGTACTGCGGGTGAAACCCGTGAGCAAGTCGCAACGGCTCCGGCGGTGCCGCGCTTTCCGCTGCGCGAGGACCTCCACCAGCTAAGCCGTCCGACGCACGACGGCGCGTTCTTCGACGTGATCGGTCGCCGTTCCGCGATGTTCGGCTACGAGCACCGATCGATCGAAGCGTGGATCTATCCGCTGAAAATCCTCGACGACTTCTCGCTGTCGTTCCGGCTCGAAGGATACCCGCTCGAGATTCACGGCAGCGACATCATGGCGTCGATTCGTGTGCGTCCCGAATCGACGACGCTCACCTACGCGCATGCCGCGTTTCGGGTGGAGCAGATCATGTTCGCGCCGATCGACGAGCAGGCCGTCGTTCTGCTCCTCGACGTCGAGAGCGTCCTGCCCCTGACGATCACCGCGTCGTTTCGTCCGCGGCTGCGGCTGATGTGGCCGGCGACATCGATGACCGGCGCAATCGGCTGGGATGCGGCCGAGCACGTCTACGCCCTCAGCGAGGAAACCGGCCGGTACGCCGGCATCATCGGCTGCCCGTACGCGCGCGACGTGTCGGTGATGCCGTATCAGGAAGAACCGCGCGACGTGCCGAACCGCTTTGTCGTCGAGGTCGCACCCGAACTCCTGCGCACCCGTCGGATTCCGATCGTGATCGCCGGAAGCGTCGAGGGACGGGCGCAGGCGAAGGCCGTACACGACCGCGTCCTCGGATCGGTGCAGGACTTCTACGAGCGGACGGCAGATCATTACGCGCAGCTCGATCGTGAAACGATGGTGGTGACGACGCCCGACGAGCGCCTCAACACCGCGTTCGAGTGGGCGAAGATCGGGATCGACAAGGCCGTGGCCGCCAGTCCGCTGCTCGGCACCGGGCTGCTGGCCGGCTTCCGGACATCGGGCGACAGCGAGCGCCCCGGGTTCGCGTGGTTCTTCGGTCGCGACGCGCTGTGGACCACGCTCGCGACCAACGCCGAAGGCGAGTTCGCGACGACGCGTGCCGCCCTCGAGTTCCTGCGCAAGTTCCAGCGGACCGACGGGAAGATTCCTCACGAGATATCGCAATCGGCGCCGCTCGTCTCGTGGTTCGATCGCTACCCGTACGCATGGGCCAGCGCTGACGCGACGCCGTTGTACGTGATCGCGCACGGTGACTATTGGCGCGCGACAGGCGATCGCGAATTTCTCGAGCGGGCGTGGCCGTCAGTGGTGAGCGCGTATCGCTTCTCCGCGGGGACTGACAGCGACGGCAACGGACTGATCGAGAACACGAACGTCGGCCATGGATGGGTCGAAGGCGGCGCGCTCTACCCTGCGCACGAAGAGATCTACCTGCAGGGACTGTGGGTGGCCGCGGCACGGTCGATCGCGGAGCTCGCGACGGCGATGAACGATTCGGCGCTCGCGACCGCCGCGGCCGAGGCCGCCGAACGAACGCGTGCGGCGATGGAGCGCGCGTACTGGCGCGCCGATCGCGGCTTCTATGCGTTTGCCACCGCGTTACCGCGCTCGTCCGCGGCCATCGCCGAGTCCGGGCCAAACCGCGGACGACGGCAGGACAGACTGAACGCGCTCCGCGACGCGCGGCTCATCGACGAAGACACGGTGCTGCCGGCGGTTCCGCTGTGGTTCGGGACGGCCGAGGACGACCGCGCGCAGTCGGAACTCGATCATCTTGGCTCCGCGGCGATCGCGACCGACTGGGGCGATCGTCTCCTCTCGAACGACAGCGCGCTGTACGACCCGTTGTCGTATCACTACGGATCCGTGTGGCCGCTGTTCACCGGGTGGACAGCGCTCGCGGCCTATCGATACGGCCGCCCGCATGTCGGGTACCAGGCACTGATGGCGAACGCGCTGCTGACCTTTCCTGGCGCGCTCGGCTACGTCACCGAACTGCTGTCGGGTGATTTCGCGACGCCGTTCGGTCGATCGTCACATCATCAGGTCTGGTCCGAGGCGATGGTCGTCACGCCGATCGTGCACGGTCTGTTCGGCATCGAGACGCTGGACGGCGGCACGACGCTGCGTGTCGCGCCGGCGTTGCCGGGCGCATGGGACCGTGCGGCTGCGGCGGGCGTGCGTGCCGGAGCAGCGCGGTATGACGTGATCGTCGAACGCGCATCCGGCCGGATGGTCGTGCGGTTCACGCGACGCGATTCGGATCGCCGAAGCGTCCGGCTCGTCGCTGCGCCGGCGCTGCCGCTCGATGCGAAGATCCGCGGCGTCACGGTGAACGGCTCACGCGTGAAGCACGAGACGACGATCGCCGGCGACGTTCAACGCGTGGGGGTGAGCGTCGAGGAGTCCTCGCGCGTGACGGAAATCGTCTTCGCCTACGACGAGGGCACCGACGTGTCCGTCGATGTGCCGGATCTGCATCAGGGCGAGGCAAGCGGGAACCTGCGCATCCTTCGCGCCGCCGCGGATGCGCGCGTTCTCCGCCTCCGCCTCGAAGGCCGCGGCGCTCGCACCTACGTGCTCAGCGTGCGGACGCCGAAGCGGCTTGGAGCGGTTGAAGGCGTCGTGGTCGTGCGTGCGAACGGGCGGGATCAGCAACTGCGGGTCAGCTTCGAGGGGCCCGCCGACACCTACATCCGGCGCGACATCGTCGTCCCGCTGCTTCAGCGTTAGAGCACCTTATCGGCGGCGCCTTCCCTGATCGTCACGACACGCCCGCCGCGGACGTTCTTCAGCGCGTCGACGCGTCCGCTCGGCCAGAGGATTTCGATCGAGTCGGCCGCGCTGGACGCTCCGAGTCCGAAGTGCACGCGGAGATCGTCGTGCGAGTAGTAGCTGGACTGACTCAGCACCGCTCGCGCCTGCGTGCGTCCGTTCGCCGTTAGTCGAACGGTTGCGCCGAGTGCCGCGCGGTTGGAGGTCGTGCCTTCGAGCTTCAACGCGATCCAGTGGTTCGGCCCTGCGTACTCGTTTCGCAGGAGCGACGGGGGCTCGTTCATGTTGAACACGAGGACATCGATGTCGCCGTCGTTGTCGAAGTCGCCGAACGCGGCGCCGCGGCTCGAATGGTCCGCGAGCGGACCGGCTGCACCCGCACCCATGACGCGTGCGAAGCGCGCGCCGTCCACGTTGCGAAACATGACGCGCGGACCGCGATGCGGATACTGCTTCAGCACCTGCTCCACTTCGGGATACACGTTGCCCGTCATGTAAACGATGTCAGGGCGGCCGTCGTTGTCGAGATCCGGCATGCCCGCTCCCCACTCGACGTAGCGATTCAGGATCCCGAGCCCCGCCGCGGCGGCGACGTCCTCGAAGAGGCCCTTGCCGAGATTCCGGTACAGCGCAGGGACGTCGTCGGCGAAATGCGTCTTCAACACATCGACCAGGCCATCGCTGTTGTAGTCGCCGACGGCGAGCCCCATGCCGGCCTGCTGCGTCCCGTTCTCGCTGTAGGCGACGCCGCTCTCGACGGCGGTATCGGTGAACGTGCCATCGCGGTTGTTGTGGTAGAGAATCGACGCCGTCGAGTCGCACGCGACGTAGATGTCGATCCAGCCGTCGCCGTCGAAGTCGGCGGCCGCCGCCGTCATCGGATAGCGACCGGTCACGCGCGCGATCCCCGACCGGTTCGACACATCCGCGAATCTGCCGTTGCCTTCGTTGTGAAACAGGAGATTCGTGTCGGTCGGCAGCCCGCGCGGACCGCAGTTGACCGGCACGCCCTTCCAGAGGCAGTTCGGCCCGTTCCCCACCTCGGCCGCCGTCGCCAGATCGAACCGCAGGTAGTTGGCCACGAACAAGTCGGCGCGGCCGTCGCGATCGTAGTCGACGAACGAACACCCGGATCCCCACCGTGTGCCGCCGGTCGGCAGCCCCGCGCGCGCCGTGACGTCCTCGAACCGGCCGTCGCCGCGGTTGCGGTACAGCACGTTCTGGCCGTAATAGGTGATGAACAGATCCAGCCAGCCGTCGTTGTCGTAGTCGCCGGCGCACACGCTCGACGCCCATCCAACGGCGGTCAGGCCGGCGCTCGACGTGACGTCGGTGAACGTCCCATCGCGGTTGTTGCGGTACAGCCGCGAGAGCGGCGCCTGGCCCTCGGCGTAGGTCTCGGCCTCGCGCGCGTTCGCTTTCAGCCGCGTGCCGTTCAGCACGAGCGCGTCGATCCAGCCGTCGTTGTCGTAGTCGAGCAGCGCGACGCCCGCGCCGTTGGTTTCGATGATGAACCGCTTGCGATCGACGCCGCCGTAGACGGTCGGCTGCCGCAGCCCGGCACGAGCCGCGACATCGACGAAGGAGAAATCATTGCGGATTGCGGATTGCGGATTGCGGATTGATTGTGGATTGCGGATTGCGGATTGCGGATTGCTCAGAGGGACGAGCATCGCGGCGATGCCCATCCGCAATCCAATGCGCAATGCCCAATGCGCAATCCGCAATCCAATCCGCAATCCCCAATCCGCAATCCGCAATCCAATCCGCAATCCGCAATCCGCAATCCGCAATTTACTTGTCGCCCTGGAGCCGCTCGGCGATGGCGAACTCGCGCTTCGCCTCGTCGCTCCGTCCCGTCTGCTGCAGCAGCTGCGCGAGCAGGTAGTGCGCCGTCTTGTTGTTCGGGTCGTACTGGATCGCGCGCCGCAGCATCTCCTCGGCGGCCTCGGGCTGGTTGGTCCGGCTGTAGGCCTTCCCCAGCAGAATGTAGGGACCGCTGAAGTACGGGTTGATCCAGAGCGACTGCTGCAACGCCGTGATCGATTCGTCCCATTTCTGCTGGCGGGAATAGATGTCGCCGATGCGGTAGAACGCCATGGCGTGCGCCGGGCTGATCGCCAGCTCCTCGCGCAGCAGCGCGAGCCCTTCGTCCAGCCGCGACCTGAAGATCGCGATCTGCCCGAGCAGGTAGTGCGCTTCCGGCAGCTTCGGATCCTTCTGCAGGGCCGTTTTCAATTCGGCCTCGGCGAGATCCTCCAGCTCGAGCCGATTCATCATCTGGCCGGCGATCAGGTGCGCGGCAGCCGATGTCGGCGGGAGGTGGAAGGTCCGCGCGAACGATTCGCGCGCCTTGTCGGTCTGGCGCGTCTGCGCGTACGCCATGCCGAGCGTGTAGGCCAGCTTGACGTCGTCGGGCACGAACGGGCGGATTTCTTCCAGATACGGGATCGCTTCGGCGAGGTGGCCTACGAGGTAGTGCGACAGACCAAGCACCTGCACCGCTTCACGCCGTTCGGGCGAGCCGGGTTCGAGCTGCCCGACCGCTGCGGTGAGCGTGTCAATCGCGTGGGCGGGATCGTTGGCGTGGTAATAGGCGAGGCCGAGTAACTCGGCGACGCGCGGGTTGCCGCGCGCATCGAGCTTCTGGAGCTGCTCGACGGCCGCAGCCGCCTGTCCGCCGTCAATCAGCGCCCGCGCATGGGCGAGCGCCGCGGCGACCTTCGGCGGCTGCGCGGGCGGCGTCGACGAAGGCGTCTGGGCCGAGACGATCCCGATCGAGATCAGTGCGGCGGACGTGCCGACGCGCACGGCGTCAGCGGCTCGACGCCAGACCACGTCCGCTCCCTTCTTTCAGCACGTGAAACGTATCCACGGCCAGGCTGTCCCAACTCTCCTCGAGGCCGCTCGGCCAGCGGACCTCGACGCGCTCGATCCGCGCGGCATCGCCCAGTCCGAAGTGAACGCGGAAATCGTTCTGCGACAGATAGCTGCCGCCGCCGCGCACTTCGTCCCAGCGGGACACGCCTGCGGCGACGCACCGCACGCGCGCGCCGATCGCGTTCCGGTTCGATTTCGTTCCCGTGAGCGCCAGCGTCACCCAGTGATGGCCCGACTCGTCGTGCAGCCGGAACAGATCCGGCGTGTCGTTCACGTTCGCGACCGCGACGTCCACGTGGCCGTCATTGTCGACGTCGACGAACGCGGCGCCGCGGCCCGCCTTCGCCGCGGTGATCGGCTCCCCGAGCCGTTCGCTGATGTCGGCGAAGCGGCCGTTGCCGAGATTGCGGTACACCACTTTGCGCTGCCGGTATGCGGCTTCGGTCTTCAGCTGCACGACCTCCGGGTACACGTGGCCGTTGACGAGAAACAGATCGGGCCAGCCGTCGTTGTCGAGATCGATCCAGCCGGTGCCCCAGCCAAGCCAGCGTGTATTGATGCCGATGCCCGACGGAAACGTCCGATCCTCGCACGAGCCGTCGCCGATGTTGGCGTACAGCGTCGACGTGTCGCCGGCAAAGTTGGTCTTGAACACGTCCATCGTCCCGTTGCGATCGTAGTCGCCGATCGCCACGCCCATGCCGGCCTGCGGCTTGCCGTCCTGGCTGTAAGCGCAGCCGCTCGTGACGCCGACGTCGACGAACGTGCCGTCGCGGTTGTTGCGATAGAGCGCGCTCGGATTCGAGTCGTTTGCGACGTACAGATCGGTCCAGCCGTCGTTGTCGAAGTCGAGCGTGCTCACGCCGAGCCCGTACGTGCCTTTCGCGCGCGTGATCCCGGCGCGCTCCGAGACGTCCTCGAAGGTGCCGTTGCCGCGGTTGCGATAGAGCGCGTTTTTGCCGCCGGTGAGCCCGGGCGGGCCGCACGCCACTTTGATGCCTTTGTAGCGGCAGAGACCCGATTCAGGCGTGGGCGCTGTCGCGAGATCGAGATCGATGTAGTTGGCCACGAACAGGTCGAGGCGGCCGTCGCGATCGTAGTCGAGGAACGCGCAGCCGGTGCCCCAGCGCGTGCGCGCGTTGGCCAGCCCCGCGCTCCGCGTGACGTCCTCGAACGTGCCGTTCGCGCGGTTGTGATACAGGCGGTTCTGTCCGAAGTAGCTGACGAACAGATCGTCGTACCCGTCGTTGTCGTAGTCGCCGACGCACGCGCCTTGCCCCCAGCCGCTCGCCGCGAGACCCGCTTTCGCCGTCACGTCCTCGAACGTGCCGTCGCGACGGTTGCGATAGAGATGATTGGTCGGCGCGCGGCCCGGCGCGAACCCTTCGAGCGTCGTCCCGTTGACGAAGAACAGGTCGATCCAGCCGTCGTTGTCATAATCGATCGCGGCGACACCGGTGCCCGTCGTCTCCAGCAGGTACTTGTTGGACGTCGCGCCGCCGTAGACGATCGCGCCGTCGAGACCGGCCGCGCGCGCGATATTACTGAAACGAAAACCGAGCGCCGACGCGTCACGATCGAATCGGGCCCCGCTTCGAACCCGCCCGGCGGCCAGGAGGGTCGAGGCCACGGCGAGCGCGAAGCCGGTCGTGATTCCGATGCGGCCGCGCGTCATGGCTGCAGGTCCGGGGCTTTCAGGTACGGCGCCAGGCGCCGTGCGGCTTGCAGTTCTTTCCGGGACTCCGCCAGCGCGCCGCGGCGGCGCAGTGCGAGCGCGAGTTGAAAGTGCGCCTGCGCGTTGTCCGGATCGAGGCGAACGGCTTCGCGGAATTGCGCGATCGCGCGGCTGACGTTGTCGGCCTTCAGCTGCTCGAGCCCCGCGTTGACGGCGAACACGGCAGCCTGAGCGTCGGCCTTCCGCTTCGTCAGGCGATCGGCTTCGGCGAACGCCGCCGCCGATCCTTCCGGATCGCGCGTCGCCTGCAGCGCCTGGCCCAGGCTGGTGTGCGCCTCGGCCGACGAGGGGTTGATCCGGATTGTTTCGCGGAACTCGCTCATCGCGCGATCGAGGTTGCCCTGCTGTCGGTAGACCGTGCCGAGCATGTAATGCGCGTCGGCGTACTGCGGCCGCCGCGCGAGCGCCTTCTCGAAGAGCGTCGCCGCTTCGTCGGCACGGCCGGTCTGCCACAGCACGACGCCCAGCGTGTACGGCGCTTCGGGAAGCGTGGTGTCTGCGTCCATCGCCGTGCGCAGCGCGCGTTCGGCTTCATCGAAATCGTCCTGCTGCTTCAAGGCGAGCCCGAGATCGTAGAATCCTTCGGCGTTGGCGGGATCGCGGCGCGTCAGCTCACGGTATTCGGCGGTCGCGCCGGCGAGGTCGCCTTTCTGCATCAACGCGGTCCCGAGGTTGAGACGCGCCGCCGCGTGATCGGGGTAGCGCGCGATCACGGCGCGCAGCGCCTCGATTGCCTGATCCGCGTCGCCGCGCTGCATCAGCGCGAGCCCGAGGCTGTTGCCCGCGTCGGACAAGGTCGGATCGATGTCGACCGCGCGACGGAACTCGGCGACGGCGCCGTCGAGATCGCCCGACGCCTGCAGGGCGACGCCGAGCTGCGTGTGAGCCGCCGCGAGCATCGGCGCATGTCGGAGCGCCACGCGAAGATCGCGGATCGCGGCGGTCAGATCGCCCTGCTGCCGCTCGGCGACGCCAAGATAGTACCGGGCCTCGGCGTGGGTCGGGCGTAACGCGACCGCCCGGCCGAGCGCTGCCCGGGCGGGCTCGATCTGTTTCGTCCACCACAACGTCGCGCCGAGATGGTACAGCGCGTCGAAGAACGTCGGCCGAATCGCAATCGCCTGCTCGAATTCGGCGATCGCGTCGTCGGTCCGCCCGACGAGACCGAGGACGAATCCCAGCCGGTCGTGCGCCTCCGCGAGCTTTGGCGCGCGCGCGATCGCCGCGCGGTACTCTGTGATCGCCGCCTCGAAGCTCTGTCCGCGTTCGTGCACCACGCCGAGCAGGTAGTGCGCGCGCGACGACTCCGGATGCCGCGTCAGGACGTCGCGTGCGAGCGATGCGGCTTCGTCGAGGTGGTTGGCTGCAGCCAGGCGTTCACCGCGTGCGATCGTCTGGTCGACGCCCGGCACGGACTCGGGTTGCGCGCCCGCGCCAGTCGCGCCGGCGACGATCAACGCCGCGATGCGCGCCATCGAAAGGAGCCGGCGAGACATCGGGCGGATGTTACACCCCTTCGTCACCGGGCTTCAGCGCCTTCGACCGTTACGTCGGTCGCCGTGAAATCATCACGCAGCCGCACGGTGACGACGCCGCCTTCGTCCAGAGCCCAGGCGGATCGCGTCTGGGTGCCGAGCTCCGCCGGGCTCACGCGCGGTATCTCGACGCCGCCGATGCTGACGCGCGCTGGCGATGCGCGACGAACGAGCACCCACAGATCGCGCGGCAACGGACGGTATGGTCCGGTCGGCGCGCCGATCGTGATCGTCTCGCTCGCGGCAGTCGACCGGTGGCGGAAGATCCGCGTCACCGACACTCCCCGCGTGTACGCGCGCGTCTCCCCATCGTCTTCGTACAGGGACGCCTCGGCGTTGTCGCCGGGCATCGCGATCACCCGGAGCGGTTGACCGCGCAGTTCGCCGGTATGCTGCACCGCTGGATGTTCGAAAATCAGCGAACCGGCCCTCGCGAAGATCGGGATCGATCGCAGCGTGACCGGCACACGATGCCTGGCTCCGCCCGCAAGTCGCGCGCCGCTCCAGAAGTCCACCCACGCGCCTGGCGGCAGATAGACCGAGCGCTCCGACGCGTTCGGCCACAGGACCGGGGCAATCAACAGATCGCTGCCGAACATCACCTCGTCGTCGAGACCGTAGGTGCCGGGGTCGGTCGGGAACTCGAGCATCAGCGGACGCAGCGCTGGAAGCCCGGAGATGCTCGCGTCGTGCATCACGTTGTAGATGTGCGGGAGCAACTCGTAGCGCAGCTCGATCGCGCGCCGGTTCAGCGCTTCGTGCTCCGTTCCGTACGACCACGGATCCTGATCGGGCGTGCCGAAAGTCGTGTGCGTGCGCATGAACGGGTAGAACACGCCGAGCTGCAGCCAGCGCGTGTAGAGCTCCGCGGTCGGCGCTTCGGCGAAGCCGCCGATGTCGACCCCGACGAAAGGCATGCCCGAGAGGCCCATGCCGAGCAGCAGCGGAATCGATCCGCGCAGGTGCGTCCATTCGCTGACGTTGTCGCCGGCCCACACGGCCGCATACCGCTGGCCGCCCGCGTAGGTCGCGCGCGTGAGGACGAAGGGGCGCGCATCGGGACGCAGACGCTGCAGCCCTTCGTACGTCGATCGCGAGGCCAGCTGACCGTACACGTTGTGCACGTCGGCATGCGACGCGGGCGCGCCCTCGTTGTCGAACCGGACGTCGAGCGGCATCGTGCCGGTCGGCGTGTCGAACACCGCCGGCTCGTTCATGTCGTTCCAGATCCCGGAGATGCCGATGTCGAGCAGGCGGGCATACAGCGATCCCCACCACGTCCGCGTGGCCGCTCGCGTGAAGTCGGGGAACACGCTGGGCCCGGGATTGCGTTCCGCGCGCGCGGGCCACACCGCCGCTTCGTAGACCGAGCCGTCGACGTTCCTGACGAAGTGATCGCCGGCGATGCCCGTGTCGTACGGTTCGTAGCCCGCTTCTTTCTTCGGGTGCGCATCGACGATCGTGACGAGGTGAAACCCCTGCTGACCAAGATCGGCGACGAGCCGCGCGGGATCGGGAAAGCGTTCCGCGTCCCACGTGAACGGCTTGTATCCATCCTGATAGTGGATGTCGAGCCAGATGGCGTCGGCCGGAATGCGGCGCGCGCGGAAGTTCTGCGCGACGAAGCGGACGGTCGACTCAGGGTAATAGCTGTAGCGGCACTGATGGTACCCGAGCGCCCATCGCGGCGGCATCGGCATCCGGCCGGTCAGCGCGGTGTATCTCGAGACCACGTCGGCGGGCGTCGGGCCGTTGATGAAGTAGTAATTCAGCTCGCCCTGCTCGGCGCCGAACGCGAGAGTACCGGCGGAGGTATGACCGATGTCGAAGTTGGTGCGCGACGTATTGTCGAGAAACAAACCGTGCGCCCGGCCCGCGCGCATCACGATCGCAAACGGCACCGAGACGTAAATCGGATCGGTGTCGGCGCCGTAACCGAACGTGTCGCTGTTCCACATCGTGTAGCTGTAGCCGCCCTGCTGACGTCCGCGCTTGTCGAGCAGGCCGTTCTTCTCGCCGAGGCCGTAGACGTGCTCGTCGATCCGCAGCCGCTTGTAGACGCGCGTCCTCGCGCCGGACCACGCGATGCCCTGCGCGCCGTCGTCTTCGTCGAGCACGTCGCCCGCGGTGTCGGCGATGGACACGCGGAACGGCGAATGGCGCGCGGTGACGCGGAGCGATGCCGTCGTCAGCACCGTCCGATCCGGGTCCGTCGAAACGGCGGGCGCCGCGCCGGCGGCCGGCAGCGCCAGGACGGCATACGAGTGATCGCGCCCGAACTCGCGAGTCGGCGAGAAGCGGACGCGGATGATATCGGCGGTCACCGCCGTCACCGAGACGATCGATCGTCCATCGCGAAACGTGAGCGACGACGACGTTCGGCCGGCCGCCTGCATCGCGCCAACCGTGGACCACTGCGCCCGGGCGGGCCCGGCCGCAAGGATCATCGCGACCGCGAGAAGCCGTGTCGCTCGCGAGATTCGATGCACCTGGCACCTCCGAACAGCACCGCGAACCGCGACGCCGGGACCGCAGATGACGGTCGCCGAGAGCGGAGTCGATGCTACATTACGGCCGCAGCCGTTGCCAGATCGTCCCGCACGAACGGAGCTCACACCATGCAGCCGATCACCGGCGTGGTCACGCACAAGACTCTCGAGCCCATCGACATCGGGATCATCGTCGTCTACTTCATCGTCGTGTTCGCCATCGGGTTCTACTTCTCGATGAGGGAGCGAACGTCGACCGACTATTTTCTCGCCGGCCGCAACGTCGGGTGGTTCGCGATCGGCGCGTCGCTGTTCGTGTCGAACATCTCCACCGAGCACTTCATCGGCCTTGCCGGATCGGGTGCCTCCTCGGGCCTCGCGGTGGGCCATTTCGAGTGGCTCGCATGCCTCATCGTGCTGCTGCTCGGGTGGGTGTTCATGCCGTTTTATCTCCGGTCGAACGTCTTCACGATGCCGGAGTTCCTCGAGCTGCGCTTCAACCGCAGTTGCGCCGTCTACCTGGCGGGCGTGTCGATTCTCGCCTACATCTTCACGAAAATATCCGTTCACCTCTACGCCGCCGGCATCGTGCTCGAGCGCGTCGTCGGATGGAATCCGCTGACCGCCGCCTTGATCCTCGTCGTCGCCACCGGCGTGTACACGATCGCCGGCGGCCTGGCCGCGGTCATTTACACCGATCTCGTGCAGACGCTGATTCTGATTGCGGGCGCCGTCGTCCTTACCGTCATCGGGCTGGAACGCGTCGGCGGCTTCGGCGGACTGCGCGCGGCCGTGCCGGCCGGCTACTTCCACATGATCAAGCCGGCGAGCGACCCCGATTTCCCGTGGACCGGGATCTTCTTCGGCGCGCCGATCCTTGGCATCTGGTACTGGTGCACCGACCAGGTGATCGTTCAGCGCGTGCTCTCGGCCCGCGACGAAGGCCACGCGCGCGCCGGGACGATTTTCGCCGGGTTTCTGAAGATCCTGCCGGTGTTCATCCTCGTGCTGCCCGGGCTGATCGCCTTCGCGCTGTATCGCGACGCGTTCGTCGTTCGCGACGGTCAGGTCACCAATGGCGACATCGCCTACCCCATGCTCGTCATCAACCTGCTGCCTGCCGGCCTCGTCGGCGTGATGATCGCCGCGCTGATGGCGGCGCTGATGGGCGCGATGAGCGCGGTGTTCAATTCGGCGTCGACCCTCGTCACACTCGATTTCTACAAGAAGATCGCGCCGAACTCGGGCGAGCGGCAGCTGGTGAACTTCGGCCGTGCGGCGACCGCCGTCCTGGTGCTGCTCGGTGTGCTGTGGGTTCCGTTCATCCGCTTGATCAGCTCGCAGCTGTTCATCTACCTGCAGGCGGTGCAGGCGTACATCAGCCCGCCCATCGCCGTCTGCTTCATCTTCGGCATTCTGTGGACGCGCGTGAACGGCAGCGGGGCGATCACGGCGCTGCTCAGCGGCTTTTTCCTGGGGACGGCGCGTTTCGTGCTCGAAGTCGTCGACAAGACGCACCGGTTCGATTCGGCGGCGATCCGCTGGATCGTGGATCTGAATTTTCTCCATTACGCGATCGTCATGTTCGTCGTCTGCGCCGCGATCCTCGTCGCGGTCAGCCTGCTGACGCCCGCGCCCGACCGCCGGAAGCTTGCGGGCCTGACGTTCGCCACCGTCAACGAGAAGCTCATGACGACGGCGGTCGCGGACATCCATGTGCGGAAGCCGGCGCCGGAGAGCCCGACGCAGCACCGCATCAACGTGATCCTGAGTGCAGCACTCGTGCTGGCGGTCGTGGGCCTGTGGATTTATTTCAGGTAGGCGCGTGACCGCGCTGCAGCCGATCCGCGCATTGCGCGCGCGCATCTCGCGCGACGCGGCGATAGAGGCGCTCGCGGGCGGTGTTGCGGGAGGCGTGCGCCGCCTGGCCCTGGGACCGTTGCGATCGATCGCCGACGTCTACGTGCCGTTCACGCTGTTCCGGGTGATCGTCCGGCGCGGCCGCGGGGAGGAGTCCGCGGTGTTTGGCATCGACGCCGTCGCCGGCGCCCTCGATCTGTACCGGTTCGACGGCGTGCCGCGATCCGACGAAATCGTGGAGGTGCCGACGCGCAATCACGTCGACGCGGCGTTGCCGACTTCGGTCGCGTGCGGGATCCTGACCGCGCGCGTCATGCGGACCATGTATCAGCGTGTGGGCTTCATCGCCGGCGGCCGCGCCCGCGTGGACGTGCAGGCCGTCGGCGAGCGCGTCTACGTGCCCTATTGGATCGGGTTCTTCGGCCGCGCCGACGACGCATCACTGGTTGTCATGGACGCGGTGCGCCGCCAGATCGAAGGAGCCAAAGTGCGCCGCCTGATTGCCGAGTGGATCAGGGTGACAACACGCCCGGGAGCGTCCGCATGAAAAGGCGAATGTCCCCGATCTGGGCGGTCGTCGAGATGAACTCGAACGCGGTCGGGCTGACCGACGTGGTGCGCCGTTCGAGAACGGCTGTCAGCGCCGCGGGGAGGATGGGACATTCGTCCAGCAATCCGAGCACGCTGACCCAGGCGGTCATGTCGAGCATCGCGAGCACATCGGTGGCGTCGCGCGCGAGCCACGGGGTGCCGGCCTCGCGCTGAATGACGAGCTTGCGCTGCAGCGCGCGGAGTCCGCGGCGAGTGTCGGCGTCGACACACTGAAGATCGGCCAGCGTCGACATGAGCTGATCCGCCACGAACAAGCTCACGTCTTTGTACAGCACCGACCAGCCCATTTCGAACGCCGACACGAGGTCGTGATCTACGAGGAACGCGTCGGGAGGCATGGCCGTGTCGAGTTCTCGCGCCGACGATGCACCCTGCGAGGTCGCGCGCGGCTCGCGCGCGGGCCAGCATTCGAGACCCAGGTTGCAGATGGACGCAGCCGCATCGGACGCCTCCTGTGGCGTGAACGGCCGCGACTGAACGGAGCATCCCGCGAGCAAAGTATTCGCGAGGAATGCAAGCTCACGATTGCGCGTGAAGTACGCGGCCTCGTCATGGTGCAGCGCGAACTCCATCAGCCGCCTCAGGAAGGGGAGTCTCGCGGCTCGAGGATCCTCGTCTGCGGCTCCGAGCAGCGCCCGCGGCCGTCCCGGCATCATGCCGGCTTCAGTCAGCAGTTCGATGACCGCGTCGATCGATGAGGGAATGTCGTCGTCGCCGCACGCGGCGACGTCTGTCGCCGGTCTGGTGTCCGCTTCTTCTTCGGCCGCGCGAAAGTAGGCCGTGGCGATGGGGTTGGTCGCGATCGGGGCCGTCGGCGCCGACGCCGCCCGCGGCTGCCGCGCCATCTGAAGGAAGGCGCGCGCGTCGGCCGGTGTCGCGTAGCCCTGCTGCGATCGCCTTCGCTCCCGTTGGATCTCGACGTCGTGGAGGTGCTGCTCGGGTGCCATCAGCAGATCGTCGAGGCCGCCGATCTCCGGCCTGGAGTTGGACAGGCGGCGGCATCCCTGCATCACCGCGTGAAAGTAGTGGTCGTGTTCGGTATCGAGCGTGACGAGGAGCGTGACGATCGCATCCCACGCCCCGGTTCTCCGTGCCCGCACGAGATAGCCGCCCACTTCACACTCGAGCACGTCACCGCTCGTCTCGCTGTTCATCATCTCGTTGCGATCCATCGGCTCGTCATCACTCGATGCAGTCGGTTCGAACGTGCCCGGGTCGAAGACGCGTACGTAACGGGAGAGGCCGACGATCACCAGATGCGTGTCGAGGGTGGCGACGGTGCGTGCTGCCACCGAGTCTCCGGTGTCCACCAGCACTTCGAGCCATTCGCCGAAGCGATCGACATCGAACTGTTCGTCGCGTCCCGGCTGCGCGTGGCGCCACAGATCGAGCTCGAGCAGAGAGGTGAGCTGCGCGGGCGTGGCGGACGTGACGAGCTCGCCGCACGCATCGAGTCCGCGGTACTGAATGAGCCGATGCAGCGTCTCCGGCGCGAGGTGCGGGACGACCCGCGCGAGGGATGTCGTGTCGAGGAGACGCGCGAGCCGCTGTTTCACCGATTCCTCATCGCGAGGCGCCGTTTCGCGGTTCGTGGTTTTCGACATGGGCCGGCGATGATACCCGTCCTGCCGGCCAAGAAACAGTCTTGAAGAGTGGGGTGGTATGAGGGGATACTATTAATGGGATTCAGGTCCGTCATCCCATCCTGACCCTCGGCGCCTCACCCTTCGAACGGCGCTCCTCACCCAAGGGTTCTCCGCCGCACATCGTTCGGAGAAATGCTTTCCGCTCCGTGGGTGGACGCGTCACGAATGAAACCGTGAAACAGGGCGGGTTCATCAGGCGGAGTATCGGACGGCCAGATCCTTCAGCCGGCGGAGATAGCCCGGCACCGCGGCCGCCGGATCGCCCGACGCCTCGTACTCGAGGCCCATGTAGCCGCGGAAGCCGCGGGCCGCGAACATCCTGAAGACGCGCTCCAGATCCGACGGCGCGCGCGTCCTGCCGTCGTCGAGCGCCATTTCGGTTTTCACGTGCGTGCTGACGGCGTACGGGATCGACATGTCGATCTGATCGTAGACGCGCGGCGGCCGGAAGTTTCCCGTGTCCAGGTTCATTCCCGCCCACGGCGAGTCCGCGCGCCTCACGATCTCGATCGTGTCCTTCGCGAAGTCGGTGATGCCGCCATCGTCTTCCACGCCCAGAATCAATCCGCGAGCGCCGGCATACTCCGCCCCGCGCTTCAGCGTCTCGGCGGCAAAGGCGATGGCCTGGTCGAGCGTGGCTCCGGCGGGCTGCGCGCCGCCAAAGACGCGCACGTGCGTCGCCCCGACTCTCTGCGCGACGTCGAGCCACTTGCGCAGCTCGGCCAACTCCTGTTCGCGAAGCGCCGGCGTGGGCTGCGCGAGCCGCACGCGTGTGCCGATGCCGTAGATTTCGACGCGGTTCCGGTAGGCGAGACGACGCAACGGCAGCAGGTAATCGTCGGACGTGTCCGGCAGCCAGTACACGGTCAGGTCGATGCCGTCGGTGCCGGTCTCGACGGCGATGCGTATGAGATCCTCATACGTCATCGTTTTGGCCTGGAGTGCCTGCCGGTAGGAGTACGCGACCAGACCGGTTCGAAAGCGCGCCTTTGCCGGCGGCGGCTGTTGCGCGCGGCCGTCGCGAACCGTGGCGGCCGCGACGGCGGCTCCGGCAGTCGTCAGGAAGCGCCGGCGATCCATCGAGACCTGCGTAATCGAAGTGCTACTTGTGACACAATACGGCATATGCGAACGGCCGGTATCCGCGAGGCGCGGCAGAATCTCACCGATCTCCTCGACGACGTGAAGAAGGGACGCGAGGTCCTGATCACAGACCGCGGTCGACCAGTCGCCCGGCTGGCACCCATCGAACGGAGTCGCCCATTCCCCGATCTCGCACGGGTCCGACGCGCATTGCGCGGCCGGGATCCTGCGCTGTCGCAGGCTGTGCTCGAAGAACGGGAAGACCTGCTGTGAGCGCGCCGGACGCCGCGCGCTGGGCCGAGCCCGTCTACCTCGATGCGAGCGCCTTCGTGAAACTGTTCGTCCCGGAACCCGAAAGCGACGATCTGAACGAGGCGCTCGCTGGCCTGACGGACGTGATCGTCTCCGATCTCGCATTGACGGAAATGGCGTCCGCGCTCGGACGCCGCACGCGCGAACAACGCCTCACGCGTGAAGAAGCGCGGCGCCTCTATCGTGAAGCATCGAAGCTGCATGCGTCGGCCCACCATGCCGAATTGACGCCGCCGATTCATCGTCGCGCCGAGCGGTTGATGTTGTCGCTCGCAATGCCCATGCGCGCCCTCGATGCCCTCCACCTTGCGACCGCCCTCGATGCGGAAGCGGCGACAGTCGTCACGTTCGATCCACGCCTGCGTGAAGCCGCCGGCTCGCAAGGATTGTTCGTGGCGCCATCGATTGCGTGAGCGTCATAAGAGGGCATGCACGATCCATTCAGCGCTGCGACGCCGTTCCCCGAAAGCGCTCGAGCAGCTGTCGGTATCGCCGGTCCGCCTCCTCGATGCGCGGTCGCAAGAGCGGCAGTTGCTGTGGCCACTGATCGACGAGCGTCTCGCCCGTTTCCCACGCTTCGAGATCCGAGTTCGGATCGATTGGCACGGTCAGCAGTTCGTTGAGCTGCGCGCGCTGGTAGTCGACGAGCGACGCCAGCTCACTCCGCTTCCACGTCGGCTCGCTGTCGACGACGACGTAGATCGGCGCCGTGTGCGCGACGGTCGTGAACTGTGGCTGCTGGTGGCCGCCGTACGCGCGCGCGGCGATCCACATGCTGTGATCGGCGACG
>Ga0209474_10001349_pt1 | contig 24309 bp, 18 predicted proteins | sample GraSoiAngelo_145_FD_185902 | JGI IMG/M metagenome (GOLD analysis project Ga0209474, IMG submission 185902) | Grasslands soil microbial communities from the Angelo Coastal Reserve, California, USA - 14_1009_05_20cm (SPAdes) (version 2) | ecosystem: Environmental > Terrestrial > Soil > Grasslands...
TACCTTTGTTTCCTTCTGTTAGCGAGAATATTTAGTTCCGCGCGCCCGTAAAAATTGATGTAGAGCCGACTGCACGACTCGCCTAAGTTCACGCCTTAAATGCCTGACGAGCAGAAGACGCAGCTGCGCCTCGAGATCGCCCATGTCCTCTTCATGGACATCGTCGGTTACTCGAAGCTGCTGATTGACGAGCAATCGGAAGCGTTGCAGGAGTTGAACGAGATTGTGCGTAAGACCGACGCGGTGCGCGCAGCGGAGGCAGCGGGTCAGCTCATCTTTCTTCCGACGGGTGACGGCATGGCGCTGGTCTTCACCGGCTCGGTGGAAGATCCGGTGGAATGCGCGCTCCAGATCAGTCAGAAGCTGCGTGCACAACCGAGTCTGCCCGTGCGGATGGGTATTCACAGCGGCCCTGTGCATCACGTCGCCGATGTGAACCAGCGCGAGAACATCGCCGGTGCCGGCATTAACATCGCACAGCGGGTGATGGATTGCGGTGATGCCGGTCACATCCTTCTTTCGAAACGCGTGGCTGACGATCTGGCGCAGTACCGCCGTTGGCAGCCGTATCTGCATGAGCTGGGCGATTTCGAAGTGAAACACGGCGTCGTTGTTTCGGTCGTTAATCTGTATGCCGATGTTGTCGGCAACCCAAATCCGCCGGACCGATTAAAGCACGGCAAGCGCATTCCACGACGGCTGGTTTCCTCATCGGATCGACCCAAACGTTCACCGATGGTAATAGCGCTTGTCATCGTCGGCTTGATGCTGTTCACGCTTGCCGCACTCGCGATCGTCTTTGCGCCGGCAATTCTCAAACAGATGCGATCCGGAAAAACCGAAGGCGCTCCGATCACCGCGGCTTCGGCGACGCCTGCGCCTCTGTCTACTGTCGAAAAAAGCATTGCAGTTCTTCCTTTCGACAACATGAGCCGCGATCCCGACAACGCCTTTTTTACCGACGGCGTGCAGGACCAGATCCTCACCGCGCTAGCAAAGGTGGCCGATTTGAAGGTGATCAGCCGCACCTCGGTGATGCAATACAAGAGCGGCGTCGCGCGCAACCTGCGTGAGATCGCACAGCAGCTCGGAGTGACTCACGTCCTTGAAGGCAGTGTCCAGCGCGCCGGCAACAAAGTGCGAGTGAACGCGCAGTTGATCAATGCCGGCACGGATGCGCACGAGTGGGCGGATAACTACGATCGACCGGTGGATGACGTGTTCGCGATCCAGAGCGAGATCGCAAAGGCGATCGCCGAGCAGTTGCAGGCGAAATTGTCGCCTAACGAGAAGAAAGCGATCGAGCAGCGACCGACGACCGACCTCACCGCGTTCGATCTTTACACTCGCGCCAAGACTTTGCTTCTGACGACCAGCTTTAGTGCTCTGGCTGCGCAAAATTATTTCAAGGCGGTCGATCTCTTGGACCAGGCGCTGACGCGTGATCCCTCCTTTTTTCTCGCTCAGTGCCAGCTGGCCTATGTCCACGACAATATGTATTTTCATACTCCGGCGCGACTGGCGGCAGGCGACTCAGCGGTTAACGCTGCGTTCAAACTTCGACCCGACGGCGGCGAAGCACATCTTGCGCGGGCCGAACATCTGTATCGAGGCTATCTCGATTACGATGGAGCGCTGGCGGAGCTCGAGATTGCGCGCCGAACATTGCCGAATGATCCTCGTGTTTTCGAGCTGACGGGCTACATCGCACGCCGGCGCGGTAATCAAGAAGAGGGATTGCGCAATTTGCAGCGGGCAATCGAGCTCGATCCGCGCAACTTTTTCACGCTGGCGCAAATCGCGCTGAGCTATTTGAATCTGCGGCGCTATGCCGACGAAGCGGTGGTTCTTGATCGTGCGTTGGCAATTAAACCAGATGATGTCGATACCCGGGTAGCGCGAGCGTTGATTCCGTTCGATGCGCAAGCGGATCCGCGGCCGTTGCGCGACACAATCGAAAAAATCCGAGCGGCAGATCCAGAAGCAATCAAAAGTGTGGCCGACTCTTGGGTGATCTGCGCGCTGGCCCAGCGGGACGCGACCAGCGCTGAGAGTGCCCTGCGGGCATTGGGAGACAACGCTGTTGGCGCTGATGCGGTGCGACTGTCGTCCGCTGTGATCGAGGGTGTGATCGGACGTATGACCAAGGACGAGGACAAAGCCCGCGCGGGGTTCACCGCTGCGCGCGCCGTCCAGGAGAAACGAGTCCGGGAGCAGCCGGAATGGGGACCGGCTCTTTGTGTTTTGGGCTTGATCGACGCGGGGCTCGGCCGCAAAGAGGACGCGTTGCGCGAAGGCCGGCGTGCGGTTGAACTTCTGCCAGTTCAGAAAGATTCCCTGAATGGCGCGCATATGATCGAATATTTCGCAATCATCGCCGCATGGGTTGGAGAAAAGGATCTCGCCTGTAAACAATTGGCGGCCGTCGCATCCTTGGAGAGTGCCTCAATCAGCTACGGGCAGCTAAAGTTGCTGCCGTACTGGGATCCGCTTCGCGGTGATCCGCGCTTCGAAAAAATCGTCGCCTCACTCGCGCCGAAAGAATGAAGTAGAGCCTTCGCACGCAACCGAGTAGAATTCGCCGCCGTGTCCACAGAGGTTAAGAAGGAGATCGAGCTTGAGATCGCCTATGTGCTTTTCGTCGACATAGTCGGCTACTCCAAGCTCTTGATTGATCAGCAGCGGCGGTCGCTCGAGCTACTGAACGAGATTGTCCGCGGCACGGAACAATTCCGCAAAGCGGAAGCGAGTCATCGGCTGATTACAATTCCGACCGGCGACGGGATGGCGCTGGTTTTTTACAACACACCGGAAGCGCCGGTGGAATGCGCCCTTGAGGTCAGTCGCGCGGCCAGGGAGCATCCCGAGCTCAAACTGCGCATGGGCGTGCACAGCGGCCCGGTTAGCGGCGTGGTAGACGTAAGTGGTCGCTCCAACATTGCCGGCGCCGGCATCAACATTGCCCAGCGGGTGATGGATTGTGGCGACGCCGAGCACATCCTGCTTTCCAGGCACGTCGCCGAAGACCTCGAACAACTCGGGCATTGGCACAAGCATCTGCACGATCTGGGGGAAGCGGAAGTGAAGCACGGTTCACGCGTGTCCGTGGTCAACCTTTACACGGACGAGCTTGGTAACCCTGAAGTGCCGCAGAAGTTTCTCCAGGCGCGCCAGAAGGCAGCAGCGGCGGTACCGATCGCAGCTGAAAAGCCCAGAACAAATCGAAGCTGGATTATCTCTGTTGCCGTCATAATCGTGGCCGCACTTGCTGTGGGCGGATACTTGTTGTCGAGGCGTTCTGCCCCGGTAGTGAGCAGCGCTACAGCGCCGGCGGCGCCTGTGACGGCTGCTACTCCTGTTGTCAATGTTGCGCCTGCCGTCGCCAACGTTCCTGAAAAAAGCATCGCGGTGCTGCCTTTTGAAAACCTGAGCAGCGATAAAGAAAACGCCTTCTTTACCGATGGCGTGCAGGACGAGATTCTGACTGATCTCTCGAAAATTGCGGACCTGAAAGTAATCAGTCGCACTTCGGTGATGCAGTACAAGACTGGAGCGCAACGCAACCTGCGCGAAATCGGTCAGCAGCTGGCGGTTGCGCATCTGGTCGAAGGGAGCGTGCAACGGGTGAGCAATCGCGTGCGGGTAAACGCACAGCTGATCGATGCGCGGAACGACGCCCATCTCTGGGCACAAACTTATGACCGCGATCTCGCGGATGTTTTTGCAATTCAAAGCGAAATCGCAAAGGCGATTGCGGATCAGTTACAGGCCAAGCTTTCACCGAGCGAGAAGAGTGCAATTGAACAACGACCGACGAACGATGTCGCCGCATTCGATCTCTACAGTCGCGCCAAGAACCTGATGTTAACCACGGCCTTCAGCGCGATCGCAGGCAAAAAGCTCGATGAAGCCGTCAGTTTACTGAATGAGGCGCTACAGCGTGATCCTTCATTCTTCGTTGCCCAATGCAACCTCGCCCGCGCACACGACCAGCTCTACGCCTTGGGTCTCGATCACACCCCCACCCGACTGGCGACAGCTGGGGCCGCGGTTGAGGCTGCGATTCGGCTACGGCCGGAAGCAGGCGAGGCTCACCTCGTCCGGGCCCAGCATTTGTACTATGGCTATCGTGATTACGACGGGGCGCTGAAGGAGCTTGAAGTCGCGCGCCAGACGTTGCCAAACAATCCGGAAATCCTTGAATTAACCGGTTACATTCTTCGCCGGCGAGGTAAGTCGGAGGAGGGATTGCAGTTTATCCAGCGTGCTCTCGATCTTGATCCACGCAATTTCTACACGCTCCAGCAGATCGCATTAAGTTATGCCTACCTCAGACGGTACCCCGAGGAAGCGGCTGTGATCGATCGGGCAATTGCGGTCAAACCTGATGACGTGGAGACCCGGGTCACTCGTAAGTTGGTCGCGCTTGATTGGAAGGCAGATACGGGCCCGCTTCATCGCATCATTGATGAAATTCGCGTGCAGAACCCGGGTGCGCTTCAAAACGTTGCCGATGTCTGGGTATTATGCGCATTTGCGGAACGTGATCCTACTGCTCTCGAGAATGCTCTGCGCGCGCTTAGCAACAACCCGTGGGGAGACAATGCCACCCTTCTGAGTGCTTCACTCGGGGAAGGACTTCTCGCTCGCCTTCTGCATGATGAAGAAAAAGCGCGAGCCGCATTTACGCGAGCAAGAGAGGAGCAGCAGAAAGTCGTGCAGGCGGATCCAACCTTTGCTCCTCCCATCTGTATTCTAGCGCTGATTGATGCGGGTCTTGGGCGGAAGAAAGAAGCGCTGGAAGAGGCACAGCGCGCGTTAGACTTGATGCCGATCGCCAAAGATCTGTCAAACGGCACGGACATGCTTCAGTATGGAGCTATCGTAGCTGCGTGGGCTGGCGAAAAGGACCTGGCTTGCGAGCGCCTTTCTGCCGCCGTGAGTCATCCAAGCGTGCTGAGCTACGGGCGACTAAAATTGCTGCCGTGGTATGACCCGCTCCGCGGCGATCCGCGCTTCGAGAAAATTGTCGCTGATCTCGCGCCGAAAGAATGAAGTAGAGCCTTCGGTCGTGACCGAGTAGAATTCGCGGCAGTGTCGACGGACGTTAAGAAAGAGATCGAGCTGGAGATCGCCTACGTGCTCTTCATCGACATTGTCGGTTACTCCAAGCTCGTGACCCATGAGCAGCGACGATTACTCGACTTACTAAACCAGATCGTTCGCGATTCGGAACATTTCCGAACGGCCGAGGCAAAGAGCCGGCTCATTACCGTGCCGACTGGTGACGGTATGGCGCTCGTCTTCTATAACACTCCGGAAGCTCCGGTGGAGTGTGCGCTGGAAATTAGCAATGCTGCGAATGAACACCCAGAGTTGAAGCTACGCATGGGGATCCATAGCGGACCGGTCAGTGGCGTAGTGGACGTAAGTGGCCGCGCAAACATAGCCGGAGCAGGAATCAACATTGCGCAGCGCGTGATGGATTGCGGCGATCCTGGTCACGTTCTGGTCTCCAAGCACATGGCGGAGGATTTGGAACAGTACGGCCATTGGAAGCGGAATTTACACGATCTGGGCGAATGCGAGGTGAAGCACGGGGTACGCGTTGCGGTGGTTAATCTCTACACCGAGGACTTTGGTAATCCCGAGGTGCCGCAGAAGTTTCTCCAGGCGCGGCACAAGGCAGCGGCGGTGCCTGTCGCAGCTGAAAAGGCAAGAGGAAGTCGAAGCTGGATTATAGCTACCGCTGCGCTGGTCCTCATCGCAGCACTTGTTGTAGGCGTATTTTTGTTATCGCGGCGTTCCGTGCCAGCAGGCAGTAACCGTCAGACGGTCCGTGGCGAAGCCGAAGTGGCAGAAACCGGACGCCCCTCCAGAGCCCTACCGGCACCAGCTGCCGTTCCTACAAAAAGCATCGCCGTTCTGCCCTTCGAAAATCTGAGCGACGAAAAACAGAACGCGTTTTTTACCGACGGCGTGCAGGACGAAATTTTGACTGACCTGGCCAAGATCGCCGACCTGAAGGTGATCAGCCGTTCGAGTGTGATGCAGTATAAAAGCGGCGTAGCACGCGACCTGCGCAAGATCGGGCAGGAGCTGGGTGTGGCCCATTTGCTCGAGGGAAGTGTGCAGCGGGCTGCCAACCGCGTCAGGGTGAATGCACAGCTGATCGACGCCCGCAATGACGCTCACCTCTGGGCTCAAACCTATGATCGCGATCTGGCCGACGTCTTTGCCATCCAAAGTGAGATCGCCAAAGCCATCGCCGACCAGTTACAAGCCAAGCTGTCCCCGAGCGAGAAGAATGCAATCGAGGAACGCCCCACCACAGACGTCACGGCCTTCGATCTCTACACCCAGGCCAAGAGCCTTTTGCTGAATATTAGTTTCAGCGCGAAGAATCTCTCGAATATGCTGCAGGCGGTCGATCTTCTAAATCGGGCGGTAGCTCGAGATCCCTCTTTCTTTCAGGCTTATTGCCTGCTCGCCTCTGCTCACGACAACATCTATTTGCTTGGCAACGAGCACACTCCCGCGCGGCTGGCAGCAGCCGAAGCGGCGATTGAATCAGCGTCACGGATGCGACCCGACGCGGGTGAGACCCATCTGGCCAGAGCGGGGAACCTTTACCGTGGATATCGCGATTTCGATGGGGCGCTAGCCGAGTTGGATATCGCAGGCCGAACGCTGCCTAACGATTCGCGGATCCCCGAGCTGGCCGGATACATCACGCGTCGACGCGGCAAGCAGGAGGAGGGTTTACAGTACCTGCTACGATCTTTGGAACTCGACCCGCGCAATTTTCTCACTCTGCAGCAAACGGCGCTGAGTTATCAGATCCTGCGAAGGTATGCGGAGATGGCTCGCGTGCTGGACCGCGGATTGGCGATTAAGCCCGACGACGTCGAGACGCGCGCGGCACGAGCTGTTGTTGAGCTTGATTGGAAAGCCGACACGCGCCCTGTGCATCAGTTGATGCAGGAGTTGCGGGCCAAAGACCCTGCCGCGCTGAAACGCGTCGCCGACACTTGGTTCACGTGCGCGCTCGCTGAACGCGATCCTGTCGCAGCTGAAGCGGCCATATCAGCTCTGGGCGAGAATCCTTACGACTACAATCAGGGTGCAATTTATTTCAACCACTTGGTCCTCGAAGGCCTTATCGCCCGCATGATGAACGATGAAGCCAAAGCTCGCGCCGCCTTCACTGCTGCTCGTGCCGAACAGCAAAAGGTTGTACACGCCCAGCCCAACCATGGGCCGGCCCTCTGTGTTCTTGGGCTAATTGACGCCGCTCTCGGCAGAAAAGACGAAGCTTTGCGCGAAGCGCGCCGCGCAGTTGAGCTTCTGCCAGTAGAAAAAGACGCCTTCAACGGTCCACAAATGATTGAGATGCTCGCCATGGCTGCGGCGTGGCTGGGGGAAAAAGATCTCGCGTGCCAGCAACTAAGCATCGAAATGCGTCTACCCGGTATCGTAAGCTATGGTCAATTGAAGCTGATGCCCTACTGGGACCCGCTGCGCGGCGAACCGCACTTCGAGAAAATCGTCGCCTCGCTCGCGCCGAAGCGGTAGCCGGCGACGTTGACGCCGGCCTGTGCTCGCAACCGAGAGGCCGCGATCACCGATCGCGGCTACAACGCCGAAAGAATAAGGTAGAGGTCTCGCCCGCACGCGGCTACAATCTCCCGCAGTGTCGACGGAGATTAAGAAGGAGATCGAGCTTGAGATTGCCTATGTCCTCTTCATCGACATCGTCGGTTACTCGAAGCTCGTAACGCACGAGCAGCGGCGGTTACTCGAGCTGCTCAATGAGATCGTGCGCGATTCGGAACATTTCCGAACGGCTGAGGCAAAGAGCCGTTTGATCACCGTGCCTACCGGCGATGGCATGGCCTTGGTCTTTTACAACACTCCCGAAGCGCCGGTGGAATGCGCGCTGGAGGTTAGCAGCGCCGCCAGCGAACACCCGGAGCTAAAGCTACGGATGGGAATTCACAGCGGCCCGGTTAGCGGCGTGGTCGACGTAAGTGGTCGGTCCAACATCGCGGGAGCTGGAATCAACATTGCGCAGCGGGTGATGGATTGCGGCGATGCCGGCCACGTCCTCATCTCCAAGCACATGGCGGAGGATTTGGAACAGTACGGCCATTGGAAGCGGAATTTACACGATCTGGGCGAATGCGAGGTCAAGCACGGGGTGTGCGTTGCGGTGGTTAATCTCTACACCGAGGACTTTGGTAATCCCGAGGTGCCGCAGAAGTTTCTCCAAGCGCGACACAAGGCAGCGGCGGTGCCTGTCGCAGCTGAGAAGCGCACTCGGAGTCGGAGCTGGATTATAGCTGCCGCTGCGCTGGTCCTCATCGCAGCACTTGTTGCAGGCGTATTTTTCTTATCGCGGCGTTCTGCGCCAGCACGCAGTAACGGTCAGACGGTCCGTGGCGAAGCCGAAGTGGCAGAAACCGGACGCCCCTCCAGCGCCTTACCGGCACCAGCCGTCGTTCCTGAAAAAAGCATCGCGGTTCTGCCCTTCGACAACATGAGCGACGATAAACAGAACGCCTACTTCACCGATGGTGTGCAGGACGAGATTTTGACGAATCTAGCCAGAATTGCTGACCTGAAGGTAATCAGTCGCTCCAGCGTAATGCAGTATAAGACTGGGGTGGCGCGCGATCTGCGCAAAATCGGACAGGAACTTGGCGTGGCACACCTGCTCGAAGGCAGCGTGCAGCGGGCAACTAATAAGGTGCGAGTCAACGCGCAGCTGATTAATGCACGTAGCGACGCGCACGAGTGGGCGGAGAATTATGATCGGCCGCTTGATGATGTCTTTGCCATCCAAAGCGAGATCGCCAAAGCCATCGCCGACCAGTTACAGACCAAGCTGTCCCCGAGCGAGAAGAACGCAATCGAGGAACGCCCCACCAGTGACATCGCTGCATTCGAACTCTACAGCCGGGCCAGAGACCTCATTCTCAATACGGGTTTTAGCGCGATTGGCGGGCAGAATCTGCGGGAAGGAATCGATTTGCTCAACCAGGCGCTTGCACGCGATCCGTCCTTTTTCGCCGCGCAGTGCCAGCTCGCCAACGCGCACGACCGCCTTTATGGGCTGGGCGAGGATCATACTCCTGAGCGCCTTGCCTTGGCCGATGGAGCCGTCCAGGCAGCATTCCGGCTGCGTCCAAATGCTGGCGAAGCCCATCTCGCCCGCGCTTATCATCGTTATTCGGCTTATCGAGATTACGACGGCGCGTTGGATGAGCTCGACATTGTCCGCAGCACTATGCCCAATGCTCCCCAGATCTTCCAATTGACTGGGTACATCGCGCGCCGCCGCGGTGCACACGAGGAGGGACTGCGCAATCTTCAGCGCGCAGTGGAACTGGACCCCCGTAACTTCTTCACGCTTCAGCAGCTGTCACTCAGCTACAAGGTGCTGCGTCGCTATGCTGAAGAAATTGCGACGGAGGATCGCGCATTATCGATCAAACCAGATGATGCTGAAACCAAGGCCGCGCATGCCCTCGCTTCCTTCGACTGGAAAGCTGACGCTCGCCCCTTGCACCAAACAATTGATGAGATTCGCACCAAAAATCCAGAGGCTGTCAAGAGCGTTGCCGATGTATGGTTCATCTGCGCGTTGGCAGAGCGCGACGCGGAGGCGGCCGAAGCTGCCCTTGCTGCGCTTGGCGACGGCAGCTTGTTTAACGATAACTCCACGGTTTTTAGCGCCGATTTCGGCCGTGCCCTCCTCGCCAGGATGATCCACGACGAAAATAAAGCGCGCTCGCTTTTTGGTGCAATTCGTGCAGCGCAGGAAAGGATCGTGCAGGCGCAGCCGGATTATGGTCCGGCAGTTTGCATCCTCGCATTAATTGACGCCGGGCTGGGCCGGAAAGAGGAAGCGCTGCGCGAGATTCGACGTGCCGTCGAGTTGGTGCCAATAGAGAAGGATTCGCTCAACGGAGCCGACATGATCCAGTATTCGGCGATTGTCGACGCCTGGGTCGGCGAGAAAGATCTCGCTCTGCAAAATCTGGCGAAGGCCGCACAACTACCTGGTTCTCTCAGCTACGGCCGACTCAAACTGCTGCCCTGGTATGATCCGCTGCGCGGCGATCCGCGCTTCGAAAAAATCGTCAATTCCCTCGCGCCGAAACTGTAGAGGCAGCCGCTTGCCACGCCATAGCTCATGCGAAGGCGGGTGTCGGCTGCAGGTCTGCACATTGCAGGCGGCACGCCTGCCAACACAGCAGAAAATCGTCGCCTCCCTGGCGCCGACAGAATGAAGTAGAGCTTTCGCTCGCAACCGAGTAGAATTCGCCGTCGTGTCCGCAGAGGTTAAGAAGGAGATTGAGCTTGAGATCGCCTATGTTCTCTTCATCGACATTGTCGGTTACTCCAAGCTGCTCATCGATCAGCAGCGCCGCTCACTCGAGCAGCTCAACGAGATTGTCCGTAGCACGGAACAATTCCGCAAAGCTGAAGCGAACCATCGGCTCATTACCATTCCAACCGGCGACGGGATGGCGCTGGTTTTTTACAACACCCCGGAAGCGCCGGTGGAATGCGCCCTCGAGGTTGGCCGCGCGGTAAAGGAATATCCTGAGCTGAGGCTGCGCATGGGAGTGCACAGTGGGCCGGTCAGTGGCGTCGTGGATGTAAGCGGTCGGGCCAACATAGCCGGAGCTGGAATCAACATTGCCCAGCGGGTGATGGATTGTGGGGATGCCGAGCACATTCTCCTATCGAAGCATGTCGCGGAAGACCTGGAACAGCTCGGCCATTGGAAGAAGCATCTGCACGTCCTGGGGGAGGCGGAGGTGAAACACGGTGCACATGTGTCGGTAGTGAATCTGTACACCGAAGAGCTTGGCAATCCGGAGATGCCGCAAAAGTTTGTCCAGGCGCGCCACAAGGCAGAGGCGGTGCCAGCCGCAGCTGAGACGCCGAGAACAAGCCGCAGCTGGATAATCGCTACCGCTGCGCTCGTGCTCGTCGCGGGACTGACTCTGGGCGGATATTTCTTGTCGCGGCGTTCGACGCCCGCTGCTGCCGCCACTGCGCCAACGCAAGCGCCTGTTGCCAGTCCTGCTGCGGTGTCGAATGCCGTGCCTATGGTCGCGAGCGCGCCCGAAAAGAGCATCGCGGTTCTGCCGTTCGAAAATCTGAGCGACGAAAAGCAGAACGCCTACTTCACTGACGGCGTGCAGGACGAAATTTTGACTGATCTCGCCAAGATCGCCGATTTGAAGGTGATCAGCCGCACCTCGGTGATGCAGTACAAGACGGGCGCACAGCGCAATCTGCGTGAAATCGGACAACAGCTTGGCGTCGCCCACCTGGTGGAAGGCAGCGTCCAACGCGTGAGCAATCGCGTGCGGGTAAACGCTCAGTTGATTAACGCGCGCAATGACGCCCACCTCTGGGCCCAGACTTACGACCGCGACCTTGCCGATGTCTTCGCGATTCAAAGCGAGATCGCTAAAGCCATCGCCGACCAGTTGCAGGCGAAGCTCTCGCCCGCTGAGAAGAACGCGATTGAGCAACGCCCAACCACAAATGTCGCTGCTTTTGAACTATACAGCCGGGCGAAAGACCTCATTCTCAACACCGGTTTCAGCGCGATGGCCGTTCAAAACCTGCAATCAGGAATTGATTTGCTCAATCAGGCGCTGGCGCGCGATCCCTCCTTCTTCGCCGCTCAGTGCCAGCTCGCCTACGCGTACGATACGTTTTATGCGCTCTTTGACCACACCCCTCAGCGCCTTGCCTTGGCCGAGGCTGCGGTCGAGGCGGCGTTCAGGCTTCGCCCCGATGCGGGGGAAGCGCATCTCGCCCGCGCTAATCATATGTACGCGGCGTATCGTGATTACGACGGCGCGCTGGATGAGCTTGAGGTGGTTCGCGGCACAATGCCCAACGCTCCCCAGATCTTCGAACTGACTGGGTTCATCGCACGTCGCCGAGGTGCGCACGATGAAGGAGTGCGCAATCTTCAGCGCGCGATTGAACTAGATCCCCGCAACTTCTTCACGCTTCAGCAGCTGGCGCTCAGTTACCAATTGCTGCGTCGCTATCCTGAGGAGATTGCCACGGAGGAACGTGCGTTGTCGATCAGGCCAGATGATGCTGAGACCAAGGCAACGCGAGCGTTCGCTTTTCTCACATGGAAGGCTGACACTCGCCCATTGCACCAAAGCATTGATGAGATTCGCTCGAAAGACCCTGGCGCGGTCAAGAGTGTCGCCGATGTCTGGTTCTTATGTGCTTTGGCAGAGCACGACGCAGCCGCGGCGGAAATGGCTTTGGTGGCACTCGAGGATGCGACGTTTGGGGACGACGCCACCCAGTTCAGCGCTGCGTTTGGCCGCGGGCTCCTTGCGCGCATGACAAAGGACGAAGCAAAGGCACGCGCCGCCTTCGCGGCGATCCGTCCCGAACAGGAGAAGGTCGTGCAGGGGCAGCCGAATTATGGACCGCCTCTTTGTATTCTTGCCTTGATCGATGCCGGTCTTGGCCGAAAGGAGGACGCGCTGCGCGAAAGCCGGCGTGCTGTCGAGCTGACGCCGCTCGAAAAGGATTCGGTTAACGGAGCGGTCGTGATCCACTATTCGGCCGTTGTCGCCGCATGGGTAGGCGAAAAAGAGCTCGCCCTGCAAACCCTTGCCAAAGCAGCGCGACTGCCTAATGGGGTGACTTACGGTCGCCTTAAACTGCTGCCCTTGTACGACCCGCTGCGTGGCGATCCCCGCTTCGAAAAAATCGTCGCCTCCCTCGCGCCGAAACTGTAGAGGTAGCCGCTCGCCACGCCATAGCTCATGCGAAGGCGGGTATCGGCTGCGAGTCTTACCATTTGCAGGCGACACGCCTGCCACCACAGCAGCAAAATCGCCGCCTCGGCTCGCGCCAAATGTCGATTACGCGAACTTCGGCGGGAAATCCGCGCTCGCTGCTAAACGCGACCAGCTCGCCCGCTGATTCGAAGCTTGATTGCTGAACTCCTCGAAGCCACGGGTGAACCCGTTGCGGAAGCCTTCGATCCACTGCCCTCGATCTCTCCTCACGTGCAATCTGTCAGCCTCGCTTAGCGCGAGCGCATCCAGATCCTGTCCCCTCGGTTCCCGATCTCCGCGACGGGCATAGTCGGCCCCGAGTTTTTTCCCCTCCCGGAAGCCATCGCGGTAGGCGTCGTAGTGATGATGATTTCCGTAGTCCCAGCGGAAGACACTCGGCATGGCGCTTTGCCAGACGACCGCAACCCCGATCACGGCAGCAACAATGATCGCGAGGAGGATAAGCGCCGGAACCAGACAACAAGAGCAGTTGCCCGCTACTCCACTAGTTTGGGATCTCCGCATCATCGTCTCACACGTGATCTGCCCTGGTTAGAACTCCGTTCAGTTACTGCAATCGCAACTATGCACGTATCTAGTTTGATTAATTAAGCGAGTCGATAACAAAGCCGGCATCTCGTGATTTTATCTACCCGATCCCCTCCTTCACCTGCTCCGAGGCCTCCCTCTGGGGAGCGCAGGCTACCAGCCTGCTGGTTTCGGCTGCCAGCCGAAACAGATTTCTTCCTTCCGCTTGCTTGGATGATTTAAAAACGGCAGTCCGCCTCGGACTTTCAGCTGCTAGCCGAAACGAACTTCGTTTCGCTTTAACGATTCAACGCTTCAACGATTCAACGCTTTAACGTGGGCGGTAGCCCGATACTCCCGACCTATTTCGCGTTGTTCTTCGGCTGATATTCCTCGGCCCCGGTTTGCCAGAGCAGGAAGACATAGGTATCGGCGGCCTCATGGTCTTGCTGAGCGCGAGTCGAGCCAACACCGTGGCCGGCATCATAGTCGACGCGCAGCAGAATGGGCTTGCCCGAACTGCTGGCCGCTTGCAGGCGCGCGGCCATCTTGGCGACATGGAATGGGGCAACGCGTGGATCAGTCACCCCGGTAGTGAGCAGGACGGCCGGATAAGGAGTCCCGTCTTTCACCGCCTGATAGCTATCGATGCTTTTGAGCGCGCGATAACCCGACTCTTCGCGTATCGCTCCCCACTCCGGCTCCTCGCCGAAACCGTTTTGTTCAACCACATAGCGCAACGGATTCGACCAACCAACGCCGGAGACAACCGCGGCAAATAACTCAGGCCGCTCCGTCATGGCACGGCCTACCGTGATTCCTCCCGCTGATCGACCACCGATCGCCAGATGTTCAGGCGAAGTGTATTTCTTCGCGATCAAATCCTCACAAACGGCGATCAAATCGTGCCAGGTATTGGGCTTGTTCGCCAGTTGTCCGGCCTTGTGCCATTCGCGCCCGTACTCGCCGCCACCGCGGACATTGGCGTAACCTACGATCGCGCCCGCATCGAGCAGGGCCAGAGTGCGGCCTGCGAAATTCGGCGTAAAAGGCGACGCCCCGTAAGCACCGTAAGCCGAGATGAACGCCGGGGCACGGCCGTCGAGCTTGAGTCCTTTCCGGTAGATCAAGCTATAAGGAATTTTCACCCCGTCTTTGGCCGTGGCGAAGAAGCGTTTCGTCTCGTAACCGCTCACATCGATGGGCGGCTTTGGCGTAATGCCGGTGTCGGCCAGTTTGCCATTCCCATCGACCGCCCAAACGCCGGTGGGCGTGAGCCAGCCCGAGAGAATGATGAGCGCGCCATCTTCATTCGCGGCCGTGAATACTTCGCCGATGGTGCCATCAAATGGCAGCGCGATGTCAGCGACACGGCCATCCCAATTCACCCGGCGGAATCGGTGGATGCCGCCATCCATCATTTTGAGATAAAGACCGTCCTTCGCCCGCTTGATCTCATCGATGACTAACGGTCCTTGCGGCACGACTTCGGTGGCGTTGGCAATCTCAGGCTTGGCCGTGCTCGTCTTCAGCAATCGCCCGCGCGGTGTGCCTTTGTTGACCAGCAGATAAAGATCGTCGCCGACCATCTCGAATCCGGTGAGCTCGTCGTCAAAGCCCGCGATCGATTTCCAGGAAGCATGACCCGCGAGTGCATCTTCCAACGGCGCGATCAGGAGCCGCACCTCCGGTCGCACGTCGGCGAGAACAAGAAGCACCTGGTGCGCGCCCGGATAAGTCTGAATGAACGGGGCCTGGATCCGATCGTAATCGACGCCGGGAACCAGGCCTCGCTTCATCAGGATCGGATCGGAAGCGGGCTCGGCGCCGAGGCGATGAAAACGCGCCTGACTATCGAGAAAGCGCTCAGGGGTGCCGACCTTGTTGGTTAATTGGTTGTAGAAAAAACCGGAGCCGTCATCGAGCCACTGTGGATTTGCGGTCTGCGTATTTTCGATGTGTTCCGGCAGGTCCTTCCCATCACTCACGGTAAGGACATGTAGTAATGAATCCTCACTGCCATCCTTCGACAATCCATACACGACATGCGTGCCGTCCGGCGACGCTCGCCACCAATCGAGCGAGAAGTGGCTGGAGTCGCTGCTCAGTTTAGTTGGATCGACCAGGACCCGATCATGTCCGGCTTCGCGCACGAAGAGCTTGAAGTTGTCCGCGCCCAGCGGCCGTTGCTGGAAAAATAATTTTCCACCGGCGCGTTGCAGACGATTCGTTTGCACCGTGTCGCCCGACAATTGTTGTATCCGCGTTAGAAGAGCGTCGCGCCCCGGCAATTTATCCAGCACGGCGCGGGTGTAATCATTTTGGGCTTTGAGAAATTGCAACCAAGCAGGGTCCTTGTCGTTCTCCATCCAGCGATAAGGATCGTCCACGGTCTCGCCGAAATAAGTGTCATGCACCACATCTGCGCGTGCCACAGGTGGCTTCGTTAGTGTGCCAGTTGCAGCGGAAAGATCAGAACTACGAGCCATGACGTCCTTGGGTAATTTTGTAGTCGGTGAGTTGGCAAACCAGAACAGAAAAACGCGAACGAAACGGCAAGGACATCACGTTTAGCGTCCGTCGAAAATTTTGTAGTGTCGAGTGAATTACCGAAACGGTCCGTGTTGTAATTCATCCTGCCTAATTCTTACTTTCTTCGTGCTTGCTTGCCACGCCGAAGCCTTGGCGAAGGCGGGTCACCGGTCACCTATCACCGGTCATTTTTTATAACCGAAGGAAAAAAACGATGGATGAAATCTGCAGCAATCGTTTCTGAAATCCGTCTTCGTCTGGGGAGCGCAGGCTGCCAGCCTGCTGGTTTCGGCTGCTAGCCGAAACGGACTTTTATCCGTCCGCTCATGCTTCCATCTAATAACAAATAACAAATAACAGAGAACAGATAACGCTCGCTTGAGCTCCTTCGTCAGACCGCAGCCCTCGCTTCGCGTGAAAGCGCGGACGAAAGCATTAGACGCGAGATGCCGCTGAAAATCAAGCTGACGCCGATGAGCGTTCCGATCGCCCAAACTGAGCTAAACGGCCAGCGCGCCCAGATCAGGATCCCAAGCAGGAGTGTGATGATGGCATTGAAATAGAGAACAAACTCGAGAGCGGCTTCGATCAGGAGAAACGTTGCCAGCACCAGGGTGAGCCAGGCGAGACCGGCGAGCGGATAGAAAAGGAGCATGAGCCCGGCTGCGCCATAAACGATCGCGAGCAACAGTTGCCAGAGAAAACCGCCGACGCCGCTGCCAGATCGAAACCCGAAGAGCAAATGCCAGACTCCGCTGATGAGCAGGAGCCAGCCGATGACAATCGCAACACCTATCCCGGAGGCGAGCGGCAGAGTGATAGCCAAAAACCCGCAGATCAGCATCAGGATTCCCCAGATCATATTGCCTTTGCCGGTCGCGGCCGTGGATGTTGAATCATTCATATGCGTTCCTCCGACTGATCGCCCACGGCCCGTCGATCGGTTGATATAAAAAACAGCGCCGCAAGCGTGACAGCGCCCATTCCCTTCTGCAAACCAATAATCAAGGGCAACAAGGTCTTGGACGATTTAACAAAGCCGTATTCGCGGCTGTTCCGTCGATTGAAAGCATCGACCCAGGGGTTGCTTCAAAAACATTCGATCACATGAATGTAAGGCAGTATCTCGTAGTTCCTAAGTTGTGAAAAACCTGTGAATAACTCGTGATAAAAGGCTTGCATTGGCAGCCTGTCCGCTACTCTTAATAGATATATCCCCCCGAGCCTTCGGGCGAGGGGCGCGAGGCCGCGGGAGCAATCCTGCGGCTTCTGCTTTTTTATGGCCCTCAAAACAAACGTCTATATTGACGCCTTTAATTTGTATTACGGGTTCTTGCGCAAGACGCCTTATCGCTGGCTCGACCTCGGCGCGAATCGCGTGGCGGAGCCAACGAATCACGTCCTCCGTTTTTTGTAGCGGCAGCCGTGTCGGCTGCAAATCTGTAGCGGCGGTCTACTTGTCGCGCCGTAGGCTCGCCAAAGGCGGATGACCGCCGATTCTCGGTGGGCGTCCTCTGCCGGATCTCCTTGAGGGTGCGCATTGGGACTGGTATGATTGTGCGCAGTGAGCGTCACTGAACTGAAAAAAGAAGTCTTGCGTCTGAGCAAGGCTGAACGTCTCCAAGCGATGGAATGGCTCTGGGCCTCGCTTGCCAAAGAGCAGCAAGACATCAAATCACCAGAATGGCACGGCGAGGTGCTTGCCGCGCGCAAAGCAAAAGTCGATTCCGGCGTTGCAAAATTTCTCAGCGTCGCACAGCTCAAGAAACGCCTCCGCCGTTGAAGCAAGTTGTCGTCCTTGCCGATGCCGCTGAAGACCTCGAAGCAGCGCGAGACTTTTACAACGGGCACGAGCCGGGAGTCGGCGAATACTGTATCGATTCATTATTGACTGACATTGAGAGCCTCGGTCATTTGAGTGGAATCCATCCATTGCATTTCGACTTTCACCGAATGTTGGCGAGCCGCTTTCCATTTGGTATCTACTACCAGGAGGTTGGCGACGAAACTCAAGTGTTCGCGGTTCTCGATCTACGACGCAACCCAAATTGGATCCGCACAGAATTAGGGAAGCGTGCCGAATAACATCGAATAAGAATGTGTTACGAATTGATCATTTATTGGAGCAAAGACGACAACAGCTTCGTTGTCGAAGTGCCAGAGCTCCCAGGCTGCATAGCCGACGGCCTAACCTATGCCGAAGCCGTAAAAAACGCTGAAGAGATCATTGACAAATGGATTGAAACCGCGCGCAAACTCGGCCGCCCGATTCCCGAACCGCGCGGTAAACTGGCTTACGCATAAACTGATCGCCTACCGATCATCCCCCTCTGTCCTCTGTCCTCCCTGGCACGCCGTAGCCTTGCGCGTAGGCGGCTGATCTCTGTTCAATGCCAGTCCGGCTCGGGCCTAATCGGGAATTTCCGCTTCGACGAGTTTCGCCAGAAGAATGAGCGATTCCTGCCAGCCGAGGTAACACATCTCGGGCGGGATCACGTCGGGCACACCTTCCTGCACGATGTTCAATTCCGTTCCGCACGAAACCTTCTTCAAGGTTATAGTGACCTGCATTTCTCCCGGCATATTCGGGTCGTCGAACTTGTCCGTGTGGCGGATACGTTCATTCGGCACGAGTTCGAGATATGTTCCGCCAAAGGAGTGGCTTTGACCGTTGCTAAAATTGGTGAACGACATGCTGTAGCTGCCGCCCACTTTCGCGTCCATTTGGTGAACCTTGCCGGTAAATCCATTCGGTGGCAGCCACTTCGCCATCGCCTCCGGATCAAGAAACGCGCGGTAAACCTTCTCCGGCTCTGCCCGGAGGACTCGATGAATTTTTATCGTATTCGTTGCCATAGTTCACACTGGCCGACGGCTAATCTCTGTCAAAAGTAGAACCGTTTTTGTACAACCGTTTCCACCTCTCTGCTCCTAGCTCCGTGCTCCTTGCTCCTTCAGTGACTCAATGCTTTCGCCGGTCCCCAGCTTCCCACTGCTAGCGCTGTCAGCACGATTTCCACTGCCAGAGAGCAAAGGATGAGTCCCATTACACGGACGAGGACGGACGCGCCCTGTCGACCGATCACTCGCAGAATCGCATCCGAAAAAAGCAATAGGAGGTAGGTCAGGAGGAGCACCACCAGAAGGACAATGCCGGTTTCGATCCGTTCCGGCACGGTATAGACATCGTTATCCGTTAAGACGATCGCCGCCATCATCGCGCCCGGCCCGGCGATGGCAGGAACAGCCAATGGGAACACCGCGAGGTCGCGCCCCTCCTCTGGCGATCTTTCCGCCTTATCCATTTTCCCGAAAAGCATCTGCACACCGAACAGGAAGAGAATGACGCCGCCGGCCACTTTGAGTGAGTGCATGTGAATGCCGATCGCGTCGAGAATGACCTGGCCGGCGGTCATGGCGCCCACGAGGATGATAGTGGCGTAAATCACAGCGCGCAGCGCCGTCAGATGCCGCTCTTTCCGTGTGAGCAAAGCGGTGAGCCCGGCAAACAACGCCACATTCCCGATTGGATCGATTGTTGTCCAGATCGTCGCAAAATCCTTGCTGATTTTAATTAACAGAGGCGACATGTGAATGGAGCTGAGGGGTTCAGCGACATAGAAGGTAAAGTGACGAGGGTAGGAGCGAGTGAGCGTGGGCAGCAAACGAGTTTCAAATCTTTGCTAATCTTGATGAGCAGCGGAGACATTCGACCAGTGTGCGGGAATCACCGACAACCATGCAATCTTTCTTATGCTTCTAACTTCTTGTCACGGCCTTCGCCATCGCCTCGGGATCAAGGAATATCCTGCGCAAGCCGTGGCCCGCTAGGCCAGAAAAAGTTCCTCAAGGCGTATAGTTCCAACGCGAATGGAATGTAACCGCCATAGCCGAGCAGAGGCATTTCGAAAATTCGCAAGAATGCCGCGCCCGGGATGTGATAAATCCATTTCGGGAACGAGTAATAGTTCCACATTTCCCAAAAGAAACCGCATGCCAGTCCGCCGAGTGCTAGTGAGACCACAGTGCGCCAGTCGCCGTGGCGGAGTTGCTGCAGAAAATGCGGGCGCCCTGTCCGGTAGTTAAGCGGTTCGAAAATCAAGACGAGCGAAGTCCAGGTGAACGGATAAAAAATTGTCGGCCAGGCCATCGTCAATATGAGCATGCCGAGACCAGCGATGAACAGAGCGACAAAAACCGGTGGCGTTGTCGGCACCCTTCGGCCGGACCTGAACCGTTTCATCCAGCGGAAGGTCTGGATCAACTTCGCAGTTTCAAAGATTGCGGGAACGACAATTGAGAACGCGATTGTGCAAAGCAAATAGTACTGGAGCGGTGTGAACAGATCGCGTCCGAGGTATTCCCAATTGGCAGTACGCAGATTGAACAGCTCAAACAACCACCACACCGGCGCCGAGAAACAAAAGAGCAGGACAAAATCTTTGCGTGAACGCGACCAGATCGAACTACCTGCGCGTGTCCGGACCACGGCATCGACCACCAAAACGTAGCCAAGCCAAAGCGGGAAAAACAAATAAGCCGTCCGCACACCCGGCAGCATCCAGTTCAAAAGCCAGCAAACCGCCACCGACACCAGCCCGACCCAACCATGTACCGGCCAAAATCGAATTTTTCGAATCATGTCTGTGAAACGATGGGTAGCGCGCGTCTTGCGTGCAACGCCAGTCCGGCTCGGACTTTGCGCTTCTCGCGCAAACGAACTTCCGACGATCTGACCTCTGTGTCCTGTTCAATACCACTGTTGGTGCGACGAAGCCTCGCCTGGTTCGCCGTCGCGAGACGCGCCCGCATGTGACCCTTCAGTTCGTGCAGCCGAGCAGAGCGAGAAAATGACAGCTTGTTCCTACCAGCACGAACAAGTGCCAGACCAGATGAGCATAGCGCAAACGGTTGTTAACGAAAAATAGCACTCCCGTTGTATAGGCGATTCCGCCCGCAACTAACCAAAACAACGCGGGGGGCGGAATTGCGAAGGCCAGCGGGCCAATTGCGATTAGCGGCAACCAGCCCATCCCGAGATAAAGAGATAGCCCCAGTCTCGAATGACGCGACGTTCCCCGCGTCACTTTCATAATTATGCCGAAGATCGCCAGCGCCCAGATAAGTCCGAGCACGGTCCAGCTCCACACTCCGCGGAGTGGACCGAGCATGAACGGCGCGTACGTCCCTGCGATCAGAAGAAAGATCGCAGAATGATCGAATACCTGTAGAACGCATTTTGTGCGCGTCTGCGGCCAGGCATGGTAAAGCGTGGACCCGAGATACAACACCAGCATCGTCACTGCGAAAATGATTGTGCCGACAAAAAAACCTGCGCTGCCAGCATTGCGCGCAGCCAGGAGCAATACCGGAGTGCCGATGAGCGCTGCGACTAATCCAATCCCATGACTGATGGTATTTGCCAATTCTTCCCCGCGCGGCTGCGTCCACCGCGGAAGCGGCCACAACTCCTCGACGACATCCATGAAAGCACGCACAAGAGATCATCCGCGCTATTTTGGAAAGCTGAAAAATGATGTTGCGCGACCCTGCCCTCCATTTCCCGCCAGTCCGGTCGAAGACTCGCCGTGGCGAGCTCGGACCTAATCGGGAATCTCGGCTTCGACTAGTTTCGCCAGAAGAGTGAGCGATTCCTGCCAGCGGAGGTAGCACATATCGAGGGTTGCAATTTCGACTGCCGAAGTGCGAATTTGGAATTGAGCAGCCGTGAGCCAAGAACTGAAGCATCGCACAAAGAAATTCGCGCTCGACGTCATTGGATTGTGCGCCGGCTTGCCGCACCTCCCTGAGACGCGGCATGCTATCGACCAACTCATCCGTTCATCGAGTTCGGTAGCGGCCAACTACCGCTCCGCGTGCCGTGGGAAATCGAAAGCTGACTTCATCGCCAAGCTGGGAATTGTCGAAGAGGAAGCGGATGAGTGGGGCTTCTGGCTCGAGATGCTGCGCGACGTCTGCGAGCTTCTAAGCGCAAATAGCGAGCCGCGAACTCATCATCCACTCAATCGCTCAAGGACGGAAATTCGACATTCGAAACTCGACCTTCGAACTTCACAAGAACTCGCGCGTCTGCTCGACGAGACCGACCAGCTTGTTGCAATCACAGTGGCATCGCGAAAAACAGCACGAGCAAGTAATGTATGATCATTTCGACATTCGAAATTTGACGTTCGAACTTCGTCGCAGGGAAACTCGACATTCGCAACTCAACATTCGGACTTCGTCTCGCTCCTCTCTTTCATTGCGCTGAGACTTAATTAAGCTCGCGCGCGTGTCGATGTTCAGAAACGCTCGCGCGAACTTTTCGCGGCGGAAGCTGCGGATGTTGCCGCTGCTGGCCGCGACTTACTTTATGGTCTCGGGCGGGCCGTATGGGCTCGAAGAGATCATCGGCGACGCCGGTTATGGCTGGGCCTTGATCATCCTCTTCGTGCTCCCGTTTTTCTGGAGTCTGCCGACGTCGCTCATGATCGGAGAGCTGGCCGCGGCGGTTCCGGAAGAAGGTGGCTTCTACGCATGGGTGCGGCGCGCGATGGGACCTTTCTGGGGCTTTCAAGAAGCGTGGCTCTCGCTCGCCGCTTCTATCTTCGACATGGCGATCTATCCCACCTTATTCGTGACTTATCTCGCCCATCTCCAAGGACTCGACACGGTGCTGCAAGTCGGGCATCGGGAGTTATGGATTGAGTTAGCGGTGGTGATCGTCGCCACGCTTTGGAACCTGCGCGGCGCTGTTGCGGTAGGCCATAGCTCTGTCGTGATGTGGTTCGTAGGTTTGTCTCCCTTCTTTGTCCTGCTCGGAGCAGCCTTCTGGCGCGGGCTGCATACCGGGTCGGCTACCTTAGCGCCACCCCATGGTCATGCCGATCTGGCGGCGGGAATACTGGTCGCGCTTTGGAATTACATGGGTTGGGATAACGCCTCCACCATCGCCGGCGAAGTAGAAGAACCGCAACGGACCTACCCGAAGGTCATGATCACTGCGGCGCTGATAACAATGGCGACCTACCTTTTGCCGGTGGCCGCTGTATGGTTTGCCGGAATTGGGCCGGAGCAATTCTCCACTGGCGCATGGGTGGACGCAGCGCAGAACCTGGTTGGTTATCCTCTGGCGCTCGCTCTTACCCTGGTCGCCGCGCTCGATAGCCTGGGGAATTTCAATTCGCTTACCATGAGCTACACGCGCCTGCCTTATGCGATGGCTTGCGATGGACTGCTGCCGAAGGTCTTGATCAAAAGACTACCGAACGGAGTCCCGTGGGTCTCGCTTTTACTCTGCGCAGTAGGCTGGTCGCTTGCCCTCGGGTTGAAATTCGATCGGCTTATCACGGTGGATATCTCGCTCTGGGGGTTGAGCGTCCTGCTCGAGTTCGTGGCGCTCGTTAAACTGCGAATAACCGAGCCTAAGCTACCCCGGCCTTTCCGCGTCCCGGGTCCTACCTGGGTAACAGTAGCCCTGGGATGTGGACCAGCCGTGTTTGTGGTTTTTGCCCTCTGGGCGGCGCGAACGGAACGAGTAGGACCTCTCCCGGCGGCCTTATTCTCGTTAAGCATCGCCGCTTGTGGCGTGCCATTATATGCGCTGGCATCGCGGAAAACAGCACGCGCAACGTGACGACCATTCGGAACTTCGTCTGCGGCTCGAAAACATAAATTCGACATTCGCAACTCAACGTTCGGCCTTCGTTAGAATTACTTCGCGTGCAAACGCCGCATCTGCTAGGACAACATGAAATGAAATTCGCTGTGCGCGTCGTCCTTTGGCTGGGCGCGATCGCGCTCACTAGTTTCGGCCTCCTGCTCATGGCGGGCGCGCTTGATTCGTCCAGGAGCGACGCTGCCGGTCGCGGTTTATCGCAGGCTTACGGGATGTTTATCGCACTCCTCGGCGGAGCCGCGGTTCTCTCGCTCTTGCTCACGCGATTTTGGCGCGGATTCCTTGTCATTGGCGGCCTTTTCCTGTCGCTTCCGTTTGTCCTTATACTGCTCTTGTCCATCGGCAGAAGCGTGGAGGAACGGCGTAGCGATCAATTTACCGCCGACGTGCATTCCGGCCGCTACAACTTTGGCGAGCACCCGGAGCTGCTGGCTGTGGCCGAAGCGATCGCAAAAAACGACAGCAACGCCATTCGCGCATCGGCTAAAAATGTGCGCGATCTCAACGCCGCCGGACGCGACGGCATGACATTGCTCTTCTTCGCCGTAAACGAATCGCTCGAACGACCCGAACTGGCGAGCGCGGTGGAGACGTTGCTCGCGGTAGGCGTTAATCCGAACTATCACAACGACAGTGCGAACTCATTTGCCCTGGCGCAATCGGTCAGCGCTGACCTCGGTGTCCTGCGCGCCATGCTCGATGCCGACGGCGATCCAAACGGCCGCGATG